>Ga0163111_10000752_pt1 | contig 19361 bp, 10 predicted proteins | sample CRUFie1St18metaG_FD_109645 | JGI IMG/M metagenome (GOLD analysis project Ga0163111, IMG submission 109645) | Marine microbial communities from the Costa Rica Dome - CRUD Field 142mm St18 metaG | ecosystem: Environmental > Aquatic > Marine > Oceanic > Photic zone | place: Costa Rica: the Eastern... | reverse complement strand
TTCCGCAGCTTCAAAAGCTGAGCTTGTTCATACAAACAATTATTTGTTTTCCGTGAAAATTTGAAAGTATAATAATAAACTGAAGTTAAATTTATTTTTCGCTTGATGACAAAAGTACTTTACTTAACTCTTAAAATTTGAAGTCTCTCCGGCTGAAGTACCGAATAAATTGCTCTGTTGAAGTGAGGGACAACGTCACGGAGGTGGATGTCAAAAAAACACAATGAGAAGTTGCCCAAGCATTCGGCAACCAAACTTGCTAGTATAAATGGATTTATTGCTCTGTAGATCTATTTAGTCACTATCACTTTCACTTTCATCATCTTCATCATTGTTGTCCCCGGTATTTTTGATCATAAAATCTAAAAATGTCACTTTGAATCCGGCTGACTCTGGTGCTGCACACATCATACCAACACGGACCCTTGGCTTATCCGAAAAATACCCCTGGCGAACACGAATCCAATTCTCGTTATCTAAAGAGTAATAACAATCAATTACCTCCGCTCTTCTTTTTACCCATACGTAAAAGAAATCGATTTTTGTTTGTGGTAAACGATGAGTGGACCAATCCGATACGCCCCTTGTGAAACAACAGCTTACGTATAGTTGGTCACGATAATGACAAATCCCTAACTTCATCCAGTTTTCTTCGTCTATTCGCAACATGAGCCCTGCTTGGTCGTACAAGCATTTGAATTTTCCTTTGATTGTAAGCCGTGCTTCAAAATCATTGTCTGCGTTTGTCCAATAAAATGGAGCGTCGTCTTTGATAAACCCATGTAGGGTTCCTCTCCAGAAGTCTGTCTCCATAGGAGCAGTTACTTTGATGTCGTCGCCTTTTTGCTATTGATCGAGTTATGAAGAAACAAATAAGAGTAATAAACAGATATTGAGCTGGATTCTTAAGATTTGGTAGAAGAGCATCCGAATCCAAGCATTTGATGAAATGATATCAACACTGTAAATCAGTTCCCATACACACCTTCCATTTTTCTGGTTCATTCATCCAGCGCATATTCTTATTATGAACTTTCATGGTGACAGGAGCAATGCTATCGATCTCTGATTAGAAAACTCCGTGATTCAAGATCGTATTGCTTCGTTATCGATGTGGTCTTGTAGACACGGTTCGATCTTTGGTTTGACAACTGAAAAAGTTGTCGCGTTGATTCGAAAGAGCTAACGGAAGAGAGGTTTTTCGGTAAGCAGACTTCTGTGATTCATTTTCTTCCAAAAGCGGGTCCTTGGTCATAAATACCATTCACAATTAACACACAAGACTAAAAAGGTGCACAAAGTCATGGTTACATCTTCGATGACCAAAATTCAATCATGAGTGTAATTTTGATCTTCTGAAGAAAAGTTGACAAAACTGCTATCTTTTTCACACAAGCTGAATTGGAATGAACTGAGAAGTTTGCTATTCCGCAACAAGTTTGTTAGCTATTTGAAGTCGCAGCTTTCCACGAAAAACTGTATCTAGTCGAAATGGCACCAAGACCTGAGGATTATGATGATTCGTCGTCGGAAGAGGAAGAATCGTCAATCGGCGAATCTTTGCCTGGTGAAGATGGGAACAACCAAATCAGTGACGGAGACGACGATGATCGAGGAAGAAATCGAGAGCCGCGAAAGGGAATGCATTGGCTCTCAGAACCCGAAGAATGGTCGCAGCTTCGAACCACTGTCATGATGAGAGTCCCACCTGGTACAGACTTTTGGCGAATGACAAGGACCGACGAATGTATTGACAATGCACCCTTTTATTTTCTTGAAGCCGAAGGTGACTTCGAAGTTCGTTGCAAAGTTAAAGCAAGCTACGACTCTCCCGACGATCAAGCGGGAATTATGATCCGCGAGGACGAGGAGAACTGGGTCAAATGCGGCATTCAGATGATTGGCGATGTCCCACACATGTGTGCGACAGTTACACATGACTATTCCGATATGTCAATGCATCCGCTACCGGTAAGTGGAGGATTATGTTGTACAATTTGAAACGTGCCTTGGTAAATGCATATTGCTGAAAGACGATGCTGTCGTGATAAAGCTACTATTATTCACTATAGTTTTTGAAATTGCTTCTTTTTATTTCACAAAATAAACATCGATCTCTAACATATACTCATTTGCTGCTGCATACTGAATACTATATAGCATCTTCCTGAGTTTATGTGGGTACATGCAAAAAAGATAGGGGACGGTTTGGAAGTTTACATTTCCGAAGACAGCTTCGACTGGATGCAAATTCGACAAGGAGACATCACTGATGATGCTTTGCTTCAAATTGGTTTATATGGGGCTTCGCCGAGCTCGGATGATGGTCTTGATGTGACCTTTGAGGATTTTATGATCAAAGGAGAAGACAACTAATTTGAGAAACTTCGAAGGAAGAAAATCACCATCGTTTCTTCACGCACTGTGGACGGGAGTCCGCTCTAGCTAAAACAAATGACCTTCTTTATGCTGCAATTGTTATATTCAGGTTATTTTCTAATAACGTATTGTTTGGTGCCTCTATTTTTCGTTTTAGCTTTTATTTAGTTTTCAATCGGCAAAGTTTTGAGATGGAAAACAAGGGGTAACGGAACAAGAATGTAGTCTTGTGAGGTGTCGATGTGACATTGTTCGTTTCAAACTGCGTTATTCATCAAACGGGCCTTTTGAGGTAATGTACGTCAATATAAATTAATTGGCCGCTGTGTTTCTAGCTCTGGGTCTTAACTGTCCTTCGTTAAGTTGCAATTACTGGTGCTCTCAACAACTATTTCATGTTTTGTGTGAAGCTTTTTAAAAACTGCTAATGCAAGACAAAAAAAATACGCGCTCCGAACACCGCGCGAAATCTTGGTTGCTTTGATGCCAACACGATCAGAAAGCAGAAAGAAGAGAGCAAGAAGAAGCAGATTCAATTTATTTTTCTTTATTTCTTACACCATCTTGGATCGCTATTACCGGATAGATAAACGAAATCACATCTATGTCTCTCAGCGATAGTATTGATAACGTTTCGACTTATCATGGCATATACTCGCGAGTACGAGAAAGAAGATACTAGTGTCGACTTTAGTGACGATGGTTCGTCTACCGAAGAAGAACTCCTGCAAATTGCAGAAAAGCTCGAAAAGGAAAGTCACGAAGAAGAAGAGGCAGCACAACGAAAAACAATTATTCTAGAAGGAAATGGCAGGAACGATCGTTTCTGCTATTCTAATAGTATTTCCGCGACAACTTCTTCAAATCGTGCATCTCAATCATCAAAAATTACCTCCGCATCAAACAAAATGAAAATGCGTAGGGAGAAAATTGCGAAGCACGTTGATACCAGCGCTACCGACAATTATATCGATGTTACGAACAAGACTACTGTGGAAGGATATAATCACCAAAAGAAATCTGTTCATATATTCAGAGATGGCAAAGAGGAGCGAAAGGACATGCAGCAGCAGCAGCAGCAGCAGATAGAACATCGTATATTTTGTTCTGGGAAGGACCAAGACGAAGTGGTTGCGACTGTCAACGATACGATGGTTCATCGTCCCATCTCGCGTAAAGACGTGTCGATAAATGATAATAATACTGAAAAAAATATTGATGAGTATCAGATGGAAGTGCGACATGGGTCTAGATATACTCAAACACGTGAGGAAAACAAACCGCTTCGCCCGTCAAAGAAGCAACCAACCGACGAATCTGTAAAAATCGCCGTCCGCGAAAATAAAAAGACCGACCATAGTGAGAGGGATAAGCGTGTTATAGATGACGATAAAAGTGTTATCGATAGGGAAAATGCCTCGAAAGAACACGCGAATGAAAAAGAAGAGCAGCAGCAAGTCATCGTTGATCTTACAAAGATGGAAAGCAGTAGCTCTCCTAGCAGTAGCGATTACGCCAGTAATCTGAGCGAAATTACCAACCAAAATGATTTTCGCACTGCACTTTTCTCTTCACTCTCTTCGCCTTCAGAAAGACCACTAACTGACAAAACAGTTTTGGACGTGTCATGTTACAAAAATCAGCTTGATTCGAGTGCCGCAAAAATTATCAATACAACTCTTGACGATACAAAGATGATGAAGAACGTAACTACTCATACGCATGGTTCAAAAAGCAAGAACCAATCGAAAATGACTAAATGTTCAAGCACCATTGCAATTGGAGTTGCTCCTACAAATAACAAGCACTGCAAGGCCAGGAATTCTTCTCCTTTGAGACTGGGGAGATCCACTGCCAGGCTGCGGAACCCATACCTCCGAAAAGCAAACGTGACCACTGAAAGTACGAACAAAACGGAATCGATGGCGACAAATATAGAAGAGACCACAACCGTTGTTGGCGATGATAGCGACAATGACATGAAGCTCCGAACACTTGGATCGGAAGTGTCTGGCAAAACATTAGCATCAAGAACAACAAACTACTCTACAAAGATAGAATGCGAGGAAACGATTGTTATTGATAGGCAGGAACTAGAAGAAGAACCAGAATCAGAGATACCGCGTACATTTTATGCTCCACCACAATATGACGAAGGGCAACCATCACCAGTTTTGCAACGATTCGATTGCAATAGCCAACCATTTGACAGACGACAGACTATCCCGGTACACTCATTGCATCGCATCTTTGCGTCTACTATTATCAATTCATTATGGTCCCTGAAGTTTAAGAATTTTAATCACTTTCAATCTGTAATGGTCAATGTTTTGTCCCACTCGGATGATAATGTGGTGGTTTCAGCACCAACAGGTGCCGGAAAAAGTACAATTTTCGAGATGGCAATGGCCCGGTTTCTTACCATTGACTTGAAATCGCAAGAGCAGCAAGGTAAGCCATCGAATCCGACGCGTTCACCGCGCATCTCAAAGGCACGCAAGATGGTGTATATAGCTCCAAGCAAGGCTCTATGTGAAGAGAGATACAGAGATTGGTCACAATGTTTTGAAAGAATGAATTTAGGTTTGAAGGTTGCTCTGATTACAGGTAGCGAAGATGCAAGTGAAGCTTTCCCTAATCTTATCGCCGCTCATCTCATCGTGACAACGCCCGAAAAGTGGGATTCTATGACCAGGCGATGGAACGAAAGTTTCTTTCTTTTCGCTTCTGTCAAGTTGCTTCTATTGGACGAAGTTCATCTTCTTGGTGACGAAAGTCGAGGATGGTGCCTAGAATCAATTGTGACTCGGATGAAGACAATCCAGCGTGCTGCTTCAGCACTCGTTACGACTCATCTCAAGATTAGTCATTCAAGCTACACCACGACCAACCCAGATGCAATCAGATCGTGTTTTCGAATGGTGGCAGTTTCGGCAACTCTTACAAACACATTGGAGGTTGCTGAATTCTTACGAGCTAACGAAGCGTATACCTTCGATGATAGCTATAGACCTGTACCTCTCACGAAGCATGTAAATGCTTTGGGCAGAATAGGAAATAATGAGTGGAGGTTTTGGAGCAATCTTAGCGAACACGTACCGGAAATTGTACACCGATTTTCTCACGGGAAGCAATGTCTTATTTTTTGTCACTCAAAAAAGGAAACTCAAAAAGTAACAGAGCTGCTAATTAGGAGAAACTTTGGAAACAAAGGTATTCGGGTAGTTGATCCGCCATGGAACCAACCAGTTGACTACATGCTTGCCCATGGTGTTGGATATCATCATGCAGGGTTGAATAAGGATGATCGAAAAGCAATCGAAGACGCTTTCCTTCAAAAGAAGATCAAATATCTTGCTGCTACATCTACGCTCGCTGTAGGTGTAAACCTTCCCGGTATGTCAATGTATTTTTGTACTCTGAATTGCTTCCTCTGTTGTTTCAAAACTCGATAGCTCACTTTTCCTATTTCAACCCGAAGCTCATCTAGTTATTATTCTTGGAACAAAAGCATGGCGAAACAATGAGAAGGGCAAAGGCTATCAAGATATTGAAGCCAGTGAATTGATCCAAATGGTTGGTCGTGCCGGTCGACCAGGTTTGGATTCAACGGGAGTTGCGGTTATACTAACAGATACTAATTCAAAAAATAGGATCGAACAACTCTTGGATGCTGGAATTGGAGTAGTCGAATCTAATCTGGTTACAAGACTGTCCGAGGTTCTTAATACTGAAATATCGCAACGCGTCATAACCAATAGAGATGAAATACTCAGATGGCTACAGACAACATTTTTGTATTGTTGCTTGAGAAAGAATTCAGACACTATTGCTCCTATGCGAAGAATTGGTAGTAATGCGCTGTCAAGCCTGAGTGACATTGGCTTGGTTGAAATCAGTGAACTAGAGTCGATACGTCCTCTTGCTGGATCATATATAATGAACAAAAACCTGGTTTCTTTGGAAGAAATGAAGTCTATTGCTGCTTTGGAATATAACGCGTCCCAGGTTCAGATACTCAGATCGATGTCGAAGCTTGGAAGGCTTCAAAGTTTCGTCAAAAGGAACGAAAAAAGAGAGCTAAAAGAATTTCACAAGAGCAATTCCATGAAATATAAACTACCTGGGCCATTGTCTAAATTTATAGTCAGAGATCAAAGCGAGAAAGCTTTTATTCTTCTCCAAAGTCACATTTCAAGACACAAATACAAAAATGAGATGCTCAACGACGAGCAAATGACAGTTCGCGACGAGGCCATAAAGATTTTGGAAGTGGCACAAGAATATTGCATAAAAGCATCAAAACATGGTAAAGTTGCATTAGAGTGCTACAAACTTCAACGATCAATCAACTATTCTCTCTGGGGTGAATCTTCCGGCGTTTTTAATCAATTTGAATGGATTGGGTGCTCTGAGGTAGCTTCAAATATACTTGCATTTCATGGGATACGTTCATTTGAAGATGTTATGGAACTATCTGACCAGAAATTGGACGAGATTTTTGCCAAAACCCAGATACCAAATTTACCAAGAAACGCTGGGCATATTGTGAAGCACACAGCTCGCGATCTTTGTCGTCAGAGGCTTACATTATCAGGTGAAATTGAGAGCACCAAAAACTCAAATATACCGACCGACTTCATTTGCTATTTGAAGTATCACGACCGTATTGGGTCGATGATAAGAGAGAGTAGAGAACAGGATCTCAAGTTTAGTCTGATTGCTTATACCGATAATTCGGTTGCTTCCTCTTTGATTTTTGAAGAGAATATTTGCTCTCCATCATCATTTAGAATACCGCTTCCATCGTATTCATTTCAAAAACTATTTATTCACTTGGTAGGTACATGGGTTGGATTTGACGACAAATTAGAATTTGATGTCATGGTTGGAAAGCAAAAACAGTTGAAAGAAATTAGTCTTCAAGACGATGCACCAAAAGGAGCAAATTCGAAGAAACGAAAGAATTGGCAGACAGATACATCTCACCAGATATATCAGAGACGGGATGAAAAACCTGACTGGACAGCAGAGAACAAGGTAAAGAAACCATCGCCAATAACTCCTCAAGCCAAGGACCAAGTTTCTGGAACCTTCCATTCACGTTTAAATGCAGCATGCAAGAACGTTGAATCTACGACTCCACGATCACTGGACCATTCTGTTCCGTTCATGAAACAAATAGCAAAGAATTCATCAACCTCAGTAAATATTACACCAACTACTCACTTTCCTGGAGGGGGAAGTTTGCGTGATAGGCAAGATTCTATTTGTGCCAATGCTAGAGGGAAAAGTCACTTCTACCCATCATCAACTATCACTGAAAGCAAAGAAATTTCTGGACCTGAAATTTGTATCAGGCAAAATGGTACACGTCAAAGTAGAATGCAACATGAATCATCAACTATTGATACGATAACTGAACAACCTGAAAATGTTCAACATAGGAATTTACAAAGAGAGAGCGAACGAACGAGACGAAGCAGAGTAGTGACTGGTCGAGTGGGAATTCGGTCGGTAGATTATTCGCCTCCCAATACTTTCAAGGTGGTAAATTCGGAGAAACATGTGTGGAACCGGTCTCGAACAAAACAGCAAAGCGCTCAAAAGAGGGCATTCACTGAAAAAAAGATGAACCCATTTGGGGCTTTCTCGCATGATCCGAATGATTTTGAAAGTCATCTAGAGCACCTTTCTAAACAAAGCAGCATTATTCCCAACCCATTACTGGCAAAAATGAAGCAATCATCTATTCCTAGTAATAGAAAAAGCCAGCGTCATTTTTCAACCGATGAAAATCGTCCTGCGAAGACAACTCGTTATCGACCACTGAGCGAAAATCCAAGACAAATTTTAATGAAAAAGGCTTGTGAGCATCAGTTGCAGCAGAAGATGTATTCACAGTCTGAAATTCTCCCGATGAATATGTCTCATGATCATCAGGGCCAAAAGGATCGTTACGTGTCTCAACCTGTACTTCCGGAAAATACAATGCAGAATTGCATAGGATCATTCCACAATCCCTGTGGGAGACTAGACTATCAGATGCGATGTCCACAAAATTTCGACAACAATTTTCAATTTTATCATTCTTCAGTACCATCTGGAACTCGTCACTTTTCAGGGACAGAAGATGATTTGAGTCCACATGACACATATATCCAATCGTATGATGGAAAGTCTAGCTACATTTCATCACCTATTCAAGGACTTGGATCACGAGAACAATACCAACCCTTAAAGTCAGATTCCTCCAGATGTTCTATGATCAATGGAGCAATTCGACCACAACACCAGTTCCTCGAGAGAGATCAACAACACCATCATCAGATTTTATTTAATGGTGATGCTGACATTGAGAGAGACTTTAATAGTCTATTTTGATAAACCGATTTGTAAAGATCAGGTAAAACCCAAATGATGCCTGCTTTCAAGGAAATCTGAAATTAACAACTAAAATTAACAACTAAAAAAAGTGAAATCATGATATACGCTAATGACCTGATTGGGTTCTAGTATGATAGAGTTGTAATGCGTTGTTACATAATGAAGAGGAATGTCTCGTCTATCGCCATAGCTTCACTGTACAATCACGAGAACAACTCAACAAGCTATGCTTTAAAATTTTCAAATCGCAGATTGAATCATCATGCCCCTGCGACATAGTGCGGGTTCCCTGAAATAGCTTCCTTGGTACTCTAAAAGAATCTACTTCGCTTATTGCTGGGGTTGGAGCTTGATGGCAAAGCATCAGTCGAGAGTTGTTACCGTAGTCGATACGCTCAAAGCTTGGGAGAGGTTGTGTTGGGTCAAGTCCATTTGTAACGTGGCATTTTGAAGGTATTGCGAAGTCCCAGAATCTGATACGACGGTCACTACCACCAGTAATCAAAAAGCTGTGATCGCTATTTCCAGTGCTACCGATCATGCAGTTGACAGACCGAAAGGAGGCAGAAATGACTTCAGAGAGCTTTGCTGGCCCTCTTCCTTGTGAAAGGAGAGTCTTCCGGCGCGTAGAACTGGATAATGAAACATCGTACAGGCTTGGAAGATCATCGATCCTTGAAGAAGGACTCTTGCTCCTGTATTCTACTGTGCGGAAGCATTCACTACAGTGCCCAGTTGTTGCGTCAAACATAGCACATTCATTAGGTCCAGACGCAACAAAAATATGGGGTTTCGAGTCTGTGTAGGTTGATCGCTTACTGGCCCAGGATTGAGGTGGAGGTACAAATGAAGTAGCAAGTCGATTTATAGGGGTTGAGCGACTGTGTTGCCATAATCTCAAAACTTGATGAAAGCGCAAATCCCACAATGAAATGAAACCTTTATTGGTGCCCACTACAACCCAGTTTCGGTCATTCCCTATTGCCATGTTTGTTACATATCCAACATCTTGAATACTCTTAAGACAAAAGGGCTCTTTGGCGCTTCTTAAATCCCATGAGTGAATGGATCCTTTCTCGGTAGCATATGTAATGAGTGATGATCCCTGGTTGTTGAATTGATTCACAGCAAGAATCTCACCCTCTGAAGGGTTTATTCTTTTAATATTTGTCGAGCCAGCCACCCGCCGGTTATTTCTCTTAGAATCTGTAATGTTTGTTGAAGATGAAGAAATTAAATCCACACGCCAAACATGAACAGACCCATCACTGCCCGCTGAAGCAACAGAATGACTTCCCTCTACCATGACCAAGTCATTTACGCGTGGCAAATTTTTATGAACGTTCGAGTCGCCCATGGAGTATGTCAAACTACTTTCAAGTGTTCCATTGCTTGTTTCAGCCTTCTCTGATTCCCATACGCGACATGTTCCATCATGACTTCCAGAGACGAAAAAGCTTTGATCGTGAGCGACCGCCATACGAATAATAGGCGCAGTGTGACCATGCCCTGAAGCCCGTATTGATGTGGCAATTACATTATCAATTTTCGGCCTCCATGCTTGAGAATCACGTGGGTCTCCTACTTCTCTTGCATTGTGTCGCGATTGATGAGAAGCTTTATTAATTGTTGGTCTCTCCTCGCTCAATCTAGGTGGGAGCGGCGGTACCTCTAATGCGTTGAGCTTAGTCAATAGTAAGGATGTGTCCGTCAGTGCAGGATTCAGACACGTTTCTGAGCCCCACTCGCCCCTACAAGCTGCATCAGCACTTTTCGATTCATTTGAATATAAGAATTTCATAGCGCAATCAGTTGACATTCCATCGAAGGTTGCTTTAGTTGTAGCAGCATGATCCATTATCGAAAGACCATAAATCTTTCCAAGTGCGGACACAGACCGAATAGCAGATGTTACATGTATACTCTCACTTTGATTATTTTGTGATTCAAGTAAACTACCGTACCATGCAGGGAGTGTGGGAAAGGAATGGCTTGAAATATCTTGACGAGGAAATTTGAGTTGTTGCGCGAGTTTTAACGACCCTTCAATTGCGTGTTCCATATCATTCGACGTATTTTCAGCAACTGAACTCATCTTTGTCCCATAAATTCTACTTCGTGCAAGCATTTGTAAATAGGCACAAAATCGAACAGTACGATCGTCAGCATTACTTTCCTTTTCTGACAGAGAGTTTTCTTTTGCGTCTTCCTTGGTTTCCAAATCATGTTTGACGTTTGGTGGATTCCTACTACCGCCATCATTAATTTGAACAGCTATAGTGGTCCATTGGCCTGCAGTTGAGGACGACTCCATAGCAATGACGAGGCGCTTAAGCTCGTTTTCGAATCTTTCGCGAGTCCACGCGGGATAAAGGCATCTTTCTATTCCTTGGGGCGTTTGCAAATATTCTGTATGCGGTAGGAACCGTAGATACGGACTAATGATTGGAATAGCGAAGACTTCTGCATCCAAAGGACCGATTATTTTGCAAAGCTCATTGATATTGAGTATAAAGTTCAACCGTATATCCAGAGACGGATGCATTAACAGTGCCCCATATTTTTTAAGCAAACTAAAAAAAGTATCATTAGATTGAATCGATGCCTCTAGATTATATACACCCATAGATTCAAAAGAAGCATCAATGGTTTCAAAGTGAACGTACCCTGGTGATTCGTCAGAACCATGCGACGCTATTCTTCCGAGAAAAACACCTCGTGATAGAAGTCTCATTTGAAGTAGTTCTGAAAGACATAAAAGAGCTCGACTGGTTACCATTTCTTCGCAATCTACGAGCGCCGTCTCAAGAATAGGAAGTACAAAATGCTCAGTTGCTGCCCTTCCAATAAAGTGACAAACCGACGGGAGATGCTTAAATAATGAAGCTCGAAGCTGCCAATCCTTTCTATCATTAAGAAATGATAATATCTGAGGTAAAATGAAAGCCATAACACCATTCAATCCAAAGAAGTTACAAAGTCTGGCAATATCAGCAAGCAGAGCTCTTTTAGCTGGTGAGGAATGCTCGGACACGTCCGTCGTAATATGAATCACCCAGCGCGATACTGTTTCGTGCAAGGCATCGAGGTCACTGTTGTATGCGCTACTAATTAATGCCCTCGTAGATCCCATAATATCGGAAGCTGTTGTTTCGGTAGACTCGGCTCTGTTCAATATTTTGGGGTTCTCGTTCGTCGATTTGGAGGACGAAGATTCACCGAGTAGTTTGGCAACATCATCACCGAAAACATCGCTAGATGAAACATCATCACTTTTGCTACTATTGGCAACGTTTGAACCACCTCCTCCAACGTCTTCATACAACCGAACTGCATGTGATATGTCCAAGAATTTATGTGCAATATCTGCCAGCATAGCTACGTTGCGAGCAAATGACAAGCGTACCACTAATGAAGGATCGGTGACCAAATGTGCTACCCTCTTAAATATATACTGAGGGAAAATTTTTGAGTCTGACGGAGGAAAACTCTCGACGATACTTATTGTTGACGTCAACACGTTTATAGCAGAGGCACGAACCAATGAATCCTGATCCTGTAGTAGTGACACCGCGACAGGTACAATTCGCTGTAGTCTGGCTTCATCCGTAGTATGCTGTCCAACACGCTTCATTAGCTCAAGAGCCACCAGTTTACTCGCAGAGCGCTGGACGTGTCTGACTGTAGATAAAATCAATTGTAAATAAACAAGAAGAGAGCTTTCAGACAGCTCCGATCTCTTCACCATGTTTCTAGTGGAATCTTTAGGGATTCCATCGTCTCCCATATTCATATCCACCTGGTGTGTTAGGGTGGTTGCCTCTTTCGTAGCTATTGACATGACTTGACCCTCATCTATTGTGAGGGCTTCTAATTTTCTCAGTAATGCTTCTGTTTCCTGAAATAAAGATTCTTGCTCAGGATCTTGCCATTTTTCTGTCGTGGCTGTATAGGGGATTCCAGGACTCTGATGTTTTACATTGCTCTCATTCGAATTCTTGTTCGTATTCACAGGTAAATTTGTATCCATACCCCTCACAGCATCTACTGCTGTTCTTCCTAATACTTTATCAAAGTATGCTTTGCCATCTTCGTCAAATATTCCTACTGTTTCGTACAAGATTTCAGAATAATAAGCTGCTGCCTTGGCAAGTCTTGCATCAGGTGTGATTACCGTAGCTTCTGAATCTGCTTCGAGATTTGAGTACGACTTCAAATTTGAGTCAGTAGTTACTTCTTTCAACAGACGCTCCAATACATAAAAAGATTTTGGTATAAGAGCGGATGCTTCTAAACGATTCAAGTATTCTCTGGCTGACAGCCGTTGTGAAGGATCTAATGAAAGCATATGTTTGCATGCCGCCCGCAACGCAGAAAATTCTATTTTATTGAGCTTTTGCTGCAGCGTCGGAGTATATGCTTTGCGTTGCCGATATTCCATCAAATCTCCCAAATCAAAGGCTCTTTCTCCGTTCAAAAATGTTTCCATGATTATACAACCAGCTGAGAATATATCCATTTCAGGAGTGAGCGTTTTTATTCGTGGATTCGATGATGATAAATTTGCTCTTGACGATGACGTAGCTTTTAGTGATTCCAAATTATCTCCCGCTTCGCCTCCTTCATTCCTAATATTCTCTGGCGTGTAGAAGCGTTCAGGTGCTAGGTAGCACCGTTTTTCCCGCGTCGTCCTTGAAGCACCAATATGGTTATTATTGTTATTGGTGAGGTCGGCTAGTGAAGATGTAGAGGTTGCAGATGTTAAAGACGAGGTTTGCTGTGTACTTCCACCGGATTGTGCTGATGTCGAAAAACTACTATTATTATTGTAGCCATCATTAAATTTCGTGGTAACCACATTGTTGCTTTGTGATGATCCCGTTTGTCGCTCTTGAAAGTAATACAAGTACTCCGATGGGTCATCATCAGGAAGAGCCGTTCGTCCCTTGTAACTAGCTGACAAATCCAAGAGGACTACCCAATTCCAGCTAGATAACCCGATATTTTCCGTCGTCAAGAACCCATGGACAATTGGCAGTGCTATTTCTGTTTTTCCGCCACGATTCGTATTAGTATCTGTTGAACTATCAATACCACTATTGGCTTCTTCGTGATTGTTAGATGATAACAAAGCTGCGCTGCTGCTAGTGCTACTGTGAAGATCATCTAATGCCCGTAACAATTGAAAAACTATCCACAGCTTTTCAACGTGAGTTAGAAAAGGACGCGAGGCCAATCGATCAGATAATGTGGTATAAAAATACGGTCGCAACAAAAGTGCAGGTCGTAACGGGATCGCGTCGCGAAGGATTTCTGGTCCTGCTTTCCAATATAAAAAGGGCGCCATATGTGAGTGTCTTTTGAGTGCTCGAAAGACTCGTGAGAGCTCGCGCTGCTGGGTATATAAGCCATTTCTCTTCTTTAGCGTGGATCTATCTTCGGTAGAATTATTTGCATTGGGTTTTGTGGCATTGATTCTCGAAATTTTGCCGCTGTGCTCATCTACGTCCCGATCGTCTTCCATTTCGTGGTCTTCGTCGTCAAAAGTCACCCACATCAGTTTGACAACCACCAAACTACCATTCTTTTTATGACGCAATCGAAAAGTTCGCATCATGCGCCCAGATCCGGGAAACATGTACCCATCGACATTATATTGTTCGGCTAGTTGTGGATCACACGACTCCAATATTTCTTGAGCGAATTGACGACCGCCATCGTCTTCTCCGCCAGTAGCTGGTCCTGTGACGAGAGATCGGTTGTGGTAATAGGCGGCCGATGTACTGGAGTGACGTGCTCCCATCAGGCTCTATTTCGCAGTTTTAAAGATACAGGAATGCCGTTGAAATCTTTGAAGTCTCGAATCAACTTCGCTGTAGAACTTGATCGTGTCGTGGGAAAAGAGTTTGGTTACCGTTGTCGATGATCGCAAAGATTAGGTCAATGCGAGTTAACGTGTTTACACACACTACAAGATGCGTGAATTCGAATTGATGAATACACAAAAAGAATCCACGAGTGATTTGTGAAATGAGGCTAAACTAGCTCGAACGCTACCTGCTCGCTGTACGGAGTACGAACAAAATATCTCATTTTATTCACTAAATTACTGTATGGTACTATTATTTCTCGATACGAAAAGATGAAATACAATGTATGGTAGAGCTTTCTCAGCACTATAGAATTTATTCTTCTACTCTACAACCGACTTCGGTTTCGATTTGAGGAAATGTCAAAACGATCGAGGTTCATGACCTTTGCAAATGCTGCGCAAAAGTCTCGCACAAAATCTTCTTTATAGTCTTCGCTAGCATAGACTTCAGAAAGAGCACGCAGAACAGAATGGGATCCAAACACCAAATCAACACTAGTCCCAGTCCACTTCATTTTACCCGTGACGCGATCCCGCCCGTCATACATATACTTTCTATTGCTTGGCGACCATTCAGTCTTCATGTCTAGCAAGTTGACGAAGAAGTCGTTAGAAAGGTGCCCAATATTTCTCGTAAATGCGCTAGAGTTATCCGTCCCTATACCCAGCACACGTAATCCGCCTACAAGAACTGTCATTTCTGGGGCTGTCAATGCAAGAAGATATGCCTTGTCAACAAGTAATTCTTCGGGACGTACGTCAACACCAGGCTGGATGTAGTTACGAAAACCGTCTGCTGGTGTATTGAGGTACTGTTGTGAATCAATATCTGTCATCTCCTGGGAGGCATCTGTACGACCTGGTGTGAACGGCACACAAACATCATACCCAGCTGCTTTTGCAGCTGCTTCAACTCCAGCACAACCGGCAAGCACAATCAAATCGGCGATGGAAACAGTCTTGTGATACGATTTTTGGATACCTTCTAATACTACCAATACTTTCTGCAGCTCAACAGGTTTGTTGACTTCCCAGCTTCTCATTGGTTCGAGACGGATTCTTGCTCCATTAGCTCCTCCACGTTTATCAGAATTGCGGTAGGTCGAAGCAGAAGCCCAAGCAGTGGCTACGAGACGATTAGGTTGCAGACCAGTCGCTAGAATCATCGACTTGAGTTGAGCTTCATCTACTGCATCAATCGGCGCCGATCTAGCAGGTGGAATAGGATCCTGCCAGAGTTGTGGGGGTGGGACGTCGGGTCCCAAGCATCTGACATATGGGCCCATGTCGCGGTGCATTAATTTGTACCAAGCTTTTGCAAAGGCTTTCCTAAAGTATTCTGGATCGTTGTGGAACCTTTTGGAAATAACAGCATACTTAGGATCCATACGAAGACTCAGATCGGTCGTATACATTATTGGAGCATGAGATTTAGTCGAATCATGTGCATCAGGAACTGTACCAGCACCTTCTCCATTTTTCGGAGTCCATAACTTAGCACCAGCTGGACTTTTCGTGAGTTCCCATTCATATCCGAACAGTACATCAAAATATCCGTTATCCCATTTGGTAGGATTTTTCGTCCATGCGCCCTCTAATCCAGACGTGATTGTATCTCCGCCCTTGCCTGATCCAAACTTATTTTTCCATCCAAAACCCTGATCTTCTAGAGATGCTCCTTCGGGTTCAACCCCCACGTTCGATGGATTTCCAGCCCCATGCCCCTTTCCGAAAGTATGACCGCCAGCAATTAAAGCGACGGTCTCTTCGTCATTCATGGACATCCGACCAAAAGTCACACGGATATCTTGAGCAGCAGCTATGGGATCGGGATTGCCCCCAGGTCCTTCTGGATTGACGTAAATCAAACCCATTTGAACAGCACCAAGAGGTTTATCTAGTTTTCTATCACCCTTGTATCGTTTGTTGTCACTTAACCATGTCCTTAATATCGAACAAGGAAGACGTCTTTGAGCATTGACAAAGCATGACATGCCGATTGCACGATGACTTATTGTGCAAAACAACTTACCTTTCTTGACCCCAGTTGACGTCGTCCTCTGGCTCCCAAACATCTTCGCGGCCTCCCGCAAAGCCTAGAGTTTCAAATCCCATAGACTCCAATGCAACATTTCCTGTCAGAACAATTAAATCGGCCCAAGAAATCTTGCGTCCATACTTCTTCTTAATTGGCCACAACAAACGACGAGCCTTGTCAAGGTTACCTAATAGCAAATGAAAAAGGCTTCTGTGAGCATTAATTGAGGACGATGCGGCGATTGCGTTATACATTCTTGCGCCAAATTAGCAAATAACTATACTTACCGTTGTCGGGCCAGCTGTTCAAGGGAGCAAATCTCATTTGACCTTTACATCGAACAAGGAATACGTCTTTGAGCATTGACAAAGCATGACATGTCGATTGCACGATGACTCATAGTGCAAAAACTTACCAGCTCCAGCCCCACCCCTTCCATCGCTCACGCGATATGTCCCAGCGCTGTGCCCTGTGAAGAGTTCGGTGAGAAGAGCAAGTCTTTTAGAGAAAGTCACGGGATATGGAGTGCAACACCGTGAAGGTTCTGAAACTGAAACATCGTTTAGTACTTACAGGCCATTCGAATGAAAAACGGTCCGTAGTGCCCATAGTCTGCCGGCCAGAATTCTTGCGAGTCCGTCATCAACTTAGTGAGATCGCTTTTAAGACTATTAAGATCGAGCTTTTCGAACTCGGCTGCGTAATTGAAACTCGAACGCATCGGGGTAGTCCTCTCGTTGTGTTGATTTAAGATCTTCAAGCTGATTGATTCCGGCCACCAGTCTTTATTGGTTGTTCCATTGCCGGGATGGAGGTAGGGACACTTGGCTTCACTTGTCATGATTATTTCTCTTCTTTCATTGGAACTGCTACTTGTGTTGTCGACTTGCTTCGAAGAAACCCATCTGCCCCCGATGTTGAAGCGCAATCACGTCTACGCGGTGAGAAATATGGCCGGGAATTTTAGTATTTGCGAAATGTTTTGACTCGTTGGATTCAACTTGACTAGAATAATAGGAGTAATTCACAAAGCAGCTCGCTGCCTCGCGCGCCTGGCATTCAAATTTGAAATCCTTCTGGGAGAAACATGGGACAAAAATCGCTCTTCAACCTCAGGAATTAGAACTATTTGCTATTCAACTTTCATAACGAGCACTATTTGCCATACAGCACGGTAGTTCATAGTTATCAGCTAGTAGAACCAACTAGAATCATGAATTCAACAATTTTCCGCATTGTCCTTTTCCTGTCGTTGGTATCAATATTCTCAGCCAATGCACTCAACTGTGATTTCTGCCCCGAGCCGGGAATGTTAGATGGTGATGATGCCCTATGTAATAAATTATTGGACTTGGCGCGAAGTGGTAATCTCTATAATAATCAAGATGAATGCGACTTCAATATTCCTATTCTTGCAAAACGTTGCAAGTGCAATGCCCCAGCTCCGCCCCGTCATGAACCATGCGATCCATGTGCCGCTGCCGATAGTACCAATTCCGATGTTCATGATCAGGCCTCATCGACTTTTCAATTCCCGGGGGGGAAGTTGATCATTCACGAAAACAAATATTCTTGTGCCGAGATGCTATACTCCGCAAGAAATGGCGGATTGCATTCATCAAACTGTGAAGCCCTCTCAGCTTCAAAAGTTGGTTCGATATGCGGAAGATGCACGAAAACGGAGATGTGTGGTATCGATGAATCATTGTGTCGATCAAATCAAATTTTAGTAGCTTCGAATCCCCAAAACTTCCCTGAAGCAACAAACCTTTGGAGTACGGCTTTATCGTGTAAAGATCTGATTGAAGGTGCTAGAAACGGAAACCTGCTCTCTGAAACAGAATGTACTACCTTAAAAAATAGTGTACGAGCAGCGTTTATGCCGGGAACTGTTGGTGTCGGCACTATCGATTTGACTTCATGCGGTTTACAGTGTAACTACGACGAAACTTCCCGCTCCGAGAAAAATTCATTGCTTCAGATTCAAACGGGGGATGATTTGATGGGAAGAACAGAAAATGAAGATATGAGTCTGGAAGAACAATCGAAAAAAAAATCAGCAGGAAATGGGACTGAAAATGTAAGTTACCGTATCAGAAGATATTATCAAACAATCTCTCGGAGCTCGATCGCAATCGTGCAATTAGATGTTCATTTTTAGTTCTCATCTTTTTATCCACTATCTTGTTAACTGCCGAAACGTAACAGTGCCTAAGGTGTGATTTTGAAAACGATACCGCCTTTTATCTTTATAAGGATTTTGGACAAGCTGGAATCACTTTTTTCGAAGCTCTCAGTGCACCTGATCACCGAGCAAGATGCAAAGAAGGCGATAGTGTATGCGATCCGAAGGAACCTCTTTACCCTGACCTAGATAATTGTCATTTGGCTGATATCACAACGTTTGATAGTATTATAGGAGTTCAAGCGGTTATTCCTCCAAAGAAAGCTGCATATGTCGCTGCATATAAGGACACGGTAGCACAATTCGAAGATGCAAAGGGGTGCATCGAATCACTTCCAGACTTTGAATGTCTAGCAGAAAACTATAGACTTAATCTCATGTATGGAAATGGTGAAAAAGATGATGATATGACCCAATTTGGTATGGACTCTGATGATTTATCTGACTCTATTTCGTGCCCTGAATTGAAAGAGGGTTGGTTCAATTACGGCTCTGACGTT
>Ga0163111_10000751_pt1 | contig 19396 bp, 17 predicted proteins | sample CRUFie1St18metaG_FD_109645 | JGI IMG/M metagenome (GOLD analysis project Ga0163111, IMG submission 109645) | Marine microbial communities from the Costa Rica Dome - CRUD Field 142mm St18 metaG | ecosystem: Environmental > Aquatic > Marine > Oceanic > Photic zone | place: Costa Rica: the Eastern... | reverse complement strand
TTATACTATAAGTTATACTATAAGTTATACTATAAGTTATACTATAAGTTATACTATAAGTTATACTATAAGTTATACTATAAGTTATATAACCTGCTTATTTACATTTTTATTTTTATTTTGCAAAGCTTTTGTTAATATATTAATAGCATTCCTAGCTTCTTCGTCTGAAATTTCATCATCACCATCGATATCAATAATTTCTTTAAGTTTCCGATATTTATTTGGAATGATACAGAATCTGCTATTTTCATTTAATATGTGATTAGACAAAATCATGAAGGCCGCGGTCATTAATATTGATGTAATAATATCATTGGTACCAATAAATACAGCAGTAAATATTAATATTTCTCGACTTAATGTATTACGCAGTGCAAGTTTTTGGGCTTTACTGAACCCTAAATCAGTGTACTTTGGTGCAACGTTTGAAATAATCATAATTATACCTATGAAAAATTTATTTTTATTTAAATTATTTATATGATTCAAAGATTTGTTTATTATATTTTTAAATGAAACCATTATATATTTAATAAATATTTTATTTTTTTAAAAATATTGTCGTTTCCCGGTTATACTCCATATCATATTGTTTAAATATCTTTTAATAACATTCTTTTGTTTATTAAATGGTTTTGTTCTTTTCCATTTTCGCCAACGTGCTCTTATGTTTACCGGATGTAAACGATGAGTTGATCTACCATCTTGTAATCTAGTTGAGAAATTTTCTAATGTAGAAAAAATACAAATTTTATAAATAATATATGCTATAATACATGCTATAATAATACCTATTATAAATTTCAATAGTGTCTTACTTTTACCCATAACTTATATATAATTTAAGTATAAATTTTAATTTATTAAGAATAATTCAATAATATTATAATCTCCTTTTTTATTAGATATGAATAGTTTAGTAGTATGTGCTGCTCCATTTTCTCCCGAAAATAATGAAGTAAATAATAATGTGGGTGGAAGCAAAATAGATAAAATAAAAAACCGCACATTAAAAAATAGGAAAAAAAACAATGAAGATATAAATGATATTATTTCTCGTATACATAAACTTCCGGACAATAATGAGGAGGAAGAAGACGTCCTAAATGATTTTTCACCACCACCTCCCCCATCATCTGCCGGTGTAAACAAAACAATTGAAAAATCAAATGATGAAAATGATCATAATGCGACCAAACGTGTGAATATGCTGGATGCAACATCTTCACTAGATCAGTTTTATAATGGCGAGAGTATTTCGAATGAATTATATGATGATATGCATATTGAAAATAGTAGCAAGTATTTTAAGAAAGTCGTCCCAATGTATACAGAACAAGAAGCACCTAAACAATTTCTGACACCAGAGAAAAATATCTATAATAAAAATGACATTTCACAGAAACTGAATTATATGATAAATTTGTTAGAAGAACAGCAAGATGAAAAAACTGGTCATGTCTTTGAAGAACTTATATTATATTCTTTTTTAGGAATATTTATAATTTTTGTAGTTGATTCTTTTGCAAGAGCTGGTAAATATGTCCGCTAATATAATAAAAAATTACTGATTATTTATTATATTTATTATATTTATTTTGTCCACCTTTTAGCATTTTTGAAAATGCTTTAGGTTGGTTTCTGAAAAATATACAAATATTGCGTGTTAACACTATAGTTAGACATATCTACTTGTGTTAATATAATAAAACCCTTACTCTTGGCGATATTTATTATTTCTTTCTGCGAAGGCATAAATAATCTTAATTCATTTACCCTTACATCACCTGTAGTAATGTCTTTAATATTTTCTCTAAAAACAGCGGTAGCATCATTAGGATAAATTTCTATATTAGATTTATAATCATAATCCACTAATTTAACCTTGGTATTATGGTTGCCTTTTTCAACATATTTAGATAAGTTTAAGGGGTTGGAAGATGAGACTACTGGATCGAACTGCTCTTTATCAACTAAATTTACAATAACGTATCCTCCCGGCTTAAGCCATTTATAGCAATTTTCAAAGAATTGGTTTTTATCCTGCAAGTGATATATTGTAAAATTAAAACATGTTATGTGGGTAAATGTATCTTGCGGAAAACTAGCACTATTCCTGGCATCCAAGTTAACATATTCTTGGTCTGGATATAAACTTTTTGCTTTAGTAATCATTGCAGGAGAGATGTCAATACCCACCGCTTTAATATTAATATTGTTAAATCCTTTCACATGATGACCGGTCCCGGAACCTACATCTAGTACTATACTTTTATCCGTTAAATTAGTTTGATTTTGGATGGTTTTTATTTCAAAATCTGTTTGGTCTTTATCATACATAACCGCATCATATGTATTTACATAATGATCGTCATAAATATCATTACCTCTTTTGATAGTCATCTGCTTTTGACTATCAAAGCCTTCACAGGACGGGAAAAAAAACCTATAGATAATATTTAAAAGTAGTAATAATCCAAGTATATATAATATGTATTCTACGATAGAATTTTTTTTGAAATGAAAATATATATCTCCTATTAATCCATACTTTTTATTAATATTCATATGTATTATATTATTATATTTTTTGTGTATATTTTAATATATGAATGATACTGAAATTAATGATATACGAGTTAAAAAAGATTTTAATCAAATGACCTTTTCTAAATTTCAAAAAACTAAAGTTAAGAAAGAATTAATTTCTTGTTTATTAAGTGGCAAGGTTGAAGCGGCCTGTTATTGGGCTGCGGAGTTTATATGTGCAGGTCATTACATTGACTTATGGGATTGTATTATATTATACATCTCTAAATACATTCATTTGGGTAATCCTAAATTACCTATTTATATTTCTATGCGAATAAACAATTTCAAAGAAATTGTTTCCAACGGATATATCGACAATGAATTACGCATGCGAAATAATCCTAAAATAAGAATACTCTTTTCAGAAATTATTGGTGTTTTGTGTTTCTCGCGAAAAAAACATAGTTTTGAGCCAATCAAAATAAAAAAAGAGGAAGAATTTAATACCACCAGTATGTCAAATAAATTAAAGGCACCAAGTATTAATTATGCGCAAGAAATTTTTAATAAAAATGATCCAAAAGAAATATTTATTGCAATCAATGAATTTGCATATCATATATCGGAAAAATCGAAGAATGTTGTTTCTGCATGTTATTGGTTAGAATGGTTGCTGGAATTTGAATGTTTATCAAAACGGAAAAAAACAGAGTGTTATTGTGAAAGAAGAAGTTTTGCACCGGTATTAGAGAAATATCAGATGGATATTATCTGGATGATTTGGGAATTATTAATAAAGGAAAGCAAAAAACAAAAAATAATAGTTAAAACAGAAATTATCGAAGCTTTATTAACTATATTCTCCATTAAATACACTCCTGGTGTCAAGAAAAAAAGAAGGTATTTAATATATTTCGCTATTGCTTTATTAACCGAGCCTTTTGATTTACAAGTTAATATATTAAATAATAAACCATTGATTGAAAAAGTTGTCCAGAAAATAGATGTCGTATATAAAGATGTTAAAAAAAATGAGGTCTCGCCAGCAACCGATTATTTGTTTAATGGTACCAAACCGGAAAAAAGCAATTTAGATAAAACTATTGAACGTTTAGAAACTCTTAATAAAATGTATTAAAACCCTTTTTTATATCTTCGTATTTTTAAGCTTTTATTGTACTTTTTTAGTTTTTTTTTTGTTTTTTTGAAGGGTAAAAGGGTTTGTTTTTTTTTACATTTAAAACTGGAAATCCGTAATCCTTTCTTTTTAAATACGCTATCTTTACAAATAGCAATAGAACGCGTTTCATCCTTCTTTTCTACATTAACCTTTTTAATACATCTGCATAATTTACCTGATAAAATATCTTCGGCTTCCATTCTAATTTTTTTTGAGCTAAATTTATCAAAATCAACATTGTAATAATATAATATATCTTTATAATCACTCAGGGTTAGGTCTTTCATTATATAATATATAGTGAAAATAATTGTATTAATTATATTATTATTATTATATATGAGTAAGCAACAAAAAATTGTTGTCTTTGATTTAGACGAAACATTGGGTAATTTCATTGAATTAGGAATATTTTGTGATGCTTTAGAAGATTATAATAAAACAAAAATTCCACCACAGCATTTTTTTCAGATAATCGATTTATTTCATTATTTTCTTAGACCAAATATTATTAATATTTTGGTTTTTTTAACTAAAAAACGTAAACAAAAAAAATGCGATAAAATTATGATTTACACCAACAATAATGGTCCGCGTTCGTGGACAGAAAACATCAGTAAATATTTTCAGTACAAATTAAAAGAAAAGGTATTTGACGATATTATAGCGGCGTTTAAGGTAAATGGTAAACAAGTAGAAATATGTCGTACTAGTCATGAAAAAAGTGTAGATGATTTGATACGTTGTACAAAGATACCCGAAAATACCAAAATATGCTTTTTAGACGATCAATATCACCCACAAATGAAACATTCAAATGTATTTTATATTAACGTTAAGCCTTATACGTATAGTTATGCGTTTAATGATATGGCGGAAATGTATTATAATAAGTATAGCTCAAAATTAATGCAGTCCGAAGATTTAACCAAGTTTAAAAAACATATTCATGGTTTTATGTCTGACTATAATTACGATGTTATTACTAAAGAAGAAAAAGAAATGAAGGTCGATAAAGTTATTAGTAAAAAACTAGTACATCATCTAAAAAAGTTTTTAGCTACTTCGGTAAAAACGAAAAAAAAAAGAAAAAAGAAAAATATAACACAAAAATTAAAATAAGTCGGGGGATTTATTTTATACTAAATATTTGGAAATATTATAATATTGTCCTATATTATAATGGGAAAGTGTAACCATAATAATACCGCCGCACCCGCCAACTATGTTCCAGACGGCGACACTCCACCGGAAGCGCTGGCACCAGATGACGTATCATCATCAATGTTTGGTGGTAAAGGAAGAAGAAGGTCGCGTAGAATGAGAACAAGACACTCAAAATCCCGGCGCAGACAAAAGTCTAGCCGACGCTCAAAATCCCGGCGCAGACAAAAGTCTAGCCGACGCTCAAAATCCCGGCGCCGTTCTCGCCGTCGCTGATAAATAATTTATAAACAATTATATAATATTTTATAAATTAATTTACTGAAAGCGTATGTTTAATATTATTGAAGTATTTCTCTCCAATATCTGTTAACGTTGTGGTAAATAATAAAAATATTCCGGCTGAGAAGGCTATGCGTCTATCAAATTCAGCTTCTTCGGGTTTATTTCGTATATTTTTAGAAACCCATGGATTAAATCTTAACAACAAAAAAAAACAAACATAATATTTCATATAATCCTCTAGTGTAGATAAGTAGCCTGGAGAAATTGCTATTATACCAGTAAAGGCGATAAAAAATAAAAAATACGATGTATACAAACCATACATAAATATATTTCTATGTACATCATTGTACACCAATTTTTTAATGTTTAACGACATATAATATAATGTATAGCTAGAAATTTATATTATATATTTCATGCATTTCATTCAATTTCACCCTCCATAACAACCTGGTTTTTTAACTTGGCAGTGTTTTCATGTGCAGAATTATATATATCTAGTGTTCGAGCACTAGAGTCAGTAGCATCCACATATTTAGGCATCCAAAAACAAGGCACAACATAAGCAGTATTTGGATACTCTTTATCATAAATATCTCGATAGTATTGTTGCTCGCGTGTTGTTGGTTTGTTAATTTTACTTAATGAAATTTTTTCATTATTAGTATATGCAACATCATCTATATTTTGTTTAGCAATTTCTTTATCAATAATTTCAAACCACGAACCATCATTACCACTGACACCATCGCTAAACGCTTCTTTTGTACGCCAAATAATATCATTGGGTAATAAACTGGGTTCAACCAGAGAAAATGCTTGACGCATCAAATATTTTTCACATATTCTCGGATTTATAATGTACGAGGAATCTGACATTGGGTTTCGAATAGAAACTGGAATACTTAAATAATATTCGACAAAATCTCTATCTAAAAAGGGTGTTCTGGGTTCCAAACCATTACTAGATATACTTTTATCGGAACGTAAAACATCAAAATAATGTATGTTATTTAATAATCGTCGACATTCTTTATCAAATTCAATATCATTCGGAGCTTTCAAAAAATATAAATATCCTCCAGTTAATTCGTCACTACCATCACCATTAAATATTACTTTAGCGCTACTATGTTCAGAAATATATTTTCCGACTAAATAATTTCCAACTGACGCTCTAACTGTAGTAGTATCATAACTTTCTATAACACGTATTGTTTCTGGAATAGCTTCAAAAAATTCCTCCTTGGTCAGGATAATTTCAGTATGTTTTGTTTTAAGATAATTAGCAACTTGTCTTGCACGCACCAAATCTTCCGAACCCGGCATACCAATGCTGTATGTTTCTAATTTACCCGTATAATACTTATTAACCAAAGCTGTTATTAAACTACTATCCAAACCTCCGGAGAGCAAACATGCTATGGGTCGTTCACAGGTTCCCATCACACGTTTTTTAACGGCTTCATTCAAATAATAACAAATATTTTTTTGCGCCGCTAAAACCTCCTCATTATTATAAATATTCAACATTCTTGGTGAGCAGAGACTATTATGATAACGAAGGGGAAGACCGACCGGTTTCCAATAAGAATGTGATGTAAATTCACACGAATATTTAGCAAGAGTTCCAGGCTGAAATTGTTTGATAGTAAATGGTATAATAGATTGTGAATAAATGGTATGATGAGTAAATAAATCATTATCATTTTTCAAAACACCCAAACTTAACATATTTTTATAATTTAGCAATGTGTTTAAGACTTTTAGTTCAGAGGCGAAAGCAATAATTTTTTCATGCGTGACATTTATTTTATTATTTAAAGAGGGAATGGTATTCGGCAGTGTAGAAGTTTCTAATATATATAATGGTCGAACACCATATGGATCCCGTGCGACATAAACATCGGGTTCTAATTTTTTAAATCCATAATCATACAAAATAAAAGAAAAAACACCATCTAGTAGTTTTAAGGTATGATGAATACCATATTTTTTGTATAAATGAATAATAATTTCACAATCAGAATTAGTTTGTGGTACAACATCAATTAACTCAAATAATCTTTTATAATTATATATTTCACCATTACATATCAATTTAATATTATCAATCTTAAGTGGCTGATTGGATTCACTATTTATTCCATTAATAGCTAATCTGTGAAAACCAAAATATAATTTGTTATCACAATGCTCAATAACACTATGTTCAGGGCCTCTTTTTGTACCCTTCTCAAAAGCCTCGTTCACTATGTTTAATGGAAACGTAGTTTCGTTATTCATCAGCGCAAATATCCCACACATTATTAGTAAATTAATTTAATATGTTTAGGTAATTTCTTTTATAGATAATATATACTATATGTCTACTAATACAACTGAAATACAAGGAGTGGTATCCGGAATCTATATCAATAACATAGACAAAGATAATGAACTAAACAAAAGGATCGCAGCCAGAAACATCCCTTCTTCTTTCTTAAAACCCCAATTTAGTCTTAGACCAGTATCCACCAAATATGATATCATGCCTATTCTTGACCGCCGTGCCCCCACTACCGAAAATTTAAAACAAACGTCTAGCTATAATATTGCAGAAACATTTAACCCCGGCACTGCAACTGCTCCTTGGAGTGGCTATACCACACATATTAACGATGAATCAAAATTACGAAACCAATTTTTTGCATTACAAAAAAGCGAACAAGGAGTATATATTCCTCCTTCAAATAGTGATTTATATGTACATAATATTCATTGCGAGTGTAATAATGCTCAACCATTCCCACATCTATTTAATAATGCCAATTTCCACGAATTTAATCCAAATACATGCAATATAGGTGGGGACGTATTTCATAACAATACTAGAGTACAACTAAAAAATGTATAATGCCTTATATAGCATCTATCAGATTCGGCGACGTGTGTTTATCTATTTAGTTTTGTTGAATATGTCAAAGAATCAGCATATATTGAATATACCGAATAGGTATAATATGTTTATTTGTATTCATATTATACTATAAATGTCTTGTTCACCTAATTCATTTGTGGAAAAAGCTACTCTTAGTTATATGATTAACCCAATATATGATTCCTATCATAAACATGATCTTGCTACCAAAAATACAAGCGAATGTGTAAATAAAGAAGAACAGAAATTCTATAAAAAGAGAGTGTTGTCTTTAACCAGAGAATTATTTAAAAAAAATGATCATCCAGAATATTTACAAGCTTTACATAACGCATATATGTTCCACCTTATTCAATATATAAAATTAATAGATACCAAAGATATTCTACAAGAAGAATATAGCTTGTTAGAAGAAAAAAAAGACGAGATATCTATTGAGGCAAACTCTGACATAGCGGCAAACTCTGTTGTAGATGCAAACTCTGTTGTAGATGCCAATAAAGGTATATATAATATTAAACCAAAACCAGTCACACTAGATAATTTCATTACAAAAACATCCAACAATAAAAACAAAACCATCAAACCACCTCGAAAAAAAAATATTGATTTGAAAAACCCGGAGTTGAAACTTAAAGGTATAAAACCTAAAACATCTCAAAAAAATAATTAATGCTGTATTTTTATATTTGGTAATAATATTATATCTTACTATTATAGTTAAACATATGCCCACGCATAAAAGAATAAGGCGGCGGAAAAATAAAACACGCAAGGCAGTATGCAGCCCTGGTAAAAAAGATAATAAATTTACGTGTTATAGTAATAAAGCTTTACATAAACTGAAACAATTATGGAATATTAGACATCCAGATGCATACATTTCGACTTCTATACCAAGCAAAATTTGGTCAGCATTACAACAGAATATGAACGATATTTGTAATACCGAACAATGCTGGATTCGTCAACAATTTTCAAAAAATAAAATTAACGCTGACTTAATTAAAGAAACATTCGCGCCCACTGCACCTAAAATTTGGAAAAAAAATCCAAACGAGTGGTTAAATAGTATGGATATTGAAAAAGTTATGAAACAACATGAGCGGGCAATGCCGAATTTTGTATTTATCGGCCCTTCTCCCATAGATTTTGACACACGACACAAATATGGCGAGTGCGTATGGAATGAATTATGTAATTTTGATTTAAAAAAACATATTTCAACAGGAAAAAACAAAATAGGGATGATCTTTAATTTGGATCCACATTATAAACCCGGATGTCATTGGTTTTCTACCTTCGTAGATATACAGAAAAAATACATTTTTTATATAGATAGCACCGGTGATAAAATGCCAAAAGAAATTCGCGCATTAACCGATAGAATAATTGCACAAGGTAAAGATTTAGGCATCAATTTTACTTTACATGAAAATGATTTTGAACATCAATATGCTAATACCGAATGTGGTATGTATAGTTTATATATAAACATTGAGTTGTTATATGGCCGAAAAACACCCGCCTGGTTAATGAAAAACAGAGTGCCAGATAAAGATATGGAGTTATTAAGAAAAAAATACTTTAACTACGAAGAATAGCAAATGAAATGATTATTTATATTATTATTTAAATAATTATTCAAATACTTACATTATTATGGACCTATTGACGCAATTCTCATCACCGCAAAATAAACATTTTTTATGGGATTTTATTACAAAAAACCATTGGTTTGATAATATTCCAAACGCACAACATCACAATGTCAAAACAATGTTTGAAAAGACAATCATAAAAGTTAAACAAGAAAATACCAAAACAACTCTAGTAGATTATAATAAAATTTTTTTAACAATTATAAAAAATAACTTAGATACCATCAAAACAAATAAAAAAAAAGTAGATTTTGAAGATTTGAAAGATCGACACGTAAACACCATTGAAGAACAACACAAAGATAGACAACTACAATTTAATAATGAATTAAAAGCCAGAGAAGATGATTTTATATCTTTAATAAAAAAACCTACCCCCCAGAATGTTGAGTTTAAAGATATAAATCGAGAATTGAAAATAAAAAATATGGAAGATCACATTGAAAAAATTGTAGAAGAGAGAAATTCACAAATTAATTCAATATTCCATGACAACACAAAAGATAATTCAAAAAGAACCCCATCAAAAACAAAAAGTATAGTGGAAAATGACTCCGTGGAAAATGACTCCGTGGAAAATGACTCCGTGGAAAATGACTCCGTAGAAAATGACTCCGTAGAAAATGACTCCGTAGAAAACGAGGCTGCAGAAAATATTCCTGTAATAGATATTTCTGTTGATGATATAATAATTGAGAAAAAAACTACTACTAACATAGCTATGTTAGAAAATAAAATAGCTAATATTACTAATAATATTGCAGAAATACAGAAAACGCAACAAAAAATACTAGAAAAATTAGACAAAATAAAAATTATATAGGTACCAATCTAAACTTTTTACCTTCCAAAAACTCAATATGACCAATTTTAATCAAATTCCGTCTTTTATAACTATCATAATCAAACACTTCTTTTGTTTTAACATTGTAAGCATATTTCACGCCATCTATTTCTAATGCATTTAGTTTTATTTTTACTTCTTGTTTATTTTGCCGGGCAACTTTATCTGATTCTTCATCTGTAATGGCGGGTTGATAAGAAAATGATTCGGAAGTGGCACTCCCAAAAGATAAACAATTAATAGATGATTTCTCTCCAGCAACCGAATGTAAAGCACAATCTATGGAGGATTCTTTCACATACTCCAACAATTGATCAGCTACATCTTCTTTGATGGTTGAGATTTCATATAAGGCTTCGTCACTCGTTAAAGGTCTATCTGTTTTTTTTCCTTTATCTTTTAAACGTAGTTCAATTGATTTATCGTTAGTTAATTGTTCCTCGGTAAACGTCATTAAATATAAAAATACATCCACTGTTTGTAATTCTTGGGGTAAATCTTGGTGACTACAAATACGTCTTGCTCTACCAATAACTTGTTGCGTTCTCACCGGGTGCCAATAGGGTTCGGTAATGTGTACAAAGCGTACATTTTTTAACGATATACCTTCGGCACCAGACGCGGTAATCATAAATATTTTAATTATCTCTCCCATATTATTATTCGGAGCTATTTTTCGCAAAGGTTCAACTAAGGTGGTTGGTATAACATCCCACAAACCATTAAATATATTCCGCATTATTTCTTTTTCTTCAGCTGTTTCGGTGCCAGTATATAAGACAAATTTAGGTTTAACCATATCTTCCTCAACAACATCTATCATCCAAGAACCACCCCTTTGTTTTACTTTAAACTGAGCAAAGCCATTGGCCTCTAACACAAGTTTAAGTATTCCAATACCTTCTAGTGTGCGGAATTGACTATATATTAAATGTAAGCCCATATGTTCGGGGTTTTGTATATTTTCTAGTATATTTAAAAACTTTGGACTATATTTTTTTAAACCCTCCGGTGATAAAAACGTACTGCTGTTTATTTTTAATTGTTCTAACACGTCCTTTATTTTGTCTTGATAACTTCTCATTTCGACCTCAATGTCGGCTTCTTGTTGCTCTATTTCTTCCCGTTCATATTTACCATCCACATCATTTATTTTTTCTTCCGTTGTTTTAATATCTAGAGCATCTACATCAGATTTTTCATTAATAATAGCATCGGCTATATCTTCGGCATCTCCGGGCATAGGACGTTTTAAGTCAGGCTTCGGGAACACAAAGTTGCAAAATGCACGAGAGAATATTCTATAGGTGGAAACACTATCATCAAATACACCATCTCCTTGTTTTTTCCGTTTTTTAGCATTTCGGAGTTCGAGTTTTCTTTCTTGCACACGCGCTTCTTCATATACACCAAACTGAAAATCACTCATCGGTATTTTAAGCACATGAAAATCTTTACTTTTTAAATAACGCGGCATTAAACTTTCTTGTGCACTTCTGAAATAAGATGTTAAACCCATAATGCGACGCTTAAATAAATCTGGGTTTTTAATGTTATTTTTATCATCAATAAACAATTCCTTGAAGTCATCTAATGTATCAGGTAGAGCATTATATTTGGTAATTGTAGTGGTTTTTGGCACCACTTCTATTTTGTGTTTGTGAATTACTTTTGTAATTATTTTCACAAAATCGTCATCCGACATTGTTCCTTGTTCACTGAGATGAACCCCACTATAGGCTCCTTTTCTCTCGGTATTCACAAAACCAAAAGGATTTCTCGTGATAGTTAGTGTGGTGGTGGTTGGTTTGTAGTTGATATAGTCCACCATCTTGCCGCCCATCACCTTAGAGTTAAACATTTTAATAAAGGTCTCATTAGTGACCTTTGTTTGATCTTTTATTTTTAATTTAAATGACCACGATTTTATTCTGCCACGAAGTATATTAAATAATATACCTAATTCATTGGGATAGTTTATCATGGGTGTCCCTGACAAAAAAACTATTTTAACGTTATCAGCATCCATTAAATAACTATATAATTTCAAGGATAAAGACTCTTTTTTGGTGAGTTTATTTACAATTCTACTGACAAAGTTATGCGCCTCGTCAATAATAATAACTTTATTATCAAAAGGATTAATGGTGTAGTCATTAGATAATGCTCGTAAATGGTTAGAGCGCATACCATTATAATTGATAAACTTGTATTTATGATTAATCATCTCGTTTATTTGATTATCCACAGAGACCTTTTCTTCGGTTTTTAATTCCGAGAAATTGGGCGGTTTTTTTAAATTAACTAACCAGGCACCCCCTTGTTTATTAATAAACTCCACACTGATGGCGAGAACATTAGATAACGTATTAATTAACTCCGGTTGTGTAGCAGTATTTATAAATTCCCAATATTGATTTTTACGATAGAGGGTATCACCGCATTTTTTCAATTCTTCAATGTAATTCATCCGTAGTGATGCTGGTGTCATCACGATAACTTGTTTACTAGTTTTCATCCCTTCGGCGATAGCTATAGAGGTGCACGTTTTTCCGGATCCTAAACCATGAAATAATAATAGTCCACGATACGGAGTATATAAATTAATGTAATCCCTCACTATTTTTTGATGTGCCATTAAAGAGAATTCCTCACCACCAACTCTATCACAGGAAGCTTTACCGGCGTTTTCTTTGATTTCTTTTTTATAATCCTTGAATAGTTTCGACATAAAATTAATAAATATTTTTCGGTTATTCATATAAAATGGAGATTTCGGCATTTTTGGTAAAATATTTTTTTTCCCAATTCTCTCTAGAAGGATTTCATCACCCACCATCAAGGTAGAAATCGGCTTATCTTCTACAACACCTATCGGAGATTTAAAGGTCGTTTTCTTGGTGGCTTTCTTTACAACGTCATCGAGTACAGCATCCTTTGGTATTGATGGTTGTTCTTGTGCTACCAATTTAAGTTTTTTCTTTTTTTTCTTTAATATTTTAATTTTGGTAGGAGGTTCTGAAACAGGCTCAACCGGTTTGATTGTATCCTGCGTGGTAGGGTCATCAACCCGCGTGGTAGGGTCATCAACCCGCGTGGTAGGGTCATCAACCCGCGTGGTAGGGTCATCAACCCGCGTGGTAGGGTCATCTAACACTTGCTGTAGTGCCTTTTTTTTAGTTAAACTAATTTTGCGAGGGTCCCGAGGTTTCTGCACCACCCGCATATTTTCGGGTTTAAGTTTTTTAATAAATTCATCTCTTAATACAATAGCATGTGATCTTTTATCTACAATGGTTGCACCTATTTCAACTGGTTTAAATGGAATAGCAACCTCAAAATTTTTCTTGGATATCGCCGGTTTTTTAACTGCCAAATTTTCTAAAAGAGATGCCGACATTTATAAACTAACTATATTTAATTTTTATGGTTAGTTTATATTAAATAATTAATTATGATTAAAGAAGTCCAATAGCTCTTTCACAGGCTATCTGTTCCGCCTTCTTTTTAATCTTATGTATACCTTCGCCTAATAAAATAAAGACATTCTCATGCTCCAGCAAATGTTTTTGTATGTTTTCAAAAGAATTAAAATTAGAAAAAGGTTGCGCCATCGCACATTTTTGTGTATGTATAGAATCGCCTATATATAAATAGACCCCCATATGATAACCTGTCTCCGTATCATTACTAATTTCAATATATTCGGGTGTTACTTTAAACTCTTTTTGTATTTTGACTTGCAATATATTTTTAAAATTATCATCTGTTTCAATAAGCTTTGTCCAATCAACATGCTTTTCAAAAATATTTTCTACAAAAATTTGACACATTTGGAAACCCGGACCACACACAAAGACATTTTCAAACCATTTATGTTCATCTTGCACACTAATTTTATTGAAGTCTAAAAAAAGTGCACCCAAAAACGCCTCAAAAAGACACCCCAATTTTTTGAGATTGGTCCGCGTCTTTTTTTCTTCAGCATGATTCGAAAGAAGTAGCCAATTATGAAGACGCATTTCATACGCCAGAGCACCAATATGTTCGTTTTTGACTAGAGCAATTTTTTTTTCCGTCATAAACCCTTCATCTGCCTTGGGGAAACGTCGGTACAAATAATACTTGGTAATCAGCTCTAAGACACCATCACCAATAAATTCTAGCCGCTCATTTGATTTCGTTTTTAAGGAAATACAATCAGTTGGGCGTTCCGCCAATTGAATATTAGAGTCTTTATTTTCTAACTCTGGCCGTTTCGTATATGAACGATGTACAAAAGCCCGTTTATATAATTCAATATTAAATAGTTTACTCGCGACACCATATTTTGTTAAAATACTTTGAACTTCATGTTGTTTTATTTCTTTGTTATTTGAATTAAATGGTGAAAAAATCATAATTTCTTCACCATTTTCGTTTGTAACACAATTTGTATCGGGAATATTTTGCATCTAGCTATATTTTATAGTATGTTAGCTTTAATATGTTTAAAGATATCCTATAATTCCATGAGGAGTTGAATAAAATGTTGCCGCTCGTGGCGGTATTTAAGGTCAGGATAATCCGCGCCATTTTTCCAGCGCCATTTGGAACAAAACCACACATAGTATCGTTCTTTTACTGTTTGAATACTAGTATTTAAATAAAGTTCGTTTAGCATATAATCTTCAAACTCTTCCACAATATCACCCACATTATTGATTAAACAAGCGAAACTAAGGTCTAATAAAGTTCCTTCTTTGTGAAGAACATTGATATCGTTAATAATATTGATAGATCGGTGCTCACCAGGTGTTTGCCAAATCCCCCGCGTTATTTTCAGGTTTGATTCTAGACGTGCCATATTCGCGGCAGTGTAATACACATCAAATTGGCGGCGATAATGTATGGTAGAATTCTTCCGCAATACCGGACGTCTAAATTTCGGGTTGTTGAGGATAAATTGGTCTATTTTATTCAAGTACCGCAGTTGTTGGGGAGAGATAATAATAATTTCATATTTTTCTTCTAACTTTTCGACCAAATCTTGTTTTTTTTCTCGGTTTATTTTAACCAAAGCTTGTTTTTTTTGTTGTGTGCACAGCCCCTCAAAATGTTGAACTGCTTGGTTATATTTTTTGATGGTACTGGTATATTCTACATAGTTAAAGATGGGATTCAGGTATGCCGCTACTAGGTTTTGAATTTCGCACGGAAGCGGAAGGTCAAACATCATAAGGTTCCACTCAATAATGTTAATTAGCTTGGATACACCTAAGTTTGTTTTTATTCAATTTTTTTTTCAAATACTATTTAAATAATTATTTGCGGAAAATGTGGCAGAAAATAATTAATAACAACCTAAAATATAACGAAATACTAATATAATATATATTTAATCAGCTTAAAGACATACCACTTTGGTAGTATGTAGAGGAAGAACTGGAAACGTACAACATAAAAATATGTTTCTAAAAAACAGCTTAGAGACAAGTCTTCTTATTTATTCGTGAATTAAAAAAAAAATTGAAACGTAGTATCGGCGTAAATAATAAAACATACATCAGTTCCCGAGTTAGGTCAAAGGGGAGGCACTTAAGATGCCTTGCGTAAGCTTCGTGGGTTCAAATCCCGCCTGATGTAAAGGAAAGCGATCTGCCTAAAAGAGATGCGCCGGTCTGTTAACTCAGTTGGTAGAGTGAGCGTCTTATGAGCGCTTGGTCGCGGGTTCGAGCCCCGCACGGACCACACCACATCATGCATCGGCCTTATGCATTCTACACCAGTACCCGAGTTTGGTCAAAGGGGAGGCACTTAAGATGCCTTGCGTAAGCTTCGCGGGTTCAAATCCCGCCTGGTGTAAAGGAAAGTAATCTGCCTGAACAATAGAGATACATCGCCGGTCCATTAACTCAGTTGGTAGAGTGACAGTCTTATGAGCTGTAGGTCACGGGTTCAAGCCCCGTATGGACCACAATAATAAAATATGCCGACATTGCATATTCTACACCAGTACCCGAGTTTGGTCAAAGGGGAGGCACTTAAGATGCCTTGCGTAAGCTTCGCGGGTTCAAATCCCGCCTGGTGTACTTGGAAAGCAATCTGCCACAAAGGGATGCAATCTGGTCCGTTAACTCAGTTGGTAGAGTGGCAGTCTTATGAGCTGTAGGTCGCGGGTTCGAGCCCCGCACGGACCACACCACGTCATGCATCGCCCGATGCATACTACATCAGTACCCGAGTTTGGTCAAAGGGGAGGCACTCAAGATGCCTTGCGTCAGCTTCGTGGGTTCAAATCCCACCTGGTGTACTTGGAAAGCGATCCGCCATAAAGAGATGCACTTATGCCCGACTAGCTCAGTCGGTAGAGCGCGAGGCTCTTAACCTCGTGGTCGTGGGTTCGAGCCCCACGTCGGGCAATTCGGGAATTTAGTTAGGCCCGCGTCAAAAGATAACTTCAAAGCGGTGTGGCGCAGCGGAAGCGTGTTGGGCTCATAACCCAAAGGTCAGTGGATCGAAACCACTCACCGCTATAAAAAAAAATAAAAATAAAAATAAAAATAAAAATAAAAATATTGTGATATAGTGTGCGCCCATAGTCCAGAGGTTAGGATTCATCCCTTCCAAGGATGAGGCCCGGGTTCGATTCCCGGTGGGCGCATAAAGGCTGGGGAACCTTACACAAACTCTCTATATGGTGGATGTATCCTCAATCCTATTGCGATTGATTTAGGTTGAATTCCTATGACCATATTTTCTCCGTATTGGTTTAGGTGGTTATAATGATCGGCTTTCACCCGATTGACCCGGGTTCGAGTCCCGGATACGGAAATTAGGATCAGCGAATCTCCTGCGTCAAAGCATTCCATCCTGCCTTGTTGGCGCAGTTGGATAGCGCGCACGCCTTCTAAGCGTGAGGTCATGGGTTCGAGTCCCATACAGGGTATATCTGGTCCAGTAGTGTAGTGGTTAACACGTTTGACTTTGAATCAATTGACCGGGGTTCAATTCCCCGCTGGACCTTTTTTCAACTTTTTCAACTTTTTCAACTTTTTCAACTTTTAGAAAAAGTTGAGCAAAAAACAAAAAAATGTTGTTGAGAAATTATTATTTCCTTTTTTATAGCAATAATAATTTGAATGCTTATATAGAAAATATATTTTAATAAAATGGGTGCAATAATTGTATTTTTATTACTAATGTTGTACTCTGCGCATATAGCGAATTTTGAAAAAAATTGAAACAGAAAGTATTGAGATAATGTTATCAAGTTAAACAAAATGGCTGCCTCTACAAATGAACCAGGTCGTATTAAAAAATGCATTGATGGTGCAAATGGAATGGAGCCAATTCACGCAGTTGATGAAAGAATTGATAATGCGTTGGACGCTGGTTGTGATCGGCTTGAGTTATTTATAAATCAGACGGGCTGTATCTATAAAATTCATGATAATGGCACCGGAATGAAGGACAATGAGGGAAGATGTAATTATCTTACGTTGGATGGTGTGTCAAAAAAAAACGATTCTACAAAGCGAGGCATGTATGGTATTGGAAGCATGCAGTCTCGCGGTTCACTTGTCAAGGATGGGACTGAGACAACGACGTCTGTAAATAATAATGGCGCGTGGCAAGTTGACATTAACATGGGCGAACTTTCTCGCAGTGAAGATCCTAGGTGCTGGTCAGGTGGGAATGGTCCAAAATGGGAAAAGATTGACAATACTAAAGATACTTACCAGCGTGGTGTTACAATAGAGTTTGATGGTGAGAACCTCCCGAGATTTGAAGAAAATGAAATTGCTTCTCATATGCAAGATAAATATTGCAAAGAACTCAAAGGTGGCGTGAAGTTTATTATGAACATAAATGGCATAGAATACGATATTACATATCCGTTTAAAGAAGAGGCGTGGACCGACGATAAAACTACCAATATTAACGTAATGAAAGACGGGAATTGTATGTTTGAGTGTTCGAAAGGGGGGAAGGAGCAACATTACCGTGTTAGATATGATAAAAATGGCGTGGCCAAGTCGAGCCCCACCGCCGATGTCTGTTCTAAGGATAATGCTCATGCACTTATGCAGCTTACTGCTAGTTTCCCAAAATTTGATGTGGAATCTTTTCATAATGAAAAACAGACAAACCCTAAATTATCGATCCCTGCTTATATAATATCTAATTATTCCAATCAGTTTCATATTTCTGACAAGCAAGCCAATAGTATTGCATTTCAATACGGAGAAAATTCTTTGATTTATCCGTGTGAAAACGAAGAGTCTGGTGCCAGACTAATCGATATGTTCACAGGCTCGACAAAGTTTAGTTTAAATGGTTTGCGTATTGCTAAACTCAACAAGCCTAAGTTGTCCAAGATGCCCCAGGGGGACGCGCGTTTGGCGGGGGTTGGAAGATTTTGTATCAATATTGACAGCAACGCAGCAGAGAAACTTAATATTATCAACGAAAATAAAAGCATAATCACGATGGAATCACGTTTGAAAAGAGCGTGTGACACAGTAATTGAGTGTGAGGTTAAACGGCATCTTATGGAATGTAAGGCAGGTGTTAAAAAATATGAAGCTGTTGCTGTTGCTGTTGCTGTTGCTGCTGCTGCTGATGCTGCTGCTGTTGCTGCTGCTGCTGCTGCTGCTGCTTTCGCTGCTGCTGCTGCTGCTGCTGCTGCTGCTTCTACTGATGAGACATTTGATGATGCTGGCGCCGATGAGACATTTGATGATGCTGGCGCCGATGAGACATTTGATGATGCTGGCGCCGATGAGACATTTGATGATGCTGGCGCCGATGAGACATTTGAT
>Ga0163111_10000750_pt1 | contig 19432 bp, 20 predicted proteins | sample CRUFie1St18metaG_FD_109645 | JGI IMG/M metagenome (GOLD analysis project Ga0163111, IMG submission 109645) | Marine microbial communities from the Costa Rica Dome - CRUD Field 142mm St18 metaG | ecosystem: Environmental > Aquatic > Marine > Oceanic > Photic zone | place: Costa Rica: the Eastern... | reverse complement strand
GATCCAATCACATCACCCGTACCACCTGTCCTGACACCACCTACACCACCAGCAAGAACAGCCCTACAAACTCAACGAGATGATGAAGCGCGGCGCATTCGTACTATGAAACTGCAAATGTTGGAACGGGCTATTACAGCCAGTCCCAAAGTGCAGACTCTCATGCCATCTCAACCCATTTCTACCCCAGCATCAATCAATCGACACCCAAAAACACGCCAAGAGATGATTGATGAAATAGCGAGGGTTCGACAACAGATAGCCTCTAATCATCGCAGTACAGACCCGACAGCCGCTTACAAAGCCCGACTGGCTCAGATTGAAGGAATCAGTAACACCGGCACTGGCTCCAACGCAACAACGCGGATACAACCAATAGCTGACCCCAATAACTATTCAAGGTCTAATAATAATGCCCCAGATCGCTGGCGACTGAATACACAGGTACAAGCCCCTCAATCTCCCTATGCATTACGAGCCGGATTCGTTATTCCGGCGATGCTGATTTCAGGCATTAACTCTGATCTGCCTGGACAGATCGTCGCTCAGGTCTCGCAAAACGTGACCGATACCGCAACAGGCATCCACTTACTAATCCCGCAAGGAGCGCGTTTAATCGGTACTTATTCGAACGAAATTGCCTATGGCCAGCAGCGCATTCTGATCACCTGGAATCGTATCATCTTCCCGGATGGCAAAGCACTGGATATCGGTGCTATGCCTGGTGCTGACGCAGCAGGTTATTCCGGTTTTCACGATCAGACGCATAACCATTATCTACGTATTTTTGGGTCAGCCTTCCTGATATCAGGCATCACCGCCAGCATTACCCTGACTCAGAGCGACAGCAGCAATAATGCGAACGAAAGCATGCGACAACGCGCAGGTGATGCGTTGAGCCAGGCATTGGGGCAACAACTTGGCCAGGTGGCTATAGAAATGATCCGACAAAATATGAACATTGCACCGACACTGGAAATCCGGCCCGGTTATCGTTTTAATGTGATTGTGACCAAAGATATGACTTTTACAAAACCCTATCAACCATTTGATTATGCTGTCGCTAGACCGTAGTTTCTGATTTACTACATACGTTGTAGTTAGATCGCAATTTTTGATTTTCTATACCGCAATTTATGCGCTTTTATCCAAGACACGTGATTCTTTAAGAGGTTGCCATAAGGAGTTGCATGATGAAAATGAAAATTTTAGCCGCTAAAATTATTTTGATCACCGTCATGATGGACTTTTGGCATGATGGCTTTGCGTAAGGCCGATATGTTGTAGTCAGACCGCAGTTTTTGATTTGCTATACCACAACAGATACAATAAACTGATATTTAACAACTTTTTCAGGATATTGTTTATGAAAATAAAATTTTTATCTGCTAATTTCAGTTTTGCAGTCATAATACTGACCAGCACAGTACAAGCTGGTATACCAGTTATTGATGTCAACAATCTGGCACAAAATATACTATCAGCAACAGAGTCTGTCACACAGACTCTGCGACAAGTCCAACAATATCAGACTCAATTACAACAATATGAAAATCAACTGAAAAATACAACAGCCCCACCAACCTTTATTTGGGGTCAGGTGCAATCTACGATTAATGAATTAACACAAGCCACTAATACGCTCCAGTATTATCAAAATCAGCTTGGCAGCTTGGATGCTTATCTGGGTAAATTCCAGGATATTGCTTATTATAAAAATTCACCATGCTTTTCCAGCGCAGGGTGCAGCGCTGCTGAGCAAGCTGCAATGGATGAAAACCGACGCTTGGCCTCTGAATCTCAAAAAAAAGCCAATGATGCGTTGTTTAAAGGTTTGGAAAAACAGCAGGATAATATTCAAACTGATGCGCAACAGCTTCAAAAGCTGCAATCTGCTGCTCAAAGTGCAGACGGTCAGCTAGCAGCTATTGGCTATGCCAACCAGATTGCTAGTAATCAAACTCATCAGCTACTGAAAATCCGGAATTTGTTAATTGCTCAACAGAATGCTATTGCAACTAAAATGCAAGCTGATTTAGATAAACAAGCACAACAACAAGCTGCTTCTGAGAAATTAAGAAGAGGTGATTTTGTACCAAGTCCATATCGAGAATGGTGAGGAGTAAAAGCTTATGAAAATAAAAGACATTATAAAGGCAATAGGAATTGCTTTTTTAGGTGCAATTTTAGTCAATTGTAGTGCTGAAGATACACAGGAAGTAAATGATGAAAATTGCACTTTAAAAAACATTAATAACATTCAAGATCAAGAGAAAAGAAAAAACTTTTTATCTGAGTGCCAAAAATATAAATCAGAAAAAGGTGGCTTTGTTCCAAGTACCAATCGAACTTGGTAGAGAGGTGCAATGAAAATAAAAAATATTCATAAATTATGGTCTTTTTATTTGGCATACGTTTTTTCTACACCTGCCTATGCTGCAATTAATAGTTCTGGTCTTCTAGATAATGTTCTAAATCGTTATTCATCTGCAGCCGCAGCCTGGGCATCAATTATAATTGATGCGGCATCTTGGTTATTTTGGACCTTGGTTATTATTTCCATGGTCTGGACATTTGGGATGATGGCACTGCGTAAGGCGGACATTGGTGAATTTTTTGCTGAATTTGTACGTTTTACAATTTTTACTGGCTTTTTTTGGTGGCTACTCATAAATGGACCAAGTTTTGCTTCATCTATTTACGATTCGCTGCGACAAATTGCTGGTAATGCAACTGGATTAGGCCCAGGCTTATCCCCTTCTAGTATTGTCGATGTTGGTTTTGAAGTTTTCGAAAAAGTAATTAATGAAACATCCTTTTGGTCACCAGTAGACTCTTTCGCAGGAATTACTATAGCTCTGATTATTTTGATCATACTAGCGTTAATTGGCGTCAACATGTTGTTGCTGCTTGCAGCTGGTTGGGTACTTGCCTATAGTGGAATATTCTTTTTAGGTTTTGGCGGCTCACGCTGGACTTCTGACATAGCAATCAACTACTACAAAACTGTGCTAGGAGTGGCAGCACAACTCATGGTTATGGTATTACTGATCGGTATCGGAAAAACATTTTTAGATGACTATTACAGTGCTATGAATACTGGAGTCGAACTGAAAGAGATGGGTGTTCTACTTATTGTTTCTGTAATCCTACTCGTTTTAGTTAATAAGGTTCCAGCTATTATCTCTGGAATAATTACAGGTGCGAGTATTGGTAATACCGGTATTGGAAATATGGGAGCAGGTGCAGCGATAGGTTCAACTATGACAGCCGCAGGCATGGCCTACACTGGAGCCAGAATGGTTGGTAGCGGAACGGTCGGCGGCGCAGCCAACATAGCCGGAGGGGCCAGTGCGATATCAGCCGCCTTTCAAAAAGCACAAGCGAATCTATCAGGTGGTGATATGCCTGGCTCCGGAGACAATAGTGGTTTTGGCTGGGAAGATCAAAGTAGTTCAAACAGTAACAAAACAGCAGGAACCGGTGATACCCCGTATGCCAGAGCAGCAGGTTTTGCAAACGCCAGAGGTAGTTCCAGTGGCAATTTCAGCCGTGCAGCTTCGCTGGCAGCAGGCACGGCCAGCGAGCTAACCAAAGGTGTAGGTTCAAAAATAGCATCTGGATTCAAAGACCGAGTTGCTCAGACTCCTGGCGGTCGTTTGGCATCCTCAATTCGGGAAAGTCATACAAGTTGTGATAGCACACCATCATTTGGTGATAACAGCTTGAGTGGTGAAAATTCAAAGTAGCTAAATACTTTGCATACCGCGAGAGATCATCAGGCGGACAAAACGGCTCAGTGACATTCCTTCACGGTCAGCCGCCGCTCGAACTTTTGTCAGCTCGTCTTCAGGCATCCGCACATTGAATTGACCGTTCTTTTTGCGAAATTCCATGGTAACAGGAACAGCCTTACTCCAATCAAATTCGCTTAGATCAGCTTCATCAACGAACTTCACCGCAGCTTCATCCGTTGAGAGTGTTGGCCAAGGCTTAGGCGTTTTTGCGTTGCTCATAGGCTTTCACCTCCTTTTCGTGCATATATCTTGCGCTAACAGGGCGCACATATCGCTCGTCTTCCAATTCCCTAAATGTGAAGACGACGAAAACATGACGGCTTTCCCTGGTCACTCCGACTGTCCGCATTCGTGGTTCATGTAGGTAAGGATCAGGGACGTAAAATGTCATATGTGACAGCACATGCTCAATTTCTTTGCGAGACACACCGTGCTTTGCACAATGGACTATATTGCCTTCATCCCACTGGAATCCATCATATTGAACTATCATCATCTATGTGTAGCATTTTGTAAGACAAATGTAAAACATTTTTACTGCTAAATTACTCTTCAATCTCTCCGAGGCTAATCCCCCACAGCTTACTACGGGGAAAAAATATTAAGGGGTCTCCAAAAAGGAGCCGTGGGCAAGGCTTCATGCCTCGCACACTATCTAAATTTGATTATTTATAATGAGGTTTAATCAGATATGAGGAAACAATTTTTCACCATACTTAGCCTGATTGCGGCTATGCTGCTATTCACTGTACCAACTCAAGCAGCCTCTCAAGATGAATGCGCTATATGGATTTGCTTGCCAGGTGGTTTTCTTCCTTCTGGTTGTAGTGCTGCCAAATCTGCAATGATCAAACGTATCAAAAAACTCAAATCACCCTTACCGAGTTTTTCATCTTGTGCAGATAATCCACCACAAGGAAGCAGCCGACACATGACATTCCATCATGGTTTTGCTGCTTTTTTACCAGATCATCGTGTTTGTAATAAATATGCAGACTGGACGGATGACCATGCATGTGTAGAATGGTCAGATATTCCCAGTCAATACATTAAAGGCACAAAATGTTATCATGGTTATGGTGATGACGATTATAGTAATCCTCCTGGTTGCACAAAAACCTACCGTTGGGCGGAAGTGTTTATAGAAGGAAAGCTAACGGGCACCACTTATTACTGGGATTAGTTCGTAACTTACTACCTGAATCCGTGACTTTGCGGTTGAATAAAACCCTTCAACTAACTGATATTTATATAAAAATATAAAATTTCGATCAATTCAAAAATTCACCAACTGAGTGAAATTCACGAATAGCTGGTAAAACCCTACAGATAAGGGCTTGCTGGACATTTGGGACTCTGAAGTCACGGATTCAAGTTACTATAAAGACGTATCTGCAGCATAGCTTAGTATGGGTGGTCATTAGGAAAATAATTCTGGTTAATACTTTCCGCTAGCTTCTTCTACAAAAATTATCAACTCTATCCATTTTATACTTTATTTTAAATCAATAAAACAATCTTCTATAAGGAATAACATAATGATTAAATATAATATAGCTTTATTCGCCTGCCTTTTGTTTATTGGATCAGCAATTTCCGCTAACTGTATAAAACCATCAGTAACAGATTTTAATAAAGAAAAGTATTATTCCGGAACTAGAGATTTATCTGGAGACAACCTAAGAGAAAAACTAAACAATATCATTAAAAATCATCGTGTATACTCATACAAATGTGTATGGGATATCCTAAAAGATACTGATGAAGATATTAACAACCCTGACAATATTATTGGCATTTACACAGGCAGATCAATTCCTAAGAAAGATCAAGATCAAGGAAAAAACAATCCTGACAGTTGGAATCGGGAACATGTCTGGGCAAAATCACATGGATTTCCCAAAAAAAACCAACACGCCTACACTGATACACATCATATCCGAGCTGCCGACAGATCCGTCAATTCAGACAGAAGTAACTATGACTTTGCAAATGGCGGGAAACCACATCAAGAATGCGAAGGATGCAAACAAGGTGATAAAACTTGGGAAGCCCCAGACCATGTCAAAGGTGATATCGCCCGAATGATGTTTTATATGGACGTACGCTATGAAGGAAATGATAATAGCAAGGTTGGTGATTTAAAATTAGTTAATGAAAAAACTAACAATGGAGAAAATCGATTTGGCAAGCTATGCACTTTATTGGACTGGCATATCCTTGATCCAGTTGATCAAAAAGAGCGTAACCGGCATAATATAATCTTCCAGTGGCAAAAAAATCGAAATCCATTCATTGATCATCCTGAATTTGCATTAAAGATATGGGGTAAAGACTGCTCTTTTTCAAACACCTCAGATTCCGAGATAAAACGAAAAATTATTCAACAATCAATCGATAATTACTCAGGTAATTGCCCTTGCCCATACAATACCACACGCTCAGGTCGAAAATGTGGAAAAAGAAGTGCTTATAGTCGTCCTGGCGGCTATTCACCTATCTGTTATGAACATGATGTGACACAAGCAATGATTAAACAATATCGTAAAAAATAGAAGACCTGTTTTCAGACCGGGAGTAACTGCATGCAGAATAAATCTGCTTGACACATTATACTGACTTTTAGGAAATATTCCGATTTCAATGTATTGAATTAATCAGTGCTCAATTAAAATTCAGGAGTAGTGATATGGCAACAAATCCACCAGCAGGTGATGGGCATCGTAACGGTGCTGTCAGAAATCGTTCCCAGACAAAAACACCCTCAGGGCACTATGTGAAACGAGATACTCAAACTGGACAATTTATGGACGTGAAAACGTCTGACAAGAAGCCATTTAAGGGTGTCAGGAAGAAAAAATAAAGATGGCGCTTGATTCTGGGCAGTCATCACAAATAGACTATACAATTCAAGGAGTAAAACATGTCTCATTACTATGTAAATAAAAATGCTCAGTCAAATGGCGACCATGAAGTTCATACAACAGGATGTTCATATATGCCAAACAATGAAAATCGCATCTATCTAGGTGATTTTTCGCGTTGCAGTCAGGCAATATCTGAGGCTCGAAAGCACTATTCACAAGTCAACGGGTGTTACTATTGCTCTCGAGATTGCCACACCTCATAATCTCCTGTTACGTAATTATTACATTACAAAATTACTATAGGGCACCTCTAAAAACTACTGCGCTTGCAAATACTTTGTTGCAAAATGCCTCAAAATGCTCATGTACTCCCGTGTACACTGCGCTTTTTCGGCTTTTTGCGCCGCGTCTTTTCTACGCTCGTGACGTTTTTAGAGGTGCCCTATATACACAAGAAAAACAACTCCTAGCAGCCACCCTAAAAGATAGATCAACGACTATCTTTCAGGTTTGAGCGCCTTATAAACCGTTGAGCGACCTATCTTCAACTGCCTGGCAATCTGCATGGCACCACATCCTGCATTACGAAGAGCACGCACTTGGTGTTTATCTACAAAAGGCTTGCGTCCAAACTTCACACCTCTGGCTTTAGCTTCCAGGCGCCCCTCATTCGTACGCTCCAGGATTCTTTGACGTTCAGCCTGGGCCACTGCCGACAGAATCGTAACAACCATCTTGCCCATCGCGCCTTCAGTGCTGATGCCGTCATCCAGAAAACGAATCGCCACTTTCATTTCATCAAACTGCTTAATCAGTTGAATCATATCCGCCGTATCGCGGCCAAGACGATCAAGCTTAGTTACCAGGATCACATCACCTTCTTCCACTTTGACCTGTAAAGTCTTAAGGCCATCTCGCTCCACATGACTACCTGATACCTTGTCGGAAAAAATCCGACTGGATTTCACACCCTGGGCTTGAAGGGCCTTAACCTGCACATCAAGCGACTGCTGACTGGTAGAAACCCGTGCGTATCCGAATAGCCTCATAAAAATGTCTCTCAAATCGATTATTAGACAAGATATCCAAAAATGTGAGTTTTACGATTTAATAGACAGTATAAAGCGAACGATTCAGAGTGTCCATAAATTTATAACAGAGTGGATGCCAGAATATGGCTATGGCAGTTTTAATCAAGCGCAAACCGATGTACAGTGGACCCCAAAAACTGGACCAATGGTTAATACAGATCAAGAATGTTTATGGCGATCAGTTAAACAAGAAGTTCTTATTTACAGTAATTTAACACCGTATCCGAGCTGTACGAAGAACTCCAGTCTTACTTTGATTTCTACAACAACGATCAGCTATACCAGTCACTCGACTATGCAACGCCTCGGGTTATTCACTTTGCTTGAGCCGTTTCCTCGCAGCCATAAGATTCCTTATTTTTTACCCCTAATGGTCTAGGCTATGGGGTCTACTTTAATTTGCTCAAATACATCAAGTACTATAACTTTGAACGAGGACACAGCTACAACCAGTATCAGGCTCCTGTGCAAGCTGAAGCCAAAGCCGCATAAACCAGCTCTCACCCCTTCAAGTGGTACAAAAATTCTTGACCACTACATTCAGGATTATATATGACAAGAATTGAAACAGGCGCAATCGTAGCTGTTGTTATTGCAATAACTAGTGGCGCTTTATTTATTGGAACACTACACGGCAGGTTGTCTGCGATAGAAAAAAATAGCACAGCCCCCATAGAAGAAGCTCAGAAAAGGGCACTAATTGCTATTGAAAAAGCCAGGCTAAAGGCTACCCCTCCTATCAAACTCACAAAAAGAGTTTCTTGTAAAAATAACTGTAAAAAATTTTTAGGAAATAGTTCAAATAGATTTTGTTTTTTAACTAAAGTCATGGGAGCTTTCAATGGCCCTGCAGAATCAGCCAACGTTACAATAAGTAATGGTGTATGGCAGCTTACAACCTCTTCAGGAGGTTCGCCGACTTGGGCTACTGCAAATTGCGTTACTTATTAGTATGTATGAGTTCTACCGCAATTCAAGCACCAATTCATGTCCGACAACTTTTGCTGCACGTGAGAGAGCTGCTAGTGTCACCTTGTCATTATCAGGGTCAAGTAACCTATCGAGTTGAGAGCGACTTGTTTCAAGCTGCTTTGCCATTCTGATTTTAGAAATACCTTGTTCTTGCATAGCAAGTGACAATTGATAAGCAATAACACGCTTAACTGCTTGCTCTGTAGTAATATCATAAGTGCCTTGTTGTTTAAGAAAGTCTGAAAACAATTGTCCTGCTTTCCCTTTTTCAACATCACTCATATTTTTAATCCTCTCATACGTTTAACAGCAACATGGATTTCATGAACTGGCGTTTTATGCGTTTTTTTTATAAAACCATGCAATAGCACCATTGTACTATCCTTCACACAGAAAAACACCCGCGCTATACGCCCACCCTCCAGCTTTGTTCTAATTTCCCATAAACCCTTATGGCCTTGGATAGATCGACACAACGGCATACCAATAGGCCAACCTAATTCGGCTGTGCGAATATCATCACCTATGGCTTTACAATCATTCTTTGCAAGCCCTAAAAGCCATTCGCGAACAGGAGTACGCCCTATATCACTTTCAAAAAACCTTGCCGGTAGTTGCTTATTTTTCATAAAATGATTGTACCATATAAAGTACAAACAATCAAACTTATAGGGTTACTAATTTCTGAAAGATTCAAAAATTTTACTATTACCCAATACGAGCAGCCCGCTTTTTTTTGTACTCCTGCTTCTCTACTTGTTTCTGTTTCTGCTGGTGTTTCACTTCCTCAACAACTTTACTAACAGCCCTCTTTACCTGACGCTCAACACCTTCACGACCTAGACGGCTCTTCGTAGCTAGGTCATTAAAATCAGTATACCGTTTCATATTATCCAAGGCTGCTAGCTGCTTCAGATTAAGTAACATTTTCTGTAATGCAAATTTACGCTCCTCTGGAGCTGTCTCCAAGGCCTTAGTCGCCTCTAAATGATCCCGGTAACTCTGTGGTGTCACAGGAGCCAGATCGATCGGATAATTTCTTTCTCCTGGCGTAAAAACAGGAAATACGGCTTTCCCACCAACTGCCTTAGCCGCCTCTTGTGCCTTAGTTTTTCCAGGATTCGTTCCCTGCGTAAACTCCTGGTGACGATCATCATCACCAAAAATCACAACGGGCTTTTCCGGAAACTTATCATGCAGCGCCCTAGCAACACTCAATAAATTACCTGAATCGAAAGCAGCGACGGTAGCAAAGTTTAATGCCTCTGTATTAGTAGCGGCGGTTGCATAACCTTCTTGTATAACAAGTGCTGGAGCATCCGTCAAAGCCTGCATATCACCGCCAACGATATGAAAACATCCTTCCTTACGCGAGTTTTTTGCAAATCGTTTCGTACCATCTTCCCGGATATACTGCATCGTCCACTGCTTCCCGTTTACATCGTGCGCCGGGATATAAGTCTTCTTACCCTCAGCATCAGTTAAAATACCGGAGTAAGATTGAATCCCTTTATCTCGCATATAAGACGTTGGCTTGCTCACCGGTACCAGGTCAGCTACCTGCTGTCTAACACGCTTCGCCGTAGCCTCCTGCTGTTGTTCCAATTCAGCGGCCCTGGCCGATAACTTTCGGGCCGCTGCAACCTGCAGTTCAACCTTTTCAGCCGGATCAAGTGAATAACCTTTAGATTTCCATTTCATATTCACACCAGTACGGTTATTCGCGATATAACCGGCTGGATGACCATCCAGATGCCCCACATAAAAACCAGAACGCTCACCGGGCTTATCACCTTCAACTTCTACACGCTGTTTTTGACCATCCATTACCGGATGAGTATTGCTAATCACACACCCTACTAACTTCAAAGCCACTGCAAACTCCTCACGTGGTGACATAGCCGGGTCTTGCTGTCCTCCAACCTTATCAGGCAACCAACGATTAAGGCGTTCTAGATCAGCCTGAGGCCCAACATACCAAGACTTAGCTGCCTTATCCCATCGGGCTCCAGCAGCCTTTGCCACACTGCGTTCGCCGTACGGAACTGACAAATACTGTCGCTGCTCAACACGATGCGTCTGCATTCCCTCACTTTTCGACCACTTAGCAAAAGAAGCTTTATTGATACCAGGCGGAATAAACCAAGATCGTTCCTGTCTATCCCAACGTGCCCCCAGACCTTTTGCCTCCTCTTTTTCTTGATATGGCACATTGATATAGATTCGCTTTTGCTGTGACGACTCCGAAACCTCTTGCTGCTGTTTATCTACTACTGCCTGAGGCTGTGTATCATTAGCATTAAACGTAGCTGTACGCATTCCTTTAGCCGCTAAAACAGTATTATTAAGATTATTAAAATCAGAACCTGTCTCGACTGTGTTATCGTTCGCCAACTGCCGAACCTTGGCAACAGTACCAAGCTCTGATTCAAGAGACTGTATTTGATCCTGACTTTGTTCAATCACCTGCTTGTGTTCAAGGGCCAGCACATACCCACAAATTTTTTCAGCATCAGCGGAAGCCCGGAAAATTTCTAGTGGGTCATCTTGCAATACTTGAATCCATGAACCTACATAAGCAGCATGTTGCTCAGGATCATGACCAATACCTAACTCATCGCCTAAAATGAGACTGCTGATCTCAGCACGTAATTCTTCTCGAGCATATCCTTCTGATCCGAAAGGATGAGACAAATCACGATTAAGACGCGAACTGTGGCCCGTCCAATGACCTAATTCATGCAATGCTGTCGCATAATACTGCTCTGCTGTTGCAAAAGCCCCTTTATCTGGCAAATGGATACTATCCGTTGTAGGACGATAAAAAGCATTATCATTTTTCGTATGCCGGATATCCGCACCAGATACTTGCAATATATGCTCAGCTTTTTCTACGGCACCCCAAGTGCGTTCTTTTTGTTCCAGAGGTGGCATACCATCCATTTGTTCAGCATTAAAAACTGTGGCGAAAAACACACGAGGACGTTCTAGCTTTACATTTTCTTTAACAGGTTTGCCTGCTTTATCCAGCACAGGTTGGCCATCACTATCAAGCTGATTCTGCTCCTCAGAGAACTTCCAATATTGCACAGGTGTCCCTTTTTCCCCCTTGCGCACTTGTGCATCAACAGCCTTAGCCTGTTTATAAGTCATCCAACGATTATCACTATACCCTTGTGCCATTAAATGAACCGCATTCACTCCCTTATATCGTTTACCAGTTGTAGGATTTGCTGGCATAAACCCTTGCACACCAGGATCCCAAGGCTTTTGCCAGGGTGCTGTTCCAGCCTTGAGCTGTTCAATCAGATTTTCTGCGACCGTTACATGAAAAGGTTTTTTATCAGTGGCCATCATTCAATCCTCATCTGATTGGAGAATAATAGTGAAAGTATCAATAATATCTGCACTACTCTCAGCAGCATCTTTCTCCGACAATGCATCCTCCACGAAAGCTCCGACCGCTTCAGCCTCCGCCGGGTCAAATTCAGTCTGATAACCTGGCGTCATGGCATCATTTAGCTTTTCAAATAAAACCTCAGTAATATCAGCCTGGCCGTCAGAATCAGATGGTTCTGAAACAAAATCTACTTTTTCATTCATCGATGTAATTCCTTGTTAGCCTTGTGATTTCCTTTATTGTAGTTCGGACGACCTTTCACATCAGGATAAGTCTGCTTACAGCTCGGAAAACTCGCACAACCCCACCAATATCCCTTCTTGCCAGACGAAGCACGGCGAGACAGGCCAGCCCCACAGGCCAGACACTTAAATACCTCAGAAACCAATACAGCCTCCTTATCACCGGCAATTGCAACTGAACCCTCATTTGCCTTTGCAACCTGATCTCGGATAAAAGACTCCTGCTTGGTCATAAAATCTGCCAGTTCAGTCTTACCAGACTCTACACTGCGTAACATCCGTTCATACAACGCGGTTAATACTGGACTCTTGACCACTTCCGGGAACACATCAATCACACTGCGGCCAAGCAAAGTACTAATGATCTGCTTACCCTTTAGTTCTAGATAATGACGGCGTTTCAATTCAGAAATGATTGAAGCTCGTGTTGCTTCAGTGCCGATACCGTCCCCTTCGCGTAACAGCTTCTTATGCTGCGGGTCTGTCACGAAGCGATGAATATTCACCATAGCAGTGATCAATGTCCCTTCAGTAAAACGAGCCGGAGGCTTCGTCATTGCATCTTTTCTGACAACCTGCTGACAGATGATCGCATCACCTTCATTCATCACAGGCAATGCCTGGCTTTTATCATCCTGATCATTATCGTCCTCATCCAGATACACATCATGCCAGCCATTCCTGGTCACAACACTACCTTTAGCACTGAACAGCTCACCACTAACCTCCACACCAACCGTGGTACGCATAAACTCATGGATCGGATAAAACTGCGCCAGGTATGCCCGCACAATCAGATCGTAAATATGCCGTTCTTTATCATTGAGCTGGTTTAAGTCACCCCGGTGCATAGTCGGAATCATGCCATGGTGTGCCGACACCTTCTGATCATTCCAAGTACGTGATTGAATACCAGGGTCTGCACCATCCACGATAGTCGCCAAGCTCGGATTGACCGCCTTAATCGAAGCTAGCACCTCCGGAGCATCTGCAAACTGTGATTCAGGCAAATAAGCACAATCAGTACGTGGATATGTGGTTAGCTTATGTATCTCATACAACGATTGGCACGTCTTAAGCACCTCTTCAGCACTGTAACCAAACCGTTTGGATGCCAAGGCAGTCATACCTGAAAGGCTAAAAGTCAGCGGATGCTTTTGCTGCCTAGCTTCCTGCTGATACTGACGGACCGCGCCAGATTGACCACTTAATGTTTCAACTAGAGCATTGGCAACACCCGTATCGACAAGCCTGCCATCACTATCCAAACCAGGTTGATCTTCTCTTGCCTTCCAAACTGCTTGAAACAATCCAGCAGGATGCTGAATAGCCGCCCGGATCGTATGAAATGGTATCGGCTTAAATGCCGCAATTTCGCGGTCTCTGGCAACAACCAGAGCAAGGGTAGGGGTTTGTACCCGCCCGACCGTTAACAACGCTCTGGAGCCACCACGCTGGGCTCTTAAGGTATAAGCCCGGGACAGATTCATACCGATCAGCCAATCCGCTTTACTACGCCCTTCAGCCGCCTCAGCCAGGCCATGAAATATCCGGTTATCCTGCATACTGGCTAATGCACGCTGCACTGATACCGGATCAATCGCATTAGACCAGTAACGCAGTACCGGCTGCCTGTTATTGAAATAGGCTAACAACTCATCCACTAACAGTTGCCCCTCACGGTCAGGATCACCGGCATTCACAATCTGGGTAGCAGATTTCAGTAACCGACCAATAATATGCAACTGTTTCTTAACTTCATCTTTAGGTTGCAAAACCCACTTATCCGGGATAATCGGTAAATCCTCAATACGCCAGACCTTACGTTCACCGTCACGTAACGGCACTGCATCCGCAAGATACTCATCTGGCTCTGCCTGCTCCAGCATATGGCCAAAACACCAGGTCACCTGATCCTTACCACATACCAGATATCCATCCTTCCTGCTGGTCACACCTAATTCAGCAGCAATCGCTTTGGCAACAGAAGGTTTTTCCGCAATAAATAACCTCATTACTATCCCTCCATCTACTGTCCTACCAAATCACAACGGGGCGAATAACCTGCTTGACTTGTGACTGAGCAATCGGCCCGAAATAGCGGGCATCAAAAGATGTCTCACTGACATCAGACATTAGCAATAACTCTGAACTGCCCAGTGTGTACTGATCAAATGCATAGATTGGTAACTCACGGCCTGCCAGATCAGTCTCTCTTCGCTTACTGTATGGCACCTGCACACCATTCACTGAAACACCTGAATCAGCTACCCTGATGACATCACCTTCAACCGCTAAAATTTTTTTCATCAGATAACCATAACCACCTGGACAAAAGCCTCCAGCAATATAACCACGAGATCGGGCTACCGTAAAAACAGCATTATCAGGTGGGCAGAACATAACATAAGCACCCACAGCAACAGGATCATTCGTTGTCCAATATAAACCTACCGGAATACTCTTCGTTGTATTGATACGTGCACCCGCCATATAAGCAACTACAGCTAGCAACAGGATCATAATCCCGGTAACGGCTATCCCTGAATAAATACGACCTGTACACGATTTCACAGAGATATCCTGACACTCTCTGCCGCCGTCATTAAACGTAACGTATCACTGGTGGTTGGTGGTTCAATATTCGCACGAGCCTGAAAAACTGGATCTTTAAAATATAATGGTTGTTTACCATAAATAGCTGGGTAACCAGCGACATAAATGACCATATCACCGGCCTGCTCAATGTTTCCTGAAGCATTTTTGACAGGGCCTGGCATCCGCAAACACTCATCTGGTGTCAACAAAGGACGTTGTACCTCCTGCATCGTACGTGACACCTGGCCTAACATCGCCGCAGTGCGTCGACCACTGGTAGTAATTTGTTCCTTGATAACCGTAGTCTGACCCGTTAATCGGGAAAGATGCTCAGCCGTTTCTAATCGGTTCGGCGGATACGCATTCTGAATATGGCAATTAGATGTGATCGTCTCATCCGGCCCATAACCCGTTTCACGACTCTTCAATTGATTCAAATCCTGACAAATCAGATAACACTTGATGCCATAACCAGCAACAAAAGCCAGAGATTCCTGCAAAATCTCCAGTTTACCTAAGCTTGGAAACTCATCTAACATCGCCAACAAGCGGTGCTTATAGTGTGCAACCGGCCTACCTGCTTCGAATGACATCTTATCTGCCAGCAAACGAATAATCATATTGATCAAGATTCGCACTAAAGGACGTAAACGCGCTTTATCATTCGGTTGTGTCACAATATACAAACTCACTGGATCATCATGCTGCATCAAATCTTTAATCCGAAAGTCAGAACGACTCATATTCCGTGCAACAACCGGATCGCGATATAAAGCCAGATAAGATTTCGCAGTCGATAGTACAGAACCACTTTCTTCTGTTGGTCTGTCCAACATGTCACGCGCAGCGGAACCCACAACAGGATGATTTTCGCCATCGATATGGCCATAAATAACCATTTCTTTCCAAAGTTCATCGGTATCACGTTCCGGGTCTGCCAGAATCGCATCAACAGCCGACAATGTTGCTGGTGTTCCTTCGTTCCTAGCTTTGTACAGAACGTGAATAATGACACCAACCAGTAAGGCATACGCTGTCTTCTGCCAATGCGAAGCCATTCCTTTTCCATCTGGGTCTACAATCAGTGTGGTTAAATTCTGTACATCGCCAACCTCGTAGGCTGTACCTAACCGAATTTCATCCAATGGATTCCAACATACACTGCCATTTCCTACTGCTGGCTCAAAACGCAGCACCTGATTCCCGGCATATTTTTGTCTCCATCCAGCGGTCAAAGCCCATAACTCACCTTTCAAATCAGTAATAACACTGCTCTGTGGCCATGAAAGCAGGGTAGGAATCACCAAACCAACCCCCTTACCCGACCGGGTCGGTGCATAAGTCAAAACATGTTCCGGCCCATCGTGTCTCAAGTAATAAAACCTACCATCTTTATCTTCCCAACCACCGACATATACACCACTGAAAACTTCCGCTTTCTTACCTGTTATTACCTCCGGTATAGTCCGTTTTCGAGGTAAAAGACCTGCCATTTGAATTTGTTGCTTTGCAGCCCATCGAGCTGAGCCATGCAAATATTCACTGGCTTTAGAACTATTTGCAGTAACAACTTTAGTAATTGCTACACCTAACAAGCCAATAGTTGTCACAACCATTCCAAAACTACCGGCTTTCATAAACTCATCAGAATACAGGCTATACCAATGATTGGCCCAATCAAGAATTGCCCAGGGGACATAGAGGTGAGCAAAATGATTGCCTAAGTGCTCCTGATAATTGAATAGATAAGCAAAAAACTGCGTGGCCGCTTGCAAGCCACAAATAATAGACACGACACTTAGAACAGGTAACAACCAGCCCCTCTGTAACTGCTTTTTTCGTACCTGTGGCCCAACCGCATTATTCACTTTGACTTTCATTGGCTTCTTCCTTTTGCTCTCCTGAGTGTTCCTCGTTCAGTTACAGCGATAGCCTCACCTAATGTCACCTGTTTCATGCGTTGTGCTGTCTTTTTATCAATCGGTAGTACCAGCACATTTTCTCCATGTCTTAAAAGTGCTAGTGCTTGCCCTGCCACATGCCGGATACCACCATGCAACATTTTGCCTGATTGATTAGCATACCGTAAATGTTTCGGAATATCGAATCCTTTTAAACGTTTTGCCTCACGTTCAGCGATGTACTGATCCACTGCGTTCATTGCATCCGACACTATTCCTTGCTGAGGAACTCCCCATCGCAATTGATGATCTGATTCGGTTCGGTTGTGCTCCAGCTGACCAGAAACATCACCCGGCAATAACATTTCACTTCTTCTGGTGAAGCGAACCACACGGAGTGCGGACAACGTTCGCAGACAGTTTTTTGCGAAGGACGGCGGTTTTTTGCCAATGCTTGCAACGTGGGACTTGTTGAATCCATTGCTGCCATCATTTCCGGTGTAGGTTCGGTGACTCCGGTCTGCTGTTTTGGTAACGTCTGATCTTTCGCCGACGCTGACAGACTGGGCAACTCCCCATCTAGAGCGGCTAGAGCTGCGTCTATCAGTTCGTCCTCGCTCGCTTCTTTCTCTGATTGATCTATTTCGTCCTTCATGAAAATTCTCCTGTTGCAAAAGTTGTTGTCTGCGCTGCTCTAAACCTGTGTCAGTAAAAGTGACCGCCAGATTTGCAACAACCGCAGCCTGAATGATCTGAGCTTTAAACGCTGCTGAACCATGGATGCTGATCTGATTACCGTATTGTTGCATGGCCATGTGTAAAGCATCTGTAACAACTTCACCCGTTGCACCTCTGGAAATTTGTAATTTGTTGCCATCGTCCCGGACAGCTCCTTGTGCTGTGCGGAAGATAATAGTGCCTTTTTTGGTGATATTGTCTATGTCAGGAGCGTGACCTGGCTGAACTTCGCCTTCCCCCTGAATCGTGTTTCCCTTAAGCCCCTTTGCCTGTTCCCGTGCCCGTAATGCAACTAATGCCTGCTGATCATGATGAAGTGCTTGTTGTTTCAACCAGTCAGCCCAGGCCTGGCGTTTATATTGGTCATACAGTTTCTGCCGTTTTTGTTGATAATCTTGATTGATTGATTGCAGTGCTGTTTTACGTGCCTGGTGCGCTTGTGCATAAAGCAATTTTTTAGATAGGCATTTACCACTTATCAACTTGATCGCAGAACGACGTAACTGATTTGCTCGCTTTATGGCCTCAATTTGGCGATCCTTATATTTTTTGATACTTTCCAACTCAATCTTACGTTTTACAGTTAGATTCTTTTGTTCTTCTTGATATCGGGCATACAACTCAGTGGTATTGACTTTGAAATGAACCGGACGTTTGTTATAGCGACGTTTGGCCTTTCGTTCTGCCTGTTCCTGTGTTTGTCTAAAAATACCCAGACGTTTTTCTAATTTTGGCTTAGATAAATTGCGGTCAACTGTACTAGCCTTAACCTGTATACCATCTTCAGATTCGATGACTAAACCATTTCCGCGTTGCCGGATTTCAAGCCCGTTATCCTGCATAACCTGATGTAAAGAGTCCCAGGTATTCGTTGCTTGCATTTCTTTCAAACATGTCCGTCTAATCCAGCTTACTAGGCTTTCAGTGCCAGCATGTCTTTCCATATCTGAAGCACGAGCTTCGGAGACGCTTTTTCTTCCCTGATGGTTGTCTTTGTGTAAGCCATATTCGTTTTCAAGTGTGTCACACAATCCACTTAATGTGCGATAAGCCCGGTAAGGCTCATGCATGGTGTTTCTGATTGGGTGAATTTTATTAACGGCAATGTGGATATGCAGGTTATCGGTGTCGTAATGTAAGGCACTGACGCGTTGATGCTCAGCATACCCAAGTCCGGCACAAAGACGGTTTTCTATTGCTTGTAAGATGCTTTTTTCTGGTTTTTCTCCTGCTGGAAAACTGACTATCAAGTGATAGGTCTTGTCACCTTTGGCCCTTGTATTAGCTTGCTGAGTAGCAAGGACTTCACCGATAACGGCTTGTAGCGTGTCTGCTTTACAGTTTGTTGCATTAACTAATCCGAGGCGCTCAGTTTTGCTTTGCTCATCAGTAATATATCTTACTAAACTGGCAAAGTTAGATTTCCTCAGTGACCGCATCGGGATGTGTTTTGCAATCAATGGAATGCCCTTAAAATTTTAGCCGCTAAAAAATCAGGGTTGTTGTCTAGGTAGCATAATCTTAGTCATGACATGCCCCATCTTCTCTTGGTTTGTCCTGATTTTATTAAGTATGGCAAGAATGGTGGCAGGGCCGAATTTTGCTGTACGTGTGTCATTGGTAAGCCATAGCTTGAGTAGTCCACCTAAACGTCCAAGATCACCATTGATCCGGGCGAGTTCACGTACTTGTTCTGCATCGACTATGCCTCTGATTTGATAGCCTTGTCCGACTTCACGTAAGTAACGTGCGACACTCATGCCTGCACGGTCAGCTTGGGCTTCTATTTGTTTCTTTTCTTCTGGTAAGCAATACACTTTGATAGG
>Ga0163111_10000749_pt1 | contig 19439 bp, 19 predicted proteins | sample CRUFie1St18metaG_FD_109645 | JGI IMG/M metagenome (GOLD analysis project Ga0163111, IMG submission 109645) | Marine microbial communities from the Costa Rica Dome - CRUD Field 142mm St18 metaG | ecosystem: Environmental > Aquatic > Marine > Oceanic > Photic zone | place: Costa Rica: the Eastern... | reverse complement strand
GGCTGTTTCGGGCGCATCGGCGCCTGATCCGCAGCCGGTGCGAAATGCGCTCGAAGGGCCGCTAGTTGCGGTTCTTCGGGTGGATCCAGTATTGGTATACGCCCCAGGCGTTGATGAGCAGCAGCACGCCGTTCATCGCCGCAAGCGGGAGCGCGTCTTCGGTCAGGCCAATATAGATCCACAGCGCCGATACCGCGCAAAAGAGAACGAAGCCCCAGGCAGTTGCCCGGCGCCCCATGTCGAAAGCGATCATCGATGCGGCCAGTACCGTACCGATCGATGTAATCCATTCGAGCGTACCGTTCATTGGTGTTCCCCTTGCATGATTGTCAGGACGCTCAGCGCTCGCTAGCGTTCCGGCAAATGCTTCTTGTGGGAGGGGGGCTTGGCAGATTTTCCGGCACATCCGGATGAGGTAAGCGCTGCGTGGCTCGGTGCGCAGATCGGCGCTCAGGTCGACGATCTGCGCTGGGAACCCATCGGGACCGGGCAGGTGGGCGACAGCGTCCGCTTTCATCTTACGAGTGGGGATGACCCGCCGACGCTCGCCGGGAAATTCGCTGCGGCGGATGCAGCGAGCCGTGGGACCGCCGCGATGTTCGGCCTGTATCGCAAGGAAGTCGAATTTTACCGGCAGATCGCTCCGCTGGTCGATTGCCGCGTCCCGCGCGTATATTTCGCCGAGGTCGATGAGAGTGGCGCAAGTTTCATGCTGCTGTTCGAGGATATGGGGCCCGCGCGGCAGGGCGACCAGATTTCGGGCTGCGCGATCGCCGACGCCCGTGTTGCGATAAGGCAGGCGGCAGCGCTTCATGCACCAAGCTGGCAGCGGCGCGATCTTCTTGAAGCCGAGTGGATAGCCCCTCCGGCCGACCTGCGTGAACGGCTCGGCGCGATGTATCCGCAGGCGCAGGCCATCTTCCACGAACGCTACGCCGAACTGCTCGAACCGGAATACATGGCGCTGTGTCATCAACTGGCGGAAGCCAGTGCTTCCTGGTTCGGTCGCGAGGCCGAACCGCAATGCATCGTCCACGGCGATTTCCGGCTCGACAACATGCTGTTCGATATTCGCGGCGGCAGCGAACCGATCGCGGTGCTCGACTGGCAGACCGTCGCAACCGGGCGGCCGATGACCGATGTGGGCTATTTCCTCGGCTGCGGCGTAGGCGAAGCCTTGTGGCGCGATCATGAAGAGGATCTGCTCGCCCTGTGGCTTGGAGAAATGTCCGCACGTGGCGTGTCGCTGTCGCGCGACGAGATCGAGCAGGACTATCGGCTCGGGATCCTTCACGGCGTTTCGACGGCGGTGTTCAGCGCCGCGTTCGTCGAACGGACCGAACGCGGTGACGCGAATTTCCTGTCGATGGCGCGTGGCGCCTGTTCGCTGGCGCTCGCCCGCGAAAGTATCGAAGCGCTGAAGGAGGCGATCTGATGGTCCTGAGCCGTGGGGATGATTACCCAATCCACCAGACCCCGGAGCCGGTTGCCTATGCCGGCACCGACCGCAATTTCTACGACCGTTACTTCTTCAACGGTTATGCCCCCGATGGCAGCGGCTTCTTTGCCGCGGCACTCGGGATCTACCCGCATCTCGACATCATCGACGCGCATTTCACCGTGGTCCGCAACGGAGTGCAGCATTGCATCCATGCCAGTGCCGAATTGCGGATGGAGCGCATGGCCATGGCGGTAGGACCGTTTTCGGTCGAAATAGTCGAGCCCCTCCAAGTGTTGCGGCTGCGGCTCGAACCAGTCGATGGCATGGCGGCAGATATCACCTTTACCGGCCGGGCTTTTCCGATCGAGGAACCGCGTTTCACCCATCGGATCGGGCCGCGCGCCTTCATGGACTACACGCGGCTGACGCAGAACGGCCGCTATACGGGCTGGATCGAGGTGGATGGCGACAGGCAGGACCTAGCCGAGGGTTCGCTGGGCACGCGAGACCGAAGCTGGGGTATTCGCCCGATCGGTGCGCGCGATCCGCAACCGATGCCGGGTGCGCCATTGCCGGGGTTCTTCTGGCAATGGACGCCGATCAACTTTCCTGCGGGAAGCCTGTTCTTTCATGTCAACAACGACGAACAGGGAGAGGCGTGGAACACGCGCGCGGCCTGGGCGGGCGAGGGCGCCTTGCCGAGCGGGGTCGAGGAGGGGCACGGCAGCATGCGCACGCGTCTCGAGCCGGGTACGCGGTGGCCCGCGGGCGGTACGCTGTCGCTCGCGCTACGCGGAGCTCCCGAACAGGTAACCTTCGAACCGCTCGGACGCTTCCAGATGCGCGGTCTCGGCTACACCAGCCCCGAATGGGGGCATGGCATGTATCACGGCCCGCTCAAGGTAGAGCGCGAGGATATCGACCTCGACGAACTCGACCCGCTCGCACCCGAGAACCTGCATGTACAGGTCCCGGTGCGCGTGACGGGCAGCGATGGTAGCGCGGGGATCGGCGTGTTCGAGCAGCTGATCATCGGGCGTTTCGCGCCGCTCGGCCTGAAGGAGTTTCTCGACGGAGCGCGTTAACGGACGAACCGCTCCTGCAGCTTTAGCAGCGCCAACGCGGCCTGCGCCGCTTCACCGCCCTTGTTCTTCTGCGCCGGATCCGCGCGGACCAGCGCCTGGTCCTCGTTTTCGACCGTGAGGATGCCATTGCCGATGGCCATTCCGTCCATCGTCAACGCCATGATGCCGCGCGCGCTTTCGCCGGCGACGATCTCGAAATGGTAGGTCTCGCCGCGGATTACGACTCCGATGGCGACATAACCATCGTAAAGGTCGCTTTCGGACGCGAGCGCGATGGCGCCGGGAATTTCCAGCGCTCCGGGTACGGTGAGCACCTCCACCTCATGCCCCGCGCCTTCGAGCGCGGCGCGTGCCCCGGCAATCAGCTGGTCATTGAGATGATCGTAGAAACGCGCTTCGACGATGAGAAAACGGGCCATGGGACTTACTCCGGGATGGGCATGTGATCGACGATGTTGAGGCCGTAGCCTTCGATCGCGACGACGGTGGGCTGTGAGTTGCTGAGCAGGATCATGTCGTCGATCCCGAGGTCGGCGAGGATCTGCGATCCGATGCCGACATTGCGCTGCGCATCGCTCTCGCTGTAGCCGCGATTGCCCGCAGGCCGACCGGTGATCAGCACGATTACGCCCGAGCCATGGTCGCCGACCGCCTGCATCGCGCGTTGCAGCGTGCGCTTGCGCGGACCGGGCTTGCCGAGCACGTCGTCGAAGATCGAGATCGGGTGGACGCGCGCCAGCGTGGGCTGCGTTTCGACCACGTGCCCTTTCTGCAGCACGTAGCTTTCGCTGCCGTCGACGGTGTTGCGATAGGTAAGAAGTCGCCAATCGCCGCCATAGTCGGACTCGAAAGCGTCCTCGGCGACGCGTTCGACCAGATGATCGTGACGCATGCGATATTCGATGAGATCGCGGATCGTCCCGATCTTCATGTCATGCTTGCGCGCGAAACCGATAAGGTCGTCGAGGCGGGCCATGGTCCCGTCCTCGTTCATGATTTCGCAGATCACTCCCGAAGGATTGAGCCCCGCGAGACGCGAGATATCGACCGCAGCCTCGGTATGGCCCGCGCGGACCAGCACGCCGCCATCGCGCGCCGCCAGCGGGAAGACATGGCCCGGAGTAACGATGTCGTCGGGACCCTTCGACGAATCGATCGCGACGGTGACGGTGCGCGCCCGATCCGCGGCGCTGATACCAGTGGTGACGCCTTCCTTGGCCTCGATCGAAGTCGTGAAGGCGGTCTGCATGCTTTCGCGATTGTCGCGGCTCATGGGCTGCAGGCCGAGCGCTTCGACCCGCTTGCGGTCGAGCGACAGGCAAATCAGGCCCCGGCCGTGCGTCGCCATGAAATTGATCGCGGCAGGCGTCGCCATCTGCGCGGGGATGATCAGATCGCCTTCGTTCTCGCGATCTTCGTCGTCGACGAGGATGTACATGCGGCCATTGCGCGCTTCGTTGATGATTTCCTCGGCACCGACGATCACGGGAGTGTCGTCATTGGCTTCGAGAAAGGCCTCGAGCTTGGCCAGAGTGTCCGAAGTGGGGTTCCAGCTATCCTCGTTGCAGTCGCGCAAGGTGTTGGCGTGGAGACCCGCGGCGCGGGCAAGACCGGCGCGGGTCATGAGACCTTGCGAAACCAGCGTGCGAACTTTTTCGATAGTGTCCATGGCAGCGTGGCTATCACATCATAATGTGACTGCCAATGGCCTCGTCACATCGAATGTGGTGCAGGCACAATTCACCCGGTGAAGCTGGCTTGGCTAAAAAGGAGAGAAGGTGGTGGTGGACGCACTAGGGCTCGAACCTAGGACCCGCTGATTAAGAGTCAGCTGCTCTACCAACTGAGCTATGCGTCCACACTGCGGCTTGCCGCGGCCTCGTGAAAAGAGGCGTTCCCGACTCGGGAGGCGCCCATATAGCGGGCTCTCGAACAATGAAAAGGGCTAAATGCCGATCCCTCGAAAATTCGCCGATCAGGCTACGCGGGACTCCGGAAAATCACTGGCTTCGCGCTCGCGCAGGCTCAGCGTTCCGCCAAGCGGGTCGCAGGGATTGTCGCGGATGACTAGCCGGCGCTGCGATTCGAGCGCACGCGCGACCGCGAAGGAAAGGCGGAATGGCAGGCCGGTCAACCGCGAGAGATCGGCCAGCGTGACGCGGGCGCCGTTCGCTTCGCCCTTGCGCACGAGTTCGAGAACCTGATTGCAACTTTCGCTCGAGAGTCGTTCTTTGATCGCTCCGGAAAATTTTCCGCCAACATCGTCTTCGCGGCGGCGTGGTGCGTTGCCATTCATTTCGCGTAGTCCCTGCTGCGCCAGCGACTTACCCCAACTCAATCGCTTATTAACCAAACAATGTGCAATTACTATAAATTCAGCTAGAATGACAGTCATTCGGACTGAGGACAAACGCGTAGGTAGAACCATTTATGTGGGATTTCGCGGCGCATATCGCGAGAATGGCCGATTGCGAGGCCATCCTCGAATATGTCTACGCTACCTGCATTGATCGCGGCGCGACCTGGTTCAGCTATCATTTCACGCCGGCATTCGAATCGCAGACCTCGAAGAAAACCTTCATCTGGGCGCGCGATCTTCCGTTCGAATACCAGAAGCGCTACATCAGCGGTAACTGGCGCACGCTCGACCCGGTCCCGAGGTTGACCTTCGAACACGGGCCCATCCTCGACTGGAAACGGGCGATTGCCCTGGGGCAGTCCGACGCCTCCGCTGCGGCCTTTTTTCGCGAGATCGAACTGGCGGGAGCGGACAATTGGGTGGGATTCGCATTGTTCGGACCGCACAATCGCGACGGTTACGTCTCCATGCGGTTCGGGACCGACCCGGTGGGGTTCACCCAGGGCGAATTGCAGGAAGTGCATTCGCTACTGCTCGCTGCCCATCTGCAGATCTGCAAGATCATGGACGGTGGCCGTAGTTTGGTGTCGCTGTCTGACCGCGAGCGCGAAGTGCTCGAATGGATGGGGCGGGGCAAGAGCTCGGGCGACATTGCCACGATCCTCGAAATTTCGCCTGAGACGGTGCGGACCTACACGCGGCGGATCTACGACAAGCTGCAGACCAACGACCGGGTCACCGCCACCGTCCGGGCGCTCAAGCTGGGGCTGGTCGATCTCTAGCGGATGAGGCCGATGCGCGGCGCGGTCTGGTTCCAGCGATTGACCATCATCAGCCCGCCGATACAAAGCATGTTGGTCAGCATAGAACTGCCACCATGGCTCATGAAGGGCAGCGGGATCCCCACGACCGGGGCAAGACCCATCACCATCATCAGGTTGATGGCGACGTAGAAGAAAATCGTCGCGGTCAGTCCCAGGGCGACCAGTTTGCCGAAGCGGTCGGTGCTTGCGCGTGCGACCGCGAGCCCCCAGCGCAGAATCATCGCGAAAGCGCCGAGCACCACGAGACCGCCGATGAAGCCCCATTCCTCTGCCATGGTGGCGAAGATGAAGTCGGTGTGCGGCTCGGGAAGATAATTGAGGTGGCTTTGCGATCCCTCGTTGAACCCTTTGCCCGAAAACCCGCCCGAACCGATCGCGATCTTCGACTGCGTGATGTGATAACCATCGCCCAGCGGATCGCTCTCGGGATCGAGGAAAGTGAAGACCCGTTTCTGCTGATAGGGCTGGAGCCCGAAGAAGAAAGCCACCGGGGCCAGCACTGCGCCAGCCGCTGCTGCACCGAGGAACCACCTCAGCGGCAGGCCGGCAGCGAACATCACCATTGCCCCGCCGAAGACAATCGCCAGCGACGTGCCGAGATCGGGTTGCAGCAGAACAAGCGCAACGGGGGTCAGGATCATTGAACCGGGGGCGATCAGCGCGCTCCACGTCGGGATCATGCCCACGGGAAGCGAAGCGTAATAGCGCGCCAGGATCAGGACGACGGCGGGCTTCATGAGCTCTGACGGCTGCAATTGCATGAAGCCGAGGTTCAGCCAGCGCTGCGATCCGCCCCCTACGAAGCCGATTGCTTCCACCGCCAGCAGCATGAGCAAGACCACGACATAGACGGGCAGGGCCATGAACTGAATGAAATCGCGTGGGAAAAGGCTCAACACGAATGCCATGACAAGGAAGACGCTGAAGCGCAGCAGGTGCGAAGAGGCGTAGGGATCCCAGCTGCCCGCGGCTGCAGAGAAGAGCACCAGCGCGCCGAATCCGATCAGCGTGAAGAGCGGGAACAGCATCTGCCATGGTTGCCGCGCGATCGGCGCGGGGACGATGCCGCTCATTCCTGCAGGCTCCCAGTGGAACTGGGCGTGGGTGTAGGGGCGGGTGCCGGTGCGTTGGCAGCCGTCGGATTGGCGGAGGCCGATGCGCGCGAAACTTCTTCGGCCGAGCGCGTGTCCACGCGTGAGGGGCTGGATTCTTCGGCGATGCGCTGTGGTTGCCGGGCAGCGACGCGCGCCTCGGCCTCGACCTGATCGAAGATGTCTTCGTCGCGCGAGGGTGCTGGGGGCACGGATTCTCCCTGTGCCATGGCATAGGCGCGGTACTTGGCGTCGAGCCGCTGCTGCGCGGTACCGCCCCATTGCTCTTCGAGCGGGCGCAGCGCGTCCATGCCCTTCGCCGGATCGAACAGGAAGGTCATGACATCGCGCGCAATGGGATAGGCGGCACCCGAACCGCCGCCATGCTCGATCACCACCGCGCCGGCATATTTGGGCTTGTCGAAGGGCGCGAAGAACACGAACAGCCCGTGGTCGCGATATTTCCATGGCCCGGTGCGGCCGTTCGACACACTCAGCGAAACGACCTGCGCGGTGCCCGTCTTGCCCGCCATCTTGATGTCGTCGAACGGCAGGCGCGCACGTCCGGCGGTGCCGGGGCCGTTGACCACATCGCTCATCGCCTGTCGGACATAGCCGATTTCGTCGGGGCTGAAATCGAAATGCTCGAACTGCGGGGTTTCGCCGCTCAGCCGAAGCCGTGGCATGACCTTGTTGCCAGTGGCCATGCGCGCGCTCATCACCGCGAGTTGCAAGGGATTGGTCAGGTAATATCCCTGCCCGATCGAGGAATTGACCGTGTCGTAAGGCTGCCACGCGCTGTCATGGCGACGCTGCTTCCATTCGGGCGACGGGACGGTGCCGTAAAACTGGCTGGTGACGGGCAGGGGAAACTCTTCCCCGAGCCCCATCTTGTGCGCCCATTCCGCGACCTTTGCGAAGCCGATCTGCTGCGCGAAATGGTAGAAATAGCTGTCGCAACTCTGGTAGATCGCCTTGGCCATATCGACGCGGCCATGGTTGCTCCAGCAATTGAAGAAGCGATTGCCGATCCGGCGCCCGCCATTGCACATGATCGCCTCGTCGGGTTTGATACCCGCATCGAGAAAGGCCATGCAGTGCATCGGCTTCACCGTCGAACCCGGTGGATAAAGCCCCTTGAGAACCTTGTTGCGAAGCGGCACCCGCTCGTCCTCGCGCAGCATGGCGTATTCGACGCGTCCGATGCCCTGTGAAAAGCTGTTGGGATCGAAACTGGGCATGGAAGCCATGCACAGCAGGTCGCCCGTGTCGCAGTCCATGACCACGACCGATCCGCTCTCGAGCCCGATGCGGCGCGCGGCGTAATCCTGCAGCGGGCCGTCGATGGTAAGGCGAACGGGATCGCCCTGAACGTCTTCGCGGGTTTCGAGGTCGCGCACGATCCGGCCCGAGGCGGTGACCTCGACCCGGCGTGCCCCGGGTATCCCGCGCAGGTCGAGTTCGAATTGCCGTTCCAGCGCATCCTTGCCGATCTTGTAGCCAGGCGTAATCAGCAGCGGGTTCCGGTCCTGCTCCTCGTATTCCTCCGCATTGGCGGGGCCGACATATCCCAGCAAGTGTCCGACGCTCGGCCCGGTTGGATAGAAGCGCGAGAAGCCGCGCTGCGGGACGACCCCGGGCAGGTCGGGTAACCGCACGCTGATCGCGGCGAACTCGTCGTAGCTGATGCCCGAGGCGATCTCGACCGGCTGATAGCCCGGCCCGTCGTTCACCCGTTTGCGGATGTCGGCGGATTGGTTCTCGTCGAGCTCGAGGATGCGGGTCAGTACGGTGATCGTCGCATCCGCGTCGGGTGTGCGTTCGGGAATGATGTCGACGCGGAAATCGGCGCGGTTGGAAGCGAGCGGGGCGCCGTTGCGATCGAGGATCCAACCACGCCGCGGCGGGATCAGCGACAGGTTGACGCGGTTGCTCTCGCTCTCCAACTCGTAACGCTCGTTCTCGGCGATGGCGATATAGCCCATGCGCGCTGCGAGCAGCACGCCCAGTCCGCCCATCGCGGTGCCGATGACGAAGGTTCGCCGGTCGAAAGCGTTGTCGAGTGTCGACTGGGTCACGACTTCGCGAGGCCGGGCACGGCGGCGCAAGCGCATTACAGCACCTTCCAGCGGGTGAGCCGGACCCGGTCGAGCATCGCGACAAGCCGGGCGGCGATTGGAAAGATCAGAACGGTCAGCACGAATTGCGGAAACAGTGCGACGAGCGAATGGACGGTGGGCTGGCCACCCGACAGCAGCCAGCCGGCGAGAAGATAGGAGACGATTACCATAGCCGCGGTGAACCAGTCCTGCCAGTAAGACCGCCATGGCATGCGGGTCTCGAGGATCTCGATACCCAGCATCACCAGCGACCAGGTGAACACCGCGAAACCGAAGGGCTGGCCGCTGTACAGGTCATCGAGCAAGCCAAGTGGGACACCGGCCCATACGGGCAGCAGGCCCGGGCGCACGAGACGCCAGGCGAGCAGCATGACGAGCCCGAGCGGCGGGACGAGCGGCATGGCCGTGGCGATCGGAAAGACAGGCAGCACGATCGCGACGACGATCGAAGCCCAAGGCACGAAATTGGCGAGCAGCCGCGAATGCGAACGGTTGATGCGGCTGCCATAGGCATCGGTACGCGAACGGGGATCGTTGCGCTCCATCACTCGTCCAGTTCACGCTCGATCGGCGTAGCGGCACCAACGGCCGCTTCGGGCTCGTAGATCGGCTCGACTGCGACATAGTCGGTCGCTGCCGGATCGCTGATGATGCGCGCAAGGCCGCCATCGTCGGTCGTTTCGGTAAGGATCGCCACCGCGATACCGGGCGGGTAATAACCGCCGGCACCGCTGGTGACGAAGACGTCACCCGGTTCGAGCGGATTGATGCCGAGATTGATCAGCTTGATCCGCAAAAGTCCGTCGCCGCGGCCTTCGGCGAAGGCTACGATTTCGTCCTTCGCGCGGCGCACGGGCAGCACGCTCTCGGTATCGGTCAGCAGCAGCACGCGCGAACTGTCGGCAGCCACTTCGAGAATGCGCCCGACGACGCCGCGCGGCGAACGAACCGGCATGCCGATCGCCACGCCGTCACGCGAGCCCGCGCCGAGATAGGCGAAACGTCGCGTGCTCGCAGCCGACGAGCCCACGAGGCGCGCCACCGCCACCGGCTTGGTTTCCTTGTCCTGCAATTCGAGCAGGCCCTTTAGGCGCGCATTCTCCTGCCTGACCGCATCGGCTTCAGCGAGGCGAATGCGGGCGAGCTCATTCTCGCGCTTCAACTCGGCATTCTTCGAACCGGCGCGGTAGTAGCCGCTGATCGCTTCCCAAACCCCCTTCGAGCCCGTCCGCACGCTGGCGGCGGTTTCGGTCGCGGGCGACACGCCGCTCTGTGCGGTGCCGCGCAGGCCACCGAACAGTTGGGGTTGGAAAAAGGACAGGGCGAGCAGGATCGCGCCGATCAGCGCGCCGATCCCCGCAATCACATATCCGGTAAAGAGATTGTACTGCGCCCTGCGGGAATACCCCGAGCGCCGTGAACCTGTCGGCGCCATTCCCCCTGCCTTCCTATGCCGTCATCAGGACGCCGCGGTAGATCGGGTCCTCCATCGCGCGACCGGTACCCAGCGCCACGCATGACAGCGGATCTTCCGCGATGGTCACCGGCAGGCCGGTTTCCTCGCGCAGGTAATCGTCCAGTCCGCCGATCAGCGCGCCGCCGCCGGTGAGCACGATGCCCTGGTCGACGATGTCGGCGGCCAGTTCGGGCGCGGTGTTTTCGAGCGCGATGCGGACGCCTTCGACGATCGCCCCGATGGGTTCGGACAACGATTCCGCGATGTGGCCCTGGTTGATCGTGATTTCCTTGGGCACGCCGTTGACGAGGTCGCGGCCCTTGATGGTGATACTTTCACCCACGCCGTCTTCGGGCGGACGGGCAACGCCGAAATCCTTCTTGATCCGCTCGGCGGTGCTGTCGCCGATTAGCAGGTTGTGATGCCGGCGGACATAGGAGACGATCGCTTCGTCCATCTTGTCGCCGCCGGTGCGGACCGAGGTGGTGTAGGCCAGGCCGCGCAGCGACAGCACGGCGACTTCGGTGGTCCCGCCACCGATATCGACGACCATGCTACCCACCGGCTCGGTCACCGGCATGTCGGCGCCGATCGCTGCTGCCATCGGCTCGAGGATCAGATAGACCTGCGACGCGCCGGCGTTCGAAGCCGCATCGCGGATCGCGCGGCGTTCGACCGAAGTCGAGCCCGAAGGCACGCAGATGGTGATTTCCGGATAGCGCATCAGGCTCTTGCGGCCGTTCACCTTGCGGATGAAGTGCTTGATCATTTCTTCGGCGACATCGAGATCGGCGATCACGCCGTCGCGCAGCGGGCGGATGGCTTCGATGGAATCGGGCGTCTTGCCCATCATCATCTTCGCATCGTCGCCCACGGCCTTGACGCGCTTCATGCCGTTGATCGTCTCGAGCGCAACCACGCTCGGCTCGTTCAGGACGATGCCCTGATCCTGCACGTAAACCAGCGTGTTGGCGGTCCCCAGGTCGATCGCCATGTTCTGCACGCCGAATTTGAAGAGATTGTTCCAGAAGCCCATTTTAATTCGATTTTCCGTTGTGTCGCGTGATCCGGCGAGAGGCAGGCGGCCTGCTCGCACCGCTCCGCAGGGGAATGGTGGCGGTGCCTTAGCGGGAATGTGGTGCGAATGCCAAAATTTTCGGCGTGTCCTGCGGGGGATAGTATGGCGCGCCGTCTCGGATTCGCGCCGCTTCATCGCTAGATTGCATCGACCATGCCGCAAATACGACGCCTGCCCGAGAATCTGGTCAATCGCATCGCCGCCGGCGAGGTAGTCGAACGGCCATCGTCCGCGCTCAAGGAACTGGTCGAGAACGCGATCGATGCGGGCGCTACGCGCATCGCGGTCAAGCTGGTCGAAGGCGGCCTGACCAGCCTCGAGGTGACCGATGACGGCTGCGGCATGTCGCCCGACGACATGAAGCTGGCGCTAGAACGACACGCGACATCCAAGCTGCCCGACGAGGCGATCGAACAGGTCGCCACGCTGGGTTTCCGCGGGGAAGCGCTTCCCAGCATAGCCAGCGTCGCGCGCTTCACGATCGAAAGCCGTCCGGCCGGTGTCGATCAGGGATGGAAGCGCGTGGTCGACCATGGCGAACTGACGGGCGAGGGCCCCGCCGCCTTGCCTCCCGGAACACGCGTGCGGGTAGAGCACCTGTTCGGCAAGATCCCCGCGCGGCGGAAATTCCTGCGCACGCCGCGCAGCGAATATGCCGCCTGCAAGGACGTGGTGCTGCGGCTCGCGATGGCGCGCCCGGACGTGGCGATCACGCTTGACCACGGCGACCGGCGAATCTTCGGTCTGCAGGGCGGGGAAGGGCTGGCCAACCGCGTTGCCCAACTGGTCGCACGCGAGCTGAAGGAGAACGGTGTCGCGCTCGACATGGAGCGCGGCGCCATGCGGCTGACCGGGATCGCGGGCTTGCCGACCTACAATCGCGGCGTGGCCGACCACCAATATCTGTTCGTCAACGGACGCCCGGTGAAGGATCGACTGCTGACCGGCGCGGTGCGCGGGGCTTATGCCGATATGCTTGCACGCGACCGGCATGCGGTGCTGGCGCTGTTCCTCGACATTCCCTGCGAGGATGTCGACGTCAATGTGCACCCGGCCAAGACCGAGGTGCGCTTCCGCGATGCGCAGGGGGTGCGCGGCTTCATCGTTTCCGGCTTGCGCCAGGCGCTGGCAACGGGCGACAAGCGCAGCGCCCAAAGCCCCGATGCAGGGGCGATGGGGCGCTGGCAGCAGGAGCCTGTGTCACCGGAGCGCGACGAACCAGCGCCCGCGCTGCGCTCCATCTTCGAAGGCCGCGACTGGTCGGCACCGCAACAGCGCGTGTCCGAGACCGTTTCCGCGTGGCGCGGAGCGGAACCCGATGTGATGGCGGAGCCGCAGGGCCGCGCCGTGCAAGCGGCCCCGGTCGCTGCGGAGGCGAAGGATTTCCCGCTGGGTATCGCGCGGGGACAGGTGGCCAACACCTACATCGTCGCCGAAGCGAAAGATGGGCTGGTGCTGGTTGATCAGCACGCAGCGCATGAGCGCCTTGTGCTCGAGCGGCTTCGCGCCGCTGGCGCGGAGGATGCGGTCGCGCGCAGCCAGGCGCTGCTTATTCCCGAAGTCGTCGAACTCGACGAAACCAGCTGCGACCGGCTTGAGGAAGCGGCGCCGCGGCTTGCCGAACACGGTCTAGCGCTCGAGCGGTTCGGTCCCTCGGCAATGCTGGTTCGGAGCCTGCCGCATGCCATCGCGCGCACCGACCCCGAGAAGCTGCTGCGCGACATCGACGATGATCTCGCGCTTAACGGCGAAGCGCTGCTGCTCGGCGAAAAGCTCGATCTCGTCCTCGCCACGATGGCCTGCCATGGATCGGTGCGCGCCGGCCGCGTGCTGCGCGTCGACGAAATGAACGCATTGCTGCGCGAAATGGAACGCACCCCGCGTTCAGGCCAATGCAATCACGGACGTCCGACCTGGGTGAAACTGTCGATGGAAGACGTCGAGAAATTGTTCGGGAGACATTGATGCGCAGCCTTGCCCTGACCCTCGTGGCGGTGCTCGCCGCCTGTTCGAGCGAACCCACCGAGGAGGAACGAGCCGCAGCGGTGGCCGAGGTCGAGGCGCACCAGACCCCGCCCGCGCAAACGCTCGAACTGGGAGCGATCCGCTACCGCGAGATCGAGAAGCACGAGCTATACGGGGCGGGATGCAGCTTCGCACCCGCGGGTGGGGGATTGGCTGCAGTCGCGCTCGCCATGCCCGACACGGGGCACATCATCGTCGATGGCGCGATGCTGACACTGGCGGCGGACAAGGGGAGCGCGGAATTGCCCTACCTTGCGCGGAGCAAGTATGATGGCACCGAGCATTCGATGGAGCTCGATCTGGATCAAGATGCGGGTGAAGAAGTGGGTGCGGAAGTGAGCGACTATCCCGCCACGCTGACGATCCGCAATGCGCGTGACCAGATCGTCTACAACCAGTCCGGCATCGCACAGTGCGGGGTGTGAACTAGTCGGTCCCCTCAGGGTCGCGCGTACGGATCAGCCCGTTGGAAATGAAAGTCATCACGGGCAGATCGTCCTGATTGAGAACCCGGACCCTGCTGCGGTATACGCCCATCTCGGGGCGCGACGCGCTGCGGCGCTTTTCGATCACTTCGGTCTCGCAGCGCAGCGTATCGCCGGGATAGACCGGCTTTTTCCAGCGCAGCTCGTCCACCCCGGGTGACCCGAGCCCGGCCTGCTTGTTCGCGGTGAGATTGGCGACCAGCATCGACATGGTCATCGCGCAGGTATGCCACCCGCTGGCCGAAATGCGGCCGAAATGGGTCTTGGCCGCTGCCTCATCGTCGAGGTGGAAGGGCTGCGGGTCGTATTTCCGCGCGAAGTCGATCACTTCCTCGCGGGTGACCTCGTAATGCCCGAAGGCGCTCTGCTGCCCGACGGCAATGTCTTCGTAAAACTGCATTGCAAAAAGCAATGTATCAAACCGCGGGTCGAAGCAACATCCAAATTCCCATGCCCACCATGGCGAGGTTCTCGGTCAGCGATACGAAGCCGAGAGGGACATTGCCGCTGCCGCCGACGCAGGCGCACTTGATGCTGCGTTTCTGGATATAGACCGCGTAGAATACGCTCACCGTCCCGATCGTGCCGATGGTCAATGCGATGGGGATCGACAGCCAGGGCAATTGTCGCCCGGCCATCAGCACCGCCGCCCCCGCTTCGAGGAAGGGATAGGCATAGGCGTAGGGTACCCAGCGCTGGCCAAGCAGGTCGTAGCCCACGAACATGGTCGAGAACTGTTCGACATCCTGCAATTTCAGCATTGCAAGCATGGCCATCGAGAAAGCGACGAACCATTCGGCAGTCCGCACGGTAAAGGCAGCTTCGAAGACATACAGGCTGAGCGTGATGGCCAGCGCCGCGCCGACCGCGAAAACCGCGATCACCGGTGTGTAGCCGGTTTCGTCCTCCGTGGGGTCGCTTCGGCCGAAATATGCGCGGAGTTCGCTGTAACCGCCGATCCGTCGGCCACCGATGAAGGCTTGCGGCGTGGTTGCAACGCCGTGTTCCGCCTTGAACGCATCGGTCTGTTCGCGGGTCGTGAGCCAATTGTCCTCAACCACGAAACCCTCGCGTTTGAGCAGCCACTTGGTTTTCGTCCCATAGGGACAGACATGTTTGTCCATCACCATGCGGTAAAGGCGCGCGGTCTTGCCGCCGTTGGTCGACCCGATACCCGCGCTCATGCGCGGAAGCTGGGTACGCGCCCTTCGGCGCCCAGGTCGGGAATGATCCGATAGCGGGCAAGCACGAGGCTGAAGAGCCCGAAGGCGAGAATGCCGATCGCGACGAGCGTGAAGACGATGCCTTCGCCTGCGAGGCTCGCCACCGCGTCGCCCAGCGTCTTGATCTGGTCCGAACCACCGCTCATGAAGCCGGCCTTGAACAGCGACCAGCCGATGATGAGGAAGACCACCGCGCGGGCGAGGTAGCCTGCGCCGCCAATCCAGCGTGTCTGCGATGGGGCGCGGTGGCTGATACGGTTCATGAAGCTGCCCGTAATGCCCTTCTTGGCCTGGAAGGCCGCAGTGGCGAAGAAGGCAATGCCCAGCAGGCCGAGTACGATCCCGCCGAATTCGACTGCCAGCACGCCCGACGCCGCCTCCTGCGCACCGCCACCGTTGTCGCTGCCGCTGGTTGCGAACTTGTACGCCGAATAGGCCAGCGCAAGGTGGCCAATTGCGCTGCCCGCATGGCCGATCCGCGTGGCCCAGCCGGTGCTGTCGGTACCGTGGTGTTCGACATCGAGCGCGGTCGAGGCGAAGCGGAACAGTGCATAGGCAAGCAGGCCGACAACCATTAGCCAGAGGATCGCGGTGCCTAGCGGAAACTCGCGAATGGCCTGGAAGATGCCATTTGTGCCTTCGCCTATCCGACCCGCGCTGGTCAGCGCGATCAGGCCAAGGACCGAATAGAGGATCGCGCGGCTGAAATAGCCGATGCGCACCAGCGTGCTGAACTTTTCCGACTTGTCGACCACGATTGTCTCCCCGTTGAGTTGCATAGCCAACGGGGGTGGGGCGTGCTCGTTCCGCCGACGCTCTACTTTTGCGGCGCGAGGGCCCCGGCGACCTCGGCGAGCGAACCATCGGCCCGCTGTGCCTGTGGCAGGCCGATCAGATGCCGCAGCAGCGGGGTGATCGCGGTGTTCTGGAAGCTGTCGATTACCGTTCCGCTGCGAAAGGCGGGGCCATGCGCGATGAACAGCGAGGCCATTTCGGGGGCATAGGGATCATAGCCGTGATTGCCTCCGCTCCATTCGGAATCCGACGCGCGATTGGTAATCGTCCAGCCGGTATCGGGGAGGCAGAAATAGGGCGGAATGCGGCGGTGCGTGCCGTATTGGAAGCGCGCCGGGATATCCTCCTTGCGCCAGCATTCCATGTGATCGTGTTCGCGCAGGATGGCAGCCTCGAACGCCTCGACATTGCCCTCGGTCGCCTCGAAGCTCGCATAGGCACCGGCCTCGACCGCACGATAGAGCGAGGCGTCGACGATCTCCTCGAGCACGATCATCTTGTCCGAACCCGTCGGCGCCATGCCGTGATCGGACACGAGCACGAGATTGGCGGGCTGGCCAAGCCGCTCGAGCCCGGTGACGAGCGCGGCGACATGCGCATCGATATCGCGCAGCGCGTCCTCGATCACCTCGCCTTCGGGCCCGCCGCCATGGCCGGCACTGTCGACCGTATCGAAATAGAGCGTGACGAATTCGGGCCGGATGTCCGCCGGACGACGGAGCCAGTCGAGCACCGAGTTCACCCGTTGCGTATTCGACACCTGCATGCTGAAGGCCTGCCAGTCGCTCGGCAACGTGCCGTCGGTGATCGGGCCGTAGCGGACCGCGGTGCCGCCCCAGGCGACTGCCGAACCGGGCCAGAACATCGCCGCGCTGCGTATGCCTGCCTCTTCAGCCTCGACCCAGATGGGTTTGGCCTCGCTCCACCAGTAGGGAGCGACCGTGGCCATGGTGAAGGCCTCGTCGGGTCGATCGGCGTCCTCCATCCGGTTGGCGATGATGCCGTGATTGTCGGGGACCAGCCCGGTCACCAGCGTCCAGTGGTTGGGAAAGGTCTTGGTCGGGAAGGACGGGCGCATGGCCGCACTCGTGCCCTCGGCCGCCAGACGCGACAGCGTGGGCGTAAGGCCGCGTTCGAGATAGTCGGGATGGAACCCGTCGATCGAGACGAGAATGGTGACCGGCTCGCGTTGCTCGGCCACCGCGGCGGAAACCACGGGTGTGTCGGCATAGGAAGCACAGCCTGCCGCCAGGGGAGCGAGGCCGAGCGCCAGCGCAGCGGCGATCCGGTTCATGCGATAATCCTCAGACGTTGAACTTGAACAGCATGACATCGCCATCCTGCACGAGGTATTCCTTGCCTTCCTGGCGCAGCTTGCCCGCTTCGCGCGCTCCGCTTTCGCCGCCCAGCGCAACGTAGTCATCGAAGGCAATTGTTTCAGCGCGAATAAACCCGCGTTCGAAATCGGTGTGGATCTCGCCCGCCGCCTGCGGTGCCTTGGCCCCGGTGGGGAATGTCCAGGCACGCGCTTCCTTCGGCCCTGCGGTAAAGAAGGTCTGCAGTCCGAGAAGCTTGTAGCCGGCGCGGATCACGCGGCTGAGGCCCGATTCTTCGAGCCCGAGTTCAGCGAGGAATTCGGCGCGGTCCTCGACCGGCATGGCGACCAGTTCGGCCTCGATCGCTGCGGAGACGACCACCGCCTCGGCGCCTTCGGCAGCGGCCTTGGCGAAGACCTGCTCGCTCAGCGCATTGCCGCTGGCGGCATCTTCTTCGGCAACGTTGCAGACATAGAGCACCGGCTTGGCGGTGAGCAGTTGTGCCTGGCGGAAAACGCGCGCCTCTTCCTCGTCCTTGGGTTCGGTCAGCCGCGCAGGCTTGCCGTCCTTGAGCAGGTCGAGCGCCTGGCCCAGCACGCTGGCCATCAGCTTGGCTTCCTTGTCGCCCCCGGTGGCGCGCTTGGCCGCCGCAGGGACGCGCTTCTCGAGACTTTCGAGGTCGGCGAGGAGCAGTTCGGTCTCGACCACCTCGGCATCGGCGAGAGGATCGACCTTGTTCGAGACATGCTGGATGTCGTCGTCCTCGAAGCAGCGCAGCACGTGGACGATGGCATCGACTTCGCGGATATTGCCGAGGAACTGGTTGCCCAGGCCTTCGCCCTGGCTCGCACCCTTAACCAGACCCGCGATATCGACGAACGCGAGCTGGGTCGGAATGACCTTAGCCGACTTCGCGATCTCCGCGATCTGGTCGAGCCGCGCATCGGGCACCGCAACCTGCCCGACATTGGGCTCGATCGTGCAGAAGGGATAGTTCGCGGCCTGCGCGGCCTGCGTCTCGGTCAGTGCATTGAACAGGGTGGACTTGCCGACATTCGGCAGGCCGACGATCCCGCAGCGGAAACCCATCTGAAACTCCGGAAATAGTGTGTGGCGCGCGCCTTAGCCGCGCCGCACACGAAATGCCAGAGCATCAGGCCTTGTGCACCGCCCTGATCAGCGGGCCGTAGCCGCTGTCGCCGAGCCAGTTGACCTGAGTCTTCGCCGTTACCGCGTTGATTTCGGTCTGCGGGATGCTGCCGCCGCTCACCGGCATGCGCAGCGGTCGCGTGCCCGGGGGCATTGCCAGCACCTTCGCCATGGCGCGCGGAACGTCCATCGGATCGGCGCTGCGACCGGAGCCATCTTCCTCGCCCATCCGCGCGACGATTTGCGGATAGCCATCGAGATGCTCCTGATCGGCGCGTGCCTTGAGTTCCTGAGAATAACGATTGCGATTGACCCATACCTTGGTGGGGTAACCGCCCGTTTCGATAACGGTGGCGCCGATATTGTGCGGTACCAGTTCGTAGGCGAGTTGTTCGAACATCGCCTCGACTGCGAATTTCGTCGCCGAGTAATGGCCGGCGTAGGGTACGATTACGCGTCCGAGCTGGCTCGAGATGGCGAACAGATGCCCTTGCTTCCGTCCCCGCATCCCAGGAAGAACGGCACGGGAAAGGCGATGATAGCCGAGCACATTGGTGTCGAAAGCGAGCTTGGTCGCTTCCATGTCCTGCACCTCGACCGGGCCAGTGATGCCGATTCCCGCATTGTTGACCAGCACGTCGAGTCCGCGCCCGATCTCCTGTTCGGCATCGGCCACGGCCTTTTCGACTTCATCGTCAAGCAAGACGTCGAGTTGGCGGACGCGGATGTCGAGTTTCTCGTCGCGCGCCAGCTTCTCGAGGTCTTCCGCTTCGGGGCGCGGGGTGTTGCGCATGGTGGCAAAGACGGTTGCTCCCTGACGGGCGAAATGTTCGCTCGCCAGCTTGCCGAACCCGGAAGACGTGCCGGTGATGAGAATGGCCTTGCCACTAAAGTCGGGCCGGGCGGCCGCCATATCGCCCTGCGCGCGGGAAGCCGTGGTGGCCAGCGCGCCGGTGGCGGCGGCTCCGGCAAGCAGGCTGCGGCGGGTCAGT
>Ga0163111_10000747_pt1 | contig 19462 bp, 28 predicted proteins | sample CRUFie1St18metaG_FD_109645 | JGI IMG/M metagenome (GOLD analysis project Ga0163111, IMG submission 109645) | Marine microbial communities from the Costa Rica Dome - CRUD Field 142mm St18 metaG | ecosystem: Environmental > Aquatic > Marine > Oceanic > Photic zone | place: Costa Rica: the Eastern... | reverse complement strand
GCAACACAGAGAGAAAAAGAATTATTCTTGTCATTAGGTGAAACTTGGTGGTGGGAGTCCAATAGAAAATTACCAATCAATATATTTCTTAAAAAAGACTTCAAACAGTTCAAGTACACACTTACAACATTGAGTGGCAAAGATGTAAGAATTGTGCATGGACCTACTGTACGATTGGCCGATATTGCGAAGAAACGAATAAAGCGAAGAACTATTCAGTTAATGCGTAAACCTACCTAGTTTTCTTCTTTTCAGGAAGTATAGCACCTGTTATCAGATAGTGTTGTGTTAAAGGACTATTTGGGTTATAACCATACGGATCTGATTTTTTAGAAGAAGTTTTTTTATTAAGTTTTTTACGGATTGTTTTTTTCTTTTTTTGATTGTGCATCAAAACTATATTTATTTCTTTTCATTAGATTCATCTGTACTACGATTGCATGAGCATATGCAATAGCATGGGATTTCTTAAAGAAGTAACTGCCGTCTGCAGGTTTAGTCCATACTTCCTTCAATATATCGACCCAGTCTTTATACATTAGGTGCCTCTTTGCAGGACGTATAATTGCTAATACAGCCGCAAGTTGTTCAATATTTTTTGGTTCAAGTTTTGAAACAATATTGTAATGACCATTCAAATGAAATAAATTATCAACCACGTTGGAATCTTTTAGTATATCCCAGTCTGGTTCTTCTATCATTAATTCTACAAGTTCTCTTTCAGATTTTATATCCTTGTAAATATTCACATTCAATAAATCTATCTTAAAATATCCACGACTCTCTGCATCTTTGTAATCTAGACTTGATCCTTTAGTATTTGGATTTACAGGAATGTCATGAAAGTATATTCCTGATTTATGTTTTTCATGCACGTCGTTCTTTACAATAGTTGCTGGAGTATGTTTGAATAATTGTAATACTCCTTCTCTATCAAAAAAATCTATGTCTACATCAGGCATTTTGTTTTTTATAATCCTTTATTGTTTTGTTTAATTCGCCACCTTCATAATTTGGCAAGTTCATTAATTCGTTTAAAACTTTATTCTTTGGATCTAGTTTATACACTTCTATTGCAAGTGAATTTATAAATCTAACATCCATTTGTGTTTTAATGTGTTTACCCATTAGTGTATGGTTCCTCCTGCTGTTTTATCAAATTCTTCTTTAGCGCCTGGTTTTAGCATATCAATTACATCCAACATTTTTTTATATCCTTCACTTTGTACAGTTTCTGGATTCATTTCTGGCACAACAATTTTTCCTAATGATCCATCTGGTTTAATTACAACCACGCAGTCACCAATTTCAAAATCAAGTTCCTCTGCAACTTCAATATCTATCTTACTCAATTTTTGCTCCTTTTGCCGTTTCTTGAACAAACAATAAGTCTGCTGGATAACTTTTAAACTTGCTTGACCAATATCCTGGGTTAATAAATTTTTGTGTCATTTGTAATTGTTCGTCTGTAAACGATTGTAACATTTTTTTTCCAGCAGAGCAACCGTAGATTAACCATGGCGATATTTTACCTGCTTGAATGTGTTGTACCGCTCTGTTTGTGTTTACTAATCTAAAGTAGTCAGACCATTGTGCGTTTTGTGTATCTGCCCAATCCATCATTGTTGTTATAGATCTTTGTAATGCCGCTTCAACTGGTTCAACTTTTAATGTTTCAACGAGATATGTTTCATACAAATCTTCTCTTGCCCAATGATCAAGTTTAATTCTTGACAGTACAATATAGTCTATATATTTGTCTGGATATAAAGGATTTATATGCATCATAAACCTACCAAACTTTACAAATGCATTATAATAAGGAGACGAACAAAAATCGTCATATGTTCTTTGTTTTGCATTTTTTTGATTCACTTCATAAAATCTTTGAAATACTATAAAGGCATTCTGCACCCATTTTTCATTTTTTTGTAAGTGTCTACGTTTAGGTTCGCACATATGGACGTGTAATGTACGTTCACGTGAAAATGTCTTACCACAATATGTACAAGTAAATTTAGTTAATTCCGTGTGCATCTAACAATTCCTCCAACTCTCGGTCAGTGATAATCTTGTCTAGTGTTTCTAAATCTGATTCCTTCCATGTCGGATATATTTGCTGTAATTGTTTTAAAGATTTATTAGGCACACGTTTCATAGGCTTAATCCATGGATGAAACTCTTGTTTTAATGCACCACACATAGCAGTTAGAATCCAACATAGTTTTTTGTGTTTACTAGATAAAGTAAACAAATGTTTGTTAACACACTCATTAGTCATTTCAACATAGTGTTCAACATAAAATGGATCTTTCGATGAAACACTTGACACATATCTCATCAACATATAAGGCGAATACAATGATTTCTCATGATCATCTATTCTATCGTAATAGTCTTTATTTCGGAAGTCCACTGCTTTCAGACCATTACGTAACTCAAAAAACTTTCTTTTCTTCTCTACCATAATTTAAATCTTTCTAACTTCTTTAATAATTCTTTTATTGGTTTATACACTGTCCATATTTCTTCAATATGACTATCAAGTTTCTTTTCTAACTTGTCTAATTTTTTTTCTATTCTATCTAATTGTTTTTTGTCTACCATACTTCACTGTAATCTATTTGTTCACATTGTCTAGAAATATCTTTTACAAAGTAAGCACACACAGGATTCTTTTTTGTTTCTAAAGGAACGCAAAGTATTTGTCCTGACTTAATTTTTGGAAAGTACCATTTCACTTCTTGATAGATATCAACAATATCTATAGGATGAAAGTCTGGCTTTGCACTTGTCAACGGATTAAATGTAAATGCTTCAAATCCTCTGTCGTTCAAACTAGTAATAGGCAATACGTGTAACTCTCCTTGCTCTGCTTCTCCTACTACCATCTTCCAATCTAAAGGCATTTTAATTTTGTACTTTCCTATTTCAAGCACAGCCGCTGGGGCATTAAATGATTCTAAAAATATCAGTGGTATAAAGAAATAGTCAGGCTCTTGAGGATTGGAATTATCAAGCACTGCAAATCTTAATTTGTCGTCTACGTATTCTGGAATTTTTTCCAATGTATAAGTTTGATTTTCTAATTGTAAAATTTTCATATATCTATCTTTTCTATATTATACGGATAATTTGCCTCTTTGTAAAACTTTTTTCTTTGTGTTAGATGTCTTTTTGCAAATTTACATGAACTGGTAATATCCCATATTTGAACTTTGTCTTTGTCCTCTGCTTTACGTATACCTCTACCTATACTTTGAATTACCCTAACGAAAGACTTGCCAGGTTCAATAAGAACAAGATTGAATATCCTAGGAATATTAATTCCAACGGATGCGACCCCATAAGTTGCAATAATGATTTTGTTTTGTGTTGTAGACACTTCATCGTAGTGCTCTTTCCTTTCTAAATTTTTAGTTGATCCTGATATAAACACAGAATCCTTTAATTTTTTCTGTAATATTTCTCCCGCGGATATTCTGTCTACTAAAATCAATGTATTCCCCGATGATGAAATATCTTTTATTGTTTGTGCCACCCAAGTCATTCGAGTGCTATCCGTAGTTAGCCATTTCAGTTCTTCTGGATAATTTTTAAACTCTTTAAGGTCTTGAGTTTGTAAAACATTCACGTGACAATTAGCAAGTACACCTTTATCTTGTAATTCCTTTGCAGGCAGTTTGTTAATAACATCTCCTATCGAACATTTAATTCCCATGAATTCATAATCTGCTTTAGGAACTGTGCCAGTCAATCCCCAACGTATTCCACAATGTGCAAATGCACCAGTGAGCAATCTTTTAAGTACATCTGCTTTTGCCATGTGTACCTCATCTATAATCACAGTGTTTATGCCTTCACAAAATTCTTTAAACTCTGTGCTATGTTCATTTTTTGCTTTCTTCTCAAGCACATTCAGTGATTGCCAGGTTGCTATTGTGTTATATCTGCCAACTTCTTTTCTGTCTCCATAATAAACACCTGTGTCTAAGTTACAAGCAAGAAAGTCTTCTTCTGTTTGTGTAACCAGACTTTTGTTTGGAACTATTGTGAGTGTCCTTCCGTACGGTTCGACCAATTGGCATAATGCCGCAGTAATGATTGTCTTACCTGCACCAGTGGCGATCTCTTGTATGCTTTGTGGATTTGCAATAAATTTGTTTATTGTTTCTACTTGATAGTCCCTCAATTCTATTGGTTGTCCAGCCATTGGGTGGTTTGGTGGCCAATTGATGTGTGATAGATAATTTTTGTCTATTGCATTAAATTCAAAATCATGTTTTTCTCTTTCGTCTTTGAAATCAACATACACACCACCTTCTTCTAATATGGGTAATATTTGATCTACAAGATTTAAGTATGTTGTACCACCTAGACCGAAGAATGCAATCTTGCCGTCCCAACGTCCTAATTTTACAGCAGGTAAGTGGAACGCATATGGGATTTGATATTTGAATTTTTGATGTAGACGTTGTCTCCATTTCAAGTCTAAGTTTTCAAACTTGACATTTACTTCGTCTTTTATTACCAGTTTACATGAACTCATATTTTGTCTATAGCACTTCCATAATTTGTATATGTGCTATAATACAATCTTTTATGAATATTTTCAAGCCATTTCCTTACAGTTTCTCCATAAGGTGCATAAGAATTGCTTACCCAACTTAATGTTGTCAAAGGTCTTATACCAGATTTCATTAAAGTTCGAGGTATTTTGTTTCTGATAAAAATAATTTTTGTATTTTTACCAATAAATTTATTCTTTTCCGATCGTTTATGCAAAGTTTTAAATTCATTATAGATGTTTGTTTTTTGTTCCTTTGTCATATCTGTACGGTATAAATGTGAATACGGATTGTCTAACATATCCAAGTTATCGTTAGATACCTCTTCGTCATTAGGATCTGCCATTGGATACTTTGCCAAATCAAATCCCCATGCAACTTGTTTATCTGTAATACCTTGTTCGGTAAAAGCATAAAACCAATTTGTCATGTCCTGTATATCTTCAGGAGAATTTATATCGCTCATAGGAACAATTAAAGGAAATAAGTCAAGTTCTTCACAAGCAGATAAAACTTGATTCCGACTCCAAAGCAACGGATCGATATGAACTTCCTTTGTTTTTGTTACTGCAATTTTTTCAGCAAGTGTATCAACCTTGTCCGGAGTAATTGGAACTCCTAATCCAAATGTTTTAAGACTATCTACCTGTTGTAGTAGTGGCTTAATTGTAATATTACTTTTCCAGTAAGCATTTAAAGATTCAGATGCGTTTTCTAACCCTAAATTTTTCTTGCCAACAACAACTTGTACGTGTTTAAATTCTTTCTTTTCTTTTCTAATTTGTTCGAAATCTTCAAACATTGTTTGATCAGTAAATTTAAAATCATATCTAGTTCCAATTAACGTGATATAATATGCAACAACTTCTGTGTATTTTGCTGTCCAACGTTTTGATTCTCCGTCGTACCTAAAGTATCCTGCAGGCAAGCCACGTTTATCTTTTAAACAACGTATCAAGGCAATTATTTTTTCATTATAAGGAAATCGTATTTCTAACTCGTCCTCGTTCTCATCATTTGTGTATTTTTCAATTACTTTAGCATAATCAATTTTTCTAAAAGGATCTCTCCATTTTGGATTCTCACAAATGTCACTTATGTCTACTTTATATTTTTCAAATAATGTCTTGTATCTCTTTAATATTCTAAGTCCTAGCATGGCTTGTTTTTCAGTCCACGGATACAGTGTTTGAGCAAGTGAGTTTATTGTTGCACGGTCTTTGTCATGAGCCTGAAATCCTTCCCAAAAATGCTCATTATATGCTAATATTTCTATGCATTCTTGTACAGTTTGGGGTATTTTATGAGTCGATAACATATGCTAAATTCCAGTTAAATACAGTTATTACGCACAATTATAACATAGATGGTAAAAAGGTCAACCGCATAAGATATGAATAAAAGAAGAAAAACACAGAAATTTAAAAAACATTTGGAAAAAGTGTTGAACAGGCCTAGTACCCAACAACCATATTATACAAATATGCATGGGATTAAGTCATGGTACGATCACTATAACGTTGCCTTGTTTGACAACAAATTACCGTATTTTGATGAAATAAAAATAAAAAGAATACATGGTGCATTAGGACAGGTTGTTTATACAACTTATAAAACTAAAGATAAGCATTATGTTCTTGAGATGTTACCAAAATATCCAACCAAAAAAATGTTTTTAGAAACGTTGGTACATGAAATGATACATTTATATCAAATGAAAGTGCGAAACAATACAGGTAACCATAACAAATTATTTTATAGTTTCAAAAGCAAACTTAATTTTTTAGGTCTAGAACTTTCTCGATAAACTCTGCATAAGCCATAACCTTGTGATTCTTATGAGGTATTACTTTGATATAATCGGGCGGAGTATCATGTACAATAGTAAAATTGCAGTACGGTCTTCTTTTACAAATACTTTTATATTGTTGTAACCATGGCTCAAATATTGTATCACTATCTCTCTTGCCGTAGTTTTCTGTGTCTTGATAAATGTTGTTTAACTGATTTTTTCCGTACTCTCTGAAATCATATCCTATCAAATATATATTTTTGTGTCCGTGTATACAAGCGGTCCAGAATGCGGCATTACCTGATATCCAATGAGGATTATGAGGGATCAAATTTAACTTATAATCCGATCTCGACATTTCGATTGCAGGCGCATAACATACAGTCTTTTCATACACTTTATCTTTCACAATTTTTTGAGACATAAATCTGTCAACACTGAACAAATACGTTGGGATAAAATCTCTATATAGAGCATTACAGCCATAAGTTTGTCCGTTGTTATGCAACCAATTTAAATCTAATTTGTCTTGCCTTGACGGACCATTCCCTATACAGTATGCATTTCCTTGTGGCACTGCCTTAATTCTATCTTCGACCCATTCACGTTCTTCAATTTTTTTGCCTTGACGTATTGTCATACGTGCAATTATTTCTTCGCCTTGATACTGTGTCCATTCTATAGGTTGATCTGGATCCGGTCGTTTGCCAATGTGAAATACTTGTTTCATTCAATCTCCATTAATTTGTAAAATGCCCAACTATTAATTAGGCCACTTACTCCTAAATTATAATTTTGTTCTTGATCTATATCTCTTAAAATTTTATTTGCTTTTGCTAATCCTAAACCTGACTTTATAGGAATTATAAGTGCCATTATTTGATCGTCTTTCATTTTCTTTGCCGCTTGTACTCTATGCCATCCATCACAAAGAACGTAGTATCCTGTATCTTTTATTGGTGCAACCAATATTGGATTTAAAGGTTCTGATTGTTTTGTAAGTTTCTTTATCCAATCTCGTTTTTCTTTGTTCAATGGTCGTTCTGCTCCTAGTCCTAGTTCTGCTAAGGTGATTAACTTATCAATCTTTACTTGTATAGGTTTTACTATTTTTTTATGTATTTTTCTAACAGTCTTTCTCTTATCCTTGCCCATGGCTTTCCTTCTCTAAATTCTTCTGTGAACCATTCTGTATATGATAACTGATTTGCCCAGTTTTGTCTAGCCGGCATTGCCGGGTGTAATATATCTGACAAATCCGTATTACCAACATCATGGCATAAACTTTTCTCTGACACAAACACAGGTATACCGTGTATTACTGCCTCCATGGCAGGGTTTGAACTGTGATTGACCACTGCCCAGGTTGATGCTAAAATTTTTTTAAAGTCAGTATCATCGTATGTATTCCAATCACGTTTAGGTAAATTTACTCTGACGTGTTTATATTTGTGTTCTGGAAAATTATGAACTATATTTCTTGGGTGTGGTCTTATTACAATTGGTTTGTCTGTATATCTTCTTATTTCTTCAATACAATTTTTAAAATAGGATTTAAGTCCAGGATTTTCTCTCCACTGATGACTATTGTGATGTTGTCCACATATTACTATTACGTTACCTGTTTGCTTCCACGGTCTAAATTGATGATTAAAAAGTGGCCAACGTTTGTCATCATATGTCTGATTTGCAAAGTCTGCCTCTCGATTGATTCCGTTTATACCCATTTTGAAAGATGAATTTCTACGTAGTCCGCCTACCTCTAATACAACAACTGGTCTTCCTGTGCCTCTAAATTTTTCCCAAACTTCTTTATTAGGTTGCATCCGTCCTTGCCAAAGTACCGACCAAATTACTGCAACATCACAGTTCCTATCCTCTCCTATAAAAACTTTTTCACCCTTTGATTTTAAATGTTCAATAAGTGCGGCGAATACCGGCTTTCCGTTTAAACTTGAATTTTCAGGGTAGAGTGCAATTCTCATTAATTTCCTTGTGTTCCTTTTGCTACTTTACTGATAATATCTTCTGCTTGTTTTGGATCAAATCCACTTTTAGCAAATGGATCATAACTTTCAACACTTTGCCAATATTCTTCTGGTCGATTAGATCTTAGGTCTGTTGCAGAACTTTTACCTTTTACTTTTCTTTTGCCTTTCATGTGATCGACATAAGCACCAAGAACACTATTAATAAAAACATGATGTCCTTTTGCACCTGCACCTTTGCCTATATCGTAACCATCATTTGGGGCAACTTCTTTTAGTACTTGCCAAAATACATAGGAATCATGCCATTCGAGATGTTCAAAAATTGTATCTTTATTATATAAATCAATCCAAGTATCAATAAATGAATTAATTAAGTAATGCCTTTTATTGTAACTAACCCAACCACACTCAGGATATTTTTCTCCCCTACCCAAAAAATTTACTAACTTATCAACTGGCATTAGATTAAGGACAAAATCTTTTGGTATAGGTCTAAAAGTATATGTGTCTGCGTCTAACCATAAAACAACATCGACATCTATGTTTTTTATTGCATGAGCAACTGCAAATGTTTTATGTGCAAATCTTACTGCGTCCCATAAGAAAGAGCCTTTACCTTTATCGTTTTTTCCTGCATTTGGATTTCTACGTACACCACCTGGTATCTCTTGTAGTTCTCCATTTGCAACTGGATCATCTTTATGTCTGTTTTTAAAACTAACTAAATCAGGATTTTCTTTTTCTAAATCAATATAAATTATTTTTTCGTGTTGCAATGGCGGTAGTTCTTTTTCGTAATACACATATAATTTTACATCATCGGGCCAATTTTCTACAAAACTTTCTAACATTCTTTTCCCATACGCCTCCCAACGGTTTGGTGGGAAAGTTGTAATAACCGCTAATCTTCTCATGGTTGTTTTCCTTTGATAATTATATATGTATTTAATGAAAAGTCTTACAGTACAAATTTTTAGAAGAACAGTTAAGGATCGAAAACGTGGAGATTCTTATAAGTTGTTGTACGACTTTGCCGAAGGAGTTAGAGCAGTAGGTGACAAAGTAGAAATCATAAACGAAAATATGACCGGACCAACACAGGACGGAGAAATGGAAATTACTGCACCAATTGGTGTCATGTTTGGATACGGCGGTGATAGACAATTACATCATACAAAAGGTAGACGTCATATGCTTGTTCAAAATGCAAAAAATAAAGGTAGTGTTGTAATAACATTTGATGGGGGTTTGTGTTCAAGTTTTGGTAATACAGCAGGTGTGCCAAACCACAGATACAGAGTTGCCCTGTGGACACCAATGCGTAATGGAAACTTTTTAGCAGATAACTCACCCGACGATAGATGGAAAGAAATGCAAAGTTTGTTTAATATTGGAAGTTACGAATGGCAAAAACCAAAAGATGACGCACCTATTTTATTTGTTTTACAACCAAAAGATAATTGGAGCATGAATGAATTAGATCCTATTGAATGGTTTAATGATGTTTATAAAAAAATAAGACCATTGACAAAAAGAAAATTATTAATTCGTCCACATCCAAATAATGTTGCATCAATGGATGAAAGGAGAAATGAGTTTCCTGATGATTGTGAATTAATAATTGGACAAAAACATTTTGCCGGTGATGAAAAAAAGTACTATAGATTTAACTTCCAGGACGCATTAAATAATTGTCATGCTGTTATTACTCACAACTCTACTGCCAGCGTCGACTCTTGCATTCGTGGAATCCCTACCTTTGTTACCTCAGATCTTGCAATTTGTTGGCCAGTAGCAAATACTAATCTAGAAGATATAGAAAATCCAAAATATCCGGATAGAACACAATGGTTAAATGATCTAGGTTATATGATGTGGTCTGTGGACGAAATTCGTTCAGGTAAAGTTTATTCAAGATTCCGTAGCAAAATACTTGAATCTAATTTGATATCGTTGTAATCGTTTAATCTTTTATAAGTTTTTTCGTGTGTGGTTTTAGGTATAGGAACACACTCTCCCATCAATACCTTATGGTCCAAGCCAAGCAAATATGAGAGATTAGGATAAACTTTTTTAGCAGTATGTTTATGAACAATTTCAATTACTTTAGTACCTGGCAAACACCAAAGTAGATTAACAAGTCCTGCACCGTGAGTGCCAACAACGTGTGTTGCTTCTGCAAATGCTATCATTTGATCTAACACTGGCATCTCTTCGAGTCTCAAAACTTCCCATCCTTTTAGTATTGCAAATATTTCTTCTTTGTTTGATAATTTTCTAGAACCTACACCTCTGTCTATAAAAATTTTCCTATGAGGGGGTTTTACTTTTTTATGTAAAAATCTTGAGCGTATAAAATTAACTGATTGTGGAATAATTACACCGTCATTATGATTGCACATTGTAGGAACGTATAAGTGTTTAAACTTCCATGTTTCGTTTTTAGGCATGACCACAAGTTTGATTTCTGGCATAATTTCAGTAATTATTTTTTCCATATATTCGCTTCTGTGAGGCATAATGTAAACAAAATCTTTAAAGGGTTTACTTAATCTTTTCTCAAGCAATCTCATTTTTGCAATTACATCTATCCATATGTGCCATGGGTTATTGCCAGAGGAAACGTCTATTGGCAACCATACAAATTTATTTGTGTCTGTGAATTCTTGTGTAGGCAAAGGAATGTTGACATCAACACTTTCACCCCACTTAGGATATATTCCTTGCCGAGGTCCTAATTTATTCTTTTGTTTCCATGTTAGCGGCCATACGTGTTCTGATATTAAACCACCCATTTTGGTTATTAAGAAAGGCCAGGTATGAACCATACAATCTTCAAACTCAGCAAGATAGGTAGAGTGTGTTTCAAAGTTTAAATATTTTTGAGGATAATCAATAACATCAAACTTGTCATGGAAATACTGAATACTTTCGATATTTTTAACTTGCATAATTTCAATTATTTAATTACAATATAACTATGCTCACAATTTATGCACCTATGGAAAATCTAAACAGCAAAGCCTGGGAGGTATTTGGGGGTGTAATGAAGTCTTGGCCCACTGCTTACCAAACACTGGATAACGGAAAAGCAACAGATCCTTTTGATAATAGTATGTTTTGGGGTTTTGTTAATAATAATCTTAAACTAGTTCATAAACTTGAGGAACGCAAAGATAATTTTTGGTTTACAGATACTCCATATTTTGGTAGATTTAATAATAAAAATTTAAAGCCGGACAACCATTGGTGGCGTATATGTAGAAATAACATTCATGCAAAACTATTAACTAATTGTGATTCAAAAAGATTTGACTCTTTTGGTATCAAAGTAAATCCACCAACAAGAGATGGAAAATATATTTTAATTTGTCCTAGTTCTGCAGGTATTCATATGTATCTTAAGCAGACTACATGGTTAGATGATACAATTAAAGAAATTAAAAAACATACAGATAGACCAATTAAAATAAGAGAAAAACCTCGAGGCAGAGGAACATCAGGACCTAGTGAAGCAAAGATAACCATTGAAGAAGATTTAAAGGACGCATGGGCCTGTGTAACTTCTTGTTCTATCAGTGCAATAGAATCAATATGTAACGGTGTACCTGTTTTTTGTCATGAGAAAAGTTTTGCTACACCTGTAGGTTCAACAGATTTAAGTTCTATTGAAAATCCAAAGTTTGTTGACTCATATCAATGGTTATGTTCGTTAGCATACCAACAATTCACACCAGAAGAATTTGCTAATGGTACTGCTGTCAGTATAATAAAAGAATATTATGATAGTTAAAGTAAATGAATTTTGGGTACCAGAGAACGACATACATATAGAAGAATGGAAATCTGGACAACCGTTTACACAAAATAAATGTTTAATAAAATTTAAAGAATGGTGTACATCTCAACAAAAAAAATTTCGAACTGTTATAGATGTAGGTGCATGGTGCGGAACTTGGGCATCTGAAATGTACGAATTTGCTGATAGCATAAAAGCATTTGAGCCTAATACAGTAAATTTTAAATGCTTAGAAAGAAATGCTGGTAGGTATCCTAATGTTAATCCGTTCATATATGCTTTAGGTGACAAAGAAGGATTCCTAAGCATGACTAATGATGACTTTACTCAGGCGATTAGGATAGAAGAATCACAGGGTAAAATTCCAGTTAAGACTATTGATTCGTTTGGTTGGACAGATGTTGATCTCATAAAAATTGACGTTGAAGGTTATGAGATGAAAGTTTTAGAAGGTGCAAAAGAAACTTTAACAAACACTAATCTTTTAATGATAGAACTTAACAATAATACAAAAAAATATGGTTCAAGCAATCAGCAGATAGAAGGATATTTAAAAGAGTTAGGCTTTCACGAGATGATCAACATTTGGCCTGACAAGGTATATTGCCGATAATTATTTAAAATGGCTAAGATTTTTATTACAGGTGTTGCAGGATTTTTAGGTTCTCATTTGGCAGATTTAATGATAGCAAATGGGCATAAAGTTGCTGGCAACGACAACATGATTGGAGGATATGTAGATAATGTACCACAAGATGTTGAGTTTCATCAAGTTGATTGTAAAGATTTAGAAAAACTTACAAAAGCCATGGAAGGATGTGATATAGTTTATCATACAGCCGCAACGGCATATGAAGGCCTTTCAGTTTTTTCTCCTGTACTTGTAACACAAAATATATTTGAGGCATCAGTTGCAACTGTGACTGCCGCTATAAAGAATAAAGTAAAACGTTTTGTGTATTGTTCAAGTATGGCAAGGTATGGAGAAAATCAAACACCATTCAAAGAAGAATATGATTGTAAACCACAGGATCCATATGGTATTGCAAAGAAAGCCGGGGAGGATGTATTGAAAAATTTATGTGAGGTACACGGAATGGAATATGTTATTGCTGTACCACATAACATAGTTGGCCCGAGACAAAAGTATGACGACCCATTTAGAAACGTAATGTCGATTATGTTAAACAGGATGTTACAAGGTAAACAACCTATCATATATGGCGATGGAGAACAAAAAAGATGTTTTAGTTATATAGATGATTGTTTGTATTGTTTGAACGCACTTGCCTTTCAGGATAACGTGGTTGGTGAAGTGATTAATATTGGACCAGACGAAGAATCAACAACTATCAACGGATTAGCAGAAATGTGTGCAAACGAAACAGGTATAAATTTAGATCCTGAGTATCATTTAGACAGACCGCAAGAAGTTAAACTTGCAACCTGCTCATCTGATAAAGCACGTCAATTATTAGGGTATAAAACGTCTACAAATTTAAGGACAGCAGTTAAAAAAACTGCGGACTATATTAGATTAAGAGGAACTAAAAAGTTTCAATATCATTTACCTTTAGAAATTATAAATGATAAAACACCTAATACTTGGAAAAACAAATTAATATGATTTCAATAAGTTGCCCATCTAGAGGACGTCCAGAACTCGCAAAGAGAATGATTGATACTGCTTACGAAACAGCCGCCTCCGATATTGAATTTTTAATATACCTTAATGATGATGATCCTATGTTGGACGAGTATCAAGATACGATTGATAAAAAACATTATTCTATTGGTCCAAATAGATCAACTTGTTACAGTTGGAATTTAATGGCAGAGAAAGCCAAATATGATTATGTATTCTTAGCAGGAGACGATATCCAATTTAAAACAAAGCATTGGGATAAGATTATGACAGATGGTTTTAATGATTATCCAGATAAAATTTTAATGGCTATTCCTTATGACGGAAAAGAAAAAAATAAACCTAAAAAATTATTACAAGCAAAAGGCCCTACATTGATAGGAGATATTCCTTTCTCTTCTCCTCATTTTCTAGTTCACAAAAATTGGATAGATACATTAGGTTATTTTGTGCCACCATTTTTCTGGCATTGGTACGTAGATACATATACGCAAAAGGTTTCAAGAAAACTTAATAGATGCTTATTTTTTCCAAATGTTACAATTAAAGCAAGAAAAATATTTGACGAAACAGGAAAGCAAGTAAGAAAACATTTAGTAATTAATGATAGAGATGATTATGTTTGGACAAAAATTAGACAAAGACATCTAAACGCAGATGTTGAATTATTACAAAAATTTATTGAGGAATATAAATGATAGCAGGTATTCACACCACGAAACCGAGAACACAACGATATGTGGAATCTTTTGTAAAAGGTACACCCGGTCCTTTTAAAATATACCAATGGAGGGATTTAAAAGAACTTCCTGAAGAAAACTTAACTATGTATGGAATTCTAGCAGGGTCAGGAGAAGTATACAAATGGTGTGAGAAAGAAAAACGAGATTTTTATTTTATGGATCATGGATATTTTTCGTATGCTCATGACTTTCCATACTGGTTACGTATTACTAAAAACGGACATTGTCAAACTAAACTGTTTAACAGACCTAGTGATCGTTATGAAAAATACTTCAAACAAGACATCAAACCATGGAGTAAAAGGGGGTCTAAGATCCTCATACTGCCCCCTACAAACGCGATTTCAGACTTCTTTAGTGTAACGGACTGGCTAGAAAATACCGTTAAAATATTGCGTGAAAATACAGATAGAGAACTGGTTATAAGGGATAAACCATATAATCCGGCTGTTACTAAAGATCACGTAGGTGCTACAATTAAAGTAGACTTACCCACAAATAAAACTTCAGGAGCAATAGATTGGTCGCAATACTTTGCCTGTGTTACCTATAATAGTAACACTATGATTGAAAGTTTTACTAACGGTGTGCCTGTATTTTGTGACCCAAATAACTGTGGAGCAACACCTATTGCCGAAACTGACTTTACAAAAATTGAAACGCCTATATATGGTGATAGAATGTCTTTGTTTAGTTCACTTGCTTATAACAATTTTAATATGGAAGAAATGCAGAATGGAACTGCGTGGACTTTACTCGGTGATTTGATTTAAATTAAAGAGTCTATTTCTTTTCATCACTTCAGCAATTATATTAATACTCAGTCTGTCATGTCCTGGATCTATACGTGGAGTGACACCGTGTACTGCTTTGTTTGAATTCCAAAACATAACAAAAGTGTTTTCCTTATATTTTATTGTTTTACTTTCTTTTATTTCATGACTTTTAGGTATTTGCCTTCCTGTTTTTGCAATTACACTACTCACTGGTTCAGAATCGTATACAACAAAATCTCCGCCCTTTGCATTATCACCCCGTTGTCTCATATATAGAAGTCCAGCATACATCTCAACCGGATTATCAATATGTGAAGTTCTAGTTGAAACAGTAACAGGTTTGTGAACAACAAACTGGCAATCAGTAACAACATTTCTTTGGCCAGGACTATGCCTGATTCCTGGTATTTCGTTTACAATATTATTATAATAGTTTTCATCTTTAATTTCGTTTTCAAATATTTTAAGTATGTTTTTATAAAAATCATGAGAAGTATGATATGTTAAAAAATCAAACCATGGTTGTTTAATTTCTATTTTATTTTCGCCTAAAAATTCATTAGCATTTCCTCTCCATGTATGTCCTTCCATTAATGGAAACTTATCTTTTATAGTCTGTACTGGAAAGTTTTCATAAAGCAATTCGTAAGTTTGTGTAGGTAGACAATTTTTGATGATAATATGAGGATAAGGATCCGTAAAATAATCGGTTGCTGGATTAAATTTTTGTAGTACTGAGTATGTATTCATTATGAACTAAAAAGATTTATTAATTCTTTCTTCCAATCGTCACCATATTCACAATCACGATATCCGTCAAACCACGGACCGCCCTCTGTGTAATGCAGTATTTTTGGAGTTCCATCATTTGGTTCTTTGTACCAACCAACTAACCAATTGTATTCGGGTGGCATAGATCCTATTTCGTTATCATCTAACCAACTGAATCTATGTAGGAATTTTGGAGACTCTTCGTTAAGTAATTCTGGTGTAAGTATTTTATTTTTAGGATGTTCGCAATTCCAAAGCACCATGCTTGACCAATTTTTACGTGGATACACTGTTTGTACTTGTCCGTCCATCTTAGTTGTTTCTTTTGGTGCGTAGTCATGTTGTACTACTACAACTGCTTTTGAGTTGTCACAGTATTTTACAAGTTCATGTGATGGTATCTTCCATAAAAAATCGCAATCACAAAACACTGCCCAACCTTTGAAGTCGTTTAGATAGGGTATAAAAAATCTTGTAAATGTAAATTCTGTTGAAGCAAGTTTATCAACCGGTCTTGTGTAAAGGCCTTGATCACGCATTTGTTTTTGTTTTAATGGAATAACTTCTGCTGAAGGGTCTCTTCTTTTGATAGAGTGTTCACATACCTGATATGCTATGTCTTCTCGACTATCGTGTCCTACATATATTTTCATCTTGCTACTATTCCGTGTATATCTTTCCAATTATTTACACGGATAATATCAGGGTGACTAAAATCTTGATTGTATGGGTGACTAATTAATATAGGTTTTAAACCGTATTTGAGACCTGCTAGTGCGTTTGCAGGCTTGTCCTCGACCCAATATAGGCCTGTGTTATGAAACTCGGATAAAGCAGAATCTTTGTTTGCTCCTGTATCTAAAATATGATAATTTTTAAAAATATGATCTCCAAATAATTCTCCCAATCTTTTCTTACGCAAAAGTTGTGCAGGTATGTCAGAAGTTTGTGATGTGATTGGTATAAAAGTCCAACCCTCTGCGGCTAACAATTTTACCCAAGTTTGAGATTCTAACATTGGTGATTGATTACCCATCCATGCACTTTTATTAAATTCTCTGATTTCTTTTCTAATCTCAGTTTTGGTTAGTCCAAATCTCTCTGCCATCTCGTATGTGTTCTGTGTATTGTCTAATAATGTGTATGGGTAAACTCTTTTACCTACATAACCTTCTCCTACTTCGTCTTCAAAATAAGATCTTTGTAACATCCATTGAGTAAAATGGTTTTCCCATTCTAGCAGTACACCGTCTACGTCTGTTAATATTATTCTATTTGATTGTGGCATCTTCCATCCCCGCTACTCTAAGTTTAACAATGTTTGTGATTTGCCATTGTTTCTGATCTAACCCTTTGGTGATGCCTAGCCATTGGTTTCTTAATAATGCGAATTCATTAATAATTTTCTCTAAATCTACTACATCTGCTTCACCATCGACATACTTGTCAGCATCACGTGAAGTAAGTGCCCTGTTATAATTTTCTAAAAACTTTTTGAAAGTTTTAGATCTTAATCTTCTTTTTTCAATATTTAGATATTCTAAGATTGCTTCAATCTCTTGTAACTGATTAAATCGTTGTTCAACTACACCAGGCATAGAAGCAGATGCTTTTTCTAAATTACCCCATATAGAACATTCTTTTCGTGCCTGTTGATATTCTGTTTCGAAATGTTTGATACACTCTGGTATCAATGAAATATCTTTACTTACTTTAGTATACCAATTCGTCATCGTCGTAATCCTCTTCGTCATCTTCAAATACCATGTTTACCGCTTCTTCTAATTTAGGGTCGTAATCTGATGATGCTTTAAGTTCTTTATCATCAACACCAATATCTCTCAGTGTGTTAATAAAGTCAACTGCTCCATCTAACTTATTTCTTTCTGGTATGTAATGTGAAAATGAGTTCCAAATACGTTCGATATCCTCGTGAGTCATCTCTGCCATTTATTCATCCTTGGGTTCTTCAACTGTTTGTTCAGTTGTTGTTGATAATTTATCAAAATCGCTCATCAACATATCTAATTTATCTCCAACCCAAGATTTTCTGAATTCTAGATGCTCCTTTCCGTTCGTATCAATGTATTTCAATCTATTTCCTTGTTGCACTAGTATACCTTTCTTTTCGAATAAATCCACTAGTCCACTATACGGATCCATACCAGTATCGTAAGGTATTTTAACTTGAACACTTTCAAATGGTTTTGCATATCTTGTTTTCATTACTTTACAAGCGGCTCTTATACCTCTAACATCTGATATCTTGTTACCTTTTTCGTCTTCTTTAAGTTTGAGTTTTTTCATTGCAATTACAATTGAACTTGCATAAATGAATCCTTGTCCACCTGATATTTTGTCATCTGGATCAAACATATCTTGAGATGCATATGTGTGATTAGTTGCTACAAGTCCTACATTCCAACTACCAAACATATTCACACAGTTTCTTACAAGTGCAGTAAGGGCCTTTGGCTTTCTACCTAAGTCACCTTTCATTTCACCTTTCTCAAACTGATCAACATCTGTTGGTGTAAGCAACATACCTAAACTGTCTATTACGAACAATACTTTAGGTGCCTCTTCTTTACTATCTGAATGTTGTTCTTTATAACCTTTCATGAACTCTGATACAGTCTTTGCTACATCATCTATCATCGATAAACTTAATTTTAAAAGTTTATCCTCCGATGTATCTACTTTCAATGCTTGTAACCATTGTTCATCTAATGCATTTTCTGAATCAATTAATATTACAAATATGCCTTGATCTTGTGCATTCTTAATAATGTTGCCTGATGCAATATATGATTTACCTGCACCAGACTCACCGGCAAGTACTGATACTTTGCCTAGGGGAATTCCTTTGTTAAAATCTCCTGATATTAAATAATTTAAAGCATAGTTTCCTGTGCTTATCCAATCTGTAGGATCACTAAATCCTATGCCAAGTCCTTGTATAGACTTTGTTATACTTTTTCTAAACTTTGTTGCATCAAATACTTTTGTCATATCGTACCTTATATTAGCATACTAGACCCTGATCGTCAATTGAAAACCAGGGTCTGGTAATTTATTGTTATTGACTTTGTCTGCTTCGAATCAATTTTAATATATCCTCGGCTCTTTTAGCACTATCTCCATTTGGAGTTGCTGGTGCTGAAGTTTCCGTTTGTGTAGTTGCTGATGCTTCTACCGGTTTCACTTCTGGCGTGGATGTTGTTGATTCTACAGGTGCTGGTTTACTTGCTTCTGGCGTACTTGTCTTAGGTGCAGATGTTCCTGCAGGTCTAAAGTACTGTCCATATTTTTCTAGATCATAAGCCTCACCGTCAACAGATTTCTCAAATAATTCTTTGATTATTGTTACTTCTGCT
>Ga0163111_10000744_pt1 | contig 19472 bp, 13 predicted proteins | sample CRUFie1St18metaG_FD_109645 | JGI IMG/M metagenome (GOLD analysis project Ga0163111, IMG submission 109645) | Marine microbial communities from the Costa Rica Dome - CRUD Field 142mm St18 metaG | ecosystem: Environmental > Aquatic > Marine > Oceanic > Photic zone | place: Costa Rica: the Eastern... | reverse complement strand
GTTGCCCGGCCAAGAGCCCTCATGTCCCCTTTCTTCAGGCAGGAGACCACCTCATCAAGCAGTTCCAAGGCCTCAAGGCGTCCCTCCCATTCCCTTTTAGATCGGAGCAAATATCTCTCTGTCACCATTTCGAGCATGGGACCCACGTTCTGGGTCATTCCCCCATGCACAAGGACAACGGAATCCTGCAGGGCGTTTCGCGCAGACCTTGGGATCTCGTCTTCACCAAAAACATGGTGAGCAGGCAACAGGCGCCCACGCGAAACATGAAACTCCGGGTCCGTCGCGCCCGCGGAGACTCCCGAGATCAATTTGATTCCGGGCCAGATTCCTCCGCAGTCCTGCCACCCGCCGCCCGAACCACCGAGCCACTCCGCCAGAACTGCCCTCGCGAGAACAAGGCGTTTCTCGCTTTCGCTGAGGGTCCCACCCAGGGATCTTGTCTGGCCGGTTGACCTCATCAGCACCGCAATGAGGGCCGCCAGAAGATTGGTGGATACTGCCAACCTCGATCCCTTCGAGATCCCGCGAACGCTGGAAACCAACTCAATGCCCAGACCGAAGCCGACCATCCGCTCGAGGAGAGATTCCAAGCGTTGCCCCGAACCTTCGATTCCCGGCGGAACAACTCCGGAAGCAATAAGGGCCGCTTTGAGCAGGCCCAGTTCATCTTTGGCGAAATCAAAAACCTCTCCGAGACTTTCGACCCGGGCCGACGCCCTAAGATCTACGGATCTCAAAATGATCGCTGGCTCATCGATGACTCGCACCCGAACCTCGATCGGTGGAGCCGGCTGCTCCTTTCTGTCGTGGACCCCAAGGTCTACCGAGACATTGAGAACCTGTGCGCCCTCTGGATAATCCATGCCCAGAAAAAAGATATCCGACCACCCTGCGTGGGACAGGTCCATCCGGACAGGAGTTCGCTCACAGAGTATCGGCCTGACGCCGTCAGCGTTCCTCTTCAGAAGCTCCTCCGAAACCATCAGTGGATGATCTGCAGGATGGCCCATCCGAAACATCCATTGATTACCCTTGACCTCACCTACTGCCTTGCGCACCTGAGCCCCCAGAGCATCAAAGGCCAGCTCATGGTAACCATGGGCGAGAGCGGACGACAGCGCCTCGCTGGCGCCCTGCTCCCCAACCGCCAGTTGAAACGCATCGATCGCCTCGGAAAATCGACGCTGAAGAAGAAGATCGGTGCCGGCTACGGGAATATGACCCGTTCTATCGGCCGGTAATAACGGAGGAAGATGCAGGCGGTAAATCGCAGAGAGAAAACAGAGAGCCCGCACCTTGGAGTAAAGGTTCCCAGTTTCTCTGCGGAACCGATCGAGGACTGCGCACTCCTCCATGAGCTCCGACAGGGTCAACTCCGCGCAAACCTCCGCCAGCGCTGTATTACGAACCTCGGGCTCCTCGCTTGAGATAATTGTCAGGAGCTTGGACATGGGGGGCGGGAATAAGCCGTAATCTCAATTATATCGGTAAGCACCTCATCCCGGTGAGGGCCAGCAAGGGCGAGAGAGAGCTGAGCCCTGAGGAGTCCGTAGCGCTCACCGATATTGAAGCGCTGGCCCGCCAGCTCTACCGCGAGGTATTTTTCCTCCCCGGCGATAACCGCCAGAGTAGGAGAGAGCTCAAGCTTTTGCTCGTCTCCGATCCGGGTCACTTCCTGGCCGAGATGCTCCATGACTCTGGACGTAAGAAGATGCATCCCGAAAAAGCACAGGTAATTCCCGGCTCTTAATCCGGGCACGATCAACTCCTGTTCAGCGAGCGTCGGAGTCGGCTTCTCGATCACATCGTGGATCTCAAATAGAGATGGCGATACGGGCACCCGGCTGGCCGCCACAGCTCCGTAATAGCGCAGTTGGCTCTCGTGAGTCGGGTTGACTGCCGAAATACAGCCCTCGTGACCCGCCGCCACTTTGAGCATCTGACTTACGCAGGATGGCTCATCATTACTAAGGTAGAGGTGATCGCCCACAAGCAGGACGAAGGGGTCATTCCCTGTGAATTCATGCGCGCTCCATACAGCGTGGCCATACCCCCGGGGGGCCTCCTGCTCTATCAGAGTTAGCCGATCCGCATGCTCTCCTGCAGCACGAAGAAAAATGTCACGGGTTCCCGGATAAATTACTACGGCAGCGGAATCGATTCCGGATGCGAAAAGATCATCAAGGATGATGGCCAAAGCGGTCTTTGCTACTCCTTCGGAATCCACCAGCGTCTGAAGAGGCAAATGGTATTCCGTGGGGCTGGCCGCAGTAACAACAGCTTTTCTCGGGATCACGCCTGCAGCGTAGGACGCACGCCACGGGAATAAAGGAAATGTTCATGGGGAAGTCTCCCAGAGTTGCCAACTCCGGGCAATTCGCTCACCGTCCAAGGCACGTTATGCGTATTAGCCTCTCTATTTTTGTCCTCTGTGCAGCATCTGTCACAGCCCTCTCTGGCAGGGCAGAGAATTCAACCCAGCCTAACGTTCTCCTCATTATCTCTGATGACCAATCGTGGGGGGACTACTCGTTTCTCGGACATCCTCACATAAAGACTCCCCACCTCGACAAATTAGCCGGCGAATCATTGACCTACACGAGAGGTTACGTTGCTGCACCCCTCTGCCGCCCATCCCTCGCTTCCATCTTCAGTGGCAGACATCCGCACGAACACGGCATCACCGGGAATGACCCCCGCATCCCGCCAGGAAAGAAAGGAGGGCGCACCGACGCCGAGCTCGCTCCACTCTACGACTCCATCGTGGACCGGATCGATGATGAGCCCGGCCTCGCCCATCTCCTGGGAGAAGCAGGCTACCTTAGCCTGCAGACGGGAAAGTGGTGGGAGGGGAACCCGAAGACACGAGGTGGCTTCACTCACGCGATGACCCACGGAGACCCCAAGCGAGGAGGGCGTCACGGCGATGCCGGACTTAAGATCAGCCGTCAGGGCATCAAACCTATCACCGACTTCATTGCCGAAGCCGGGAAGAGGAAGAAGCCCTTCTTCATCTGGCACGCCCCATTTCTTCCGCATACCCCTCACAACCCTCCGGCACGCCTCTTTGAGAAGTACCGTAAGAAGTCCCCCTCCCGCTTCATTGCCCGCTACTGGGCGATGTGCGAGTGGTTTGATGAGACCTGCGGTGAATTACTCGCTCACCTCGACGAGGAGGGACTGCGGGAAAACACGATCGTTCTTTATGTGACCGACAACGGCTGGATTCAAAGCGCCAACAGCGGTCGCTACGCCCCACGCTCCAAGCGCTCCCCCAATGAGGGAGGAATCCGAACTCCTGTAATGATCCGCTGGCCAGGCCAGATCGCCCAGAAGTTCGATGAAGAAACGCTCGTTAGCTCAATCGATCTTGCCCCCACCATCCTGAAGGCCTGCGGCCTGCCCGTGCCTCCTTCGATGAAGGGGACTGATCTGCGAGACCGCCAGGCCCTCCTCAAGCGTAACGCCGTCTTCGGAGCCGCCTATGCTCATGACATCTTCGATGTCGCACGACCTACTCTCAGTGTGCAGACCCGCTATATCGTAACAGGCGAATGGAAATTGCTCCTGCATCATGGCGAATCGGCGCCCGGCAGAGCTCCCGAGCTCTATAACCTGACCAAGGATCCTGCGGAAGAAATCAACCTGGCCACCAAGCACCGGGATAAAGTCAAGGAACTCAGGGCGCGGGTAGCCGCATGGTGGCCGGGACCAAAGGTTGCTCCCTGACTCGCGCCCCTCTTGGGTCAGAGAGACGAGACTATTTGAACGCATCTGGCTATCGATTTTTCCAGAAAACAACATGCTTCGTGATTCTGGATGCGCTCCACTCATCTCCGGCCGGGAAAACGCCGAACCCTTATGAAAAGATTCCTTACAGCCTCCGTGTGCACCTTGCTAGTGTTTCCTCTTGCGCGACCGTGCGAGGGAGCCCGCCCAGAAGGAAAACCCAATGTCCTCCTGATCGCGATAGATGACCTCAATGACTGGGTTGGCTGTCTGGGCGGACATCCAGACACTCGAACGCCCCATATCGATCGACTCGCCCGGAAGGGAGTGCTTTTCACCAACGCCCACTGCCAGGCCCCGATCTGCAATCCATCCCGGACCAGTATCATGTATGGATTACGACCCTCGACTTCGGGGATCTACATGAATGCTCCCCGGCCTTGGACTGTCCCGGCTCTGAAAAATCACGTGACGCTTGCGCGCCACTTTGCTGCCAATGGATACCTCACCCTTACAACAGGCAAAATCTACCATGGCTCTGGACTTCCTCCAGGAGACTTCGAAGTTGTAGGCCCACGTCCGGGGCAACGCCTTGAGCGGGACGTCCGGCTCATCAAGGACCTGAAAGGGCTCTGGGACTTCGGGCCACAGACTTACAAGGAAGACTTCTTTCAAGACCGTATTGACGCAAGCTGGGCAATCGAACAAATTACCGCCGAGCACAATAAACCCTTTTTCCTCGCAATCGGCTTCTACCGGCCTCATGTCCCCTTCTACTCCCCTGCACGGGTGTTCCGGGAGATTCCGAAAGCGGATGTCACGCTTCCCCCTGTGAAAGCTGGCGACCGGGATGACCTCCCGGAGATTGTCAACGAACTGACCATCGCCCCCGCTGCGCCAACACATGATTGGTTTTTAGAAGGAGGCCACTGGAAGAACGCGGTCCGGTCCTACTTGGCATGCGTCCGATCAACAGACGAGCAGGTCGGCCGCCTTCTGGATGCTCTCGAAAAAAGTCCCCACGCCGGAAACACTGTGGTCGTCCTCTACTCGGATCACGGGTTCTTCCTTGGAGAAAAGGAGCGTTGGGCCAAGCAATCGCTCTGGGAGCGCGCTACCAGAGTGCCCTTCATCATCTCCGCACCTGCCATGAACCAAGGAACGCGTTGCACCCGCCCTGCAGAGCTTCTCAGCATCTACCCCACCCTTATCGATCTCTGCGGCTTGACCAAAAGAGAAGGTCTCGACGGAGCAAGCCTTACCCCTCTTCTCATGGATCCAAACGCCAAATGGCAAAGACCTGCCCTCACTACTCATGGTAAAAACAATCACGCCGTCCGAACCGACCACTATCGTTACATCCGGTATTATGAAGGATCTGAGGAGCTTTATGATCTCCGGACCGATCCCAACGAATGGACAAACCTCGCCGCGAAGAAGGAGCTGGCGCCAGTCAAGAAGGAGCTCGCTAAATGGTTTCCAAAAGTAAATGCCGATCCAGCGAGGAGTAGCGCATCTCAAAAACGCAAGGCGCCCAGAAAGAACGCCCCTAAATAGCTGACCCCATATCTTTTTTTGACTTCGCGCCACCTCGCGTCAGTCACGATTTTCAACCACGCTCACATTACATGGCAATTTTCCGCATCCCCCTCCTTTGCCTCCTTCTCCCGGCTTCCGGCCTGAGCCAGCCCAACATTCTTTTCCTCTTCGCTGACGACCAGCGCAATCATACCCTTGGGTGCGCTGGACACCCGGTGGTCAGGACTCCACACCTTGATCGCCTCGCCGCACAGGGCGTGCGCTTTGAAAATGCGTTCGTCACAACCTCCACCTGCTGGGCAAGCCGCGCCTGCCTCTTCACCGGTTGCTACGAACGCCGCCACCTCTACCGATCCTCCCCCGGTCCACTCAATCCCGACCTCTGCGCGACAAGTTACTTCGCACTCCTCAAGGCCGCCGGCTACCGCACTGCTCATCTCGGCAAGGAGCACGTCGCGATCGGGAAGGAGAGCGCCGTCGCCATGTGGGACATCCGCCGCAAGCTGGGCCGCGCTCCCTACTTCAAGAAGCAGGCAGATGGCAGCCTCCGCCATACCACCCAGATTCTCGGCGATTGGGGGATAGACTTCCTCAGGGAGCAGAGGAGCGACCAGCCATTCTGCCTTCAGATCTCGTTTAATGCTACGCACGCTGAGGATCGTGATAAGCGGCCAGGGGCCGGGCACTTTCCATGGCCAAGAGTAATGGATGGTAAATACGACGATCTAGAGATGCCTTTGCCCACTCTCAACGACGCAGCCATCTTCGAGTCGCAGCCCGCATTTCTCAAGAACTCCCTCAACCGGGAACGCTTCTTCTGGCGCTGGGATACTGCTGAGAAATACCAGACCAATATGCGCGCCTACTTTCGGATGCTTAGCGGCATTGATCACGTCATGGGACGCCTCGTCGCTCAGCTCGAGAAGCAAGGCTTGGCAAAAAATACCGTCATTATCTACTCGGCGGATAATGGCTATTACCTTGGAGATCGCGGATTTGCGGGTAAATGGACCCACTATGATGAATCCCTGCGGATCCCGCTCATAATATTTGACCCTCGCGCACCGAAGAATCGCCGCGGAGTGATTCAGAAGGAAATGGCACTTAATAGTGATCTAGGTTCCACCATGATTGAGCTTGCCGGCCTTCCCGCACCGGCAAGCCACACCGGCCGTAGCCTTCTACCCATCCTTCAAGGCGTCACCCCGAAAGACTGGCGACAGGACTTCCTCTGTGAATTTATTGCAGTTCCTCGAACTATCCCCCGCTGGGAGGGAGTGCGCGACAAAGACTGGCTTTACGCACGCTACCTCGTTGACGGGCCGGACAAGCCACCCTTCGAGTTTTTCTACAGCCTGAGCGAGGACCCCCGGCAACTGGTTAATGTTGCCGCTCTGCCCGCTCAATTGCAGACCGAAGCTCAAACTATCGCCCTGAACAGACTGCGCCAGCGCTGCCACGAACTGGTGGCCGCTAACGGATTACGTCTGCAGGACCTGAGCCGGAAGGGGAAGTAGCACGGTCCGCCCAGTGCGGAGATTCGAAAGCCGTTACCTGATCTTCTCAATCGCTTCCACAACCCGGGCTCCTTCAGCGCGTATTTTTTTCGGCATCACTGCCTTGACTGTGGCCATCGGAACAGCTCCGTCTCGGCCAAGCGCCTCCAGAGCATTCGCAGCCGCAAGCGACTCATACACGTTCCCTTCGTTCACAACCTTCACGAGGACCGGCAGAGCCTTCGCGCTCTCCCCTAAATGCCCCAGCGCTTCTGCCACCACTACCCGCACGTCATACACCGGATCATCGAGCAGCTCTGTCAGGTCGTCCTTCAACGGAGCCCCCTCCCCGCCTAGCATCAGCGCTCCAGTCACTCCCCAGTAGCGTATCAATGGAGAATCATGCTGCATGCATTTCCTCGCGAAGGAAAACCCAATACCCAAATCACCACGGACAGCCTTGCTCGCAGCAGAGAGAACCTCGTCGGCGAGATAACTTTCGCTCTGGGCGAATTCATGAATGGTTCCAGATCCAGCAAGTCGGCCATACATCCCCTCAGGAATGAGACCTGTGTCTCGCGTGCTCAGAATCTCGTCCCGCAACTTCGCTCGCAGATCATTTAACACGTCACGGTGATCTTTTTCACCGATCAGATTGCGAATCTGAAAAGGGTCCCTTTTTATTACATAGAGCTCCTCAGCTTTTTTTCGCTGCCAGTAACGAGCTTGATCCTCGTTGCACTTACCCGCCTTAAAGGCCTCATACCAGGAGCCCATGCTGGCCAGAACGCGGAAGGGATAAGTGTAGGCCTGGCCCAGAGGCCGATGTGGGGAAAAATTATGAACGTAGAGATGTTCCTTGGTGCGAACAGCGCGAACAGTGTCGTAGCGCTCGTCCATCCGCCCACGAAAAAGATAGACGAATTCACGCTCCTCAGCAGCAGGACCCAGGAATGGGCGCCCCTCCCAAATCCCGGGAATCTCAAGGCCACAAAGATTCACCGCAGTAGCCGGAAAATCTACAAACGCCACCAACTGATCGGATGTCTCTCCCGGATTTCCAGGCGCAAGATGTTTCCATTTTTCCGGAAAGCGGATGATGAGTGGGACCCGCGACCCGGAATCGTGGATATTGCGTTTCCCGCGCGGGAGCGCTCCACCGTGATCCGCATAATAAAACACAATGGTATTCTCGGCCTCGCCCAGCTCTTCCAGCTCTTGTAATTTTTCGCCAACCCACTTGTCCATCAGGGAGAGATTATCGAAATAGCGCGACCAGTTTTCCCGGATGGCCGGTGTATCCGGATGGTAGGGCGGAAGGATTACCTTGGCGGGCGGCACGACCCGACGAGGCGGATTTTCTTTCATCCGTCCTCGGTAGGCCTTGTCCGTGGTCTGTCCCTCGTGGGAAAGGGTAGTGTTAAAAACAGCAAAGAACGGCTGTCCCTTTCTCCGATTCCTGTAGTGCGCTCTGCCGTTACTCTCGTGCCAACCCACGTCCTTCCAACCCGCACGCTTCCCGTTGATCGACATATTGTAGTCAGTCTTCGAATTGTTCGTGCAATAGTAGCCGGCCTCGCGGAACACCTGCGGGTAGTAAACTACCCCCCGGGGCACGGGCACACTGCTCCGGTGATTATGAACGCCGAGGGTAGAGGCGTTCATTCCCGTTATGAGGGTAGAGCGCGCTGCTGAACAGACCGGTGCCGAGGAAAACGCGTTTAGATACCTTACCCCCTGCTCGGAAAATCGATCAAGATGGGGCGTCTTTGCCTGCAAGTCACCGTAACACCCGAGATAGGGACTGTTGTCCTCGCTCGTGATCCAGAGGATATTAGGGCGATCCGCTCCGTGCGAAAGAAGGGAGCTCCAGAGGAATAGAAGGACAAGGGATGCGATACGGTCCATGATCAAGCCTTAGCTGTACAAAGCGCCCAAGGCAACTCCACCGCAGCATGATCGCTGCTACACGACCCGCAATACACCGAATCGAGAACTTTTTCTTTGTGCGCGCCGCAGTCCCGCTAGCCTTTTGCCGTAGATGAATCGTATCCTTCTTTTCTTTGCCCTGATTGGGTCGCCTCTTGCTTGCAACGGCGCGCCAGACAAAAAGCCTAATATCGTTCTCTTGTTTGCGGATGATCTGGGACGCTACGCCTCTGCGTATGGCGACCCGCAACGACCCTCGGCGAACGACATCGTCTCCACTCCCGTGTTCGACCGGATTGCAAAGGAAGGAGCTCTCGGCTGGAACGTCTTTGTCTCCGCTCCTTCGTGCTCACCCTCAAGAGCGGCTCTGATTTCAGGCCGACACTTTTTCCGAAATGGTTCACATTCCCAGCTCCATTCTCCATGGCATGGGAATCGCGCAGAAGACCCGTGGAATGAGGTCAGAGGCTTCGGCCTCCTTTTGCAAGAAGCTGGATATCACATCGGATGGTCTCACAAGATGCATATCGCCGAAGACCGCATGGGCGGAAAAAAGAACAACTTCCGCTCTGCCGGCAGCAAGGTGAACCAGTTTTCGCAGAACGTCAGCAGGGCCATTGGCGAAAACAGCGACAAGGGATCCATTAAAAAGGCAAAGCAGCAGCTTTATGACGAATGCCGCAAAAATTTTCGATCCTTTCTATCGAAACGCAAAGCCGGGCAGCCTTTCTATTATTCCTTCCACCCAACCAATCCACACCGCAAATGGACCAAGGGCTCCGGAAAAAGGCTCTGGGGCCTGAACCCGGATGCACTCGCCAAGGTCATGCCTCCCTTCCTCCCCAACGTCCCCGAAGTCAGAGAGGACTTCGCGGATTATCTCGGAGAGGGCATGGCCTTCGACCGGAGTTGCCAGGAAATTATCAGTGAGCTCGAGAGCCTTGGCGAACTTGATAATACCCTTCTGGTGATTTCCGGAGATCATGGCGCTCCCGGGTTTCCGAGGGGCAAGACCAATTGCTACGACTTTGGAGCCCGAGTTCTATTCGCCGCACGATGGCCGGGCCACATCAAGCCAGGACAGGTCATCAGTAAGCCGATCTCCCTGATAGACCTCGCGCCTACCTTTCTTTCCGCAGCCGGGCTGAAGCCGGAAACAGGAATGAATGGTGAAGACCTTCTGCCAGCCCTGACCAATGGAGATCACGACAAGCTCCGGGGCTGGGCCCTCATTGGCAGGGAGACCCATGTCAATACCGCACGGGGCGGCCTCCCTTATTCGACCAGAGCGCTGCGCACTGAAGACTACCTCCTGATCATGAACTTGACCCCAGATCGAACTCCGATGGGCGACCCGCTCAAACTGAATGATGCCAACCCTCCATCATACCAGCAGCTGGAGAACAGTACCCGACTTGCCTTCGGAGACATCGACGCCGGCCCAACAAAGGCGTGGATGGTAACAAACCGCAATAATCCAAAATATGCACGACACTGGGCACTGGGATTCGGACCCCGGCCCCCTGAGGAGTTTTACGACCTCACCAGCGACCCCCACCAGGTTAATAACCTTGCCGGCAACAAGGCCTATGACGCCGTTCGCGAGGGCTTGAAGGCTCTTCTCATGGACGAGCTCCGTCGCAACGAAGACCCCCGCCTTAACGGAGACACCTTCGACAAGCCTCCCTACAATAAAAGAACCCGCCCTGGTCAGACTCGCCGGTAGTAAGGCGAAAAGTCCATTGCTCTACTTGCAGACAAGGCCAGCCCTTGCTAAGGGCCCAAGCCCATTTCTTGAGCCTATCCATGCGCTACCTCGTAAAAGTCTTTCTTTACCAGATTGAACCAGAAATCTGGCGCCGCTTTTCTATTCCCTCTGACGCAACCTTCCGCCAGCTCCATGATGCGATCCAGCAGGCCATGGGCTGGGAGGACAAGCAATGGCACGAATTTCGTCACGGTAAGGGAAAGCGTCTTCTTGATGTTATCGGTCCAGACCACGAGGAGGTCGAAAAAGGGGAGAACTTTCAGGAAGAAGGATCGATTTCGATCAGGGAATTCATCGGCCGGCGGCATTTCCCCATCCGCCTGCTCTATCGTTACGACTTCAATGAAGAGTGGGTTCACGAAATCTGTATCGAGGGGAAAACGGAGGAAGGTGAAGGGGACCTTCCCATTCTCATCGAGGGGGCAAGGGCCTGCCCCCCCGAGGATTCCGGGGGTGCCTTCGGCTACATGGCTGCCCTCAATGGCGACCTCATGTGGCTGGACGATGATTACGACCCTGAGGCCTTCGACCCAAAATCCGTGCAATTCGTGAAACGTCGCGCGGGCAAGTAAGCTGTTCAATCACGCGTTGAAGTGGAGAGAGATATTATTACTCCTTCGCTCTCCTTCCTCGTTGCACTGCCAATAAGTGCCGCTCTCGACATCAAGAGCGGTGAGCCACTGCCCGGCATAAGCCCGGGTATCAATGCATATCGCGTGTCCCAGATTTGCAGGAACCCCACTCTTCTGGGCCGTGTGACCACACACCATGATCTTTCCGCTGCGGTGGGCAGGCACTTTTCTGAACTTCTCCCAGAAAAGCATGAAGGGATCCTGGTCCTCCAGGGCTAGGTGGGAAGCCGCATTGGCATGGACGAAAAAGTGGGACTCCGATTCATGGAACGGGAGGCCTCCCTCAATAAATTCCCAGTGCTGTCCGGGAATGGCCTGGAGGCTCTCACCCCCGTAGGACGCAACGGTGGAATTACCCCCGACTCCTTCTCCCATCCAGCGGGCCAGAGCAGGGGCTGATTCCCTTGCCTCAAGCATCATGATCTCATGATTGCCCATAAGGCTTACTACCCGGGTTCGCTCGCGGAGCTCCAGAATCGTATCGATTACCCCTCTGGTGTCCGGGCCGCGATCGACATAGTCCCCCAAGGTGACAACCGTATCTTCTTCGCTAATTCCGGCGTAGTCGATCAACCCGCGAAGGGATGAACTGCATCCGTGTATGTCCCCAATTGCAATAGTGCGCATGCCGTGCTGCAACCATACGAGCCCTTACCTCCCGACTTGCAAGTTCCATTCCATCCATCCACTCTTTTCCGCTCATGCCACTTTTCCTGTTCCCCGCACTTGCTACAGGGCTCGTACTCTTTTTCTCCAGTGGAACAGGACGCGCCGCCGACCCCAATATCGTTGTTTTTCTGGCAGACGACATGGGAATGGGAGATACCTCAGTCTATCAGGACTGGACCGGCAACAAGGATGACCGGCAACTCCACACACCCAACATGGAGCGTATTGCCAACATGGGCATACGCTTCATGGACGCTCACTCACCGCATAGTCGCTGCAGCACCTCTCGCTACGCGTTACTCACAGGGCGCTATTGCTGGCGTAGTTCACTCAAATACTGGGTTCTCTTTGGCGTGCAGTGTGATCCCCTGATCGAGAAAACCCGCCCAACACTTGCCTCCCTTCTTCGTCGCAATGGATACCGGACCGGAATGGTGGGAAAATGGCACCTCGGCCTCAGATACCGCCGCAAGGACGGCTCCCCTTCAAAGGGCTGGGCGGATGCCGATCTCACCAAACCCCTCGAAGATGGGCCAACCGACCATGGCTTTGATTTCTTTTACGGGATTTCCCGGAGCCATCCTACCTCCGGACCCAGCGGCAAGCACCCCAACGGGGCAGACCAGCAGCGAGGGCCAGGATGGATTCACAATCGTCGGATCGTAGGAGCAACAGGAAATGGAAAACAGCTCGACGGTTCTTATGTCCTGGAAAAAATTGGGCCCACTCTTCACGCGAAGGCCTTCGATTTTCTTCGAAGTGCGAATACATCAAAAAAACCGTTTTTTCTCTACTTTGCCAGCCCTGCAAATCACACCCCTTATACCCCCTGCAAGGCTATCGCTGGCCAAAAGGTTGTGGGAGCCAGCCGTCACGTAGACGGCAGGCCAACGGGCAGCACGCGTCTGGACTTTATTCATGAGAACGACGTTCAGGTCGGGCTTCTTCTAGACTACCTCCAAAAAACCGCCGACCCTCGCCGCCCCGGCCACAAACTTCTCGACAACACTCTCTTTATCTTTGCGAGTGACAATGGCGCGGAAAACAGGTCCAAGACGGCCACCGGCCCGCTCCGTAGCAACAAGGGGTCCACGTATGAAGGCGGACACCGTATTCCCTTCTTTGCCTCCTGGCCGGCCGGGAAACTGGGCGACGGGAGGCCAAAAACCCCGGGGCGAACCTCTACCCGGCTCCTTGCTCTCAACGACCTGTTTGCAACTTTCTCGCAAATTCTTGGCAAGCCCCTTCCAGACCTTTCGAAGGGAGAGATTGGAGCGGAAGACAGCATCTCGCAGCTGAGGGCTCTCCGCGGGGAAGCGTGCCCTCCAAGATCTCCGGTTTTCCCGAACGACCACAGCGAGGCCTCCAGAAAGAACTCGGAGCAGCGGGCGGTTGTCGCAGTCCGCTCCAATGCCTCTCCCATCGGGGGTAAGTGGAAGCTTTTCCTGGACCATCGTTTCGCCCTTCAAGAAGAACTTCACCCTACCGAGCTCTATAACCTCGAAACAGACCAGTTCGAACAGAAGAACCTCCTGGACGACCCCGCAGCGAGGCCCGCCCTCGACTTCCTTCTGAAAGAGGCGGCCAAGGCGCGGGGAGACAATGGCTCAACAAGGCAGTAAGACGGGCCTCCTATCGCTTCCCGCTTGCAGAACCAAAACTCCTTTTCTTTGCTGAAACAATGAAACGCACCGTCTTTCTTGGCACCTACACGAATGGGAAAAGCAAGGGAATCTATTCCTGCCGTTTTGATGATGCGTCCGGCACACTATCAGATTTACGACTCGCGGCGGAAACACCAAGCCCCTCCTTTCTCGCGCCGCACCCAAACGGCAAATTCCTTTACGCGGTCAATGAGACAGACGATTTTGAAGGGAAGCCCTCTGGCTCGGTGACCGCATACCGCATTACCAATCCTGAAAAAGGGTTGCTCGAAAAACTCAACACCGTCAGCTCCCATGGAGCACACCCGTGTCATCTCATTCTTGCTCCGGCAAATGACGCCATCATTATCGCAAATTACACGGGGTCAACCGTCACCACGGTTGAGGTCAAGGATGATGGTTCCCTCGGCCAAACGCTCAATCGAATTCTCCATAAAGGCTCGAGCCTCCTCAAGCCAAGGCAGGCTGAACCACACCCCCACGCCGTCAACCTCGATCCCGCCAAACGGTTTGTCTTCATCTCGGACCTGGGAATGGACCAGATCGTTCGCTACGAACTGGCAAAAGGAGGTCGTCTCAGCGAACGCCGCGGGTCAACCATGGTTGACCCGGGGGCGGGGCCACGACACTTCGCTTTTCATCCGGGCGCGGAGTTTGGATATGTCCTCAACGAAATCACTCGCACCATCACGGCGTTCCACTACAATGAATCCAGCGGAGAACTCTCGGAATTCCAGACCATCTCGACCGTTCCAGATGGATGGGTCCGAGGTTCAACAGCGGAAATCTTCGTGCATCCGGGTGGCCAGTTCCTCTACGCCTCCAACCGCGGCCATGACAGCATCGCCTGTTTCCACATTCATCGGGGCTGTGGGAAACTGAGCCTGATCGAAATTGAGAAAACAGGGGGACGGACCCCGCGCAACTTCAATCTGGACCCCTCCGGCAAGTGGATTATTGCCGCCAACCAGTCCAGCGGGGATCTCCATGTCTTTTCCATCGACCAGGAGCGTGGGACCCTTCAACCAACTGGCGGACGCCTCGAAATACCCAGTCCCGTATGCGTTGTATTCCTGTAACGCCCCATCTTTTGAAAGGCGTAGTTCTATGCACTCCTATTCTTCACTTCTCTCCATCCAAATTATGAAATTACTCCTCCTCCTTACATCCGTATTGTCGGCGCTCAGCATAGCTGCGGAACGCCCTAACATTGTCCTCATCATGGCCGACGATATGGGCTACTCCGACATTGGATGTTACGGAAGTGAGATTCAAACGCCTGTCCTAGACCAACTGGCTCGTAACGGCTTGCGCTACACCCAGTTCTACAACACGTCCCGATGCTGCCCTACTCGAGCGGCCCTCATAAGCGGGCTCTACTCACATCAGGCCGGCATGGGCCTCATGGAAGGAGACCGGGGCTGGCCCGGCTACCGAGGGTCCATCAACAAACGCTGCGTCACCCTCGCCGAAGCCCTAAGGGGCGCGGGTTACCGTAACTACATGTCGGGCAAGTGGCACCTGACCAGGCACAAGAGCCCTGATGGAGATATCTCAGCATGGCCCATGCAGCGGGGCTTCGACCGCTTTTACGGCACAATCACGGGAGCAGGAAGCTTCTACGATCCCGCCACTCTCTGCCGTGGCAACACCTATATCACTCCCGAAAATGACCCCGAATATCAACCCGAATCCTTCTACTACACGGACGCCATCAACGATAATGCGATCACGTTCATCTCCGATCATTGCGAGGACCGCAAGGTGGCGGATAAGCCGTTCTTTCTCTACGTCTCCCACACCAGCGCACACTGGCCGATGCACGCTCCGGAGGCCGATATCGCAAAATACAAGGGCGTCTATGACGAGGGCTACCCCGCAATCCGCCAGGCGCGTTACAAAAAGGCGATTAAGATGGGCGTCGTCGACAAAAAGTGGGCCATGTCGAAGGGTCACGACTGGGAAGGATTCAAGCATAAGGAATGGGATATTCGCTGCATGGAAACCTATGCGGCCATGACCGAGATCATGGACCGCGGAATCGGCAGAATTATCAACGAGTTGAAGAAACAGAAGCTCTTCGATAACACCCTTGTCATCTACCTGCAGGACAACGGCGGGTGCGCAGAGGGCTACGGTCGGGCAAACAATTCACAACAGAAGGACCGCTTCAAGTTCAAGCCTCTCGGCAAGGACGGGTTGCAGACCAAGATCTGGCCCCCCATGCAGACACGCGATGGAAGGTTTGTACGGACCGGACCTGAGACCATGCCCGGAGGAGAGGACACGTTTGTGGCCTATGGTCCGGGCTGGGCCAATGCGTCAAATACCCCGTTCCGTGGCTACAAGCATGATCCTTACGAGGGAGGTATCGGCACTCCTTTCATTGTCAGCTGGCCTCAAGGGATCGCCTCGGACCAAAACGGGAGAATCGTTCATGACGTTTCCCACCTCATCGATCTGATGCCAACCTTTGTGGAGGCGGCAGGTGCGACCTACCCTGAAAAATATGACGGTAATGATATCCAGCCCATGGAGGGCATCAGCCTTATCCCGACCCTCAATGGAAAGGCGCTCATCCGGAAGGCCCCGCTCGGATTCGAACATCACGGCAATCTAGGCCTTCGCGATGGCAAATGGAAGATTGTGTCCATGTATCGAGGGAGCCAGCCACGTAAGTGGGAGCTTTACGACATGGAAGCAGACCGAACCGAGCTTAACGACCTTGCCGAAAAAATGCCCGAAAAGCTCAGGGCCATGGTTGCCTCCTGGCAATCTTGGGCAGATCGAGTCGGGGTGCAGCCATGGCCTATTCCAAAGTATGACCCTGAGAAGAAAAAGTAGCCCGGAAACTCCTTCCACACTGCTGACGCCATGCACTCTCTCTTCCCAATCATTATCATTCTCTCTCTTGGGACATTGTCGCTCGCAGAAAAGCCCCATGTTCTCTTCATCGCGATTGACGACCTGAATGACTACATCTCGCCCCTCGACAATCACCCCGGGGTCCAGACCCCTCACTTTGAGCGCCTTGCCAGGCGCTCAGTGAATTTCGCCAACGCCCATTGCGCCGCACCTGTTTGTCACGCCTCAAGGGTCGCGATCATGACAGGTGTTCATCCTGTCCGATCCGGAATCTACCGCAACATGTTCGGGGCGCGAGGCCCCCGCTGGCGCCATGAATCCAAGGCGCTTGAAGACGCTGTAGTACTTTCGCAGCACTTCCGTGATCACGGCTACCACGCTGCTGGTGGCGGCAAGATCTTTCATACCCTCCAGTGGACACCCCACGATTCCCAGAATGATCCGAACGCCTGGGACGAATACCGGGGCGACCCTAACAATCCCATCGCGCCGGACTGGCCAAGGCCAAAGCTGATTGCGGACGAAAAGGCAGGCCTTACCAAGGGCCGTCCGCTTGGCGGAAACTCGCAACTCTTCGGAGCCGCTCCCCTCGAGGTGCCGGATGAAGAGACGGGAGATCATATGGTTGTTGACTGGGCGATCGAGCAAATGAGGCGGGAACAGGACAAACCTCTCTTCCTCGCGGTAGGCCTTTTCCGCCCTCATATTCCCTGGGAGGTCCCACGCAAGTGGTTCGACAGATACCCGCTCGAGAAAGTCAAACTACCTCCTCATCGCGAAGACGACCTGTCCGACGCCTACAACCACGGTCGTACTCACTGGCATAAGTGGGTGACAGAAAACAAGCAATGGGAGAAACTCATGCAAGGCTACCTCGCCAGCATCTCCTACGTAGACCACCAGTTAGGCCGTCTTCTTGACGCTCTCGATGCAACACCAGGCATGAGGGAAAATACCATCATCGTCCTCTGGAGCGATCACGGCTTTCACATTGGCGAAAAGGCCAACTGGGAGAAATTTGCCCTTTGGGACCAGACCTCGCGGGTTCCTCTCTTTATCCACGCTCCGGGAGTTAGCAGGGATGGAGAGAAAACGCGGCAGCCAGCGACTCTCACCGATGTCTATCCCACTCTCTGTGAGCTGGCAGGCATACCCATCCCCGGCCAGTGCGACGGACTCTCATTGGTTCCTCAACTGAAGAAGCCAAGCGCAAAGCGGAACCGCCTCGCCCTTTGCTCTTTTCAGTTCTGGAATGACAAATCTCCCTCACACGGGGTTGCCGATGAGCGCTACCGCCTCATCCGCTATGGCAACGGGTTCGAGGAACTCTACGACTTGGAAAATGATCCCCATGAGTATGAAAACCTCATCAATAATCCGAATCTCGCTTCCATCAAGATGCGCCTCGCTCGGGGCATTCCAGCAAACCCGGCGCCTCTGGCAGCTCTCCCCAAGGACTCCCCGCACCATCGAGCCAACCAGAATGGAAAGTAATCCGTGTTGCCCCGGAGATGGCGATTCATGGTCGCCACCCTCCGGGTCACCCGCATGATGAAATTGGTATTCCGCGGGCCGATCGCTTTCTTCTCTTACTTTTCCAGAAACCGTGACAACCCAAGAACAAGAGACGATTCCCCCGGTGAAATCCCGCCGGTGGGTCCGGGCCAGCCTGATCCTGCTGGGACTGGGATCCATGGTTTTCCTCAGCTTTTCCGTGGGCGACGTGGAGCGGGGGCCGCTCGGAAAGCTGGTCTATAAGTTGTCTGCGTCATTAGGTCTCAACTTCGGAGAAGTCATCACTCGAAGTGGCCAGCTCTATCTCCGGCAGGATGTTCAGCACGTGCAGCGTCGGAGTTTTCTCAAAAGTCCGCGAGGTTCAGCTGGGTCCAAGCGCAACTGGGATCCGCTTCCGGCTATCGTCGACTTTAATCAACAGCTGCAGGAGATGGGAATACGGCTGGTCCTCCTTCCCCTGCCCTCGAAAGCAACTGTGCCGAATGATCCTGGAGAGCCCGTGGTCAACGAGGGCTATTATGAATTTCTTCGCATTTTGAAATCTGAGCATGAGATCGACATCCTTGATGTTGCCCCCCTCCTGGTAAAAATGTCCGCTCAGGGGAAATCTCCGTTTCTCCGGGGTGATAGCCACTGGTCCCCCGAAGGGATGGCTGAAATTGCTCGCCTCGTCGCCGACCGGACTGCTGTGCAGCTTCCTGCCACTTCTTACGAGGCCGTCGACCGGAAGCTGACATTCACCGGAGATCTTGTCCGGTTTCGTGGGCCTCAATATGAGGATGCCATTACGACCACAATGGTCCTCGAATCCAATGGGCAGCTCTGGAAACCTCGCGCGGATGCCCCGTATCTCCTCCTTGGAGATAGCTTTACTGAGATTTACTCGATACCCGGAAACGGTTGGGGGAAGGGAGCTGGATTCGCAGAGGCCCTGAGCCTCGAGATGGGCGCACCAATAGACGTTCTCAGCACGTCTTACGGTGGAGCGTTTAAGACCAGAGAAGCCTTGATGAAGCATCCCGAAAGACTCACCAAAAAATCGGTAGTCGTCTGGCAGTTCGCCATGCGAGAGCTTTCTTTTGGCGATTGGAAACTACTGACTTTTCCTGCAGTCAAGGACCAGCCTTCTGCGAGGAGCTCGGCGTCTCCACAGGCTTTACAGGGCAGGGTGGTGAAACCCGCAGCGATGCCTGTTTTCGACCGCACTCCATATCGGGAAGCCGTCCGGGAAATTATCGTCACAGATATTCGAAGTGGCTCTGGCCTGATAAGCGGACCCGTCATCTTGTTGGGCCTCGCCGTGCAGGACCATCTTCCTACTGGAATAGCCCGGTGGGAGGCCGGGGATCAGGTCGCCATAGAGGTAGTTCCATGGCCCTCTGTTGAATCGGTGCAGGGCCGCCTGCAACGGTTCGGTCTTCCTCGCTCCGACCAGAAGTTTCCCCGTTACTGGATTAAATAAACCTGCGCGAACGGGTTCTACAGAGGCGCCAGAAGCTCTTTCAAGGTTTTCTCATCTGGCGAAGTAGCCTTGTTTGCCCCTGCCAGGAGGTCATCTGCGAGCTTGGCCTTATCAACCTGCAGTTTCTGGATCCGCTCTTCTACTGTTCCCGCACAGATCAGCCGATGAACAAAAACAGGCTTGGTCTGGCCAATTCGATAG
>Ga0163111_10000743_pt1 | contig 19483 bp, 15 predicted proteins | sample CRUFie1St18metaG_FD_109645 | JGI IMG/M metagenome (GOLD analysis project Ga0163111, IMG submission 109645) | Marine microbial communities from the Costa Rica Dome - CRUD Field 142mm St18 metaG | ecosystem: Environmental > Aquatic > Marine > Oceanic > Photic zone | place: Costa Rica: the Eastern... | reverse complement strand
GTAGATGAAAAAGCTAAGGGATCAATCTTATTAAAATTAAAAGCTTGAACTTTTACTCTTGAACTAACTAATTGTGATGCTAAAGTTTGTACCTGTAGAACATCAGAACGAACAGAAGTCATTACAGCAGAAGCAGCTACAATAGGTGCATGATCGAATTGACCAAATATCCAAGGGTATTCTTCTCCATGATTCATTACCTTTCTAGGAATGGTCATTCTAACATAAATATTTCTTACCGTTTCAGCATCAGCAGGATCTAATTTATGCTCATCAATCTCATATTGAATGATTGAATCAACTACTGCCGCAAAAGCATCTCTATCTCCTTCAGTTAGTAGAAAATCTGGATCCTCAATCAATGTAGTATCAAATTCATATTGATACACAATACCACCTTCTAAAGTATCACTAGGGTGATTAGCAATTAAAGCAATTAAGTCATTCCTGTAGTGAGTAATATTTTCCATCATATGCAATCCTTCAGGTGCTATTTCTTCAAAACTTTTTCCTGCCAATAATCTAGTTGGCGTGTCATAATCATCTTTTTTGGTATAATTTGATAAATCGCGAATGTGTATGTAACCCGCATCATCAATGTGAAATAATGGGTTATGATATTCATCATGTTCAGTTTCCACACCATGTAATTCATGATGCTCATCTACAGCTACAAGCCCTAGGCCATTAACCTTTTCAACAAGAGCTTTTAATCTTGTTTTTGCCTCTGCATCGTCACTTACTATAGCTTCTTCTATATCATCAAATTCTTCAAATTTGGTATCTTGGGCAGCAGCAGATATTAAAAGAAATAAATTTCTTTTAACAATATCATTACACATGTGTCTTGTAAGTGCGACAATAGTGTCATTAGTATTTTTATGAAATTCAACTCTTGCAAGTTCGTCTGGAGGAGCTCCGGTAGCTTTTAGAGTAGCTAGCTTTGTTGCAAATTCATCTGATAATTTTACATTAAAAGATTCTACTTGTTCAATACTACTTTCAAGTTTATTATTAAGAGTAACAAATGCATTAATAATTTCCTTAGATACGTTCATAGCTAATAAAGCCATGAGTACTAAATACATTAATCCAATCATTTTTTGCCTTGGCGTTTCCTTACCTCCACCCATAATTCAATTTTTTCTTTAATGATTATTAATTAATAATTATTTGTTTACATTCATTGCTGAAAGCATATTGCCATAAACAGAGTTTAACGCTGCAAGATTAGATGTTAAATCTGACATAGTTTGTTTGTATTTCTGAGTATCTTCAACAGAAGATTGCAAGTTGTCTACTATACTAGTAATACCTTTTGACATATCTTCACTAGCTTTTGAAAGAGAAGAAACACCTTCAAGTTGCATTTCATAAAGATTATTTAGCTGGGTTAAATTACTTGATACTTTATCTAATTGTTCGCCAAAGTTAGATTCACCTCCAGATAAATTAGTAAATTCTTCAATAGAACTAGCAGCTTTCGAATAAGCATCTCCAAGAACACTTGCCTTTTCAGATACTTGAGAAGAAGCTTTTTCATACGCACCACTAAGCTCACCAACTTTTTCAGTAGCACCTTTCAGATTTTCTACGTATTCATTAGTGGCATCGGAAGCAGAACTTATATCACCTAACTTTCCAGCATTTTCACTTAAATTTCTCATTCCTGACCCTAAACTTTCAATTAATTTTGGTTCAATTTTAGCTTTTGCAAGCATATTATCCAACTGTTCAACAACAGATTCATCACTTTTGTCAGGAAGCTCTGCGTGAGGAACATCATCATCTCCGTGACCTAAGGCAAGTTCGGGATAAACTAAAGTCCAATCAGTTTCTAAATGTAAAGGTTCATGAGCAGATAGCATAAAAATTACTGCTTCAACTCCTAAACCAGCAATAAGCATTACTCCTGCACCTGGCCAATGTTGTATTTTAAACATTGCACCAACTATAACCAGTGCACCACCATAACCGTACACATACTTCATTATAGTTTTAAACTTCGTACTTTCAAAAAAACTATCTCCTGAACCCATAATTTTAAATTTTATATTGTTTTATTTTATTTGTTTATAATGTTGTAAATATAATAATCTATTAAAATAGATATATTATTATAAAGTTAAAAATCACCCTCTCTATTTGGACCACCTCTTCCTAAATAATTCATGACACTTCTAAAACCAATATAACTTTTAGCTGTATCTTGATATTCAAAAGTTCTAGTTCCGCACTGCAAATAATAACCTATATCTTTCCAAGATCCACCCCTAACTACTTTTCTTTTCATAGATGGAGGATCGTGATCTAATGCATTGTAAATGTATTCAGTATTCATATCATGTCCATATTCGTACATTGACTCGTCATAAGCAGTTCTACACCACTCAGCAACATTTCCAGCCATACAGTATAACCCAAAATCATTTGGATGGTACGAACTTGCTTTAACAGTTTTAAAACCACCATCTTCCATATATCTTCCTCTTAGAGGTTTGAAATTCCCTAGAAAGCATCCTCTTGAGTTTCTAACGTAAGGACCGCCCCAAGGGTAAGGATTATTATCTAACCCTCCTCTAGCAGAATACTCCCATTCCGTTTCACTTGGAAGTCTGAAATCCTGAACAAATGCTTCATAATTTGATTTTCTCCAAGAATTTAATAATTGGGTTCTCCATACATTGAATGCATTACACTGTTGCCATGTAACACCAACCACTGGATATTCATCGTATGCAGGGTGCCAGAAATACATGTTAGTCATGTATTCATTATTAGCATATGTGAAATCATGAATCCAACATAAAGTATCTGGATATACATTAATGACTTCTTTAATGATGAATCTTGAACGGTCTTCATGTCCTCTTATAGAATTATTCTGACCTTTACTATTTCTAAATCCTAAGTTTAGATCTCTTCCACTTACTTGACCTGGATCAATAGGAAATGCTAAATCTGGGTTTTTCATTTTAACCCTATGCTCATCATCTTGATCAGCTTCAGAATTAGAGATTCTTTTTACTAAGGGTCTACCCTTCTTAGCAGCTTCTTGTAAATCAACCCAATAATATTCAAACATTAACTTTCTTGTATCAATTTCTTTTCTTTGATAAAAACGCTCACTTTCACCCAAAAACATTTGAGCTAATAAAGGAGCGTATTCAGAATTATCGCCTTTTGCTGGGTTGTAAGAAATGTAATTAAACTTAGCATTCCAATTTAATTGCCAATCAGACTGATCTTTCTCTTCCAATTCATCATCATAAGTAGGAATTAAAAAGTCTTCTGGAAATTCTTCACCTAATATTCTCATTGCTGTGGAATCCTTAACCCAGTTCACAAACTGACGATACTCATTATTTGTAATTTCAGTTTGATCCATATAAAAAGCAGCAACAGAAACTGTTTTAGTTTCATTATAATGAGTCATGGGAACATCTTGATCACTTTGGCCCATATTAAATGCACCAGCAGGAATGTATAACATACCATAAGGATCAGTTTGGTACCAGGCTGGTCTACCCATAGCGCCAATTAAATGACCATGACTAGATTGAGTTGTACAACTGAACGTGAGTAATACAACAATAGTGAAGTATAATAATTTTTTCATACTTAAGCTTTTTAACTTTATTCTTTCCAAAATATTATCTGATGGAACTCTTGTAACGTTATTTATTTTAAATAGTTTCATTTAATTATAAAAATCTTGGATTTTTAGATTTCTCAACTGGAGCTGGTTTAGCTAACTTAAAACAGTAACTCAACATTAAATCGTGTGAGCCGTTGCTATAATTTCCAATAACACTTGTGGTTATACCATAAGCATATCCCACTCTAAGGATACTACCATCCGTAAAAGGATGTTGATAACCAAGCATTGGTGCAATCTCATCACCAAACCTGTAAGTTAATCCCGCCCATAACATATTTTTAAACAATGCATTTACATTAATATCCATTATTGACGAAGACGCATCAGATTTAATTAGTATACTAGGTCTTATTTTTAAATCTGCATTTAATTCATAGTCATATCCTGCCGTTATCCAATAATGGTGTACATTTTGAATATTTAAGTCTTCCATGTTAAACCCTCCTAAATGAGTTGTTGAAAATCCAAAATATAACTCTCTTGTTTTGTAAAATAAACCTACATTGATATCAGGAACAGTTCCTGACATACTTTGACCCTTTATTGAGTTATCTTGTGACCAAGGATTGCCAGATGGTGTTTTCCACTGAGCATCAATACTTTTTTGAATAATTCCAGCACTCAAACCAATTCCTAATTGCCCGGAGCCAAGGCTTAAATGATAAGAATAATTTAATCTAGCGACACTATTTTTTTCAAAACCCAATTGATCTGAAACATAGGTAAGACCTAAACCTCCTCTTAACATACTTACAGGAGCATGAATATTTACTAAGGCAGTTGTAGGACTCCCTGCAAAACCAGACCATTGTTGGCGACCAATCATGGTAGCACAAATATTTTTATTCATTCCCGCATAACCAGGGTTGAAAGATAAATTATCAAACATATAGTGTGTGATTTGATAATCTTGTTGAGAATAAATGCTCCCAGAGTACAAAAGGACTATAAGATATATTATAAATTTTTTCATTTATTAGGCTCTATATCAGTTAATTACATATTTTGTTGAATGCTTTTTTTATTAACGTAATTAACAAAAATACAAAAAATTAGCTGGTAAAGATAAAAAATTAAATCAATTTAATTTCCTGTAGGTCTTCCACCACAAATCAGGAATAACACCTTTTTGTGCAATTTCATAATCTTCGTGATTGCAAGGAATTAAATGATGACGTTCAAATTTAAAATCTTTACTAGGGGGATAAGGAACTTCTAACCACCACCTATCAGACTTTGAACTTTTATGAAAAACAAGATTTTGGTTAGAATCTTCATTGAAAACTGAATATTTAATAAGCTCTTTTTTGTTTCCAAAAGGATAGTCGTGTTTTCTTAAAGAATATCCCAATAGAACAAAAAATACTAATTGTGCTACCAACTCACTATCAACTCCTCTTAAATCTCCAGATTTTAAGTTGTAAAACCCAACACTTGAAATTTTATCACTAATTCCAGCATATTTCATCATTTGACAAATTTCATTAGCAAATAAACCATTAGGACTATTTTTAAAAGAACCCTTAAATTCAGAAAATCTAATTGAGGATAAATCAACACTTAATAAATCTGTATTTCTTAAAATAGGCTCTGCTTTCGATAAGTCTTTCTGAAGTTCTCCTAACCTTAAATAATCAAAATAGAGTTCATCAAAAAATCTCAAATCTTCGGAACCAACATAAAACTGCTGACACCCTAAAATTGAAAAATTAAATAATAAATTAGGTTTGTCTAAAAGTAAATGATTAATATAATTATCAGATGATATTTGATCTTCTTGGTCTAAAACAACATCAAAACCTTGATCAATACATGTTAGGTTAATAGGTTGTTCTAATTTCTCATAACCTTTATAATTAGCATAGGTTAAATCCTGAGAACCACCTAAAATAATTAATAATTTACTTTTTTTTTGGATTTCATAGGTGATTTCAGACAAAGCCGAATAAGTGTCTTTAATCTTAGCCCCCGCTTCTAAAATTCCTAAATCAGCAATTTTCAAATTCCCTTCCCATTTAAAATTAAAAAGATTTTTTCTAATGGATAAATGATCTATTGCGTCATTTTTTAAAATAGAAGATCCTCTACTTTCATGAACCGTAAAAAAAACAATATCTGATGATTCCCAATCTGGAAAGTGGGTAGTAAAAGAATTAACAACTGATCCAATAGTGTTTTTGGAGGGCTCTATTTTTTCAATGGGTTTAAAATAAATACCAAGATCCATTTATTTGGCTTTTAGAAAGGTTTTAGCTTCTTCCAATGTCATTTTTACTGGGTCCTTCGATGGAGCCAACTGTTTTTTCTTTTTACCAGAAATCACAAAGAATTTCCCCCATCTTCCCTTTTGAACAGAGATCCCCTCTTCTTCCCAATTGTGAATCATTTTTTCTTTTTCCTTTTTCTTCTTGTCCTCAATAAGCTCTACAATATTATCATAAGAAAGATTCTCAAAATCATACTTCTTATTGACATTTATGAATAAATCGTTCCATTTGATAAATGGCCCAAATCTTCCTTTCCCTTTAGAAACAGGTAAATTTTCATACTCTGCAACTGGTGCATTGGCTTTTCTTTTTTCATTAATTAATTCAACTGCGTCTATTAATTGGACTTCCTCCGGATCTGTACCCTTTGGAATAGAAACGTTTTCAGTCCCAAATTGGATATATGGACCAAAGCGACCTACTTTAACGATAACTTCTAAATTTTCATGTTTCCCTAAGCTTTTAGGGTAGTTGAATAATTTTAAAGCCTCATCTAGAGAAATAGTCTTTATATGCTGATCTGCCTTCAAACTAGCAAATTTTGGTTTTTTGGTTTCATCTGCAGTATCCCCTATTTGAGCAATAGGACCGTATTTTCCCAATTTCACAAAAACAGGTTCCCCAGTTTCTGGATCATTCCCCAATAATCTTTCGCCATTGGCTCTTTCAGCATTTTCTTGAGTATGAAGAATATTCTTATGAAATGGTGAATAAAAATTGGACAACATATCAGTCCATTGTAATTCTCCCTTAGCAATAGAATCTAACTCCTTTTCAACATCAGCAGTAAAATTATAATCCATAATGTCTTTAAAATGTTGATTTAAAAACTCATTCACTACTTCTCCAGTAGGGGTTGGAAATAATTTTTTTCTGTCAGCTCCAAAATTCTCATTTAAACTAACTTCCTTCAATTCATTTTCAATCAAAATTAGCTGAGTTATAGCCCTTGTCTTCCCATCAAGATCCTTATTTTCGACATATCCTCTGTCCTGGATAGTTTTAATAGTAGGTGCATAAGTTGAAGGTCTACCAATACCTAATTCCTCTAGCTTTTTAACTAAAGAAGCTTCGGTATATCTTGCAGAAGGTCTTGAGAACTTTTGAGTTGCTGATATTTCATTGCAAGCTAATATTTCATCTTTAGAAACATCTGGTAATTGTTCATTTTTACTATCTAAAGTTGAAGTATTGTAAACCTTTAAAAACCCATCGAACTTAACAACCTCTCCAACTGTATTAAAGTTTTGTTTTTGCTCTTGATGTCCAATTTCAATTGTAGTTCTTTCAATTTCAGCATCACTCATTTGAGAGGCCATGGTTTTTCTCCATATTAATGAATATAACTTATCCTCAGGAGAAGAATCATTTAATGAACTTACAGAGAAGTTAGTAGGTCTTATAGCTTCGTGAGCTTCTTGAGCAGATTTATTTTTATTTTGATACTTTCTAGGATTACAATAGTGAGAACCATAATCTTTTTCAATTTGTTTTTGAATAGCACCCATTGCATCCATGGATAAACTTACAGAATCTGTTCTCATATATGTAATTCTTCCAGATTCATAAAGTCTTTGAGCAACAGACATTGTTCTTGAAACATTGAAACCTAAAAGTCTACTAGCCTCTTGTTGTAGAGTTGAAGTGATAAATGGTGCAGAAGGGGATCTTTTACCGGGTTTCTGTGTGATTTTTTTTACTGAAAATTGTTTACCTTTTGCTAATTCTAAAAAGTCTTTTGCATCAGAGTAAGAAGAGAAATTAGATACTAACTCAGCCTTAAAATTGATTCCTTTTGAACCAAAACTGCCTACCACTTTATAGGTCTCTACAGGCTTATGATTTTGAATTTTATTTTCTCTTTCAACAATTAATTTAACCGTAACAGATTGTACTCTTCCAGCAGAAAGACTTGGTCTTACCTTTCTCCAAAGCACTGGTGAAAGTTCAAAACCAACAATTCTATCTAAAATACGTCGAGCTTGTTGAGAGTTAACAAGATTGTCATTTATTGGCCTCGGTGAGTCAACAGCTTTTAAAACTGCCTTTTTAGTAATTTCATTAAATGTAATTCTTTTGGTGCCAGAAACATCTAAATTTAAAGCATGTAGTAAATGCCATGAAATGGCTTCTCCCTCTCTATCTTCATCAGTAGCCAACCAAACAGTTTTACATTTTTTAGCTATACTTTTTAATTCATTCACCACTTTTTTCTTGTCTTGTGGGACAACATAAGTTGGGTTAAAATTATTTTCTATGTCTATCGGATCACCTTTTCTTGGAAGCTCTCTTATATGACCATAACATGATTTAACCACAAATTCACTACCTAAAAACCCCTCTATGGTTTTTGCTTTTGCTGGGGACTCTACTATTACAAGATTACTCATTTAAAAATCAATTTTATAATCACTAAAGGAATGCAAAGAAAGAAAAATATCGTTTATTCGGCAATACAGTTTATGAAATCATTCACATTATTTTTTAATGAAATTATAAAAATTAATAATATTTAACACTGTCATTATGGCAGTTAACAGATTTGAATTACCTTTGTATAATATTTATTAAAATAATGGATAAGATTATAGTTGAAGAAAGGCAGGGAACCCCGACAATTAAAAAAAGTAAAGAAAGAAATTTCAAAAAGCTTTATCTAGAAAGTTATGGTTGCCAAATGAATTTTTCTGATAGTGAAATTGTTGCTTCTATTTTAGATGAACACGGTTACCAGACTACCAAAAACTTTTTAGAATCTGATTTGATTCTTTTAAATACATGTTCTATAAGAGAGAAAGCTGAAACAACTGTCAGAACAAGACTAAAGTCTTTTAACAAAATAAAAAAAAACAATCCCAAATTAATTGTAGGGATGTTAGGTTGCATGGCTGAAAGAATGAAAGAATCGTTGCTAGAACAAGAAAAACTAGTTGATTTAGTGGTAGGACCAGATGCCTACAGAGATCTACCAAACTTAATCCAAGAAGTTGAAGGAGGTCAAAAAAGTGTAAATGTTCTTTTATCAAGAGAAGAAACTTATGCAGATATTAGCCCAGTTAGGTTAGATAGCAATGGAGTATCTGGATTTATTTCCATAATGCGAGGTTGTGATAATATGTGTTCTTTTTGTGTAGTTCCATTTACAAGAGGAAGAGAAAGAAGCAGAAGCCCACTTACCATTGTTGCTGAAGCTAAACAGTTATACGACCAAGGATATAAAGAGGTCACACTTTTAGGTCAAAATGTTGATAGTTATAGGTGGAATATAAATAAAAAAGGAGAGAAAATTGAAGAAAATACTCCTACAACTAATTTTTCAGAATTATTAGAAATGGTAGCACTAGTTGGCAGCGATTTGAGAATTAGATTTTCTACTTCTCACCCTAAGGATATGACTGATGATGTTATTCATATTATGAATAAGTATAAAAACATTTGTAATTATATTCATTTACCTGTTCAATCAGGGAGTTCCAAGATTTTAAAAAAAATGAATCGTGGTTATACTAGAGAATGGTATTTAGATAGAATAAAAGCTATTAGAAAAATTATGCCTGATTGTGCTATTTCAACAGACATAATAACGGGTTTTTGTGATGAGTCAGAGGATGACTTTAATGAGACTCTTAGTTTAATGAAAAAAGTAAAATTTGATTTTTCTTATATGTTTTTTTATTCAGAAAGACCAAAAACACTTGCAGAAAGAAAATATGAGGACAATGTCCCAGAAAAAATTAAAAGAGCGCGTTTACAAAAAGTGATTGATTTACAAAGAGAACACTCCATTTCAAATAATAATTTTTGGGTGGGTAAAGTGATGGAAGTTTTGGTAGATGGAGTTTCAAAAAAATCTGAGTTAGATTTAAGAGGGAGAAATAGCGAAAATCACAAAGTTGTTTTTCCAAGAGAAAATGCTAAAATAGGCACCTATGTTAATGTGCTGATTGAAAAATGTACTTCTGCAACACTAATAGGAAAAATTGTTTAATATGAGTTTACAAACTGTAAAAAATAGATTTGGTATAATAGGTAATTCAGATGTTCTAAACAGAGCACTCGATGTAGCTGTTCAAGTAGCCCCAACAGATATTACTGTGTTAATAACCGGTGAGAGTGGCACTGGAAAAGAAAATATGCCTAAAATTATTCACTACTACAGCTCCAGAAAACATCATGAGTACATTGCCGTAAACTGTGGAGCAATTCCAGAAGGAACAATCGATTCTGAACTGTTCGGACATGAGAAAGGAGCTTTTACAGGGGCTACTGATAGTAGAAAAGGGTATTTTGAAGTAGCCGATGGTGGAACTATTTTTTTAGATGAGGTTGCTGAACTGCCATTACCAACTCAAGTTAGGCTTCTAAGGGTTTTAGAAACTGGAGAATATATGAAAGTTGGCGCTTCAAAAGTTAAAAAAACAGACGTTAGAATTATTGCAGCTACCAATGAAAATGTTCAAAAAGCCATACAAAATGGTAAATTCAGAGAAGACTTATTTTACAGACTTAGTACTGTCCCAATATACCTGGCTCCCTTAAGGGAGAGAAAAAACGATATTCATCTTCTATTTAGAAAATTTTCAGCAGATTTTGCAGAAAAATATAGAATGCCTGGAATAAGACTACAGTCAGAGGCTGTGAATTCTCTAGAAAAATATTCTTGGCCAGGAAATATTAGGCAACTAAAAAATGTTGCAGAACAGATTTCTGTAATAGAAAAATCTAGGGATGTTAGCGATATAATATTAAGGAAATATTTACCAGACATAGATAGTAGCAGAAATTTACCTATGGTCATTGATGGGAAAAAAGAACATGAACTAATTTCTGAAAGAGATATTTTATATAAGGTCCTTTTTGAAATGAAACAAGACGTTACAGAAATGAAAAGAGTAATTGTAGACCTACTCAACAACAACAATCTTTCAAGCAATGAAAAAAATGAACTAATAACTAAGCTTAAAAGTTCTAATACATTTGACAATGAGTCGAATTTTGATAACTCTAATAATCATCCTATACCATTTGAAGAGAAAACAGGGAATCAACCAGATTCTTCTTACAATATTTCTTACCAAGAAAGTGTAGAAATTGAAGAATCACTTTCACTTGAAGAAAGAGAAAAAGAATTGATTAAAAAAGCGCTCCAAAAACACAACGGTAAAAGGAAAAATGCCGCAAAAGAGTTAGGGATTTCTGAAAGAACGCTTTATAGAAAAATTAAAGAATTTGAAATATTAAAATAAGTGAATTATTTCCAAATAATATTAATTTCGATTACTTTAAGTTCTTGTGCATTACCACAATTTAGCTTTAAATCTGGTGGTTCAGAAACTAAAGAAATTGATGCTAAGACTGTTCAAGTAGACTATTTTCAAAATAAAAGTGCTATTGGTGGACCATTTTTAGGCGCTTCTTTTACAGAAAGCTTAAGGGATATTATGCAATCTCAAACTAAACTTAATTTGGTTGATAAAGACGGTGATTTACAAATATCTGGAGATATTAAAAATTACAATATTACACCTGTTAATATTCAAGCTGGTAGTGAAACTGCAGCTCAAAACAGAGTAAAAATGACTGTTTCTATTGACACCTATTATAAAAAAAATGATTCCATAGGGCTTACTAAATCACCTTTTAGCGCTTTTGTTGACTACAATTCTGATACTGATTTTAGTTCTATTGAAGAAACACTTGTAGAAAATTTAAATTATCAAATAACACAAGATATTTACGATAAAATATTTGGAGGAGAATGGTAAATCATGAAATAAGAAATATAAGTTCACTTATTGAAAACCCTTCAAAAGTTAATGACAAAGAACTAACCTATTTCTATGATTTAACATTAAAATATCCATCTTCTAGTTTCTGTTTTCTTTTTCTTACAAAAGTTCTTCATCAGCAAAAAAGAATTGGTTTTGAAAAATCATTAAATAGTACTGCCCTCAGAATACCTGACAGAAAACTACTTTATGATATGATTCATAGTAAAACTTCTACAAAACTTAAAGAAAAAGTAGATCCGACAAATAATTTAGATAATGAAATCAATGAATTAGAGAAAAATATTTATGGAGATCTAATTCAAAATCAAATTATCAATGAATTAGAACTTTTAGATCCCAAAGAGAAGACAGAAACTCCAAAAATAATTTCTGAAACAGAAACCATGTCATTTGAAGAGTGGCTTACTGGGCAGAGTACTGTAAATCATAATCAGACCGATATAGATTCCATCATTAAAAATCTTAATGAAAGAAAAATATTAAAAAAGAAGGAAAGTTTTTACTCTGGATCTAAAGCTGCTAAAGAAAGTCTTAAGGAGAATAATGAAATGAATACCGAAACTCTAGCAGAAATTTATGTGAAACAAGGTAATTATCCTAAGGCAATTACAATTTATGAGCAGTTGATGTTGTCTAATCCAGAAAAAAAAGTTTTCTTTGCAAGCCGAATTAATTACATAAAACAAAAAACACAACCATAATCATGGCTACTCTACTAATGATATTATCAACCTTAGCAGCAATTTTGCTAATATGTATTGTTCTTCTTCAAAACTCTAAAGGGGGAGGTTTAGATTCTTCTTTTGGAAATACCAGCCAATTAGGAGGCGTTGCACAATCCACTGAAACTATAGAAAAAGCAACTTGGACACTTGCAGCTATTATGGGCTTTTTAAGCCTTCTTGCCGCTTTTAATTTTGGAAGTGGGAATAATGAAATTTCAACTGATATAGATAAAAATGAAGGCATAAGTTTACCTTCTTCAAATGACCCAATTAATATTCCATCTGATTTACCAAATTAAATAATGTCAGGATGTCATTTACAAATTTAAATTAAGTCAATTTGGCTTTAATTTATTTCTTAAAGTTATGTGGCACAAAATGTGCTATTAATATTATAAAACAAATAAAATCAAAACAATGTCAATAAATGTAAAACCACTTGCTGATAGAGTAATTATTGAACCAGCTGCTGCAGAAGAAAAAACTGCTGGTGGAATCATAATTCCCGATACAGCAAAAGAAAAACCTAAAAAAGGAAAAGTAATTGCTGCTGGAAGCGGTAAAAAAGATGAACCTGTCACAGTTAAAGAAGGTGACACCGTATTATATGGTCAATATAGCGGTACTGAAATAAAAATTGATGGAAACGATTATCTCATAATGAGAGAAAGTGACATTTTTGCAATTGTTAAATAATTTAAATTAAAATAAAATGGCTAAAGAAATAGTTTTTGACGTAGAAGCAAGAGACAGACTTAAAAAAGGAGTTGACGAACTTGCAAATGCTGTAAAAGCAACATTAGGTCCTAAAGGAAGAAATGTTGTTATAGATAAAAAATTTGGAGCACCTCAAGTAACTAAAGATGGAGTTACTGTTGCAAAAGAAATAGAATTAAAAGATCCTGTTGAAAATATGGGAGCTCAAATGGTTAAAGAAGTTGCCTCAAAAACCAATGACACTGCTGGCGATGGAACTACTACTGCTACTGTTCTTGCACAGGGTATTATCAGTGCTGGACTTAAAAATGTAGCTGCTGGTGCTAACCCGATGGATTTGAAAAGAGGAATTGACAAAGCGGTTGCCACTGTAATTGAAGAACTTAGAAAACTTTCTAAAGAAGTAGGTTCTGATAATGACAAAATAAAGCAAGTTGCTTCAATCTCTGCTAATAATGATCAATCTATTGGTTCACTTATTGCTGAAGCAATGAAAGTTGTTGGAAAAGATGGTGTAATTACTGTTGAAGAAGCTAAAGGTACTGAAACTGAAGTTAAAACTGTAGAAGGTATGCAATTTGACAGAGGATACTTATCTCCTTATTTTGTAACAAATGCTGAGAAAATGATAGCTGATCTTGAAACTCCTTACATATTAATTTATGATAAGAAAATTTCAAATATGAAGGATCTTCTTCCAGTTTTAGAACCAGTTGCTCAAACTGGAAAACCTTTATTAATTATCGCTGAAGATGTTGATGGAGAAGCATTAGCAACTCTAGTAGTCAATAAAATTAGAGGTTCTTTAAAAATAGCTGCTGTAAAAGCTCCCGGTTTTGGGGATAGAAGAAAAGCCATGCTAGAGGATATAGCTATCTTAACTGGAGGAACTGTAATTTCAGAAGAAAGAGGTTTTAAAATGGAAAATACTACCATAGACATGCTTGGTACTTGTGAAAAAGTAGAAATCGATAAAGACAATACTACTCTTGTAAATGGTGCAGGTTCAAAAAAGGATATTCTTGCTAGAACCAACCAAATAAAAGCTCAAATAGAAACGACTACATCAGATTATGACAAAGAAAAACTACAAGAAAGGTTAGCTAAATTAGCTGGTGGTGTAGCTGTTCTTTATGTAGGTGCTGCTACTGAAGTTGAAATGAAAGAGAAAAAAGATAGAGTTGATGATGCTTTAGCTGCTACAAGAGCTGCTGTGGAAGAAGGAATTATTCCGGGTGGAGGTGTTGCTTATATTAGAGCTGCCGCCGCATTAGATGAGAATAGTGGAGACAATGAAGATGAATGTACTGGTATTAAGATAGTAAAAAGAGCTATTGAAGATCCATTGAGAACAATCGTTGAAAATGCTGGTGGAGAAGGTGCAGTAATTGTGCAAAAAGTTAAAGAAGGTAAAGGTGATTTCGGATACAATGCTCGAACTGACAAATATGAATCTCTACATAAAGCTGGGGTTATTGACCCAACTAAAGTTTCTAGAAGTGCTTTAGAAAATGCTGCCTCAATTGCATCTATGATGTTAACTACTGAGTGCGTCATTTCTGATGAACCAGAAGATGAAGCACCAATGCCTCCTATGGGTGGTGGAATGCCAGGTGGAATGCCGGGAATGATGTAAAATCAATCATAATTTTTTTAAAAAAAGCCCATATTTTGGGCTTTTTTTATTTAATGTTTTCTATAATTGAACTAACTACTGTAGGATCTAATAATGTAGAGGTATCTCCTAAATCTGAAAAATTCCCATCGGCTATTTTCCTGAGAATTCTTCGCATTATTTTACCAGATCTAGTTTTTGGAAGACCTGAAACAAATTGTATTTTATCTGGTTTTGCAATTGGTCCTATTTCTACATTTACCGTATCTAAGATTTCTTTAATTAGTAACTCTTCAGAAATCGAATTTTTTTCCAAAATTATGTAGGCATATATTCCTTGTCCCTTAATTGCATGAGAAAACCCTACAACTGCACTCTCAATCACCAAATGATGTTCGTTGATGCCATTCTCGACTTCAGCAGTTCCTATTCTGTGCCCTGAAACATTGATAACATCATCAACTCTTCCAGTAATTCTATAAAGGCCATCAAAATCTCTTTTACAACCATCTCCAGTAAAATACTTTCCTTTATAAGTAGAAAAGTAAACATCTTTACATCTTTGATGGTCTCCATAAATAGTTCTTATCATACTTGGCCAAGGAAATTTAATGCACAAATTACCTTGAACATCATTTCCAATAATTTCTCGGCCATCAGCATCAACTATACAGGGCTGAATACCAGGCAAGGGCAAAGTTGCATAAGCAGGTTTAGTTTTAGTTATATGTGAAAGAGGTGAAATTAAAATACCACCTGTTTCAGTTTGCCACCAAGTATCAACTATAGCACACTTTTCTTTTCCAATATTTTTAAAATACCATTGCCAAGCCTCTTCATTTATCGGCTCCCCTACACTTCCAAGAGTTTTTAAAGAACTAAGACTGTATGACTTGAGTATTTCGGTCCCGTAAGCTTGTAGAGCTCTAATTGCTGTAGGAGCTGTATAAAAAATATTAACTTGAAGTTTATCACAAATATCCCAAAATCTACCAGCATTAGGGTAAGTGGGTATACCTTCAAACATGACAGTGGTAGCACCAGCTAATAATGGCCCATAAACAATATAACTGTGACCAGTAATCCATCCTATATCCGCAGTACACCAATAAATATCATTTTCCTCGTACTGAAAAACATTTCTAAAACTATATTCGGCATAGACCATGTAGCCTCCACAATGATGCTGAACTCCTTTAGGCTTACCAGTTGAACCAGACGTATATAAAATAAATAATGGATCTTCAGAATCCATAACTTCTACTGGACAGCTAGAATTTACTTTTTGTATTTCTTCATGCCACCAAAAATCCCTTTTTAATTTCATTGAAATTTTTTCACCAGTTCTTTTTAAGACAATACAACTTTTAATAGAATCACAATTTAATAAAGCTTCATCAGCAATATCTTTTAAGCACAATTGCTTTTCTCCTCTAAACTGGCCATCACTTGTTAAAAGAACATTACATTTTGCATCATTAATTCTATCTGCAAGAGCCTTAGCAGAAAAGCCAGCAAAAACAACGGAATGAATAGCGCCTATTCTTGCACAAGCTAAAGTTGCAATAGCCAACTCTGGAACCATTGGCATATATAAGCAAATTCGATCTCCCTTTTTAACTCCATGACTTTTTAGTACGTTTGAAAACACACTTACTTTTTGATGCAACTCTTTATAAGTAATTTTTATTGTTTCATCTTTAGGATTATTAGGCTCCCATATAATAGCAACTTTATTAGATTTTAATTTTAAATGACGATCTAAACAATTTTCAGTAATATTGAGCTTTCCTCCAACAAACCATTCAACTTTTGGTGTTTGAAATTCCCATTTAAGTACTTTATTCCATTTTGAAACCCAATTAAAAGTATTGGCTTTTTCTTCCCAAAATAATTCTGGATTATCTATACTTTTTTGATATTCTGATTGATACTCTGAAAAAGATTCTATTTTCTTCATTTTTAATTTTTTATTAAAATAAGAAAATCACAGGACTATATCAATCCAAAAAAGACCATTTTAATCCAAATTTGATATACCTATCTGGGCTTGGGTAATGTAAAGAAGAAAAATAATTATATCCCATCAAGCCACTATTTAAATGTGTGACCATTCCAAATACTGTTACGTCTTTTATGATTGCTTTTATTATTAAATCAACCATGGCATAATTTTGCTGTAAAAATTCATTACTTATAGAAAATTGGTTAATCTCAGGTAAATAAACTGGCAAATAATAACTACTAAAGGCTCTTAAATTACAACCTGCTTCAATCTTTAAATTACTTTTTTTATTTATTAGAATATAATTAAACTTCAATTGCCCTATCCAATTAGGTAGTTGAAAAATTTTAGGCCCTCCTTGATATTGATATGTGATTTCAGAAAATATATTTATTTTATTATTAGAAAAATTATGGCTAATTGATGTTTTAATTACTTGGGCAGCAGAATCGTATTGTTGAGGAATATCAAATCTTTTAAAATAAATAGGTTGGAAAATTGAATGATATTCAGTTTTTAAATTGAAAGTTCTATGAGATAAAAGTCCAGTTAAATTCCAAAATAAAACATCGTTAAATTGATTATTATCCCACATATGATGATTACTTTGAAATGTATTAATCTCAAATACTGGTTTATATTTTTTCATATTAGCTGAAAACTTAAAAACCTTATTGTTAAATATTTTTCGCTTAAAAAATAAATTTAAAGAGTAATTATTCTTTTTATAACCAAATAAAAAAAAGTCTGCATATAGTTTCAATGTACTTTTTTGATTGATTTTAGAATAATTAAATTCTGTAGATTGATTGGTAAGTAGTGTATCAATAAGATGATTCTTTTGAGCAATTACTTGAGAATTCCAACCTAAGCTATAAGAAGAAATAACAGAATCTTTTACAGATTTAATACAATAATTTAGTTTGTTAGATAGAATATCAAGAGATAAAGTATCATTAGTACTAAACGAATTGTTATAATTATACAGGAATAAATCAGCATTTAAACTATCAAAATAAGTTCTTGATTTTCTTTCAATTGAAGTATTAAAAAATAATTTTTTTATACTAGATTTAAACGTAGAATCTGATTGCTTTTTGAAGGTCCATTGCTGATTAATAAATGCTCTCCAAAACTTTTCACTACTATAAGCATGATCCATATTTATATTTAATACTTTTCTATTTGTTGAAAAATCAAGAGAGTTAATAAATAATGAATCATTAGACAACCCACCATTTTGCTGTTGGTATATTCTATGATGTTTTAACCCAATTAATATATTATAACTAGAATCAAAAGATTGATTTAAATAATTCAGTTGAAAAAAATTATTATTTGTAGCTTGATTAGCATAATACCCATCATGACTTCTTTTTAAAAATGAAATGGCATAATGAGATTTATCAGAAATTGATTGGTTATGATACAATGATAAATTTTGCTCAAGTTCATCTCCTAATATATATTGAACATCTACAATAGGTGAAAGGTTTTTTATATAAGGCATATCACTTTGTTCCCTAGAAAAAATGAAATGATTATCATATGTTAAAAAAACATTTTGACTAAAGCTTAATGATCTGAAAACACTTCCTGGACCACCAAAAAAAACATGATAATTATTAGAGTCTGGGAATAAAGACATTTGTCTCCATACGAACGGATTTCTAAGTGAGTCGCTAGAACTAAATGCAGAATTGAAAACTAAAATAAATATGATAGTAATGCAATTTTTCATATACTGTGAAAATATAAAAAAAGGTCATACCAAACTGGTATGACCCTTTAAAGCATTTAAGAAAACAGTTTTCTAAGCCTGAGTTGTTGGGCCTCCAAAATTTAATGGAATTGTAGACATCTGATCCGTTTCTTTAATCTTACCATGTGTCTTTTCATACTTTGATAAGTTATCAGAAAGCGCTCTATAAAGTTTTTTAGCATGTTCAGGAGTCATGACTATTCTGGACTTAACCTTTCCTTTAGGTACCCCAGGCATGATTCTGATATAATCTAAAATAAACTCTGAAGATGAATGTGTGATAATAGCTAAATTAGAGTATATACCCTCAGCAACTTCTTCAGAAAGTTCAATGTTTATCCCTTGTTGTTTCTTATCCTCAGACATAGTCTAATTTTCTACTTTTTCTTCAAGTGTTTCTTCTTTAATAGTCATTCTATTTAAATCATCTATAGAGCCTACTAATAATTCTCTGAAATTTCTCATTCCAGTTCCAGCAGGAATCTTATGACCAACAATAACATTTTCTTTTAATCCTAGCATATGATCAACTTTACCATTAACAGCAGCTTGATTAAGTACTTTTGTTGTTTCTTGAAAAGAAGCAGCAGAAATAAAACTATCAGTATGCAAAGATGCCTTAGTAATACCTTGAAGAATAGGTTCAGCTGTTGCTGTAAGCGCATCTCTTGAGTCTACTAGTTTTTTATCATTTCTTTTAAGAGCTGAATTCTCATCTCTTAATTTTCTAGCTGAAACAATTTGACCAGCTTTTAGTTCTGTAGAATCCCCAGGGTCAGTAACAACTTTTTTGCCGAAAATTTTATCATTCTCTAAAATAAATTCCCATTTGTTAACTGCCGTATTTTCTAAAAATTTAGTGTCACCTGGATCATTAACTTGAACTTTTCTCATCATTTGTCTTACAATAACTTCGAAATGTTTATCGTTAATTTTTAC
>Ga0163111_10000742_pt1 | contig 19486 bp, 17 predicted proteins | sample CRUFie1St18metaG_FD_109645 | JGI IMG/M metagenome (GOLD analysis project Ga0163111, IMG submission 109645) | Marine microbial communities from the Costa Rica Dome - CRUD Field 142mm St18 metaG | ecosystem: Environmental > Aquatic > Marine > Oceanic > Photic zone | place: Costa Rica: the Eastern... | reverse complement strand
GAGGTTTGGATGCAACCTCATGTGAATAGCAATAACTTATCGACATATATAGCACCAAATCTTAGTCATAGTTCTAAAAATAAAGATGGTAAACTAGCTTTAGTACTGGGGGCTGGCAATATATCTTCAATTGCACCATTGGACTGTTTTCATAAATTATTTATTGAAAATCAAGTAGTTTTGCTAAAACTTAATCCAGTAAATGATTATCTTTTTGAACATTTAAATTTTGCTCTGGAACCAATAATTTCAACAGGTGCTTTAAAAATAGTCAAAGGAAACGGGGAAATTGGTTATTTTCTGACCCAAAGTGAATTTGTAGATGAAATACATATTACTGGATCGTCAAAAACTCATAATAAAATTGTTTGGGGTCAGGCTGAAGTTTCAGGTAGTGTAAAGACTTCTTCAATTAAGAATCACAAAAGGATTACCTCAGAATTAGGTGCCGTGTGTCCCACTATTGTTGTGCCAGGTCCATGGTCAAAAGCGGATATAAAATTTCAATGTGAAAATATTGCGACCCAAAAACTTCATAATGCGAGTTTTAATTGTATAGCTTGTCAGGTATTAGTTTTACCAAAAACATGGTCTAAAAAAGAAAATCTAACGACAACTTTAATATCGATGTTAAAGAATTCGAAGCGATTTAATTACTATCCAGGATCTGATGAGCGCTTGGAGGAATACCGCCAAAAAAGTACACAAGCACTTTCTATCGATGATAGTCTTGAGTCATCTTGTTTTATAAATAAAATCAGTAGTGAAGAAGAGAATTGGCATGGACAGAATGAGGTTTTTGCCTCAGCAATGAGCATCTGCGAAATAGAAAATTATGATGCGAAAAGTTATCTAGAAAATGCTGTGTTGTTCGCTAATGAAAAGCTCTTTGGATCTCTTGGAGCTAATATACTAATACACCCAAAAACTATTAAAGAAATGGGCCAAAATAATTTCGAGAAAATAATTCAAAACTTAAAATATGGGACGATTTCGATAAATGGCTGGTCAGCTCTTGGGTTCTTGTTATCACAATGTCCTTGGGGGGCTTATCCAGGCCATACGCTAAAAAATATTCAAAGTGGTATTGGGACTGTTCACAATGCGCTTATGTTAAGTGATACTGAGCGTTCTGTGATTTGGGCTCCATGGCGACCCTTCCCACGAGGTATTATGTCTGGTCAATTTTCAATACTTCCAAAACCACCTTGGTTTATCTCAAATAAACGTCAAGACAAGATAGGAATGTTATTAACTAGATTTGAATACAAGCGCAGTTGGCTTAAAATACCCAAAATTTTCTATAATGCATTATTAGGTTAGGTAATCTTTAATATAGGTTGAAAGTAATATTATTAATTTTAATAATTTTGAAGGGTTGAGGCTACTTTTTCAACGCATTTAACTAAGGCTGTTCTTTTAAGATTTGCTAATCCACTCAGGACTATTTTGCTCTTTGAGTTGGATCCTTTTAATGGTCTAACACAAATTTTTGCTCCATCATATGTTGTATCTCCGAATGGTCTAGTTACTAGTAATGAATAACCAAGCCCACACCCTACCATACCTCTGACTAGTTCTAGAGAAGGGGATGTGTGGGCGATTTTTGGTTTTAAGTTTTTTGCTTCAAACAAACCCAAAAAAAATGACCTGCTTGGAGCTACGTCTAATAATATCAAAGGTAGATCAACAAGATCATCTAGAGATATTTCAGTTTTATTTCTTAAAATATGATCATGTGGTAATGCGACATAAGCTGACGACTCCGATAAAGAAACAGACTTAATATCGTTTGGCAGATCAACATCATAGAGCAATGCTATGTCAATTTTATGATTTTTTAATTCTTCGAGAAGATTTTCTTGAGTGCCTTCGGTAATTTTAATGTAAATACTCGGAAATTCTTCTTTCAGCTTTTTTACTAGTTTGGGCAGTATCACTGGGGCCAGTGTGATGAAGCTACCGAGTCGAACTGTTCCTTTTATTGTCTCACTTGACATTAATGCATTGCTTTGCAGTTCGTCTGCGTAATTTAATAATATCCGGGCATCAGCAAGAATGGTTTTGGCGTTTGATGTGGGAAGCACTCCTTGGGCATGTTGCCTGACTAGTAACTGACTACCAAATTGTTTTTCCATTTTTGTAATTGCTATTGATATTGTTGGTTGTGAAACGGAGACAGCTTCTGCGGCTGCTGCGATTGAGCCGTGGTCAACGCAAGCTACTAAATATTCTAACTGTCTTAATGTAAAACGATGCATTACTTAGTTAAAATCTATTTAAAAGAAAAATACAATCTATTTTAACTAAGTAACTAAATCGATTAAAAGTAAGTATGGTTTTCTTATTAGCTATAGGGAGTGATTAAATGATACGCACTGGTGATGAATATAAAGCATCCTTAGACGATGGGCGAGAAGTTTGGATGAATGGACAGAAAGTAAATGATGTATGTAATCACCCACAGTTAAAACCAGTAATTGATGTCAGAGCAAGAATTTATGACATGCAACATGAGCCATCCACTAAAGATCAAACTACCTATCAGGAAGATGGTGAGCGTTTCGCTATTGGACTTCGGTTGCCTTATCAACGAAAAGATTGGGAAGATAAGCGTAAAGCTGTCGATTTGGTGATGCGTGATATAGGTGGTATTGTGACTCGTGTTGGCGATGAAACAATAGGAGAAATGTGGTCTCTTTGGGATGGTAAGGATATCCTTAATGAAATTGACCCTAGATTTGCAGAAAATATTGAAAATCATATTCATACTGCAATAAAGTTAGATCCCTTCCACGTTTCCGCAAATACTGACCCAAAAGGAGACAGGTCAAAAGCGCCGCAAGATCAAGATCCAGATATGTTGGTTCATGTGGTGAAAGAAACTGACGCCGGCATTATCATAAGGGGCGCAAAGTATGAAACTGCTGCCTCTTATTCAAATCAAGCTTTTTTGAAGCCAACGATCGCTAATTGGGGTAATTCAGAACTGTCAGATTATGCCTTAGGTTGCATTGTTAAAATGAATGCACCAGGTGTTAAACATATATGTAGAACTGGGTTTGCTGGGCGAGCTCCAAATGCTGATTACCCTCTGTCAAATAAAGTTGATGAAATAGATACTTTAATGATTTTGGACGATGTTTTAATACCTTGGGAGGATATCCTTTTTTACCAACATACAAGAGCGGCTAGCTTTATTCGTGCAACGCTCCATCGCTATTCAGCATTTCCTTTTGTTCAGAGAACGCTGTCTTATGCAGACTTAATAATTGGAGCAGCGTTGTGGAATGTTAAACAAACAGGTCTTGATAAGCAGCAGGCGGTGCAAGAAAAACTCTCTGAACTAGCAGTTTGGAGAGAGGGCATTGATGCATTTTTAACAGCTTCCATCGCTACTGCTCAAGAAAGTCCAAATGGGTTACTTATGCCAAACCAATCGATGTTGATGTCCGGTAGGGTTCATGCCTTGAGTAACCTACCAAAAATGATGCATACCGCCAGAGAGCTTTGTGGTGGCCAGATTTGTGTAACTCCAGATGCAGCTACTTTCGCAGCACCAGATACTAAACCTTGGATGGACAAGTTTTATACAATTAATGATAATTGGATTGCTGATGATCGTCGAAAACTATTAGGATTGGCGCGAGATTTGCTTAACTCTGATTATGCTGGACATAGGTTAACTTTTCAACTTTTTGCGCAATCAGCGCCATTTGCTCAGTTGGGCGCGGTATACAGAAATTTCGATTGGGACGGGCCTTTGGAATTTGCTCACAAAGCTGCCGATTTGTCCCAAAATGTTTATGGTGTTGGCAAAGAGACGAATTGAGGTTTAATTAGATATGTAAAAGTATCAAAATAAAAGGAGTTAAGTATTATGGTACTTCATAAACGTATCAGACCTTTCAACACTAAAGAAACTTATCCTGAGCAAAATCTTGATAATGATTTGAGTCAAGGGGTTGTGGCTCGAGGTACTATGGTATTCTTGCGTGGACAAGTCAGTCAAGATTTAGACAGTCGGGAAAGCTTGCATCCCAATGACGTAACTAAGCAAACTGAAAAGACAATGCAAAATATAAAAATGTTACTGCATGAGGCTGGTACTACAATGCATTCTATATGCAGAATTGTTGTTTACTTGACGGATATACGATACCGGGAAGAAGTTTATCAAGAGATGGGAAAATGGTTAAAAGGTGTACATCCTTGCTCTACTGGAATTGTGGTACCCGCGTTAGCACGTCCAGAATGGGTAGTGGAAGTTGAGGTGACTGCAGTAATCCCTGATTAAATTGAAGAATTTTATTTAACCTATTAAATTTTAGGTTACGTAAAATTTGCAATCGTAGTACGGTTAAGGTTTTACCTTGTTTTAGATTTCAGAAATTTTAGAATTGTAAAATCTAAGCTAATAGCGTTATTAAGAGTTTCTACTTTAGTATCAAATAGAAAGACTTTATTTACTAACTCATTTGATATGAATTAAAATAAGGGGTACAAATGACTTTTTCGATAGCTGGTAGATGTGAAAATACTGGAATGTTTGGAGTAGCCATCACAACATCATCAGTATCTGTTGGTTCTCGTTGTCCACACGCTCGTGCTGGGGTAGGTGCTGTAGCAACTCAAAATATTACTGATCCAGATTTGGGTACTTTAGTGCTTGATTACATGGAAGCTGGAAAAGACTCAAAGACAGCGATTGATCTAGTCGTAAAAGACAGAGATAATATAAATTTTAGACAATTAACGGCCATTGATAAAAATGGTAACACCTCCCATTTCACAGGTTCCAATATTTTAGGCACTCATGCCGTCAGTGAGCAATCAAACTGCATTGCTGCTGGCAATTTATTATCAAATGTAGGGGTTTCTCAGGCGATGACTGAAAGCTTTAATTGTGATAAAAATGCTCATCTCGCTGAACGGCTACTAAGTGGATTAGAGGGTGGCTTGCAAGCTGGTGGAGAAGTTGGGCCGGTGCATTCAGCAGCATTAATTGTTGTTGATAAAACAAAATTTCCATTAGTAGATTTGAGAGTTGATTGGGAAGATGAGGATGCTGTTCTCAAATTGCGGAATCTTTGGTTGGTTTATGAACCTCAGATGATTGATTATTTGAACCGTGCATTAAATCCAGCTATTGCTCCAAGTTATGGTGTTGCTGGTGACTTGTAGTTTTACTTCTAGGCCTTTTAAAAAATAAACTTAATTCCAATATAATTGCAATCAAGGAGATTGAAATGAAAATGTTGGCACTTCTTCAAAAACAGGATGGTTATTCTGGAAAGTCTGATGGTCCAGTAATATCATCGTGCGACCCTTGGTTGGAGGCAGGGATAATTGATGTCCCAGATTTAAAAGAAGGGCAAGTTTTAATAAAAGTAGCAATGGCCAGTGTTAATCCTTCTGATCTACATTTTATTAAGGGAGAATATGGCCAACCAAGGATTAAGGGTAAACCAGCAGGTTTTGAGGGTATTGGTGAGGTAGTTGATGGAGAAGGCGCTTATGCACAAAGTTTAAAGGGTATGCGCGTTTCTTTTGTCGTTGCTAAAGGAGGATCGGGAACCTGGGCAGAATATGCAATTACAGATGCAATTGGATGTATCCCTGTTTTGCCAAATCTGCGAAATGAAGATGGTGCTGCACTTATCGTTAATCCTTTGACAGCTATGGCAATGTTTGAAGTTGTCAAAAAATCTCAAAGTAAGAGTTTTATTATGACTGCTTCAAATAGCCAATTATGCAAATTGTTAATTGGTTTGGGTAAAGATGCAGATATATCGCCAATATGTATTGTTCGTGACGTTAAACAGAGTGATCATCTTAAACAACTTGGTGCATCGGAAGTGTTGGATAGCACTGATGAAAATTTTTTGCAAAATCTCAAAGACATAATTAAGAATCTAAAACCACGAATTATGCTAGATGCATTAGCAAATCAATTGTCAGCAGACATATTTATGGTGATGCCCAATAGAACCCGTTGGATCGTATATGGAAAGTTAGATATCACCCCACCTGTAATATCTGAAATGGGACAACTTGTGTTTTCTGAAAAGGTTATAGATGGTTTTTGGCTAGTGAAATGGTTTAGAGACACAGAATTAGCAGAACAAATGCAGGTCATTAAAGATGTGCAAGAGCGGTTCGTGACTCGCAAATGGAAAACAGAAGTTTCTGAAGTTCTTAAGTTAGACGAGGTTATGGATAAATTACCAGACGCGCTTAAAAGAAATTCAAAAGTAATGTTCACACCAAAGTAGGATAGAAAATGTTACCAGAAATACTAACAGGTCTGAGACTACCTGTAATTGCTGCTCCATTATTTATAATCTCCAACCCGAGGTTAGTTGTAGCGCAATGTAAGGCAGGAATTGTTGGTTCTATGCCAGCTCTTAATGCGAGGCCAAAAGAACAGCTAGAAGCAGAATTGAAAATGATAACAGAAGAATTGGATAGGTATAATAACAAAAATCCAGATTCTCCGGCAGCGCCTTTTGCAATCAATCAAATTGTTCATAAATCAAATGAAAGATTAATGCATGATGTTGAGCTATGTATGAAGTATAAAGTACCAATCACAATTACTTCTTTGGGTGCAAGAGTGGAAGTGAATGATGCTATGCACTCTGTTGGTGGTATTACGCTTCACGATATAATCAACAATCGTTTTGCAAAGAAAGCTATTGAGAAAGGTGCTGATGGTTTAATAGCGGTAGCCGCAGGGGCAGGAGGCCATGCTGGAAGGCTATCACCGTTTCCCTTGATTTCTGAAATAAGAAGTTGGTTTGATGGCCCTTTGGCGTTATCTGGAGCAATTGCTTCTGGTGATGCTGTATTAGCTGCTGAAGCGATGGGTGCAGATTTAGCCTATATAGGCTCAGCATTTATCGCAACCAGCGAGGCGAGAGCGGATGACCGATATAAAGAGATGATTGTAGAGTCATCTGCAGAAGATATAGTATACTCAAATTTATTCACAGGTGTGCATGGTAATTATTTAGCTCCAAGTATAACATCAGCTGGTCTAGATCCAAACAATTTACCAGATGGTGATATTTCTACTATGAATTTTGGTGATTGGGAGAAAAAACCTAAAGCGTGGAAAGATATTTGGGGATGTGGCCAAGGTATTGGCTCTGTAAGAAGTATTTTGAGTACTGAAAATCTTGTTTCAAAATTGGAAAATGAGTATGGGATAGCTAAGCAAAAATTAAGTGTTTAAGGGGTTTGGTTAAAACTTGGGAGAAACATAATTTGGAGATAATGCAATTAGTTATTAGTGGTCTTGCCATGGGGTGTGTTTATGGCTTGATAGCCATGGGTTTTGTTTTGATTTACAAAGCGACTGAAGCAATAAATTTTGCCCAAGGTGACATGATGATGTTGGGTGCTTTTATAACATTAGGTCTCACAAATGATCACTATATGGCACTGCCGTTTTGGCTGTCCATACCTATTGCAATAGGTTTGATGGGTTGTTTGGGATACTTATTGGACTCTCTAATTATTCGAAAAATGTTTGGACAAAGCCAATTAGCGGTCGTGATACTGACAATTGCGTTAGGATTTGTTGCTAGGTTTTTTGCTGGAGCAATTTGGGGTCATGACCCACAAAGTTTAGAAAGTCCTATTTCTGGGAAATATTTTAGAATATCTGATGTTGTTATAGGTGTCCCGGAATTATGGATTATTGTGGTAACTATTTTTTTAACAGTGGTACTTTTTGTTTTTTTTGTAAAAACAAAGCTTGGTGTAGCTATGCAAGCAGCCAGTCAAAATCAAATGGCTGCTTACTATATGGGTATTCCTGTAAGAAGAGTAAATTCATTGATATGGGCGCTTTCAGGGATTGTTGCTGCCATAGCGGGCATATTATTTGCTTCCAAAAGCGCAATTGATCCAGGGACTGGGTTATTAGGTATAAAGGCCTTTGCCGCTGCAGTGATTGGGGGTTTGGGCAGTTTGCCAGGCGCTTTGTTAGGTGGAATATTAATTGGCTTAATTGAACCGTTTGCATCTAGATATTTAGATGGTGATATCGCGCGTGTAATGCCATATCTCGTTTTGGTATTAATCCTTGTATTCAGACCGCATGGAATCCTATCTCAGGTTCAGAAGAAAAAAGTTTAAATAGATGCGAATAATTTTTAAAAAATCATATGAAGCTGACATTCGTTACTTTAAAGATAGGTTTCAGGCATCTTGTTACCTTCTTTTGTTGTTAGTCGCCATTATTTTACCTTTTGCTATTAATGAGTATTGGGTGGGTGAATTCAGTCTAATGCTGATTTGGGCAATAGCTGGAATGGGTCTCATGCTTTTAGTTGGACATACCGGTCAAGCAAGTTTGGGGCATGCTGCGTTTATGGCAGTTGGAGCTTACACAAATGTTATATTACAAAATGATTACAACTTACCTTTCATACTTTCATTACCACTGTCAGGAATATTTGCAGGTATCTTAGGAATTTGTGTGGCATTACCTACCGGCAAACTACATGGAATTTATATGGCGATAGCTACAATTGCTATCGGAGTATTAGCTGAAGATTTAATTGTCATTTTGGAGCCATGGACCGGTGGAGTTGGGGGAATATACGCACCTGCGATCAATATTTTTGGAATAGATTTTGACAGGTATACGAATGTTTCTAATCTCTATTGGTTAATTTTAACAATAACAGTGCTAATAATAATCGGATATAAAAATATTTTAAGATCACCACTTGGCCGGAGTTTTGTAGCCGTTAGAGACAGTGAAATTTCTGCCCAGGCAATGGGGGTGAATATTGGAAGAACTCGTACGTTAAGCTTTGCAATTTCCTGTGCTATCACTGGAGTATCAGGGGCACTAATGGGCCACTATAGTTACGTATTTACAAATGAGACATTTAATATTGTGATATCCATAAATTTACTTTTGATGATAGTTGTTGGTGGAATTGGATTTATTCATGGAGCATTTCTGGGAGCAATTGTTGTTACCTTTTTGCCAAGTGGGATTAGTTTTACGCGTGATGCCTTTTTCTCTGATTTTAATGTTATACCAGGAATTGAGAGTGGGATATTTGGTTTAATTTTAATAGCGGTGATATTGTTTGAACCAATGGGCCTTTATGGACGTTGGTTGAAAATAAAAACTTACTTTGAATTATTTCCATTTTACCGTAAAGATATGTTTCGTCGCCAAAAAACATATTTAAAAACAGAGAGAACAAGATGAGTCTTCTTGAGCTCTCCGACGTGACCCTAAAGTTTGGTGGTGTGAAAGCTGTCGACAAGGTCAGTTTTAGTGTCGAAAAAGGAGAGGTTTTTTCTTTAGTGGGGCCAAATGGTGCCGGTAAATCAACAATATTTAATATCCTTTCCAGGTTTTATACGCCTGATAATGGGGAAATTATCTTTGAAGGGGAAAGTATTCTAAGAAAGCAAAGTCATGAAATTGCTAGCCTTGGTATTGCGAGAACCTTTCAAAATATTGAATTGTTTCATCAAGCAAGTGTTCTTCAGAATTTGTTAGTTGCTAGACAAACACATAGGAAATCAAATCCAATTTCTGAGATCGTATTTTCTCCTTTTGTCAGAACTGAAGAGCATAGGCATAGATATGCAGTTGAAAAAGTTATTGATTTCTTAGATTTGCAAAGCTACCGCGACAAATTTATCTCTGGATTGCCTTATGGAATTCGAAAAGTGGTAGAGCTTGGGCGAGCTTTGGCAATTGAACCTAAACTACTTCTCTTAGATGAACCGGCATCTGGATTATCTGTAGAAGAAACTCAAGATGTAGCTTTTTGGATTGAGGATATAAAAAAAGAAATGGGCATAACTGTTTTAATGGTCGAACACGATATGCATCTTGTTTCAAGCGTGTCTGATCGAGTAATGGCGCTTGCAGATGGGAAGATGTTAGCTATCGGATCGCCTAATGATGTTAAAAATCATCCGGCAGTCATAGAAGCGTATTTGGGTAGTGCTGGAGAGAGTGAAAATTAATGGAACCGATACTTAAGATTGATAATCTAGAAAGTTATTATGGTCCAATAATGGCTATAAGAGGTGTGTCATTAATAGTTGAAGAAGGTCAGATTGTAACAGTTCTGGGAGCTAATGGTGCAGGTAAAACAACATTATTGAAGACAATTTCAGGGATTATGGATCCTGAAAAAGGTACGATTGCTCTGATGGGTCAGAAAATTCAAGGAAAAGAACCGGATAAGATAGTGCAAATGGGAATTACACATGTCCCTGAAGGCAGAGAGGTTTTCCCAATCCTTACAGTTGAAGAAAATTTAAGAATGGGAGCATATTCAAGAAAGGATAAAGAAAATATCATGGCTGATCTTGATTTAGTATATGATTATTTTCCAATTCTCCGTAAATGTAGATTGCAACAGGCAGGCACTCTATCAGGAGGGCAACAACAGATGATGGCAATTGGCAGGGGATTAATGGCAAGACCTAAGATTATGTTGCTTGATGAGCCAAGCTTAGGGTTGAGTCCATTACTCACAAAAGATATTTTTTTAATTATAAAGCGATTAAATGTTGAACAGGGAGTTACCATGATTCTTGTTGAGCAAAATGCTAAGGTTGCCCTTGATGTAGCAAATTACGGTTATGTAATGGAACTTGGTAGAATTGTGATGAGTGATCAATCTCTTAAGCTTCAAAATTCTAAAGATATTCAAGAGTTTTATTTAGGGCAAAATGAGCAATCCTCAGAACGAGGGCAAAAAAGATGGAAGCAAAGAAAAACATGGCGATAGGTATTTGAAGAATGGCGAAGACAGTAATTCCAGAGCAAGTGGAAGTCTCTGGTATTAAAATAAATAAAGATTTGACCAATGGTCCTTATTTTGTTGATGGTGAAGATACTTTAGCAAAGTTGTGGAAATTACGATGTGATGAATCTAAAGAAAAAATAGCTCATCGTGAAAAAAAATATGGTATTTGGTCGTCATATACTTGGAAAGACTTTTATCAAAATTCTCGTTTAATCGGTTTGGCTCTCTTATCAATGGGATTTCAAAGAGGTGAAGTAGTAAGTATTTTATCTGAGGATAGTAAAGAATGGATTTATACTGACCTGGCAGTGCAAAGCGTTGGTGGTATTACATCAGGGGTTTATCCAACAGATAGTGCTAGACAATTAGTATATCTTGTTAATGACAGTGATACTCAGTTTTTGTTTGTGGAAAATGATGAACAGCTTGATAAGTATCTGTCAGTAGCTAATCAGATGCCAAGTTTGAAGAAAGTCATAGTATATAAAAAAGAAGGTTTAACTGACTTTGATGATCCCCGTGTAATTTTTTTAAATGATTTATATGATATCGGGAAACTTGAGTTAAAAAATAATACCGGGGTTTTTGAAAGAGCAATAGAGGATGGGCGATCAGAAGATACATCTATTTTAATTTATACATCTGGAACGACTGGTGACCCTAAGGGTGTTGAAATAACTGGGAATAATATAATGTTTTCGATTTCTGCTGGTGGTAGGAGCTTACCTGTTTTTGACGATGATGAGCAGCTTTGTTTTTTACCATTATGTCACATTTTAGAAAGACTAATTTCAGTTTTTCAACCTATTGGAGCTGGATCAATTATAAATTTTGCTGAGAGCCCAGAAACTGTTTTTGAAAATTTACAAGAGGTTAGTCCAACAATCTTTACCGCGGTACCTCGTGTATGGGAAAGAATTTATTCAAGAGTTTCAATAATGACGAGTGAAGCAACACCATTTGGAAGGTGGGCTTTTAAAATGGCTTTAGCTGCTGGAATGAAAAAGATACGAGCTGAAGAGCAAAACCGAGCAATCCCGCTCACCTACTTTTTCTGGGATTTTATTCTCCTGAGAAACATTAGAAGAATGTTGGGGATGGATAATTTACGAAGAGGCACGACTGGAGCTGCCCCAATTTCACCTGAATTGCTGACTTGGTTCAGGGCAATTGGCGTTAAAATTTTTGAAGGTTATGGTATGAGTGAAAGTACCGGTTTGATATCCTTAAATTATGAAGGGAACCATAAAAATGGTTCTGTTGGTACAGTAATACCTGGTGCGTCTCTCAGAATTGGAATTAATGATGAAATTCAATATAAAGGCGGGAACGTTTTCAATGGTTATTGGCGAAAAACTGGCAAAACTGATGAAACATTTACCTCGGATGGTTGGATGAGAACTGGTGATATTGGTCAGATTGACTCCAGTGGATTTCTGACAATCACAGGGCGTTTAAAAGATATAATTATTACCGCTGGGGGTAAGAATATTACGCCTAGTGAATTAGAGAATAGATTAAAATTCTCGCCGTTTATCTCAGATACCATAATAATAGGTGATGGTAGAAAGTTTATTTCTTGCCTTGTGATGATTGACCAGGAAAACGTTGAGAAATTTGCTCAAGATCAAAAAATACCTTTTTCTAATTTTGCTTCACTGTGCGCCGCTCCCGAAGTAATTGAGCTGATATCTGGTATTATTGATGATGTTAATAAAGATTTTGCTCGTGTCGAGCAGATAAAGCAATTTAGATTGATTGATATTTTGTTAACAGCAGAAGATGATGAATTAACAGCAACTATGAAGCTAAAGCGTGGCTTTGTAGAAGAAAAACATAAAACGCTGATTGACGAAATGTACTTATGAATTCATGGTAACAAATATAATTTAGGGAGATAAAAAATGAAAAACCTTTTCAAGGCAGTTTTTTTAGTAACTGTCCTTTTTACGGGATCTGCTAATGCTGATCAAGGTGTTACAGATACCCAAGTGCTTGTTGGATCAAGTCAAGATATGTCTGGACCATTCGCTGCTTTTGGAGCACCAGCTATGGAAGCCGCTCAAATGTATTTTGATGAAGTTAATGCTGCCGGTGGTGTTCATGGGAGGCAAATTAAGCTGATTGTTGAAGATCATGGTTATCAAATGCCAAAAGCCATGTCTAATTTAAATAAATTGGTAAATTCTGATAAGATATTTGCTATGTTATTGCAACTTGGCACACCGATGAATATTGCCTCTTTCCCTCTTTTAGAGGCGAAAAAAATTGCAAACGTATCGCCACTAACTGCAGCGAGGCAAATGATAGAACCACATTCAGCTTATAAATATGCTGGTACGTCATCATATTATGATCAAATGAGAACTGCTGTTCCATATGTATCTGAAACTACAGGAGCAAAAAATATATGCTCTATGTATATACCATCAGATTTTGGATTAGAAATTGTTGAAGGAACTAAGGACGCTGTTGCAAAAGCGGATTCAGGACTGACGTTTAGTGGTGAAACAAAACACAAACCTGACGAATTAGATTTTGTAGGTTCACTTTCAAAGTTAAGCGCTTCTGGATGTGAACTTATAACTGTTGCGTTGGGTGTAAAACAAACAATCACTGTTTTGGGAACAGCTAAAAAAATGGGGTTAACAGAACTCAAATTCTTAGGTGGATCAGCATCCTTTCATACTCTGATTGCTAAGGTTCCAGGTGGACCTGGAGATGGTTTTTATGCAGCTTCTGGTTGGGCAGATATTGTTGCTCGAATGGGTGATCCTGTAGTCGGGGGATGGGTCGCAAAATATACTGAAGAAACTGGTGGGTTTCCCGGATCAGGAGCTCTACTTGGAAGATCTGCAGCAGAAGTTTTTGTGAGAGCCTTAGAGGCAGCAGGTAGAGATTTGACTTCAGCGAGCTTCCAAGCTGGAATGGAATCTTTAAACTTTGAAGATAAAATTAGTGGTGTGATGGTAAACTTCACAGCAGATAATCATCAAGGTGCAAACGATGTTATTATTAGTCAAGTTCAAGGAGATAACTGGGCTGAATTAGCGCGTCGTTAATTTACTTTCTTAAGATTTGGACGCTACCAGATAAATCTGGTAGCGTCTTTTACTATGTCAGTAATAAGATTTATCAGAATATTTAAAGGAATATTTAATGCCTATTATTCGTGCTGCTGTTTGTCATGAGTTTGGAAAGCCATTGGTTATCGAAAATGTTTTATTGGATGAACCAAAGGAAAATGAAGTAGAAATAAAACTTAAAGCTTGTGCAATATGCCATTCAGATATTTCTTACATAGCGGGAGATTGGGGAGGACACCTACCAGCAGTTTATGGTCATGAAGCAGCAGGAGTGATAACTGCCATAGGTTCTGGAGTTAAAAAATACTCCATAGGTGATAATGTATTGGCAACGCTTATAAGATCATGTGGTACTTGTTTATCATGTGAGACTGGCAAACCAACTTCTTGTGAAACTCGCTATGACTTGCTTTCAGGGCCACTTAAAACCATTGATGGGAATCCAATTGAACAAGGACTGGCGACAGCAGCTTTTGCGGAAAAAGCTGTGCTTCATGAGAGTCAGGTTCAGATTATTCCTGAAAGCATTGCAATGACATCTGCGTCTCTTTTGGCGTGTGGCGTGATAACTGGAATTGGTGCTGTAACAAATACAGCTAAAGTTATACCAGGATCGAATGTTGTTGTTATTGGTGCTGGTGGTGTAGGCTTAAATGCGATCCAAGGTGCGGCTCTAGCAGGTGCCTCAAAAATTATAGCAATTGATTTATCTGAGGAAAAACTTACTGATGCCAGAGAGTTTGGAGCAACTGATGGTATTTTGGCAAGTACTGAAAAACCCTATCGTATTGTAAAAAAAATGACTGGAGGCCGTGGAGCAGACTATGTCTTTGTTACAGTGGGTTCGATTTCAGCGTATGAAGGTGTGAGTAAATATCTTTGTGTTGGTGGTAGTATTATTATGGTTGGAATGCCACCTTCTGGAGTGAAAATGAGTGTTGAGCCTGTAAATTTAGCTACTGCTAACCAATCATTAATTGGATCATATATGGGTGGGACAGTTCTAAAAAAAGATATTCCTTATTTAATAGACTTATATCAGCAAGGTCGATTGAAACTTGATGAATTGGTTTCGAGACAATATTCATTAGATGAAATTAACCAAGCAATTGATGATGTTAAATCTGGTAAGACTCGTCGTAACGTGATTGTATTTGATTAAGATGCATCGATTGATAATAGACATAAATTAGAGGTAATTAAACAAAGATTTATAACATGAAATTGAAGGATCTAGAAATATTTGTGGTTGGCACACCTCCGCCTGGGTGGGGTGGCCGTTATTGGATTTTTGTTAAGCTAACTACTGATAATGGGGTCGTAGGGTACGGTGAAGTATATGCGTCATCTATTGGCCCTAATGCGATGCGATTTGTTATTGAAGACGTTTTTAACCGTCACATGGCAGGAGAGAATCCAGAAAATATTGAAATGATGTTTAGGCGAGTCTATTCTAGTGGATTTACTCAACGACCGGACCTTACTGTAATGGGTGCATTTTCAGGTTTGGAAATTGCTTGTTGGGATATAATAGGAAAGGCTCATGATAGGCCAGTCTACGCATTACTTGGTGGCCTTATGAATAAGCGTATTCGTTCTTATACCTATCTTTATCCCTTACCACATCATGATATAAAGGATTTTTGGTTATCACCAGAGATGGCTGCTGAGTCTGCCTTAGAAATGGTTAAATTAGGTTTTACAGCATTAAAGTTTGATCCGGCTGGTCCGTATACAATAAGAGGAGGTCATCATCCCTCGATGTATGATATTGAAAAATCGGTTGAGTTTTGTAGAGCGATACGAGACGCGGTTGGTACCAAAGCAGATTTATTGTTTGGGACACATGGTCAATTTAATACAGCAGGCGCTATCAGGCTGGGGCGTCGATTAGAGGTTTTTGACCCGCTATGGTTTGAAGAGCCAATACCTCCAGATAATCTTTTGGAGTTTGAAAATGTTGCAAAACAGGTCCGTATACCTATAGCAACTGGTGAGCGAATGACTACTAAGGCAGAATTTAGTACTATTTTGCGAACAGGTGGTGCATCGATTTTACAGCCGGCCTTGGGTAGGTCTGGCGGAATTTTAGAAACTAAAAAGATATCAGCAATAGCTGAAGCTTACAATGCCCAGATAGCACCTCATCTTTATGCTGGTCCAGTTGAGTGGGCTGCAAATATACAACTTGCAGCAAATATTCCAAACCTGTTGCTAGTTGAAACAATTTTAACAGGTGGAGAATTCCATTTAAAATTGATTAAGGATAGTATTAAGTGGGAAGATGGATTTATTGAGGCTCCAAATGCTCCTGGTCTGGGGATAGAATTTGATGAAGAAATAGCTTTGAGCAATCCATATAATAACGATAAGTTGCATCTTGAGATGACTGAAGAGGGGTGTGATTATCAGAAAGATAATAAGTTCCTAGGCGGGGCTCCTCCTAGAAAAGCCTAAAATTAACTCTACATCACGTCTGTAAGAGATCCAATTATTGGAACAGAAAATTTATGAATATTAGCAGGGCTAAGCTTTTTTTAATAATCACTGTGATTATTGATTCAATGGGAATAGGATTGATTGGGCCTGTAATGCCAGCTCTGTTAAAAGACTTGGGAAATTTAGATGTGAGTGCCGCTGCAGTATGGGGTGGATTGTTGGCTACATCATTTGCTTTTATGCAATTTTGTTTTGGACCACTTTTAGGTAGCTTGTCAGATAGGTATGGACGAAGGCCTATTCTATTAATTTCATTATTTGTAATGGGCATAGATTACTTGATCATGGGTTATGCTACAACGATTTGGGTATTATTTGTTGGGCGATTGATAGGTGGAATGACTGCGGCTACTCATTCTACAGCAATGGCTTACATGGCAGATATCTCTCAAAATAATGAAAAATCACAAAATTTTGGATTAATCGGTGCGGCATTTGGCATAGGATTTGTTTTAGGGCCATTATTGGGTGGAATTTTGGGTGATTTGTCTTCTAAAGCTCCATTTTATGCAGCGGCAATCTTGGCTTTCCTAAACTTTTTATTTGGATATTTTGTATTACCTGAGACAATCAATGAAAACAATAAAAGGCCTTTTAGTATTTTGAGAGCGAACCCACTAGGTGCTTTAACACATTTAAGTAAAATAGCTGGAGTGTCGCGACTATTACTTATCTTATTTATTTATGACATCGCATTTTATGTTTATCCAGCTATATGGGCTTATTGGTCAGAAGAGCAATTTGGTTGGCTTCCAATTGAGATAGGTTATTCATTTGCTGCATTCGGCCTCTGTATGGCGATTTCTCAAGGTTACTTAATGAGAAACGTAATTAAATACTTGGGAGAATATAAAACTGTTGTATGGGCTTTGTATCTAAATGCCTTTTGTTTTTTATTAATCGCAGTCGCCTCAAACGCTTGGCTTGTTTGGCTGTTGATTCCCATAATTAGTTTGGGTGTAATAGCCGGACCAGCTCTTCAAGGTTTGATGAGTCAAGCTGTTCCTGATGATCAGCAAGGAGAATTACAAGGTTTGCTTACCAGTATTTCGGCCATTGGAATGATAATTTCACCGTTACTAATGACATCAGTATTTGGATTTTTTACCAGAGATAGTGCATATCTCTATTTTCCAGGGTCACCGTATATCATTAGTTTAATATTGATTGTGTGTTGTATCATATTGTTTATAGCAAGATACCAGAAGGCTAATACCTGATTTATAAAGTATTATTGAAGACTTTGTTGATCTATCATTTTCTATAAATTTGACACGTCTCTGTGATAGGCTGCATCATCGTTGTAACTTAGAAGCATACTAGCAACCCCAATGGCTATTTCATAAGGAGATTTACCTAAAGAGGGGTCTCCAATTGGACAGACGATCCTGTTGATATCTTCTAAAGTATACCCCATTTCACTTAGTCGTTTTTTAAACCTTACCCATTTTGTTTTTGAACCGATTAAACCAGCAGATAAAAACTTTTGTTTTAATAATTGGTTACAAATCTCTAAATCTAATGCGTGTGAATAAGTTAATATTAAGTGATGGGTTTCTACTGGTGCATACTTTACTATCTCAGCGGGATTAGCTGCTATTAATCTTTCCACACAATCAGGAAAGTTAGAAGGATAACGATCTTTAGAAATATCGATACAAGAAATTGAAAATTTATTTAAGTTGCTAATTGTGTGTGAGATAGCTGTTCCAACATGACCTGCGCCGTAAATCCAAAGTGTTTTTTTCTCAGGTGCCAAAGGTTCAATCACCCACCCATCACAGTAAGAGAAATTGATTGGAAGCGATCTATTCCGGTAATTTTTGATTTTCGATATAATCTTCAAAGTTTTATCATTCTGGCAAACTGATCTTGCAAAATACCCATCTTCGTTCGAAATAATTTTTAATTTTTCACTATCTAATTTTTCTATTAGGACCTCAACACTACCACCACAACACTGGCCAATATCGGGGCCTAAACTGTATTTTCTTATTTTAAGGTAGTTGCTGCTTTCCAAAAGATCTCTGGCATTTTTTGTAACTTGATATTCAAGTTGACCACCACCGATTGTTCCAAATTGACCATTTTTCCAAATAATCATCCAAGTGCCATAGTTTCTAGGCGCTGAACCAGAAGTTTTCAGTATGAGAACTCTAATAATTTCCCCATATCTGTCGACGTATTCCTGCATTAAATTTAGATCAAAACTCATGGAAAGTACCTTTGATCTTTTTCTCGACTTCGAACAGCACTCTTTCTGGTGTAGCTGGTGTATTAAGTAACACTGGGATGTCATTAGAGCTAACAGAAGCTATTGCGTCATTTAATGCCATTAATGCTGAAATACCTAGCATGAAAGGAGGTTCCCCAACCGCTTTAGATCTATATATTGTGTGTTTTTTGTTACCAGAGTAGCTGTACAGATTTGTATTAAAAGTTTTTGCTCTATCTGAGCAGGCTGGAATTTTGTAGGTAGAAGGCGCATGCGTCATAAGTCTGCCTTCATCATTCCAAACGAGCTCTTCTGTTGTTAGCCAACCAGCTCCTTGAACATAACCTCCTTGTATTTGTCCTATATCAATAGCAGGATTTATCGATTTCCCAACATCATGACAAATATCTACTCTCAGGATACGATTTTCTCCGGTTAGAGTGTCAATAATGACTTCTGTCACGGCAGCACCATAAGCAAAATAATAGAAAGGATTACCTTGCCCTAAAAGTCTATCCCATTTTATTTCAGGGGTAGAATAAAAACCAGTAGCACTTAAGCTTATTCTATTTATATATGCTTCTTTGATAATTTCCTTAAATGAATATTGTTTATCGCTGCAGTATATAGATCCATCTAGAAATTTAATTTTTGAAATTGGAGTTTTATGCTTTCTACTGAGAAAAGAGATGAGCCTTGCTTTAATTTTTGTACAAGCAGCCTGTACTGCCATGCCATTAAGGTCTGTTCCAGAACTAGCCGCTGTTGCCGAAGTATTTGGCACCTTTCCAGTATCGGTTGCAGTGATTTTCACATTTTCAATTGGTTGAGAGAACTCTTCAGCAGCAACTTGTGCAACTTTTTGAAACAAGCCTTGCCCCATT
>Ga0163111_10000740_pt1 | contig 19523 bp, 22 predicted proteins | sample CRUFie1St18metaG_FD_109645 | JGI IMG/M metagenome (GOLD analysis project Ga0163111, IMG submission 109645) | Marine microbial communities from the Costa Rica Dome - CRUD Field 142mm St18 metaG | ecosystem: Environmental > Aquatic > Marine > Oceanic > Photic zone | place: Costa Rica: the Eastern... | reverse complement strand
TAAATCTTCTGGCAGGACCACTTGTATCCTAGGTGATTTTTGCTTCCCGTTAGACGAAGTTTGACGAGTAGCCATGCGTACAAAGAACTACCAGATAGTTAATAGTGTACACTTATAGTCAAGGGTAGTATCCTTGTGTATGATACTTACCAATCTGGCCTGCCTGCCTTGTCTGCCTTTATTTGAATTTTTCGCTTAACAAGGAGTATTTCATGTCTAAACCATCTCTTCCTCAAACATCTAAAGCTCTCTCTTCAAGTGGTGTTGTCGAAAAAAGAGCTATAAAAAGACCAAGAAGGAAAAGTCGACGCAATAGTCCAAATGGAGATGTTTTAATTTCTGCTGTTGTCAGTTCCTATTTGTTGACTCATTTACATCATGTTTTGCAAAGGGCTGAATATGGAGCAAGTAAAGAAGGAAGATCTTCGCATGCTGCAAACTTTGCTCAACTTCGTAAGGTTCTTTGCATGGATGCTAGAAGCATGAAAGACGCCTCTGCTTTAGGTTTGAAGGAAAGTGATTTAGATACCTGCAATGAATCGCCTGGTTTCCAGACAAAAGCTGCTTAATTGAATATTCTTTTATCAGTTAGTGATTTTCTTATGAGCGGCAATGCTGAAAAGCTTTACAAGCTTATAAACGCAGACCCTGGTAAAAAACAAGATCTTTTTCGTCAAGCTCTCCAAAATCCCAAGGGCGCAATGGAAGCTATATGCGCACTTGGAAATGAAATGAATTTGCCAGTTACCTCAGAGGAGGTGAAAGAATATTTGTCTACTATTGATGATTTAGATACTAAACAATGGCTAGTAAAAGCCAGGGGTGGTTTGTGATTAATTTTTGAATGAGGAAGGGATTTCTAATGAATCTTGACTATTTTCTCTAATTCCCCTTCGTTCATAGCCACCTCCTCCTGCCATAGTCCAAAAAAACCAATAACTAGGAATTGCAAGAGCTGCTGAGAGAATTAAAGCAGTAATTTGTTCGAGTCTTAACATGGCCTTACTTACGTACTGTAATTTGAATTAGTTAGCATCTTTTAAAGCTAAATGATTGAAGGTAACTCACATGAGGTTTTGTTGTAGTGTTGCGACTTGAGAAGATCAGTAAGATTTATCCCACTGGAGAAGTCTTGAAAAATGTCAGTTGGGAAATAAAAAATGGAGAGAGAATTGGGTTGGTTGGAGTTAACGGAGCAGGTAAGTCGACGCAATTAAAAATTATTGCCGGTTTGGAAGAGGCTACTGATGGATCTTTGATTACTGAAGGTGATCCATCCATAGCTTATTTAAAACAGGAATTTGATGTTGATGTTGCAAGAACTGTTAGAGAAGAGTTATTTGAGGCATTTCAAGAGGCTTCTGATTTAATTCATAGTCAAAAACTAATTCAAGAAAAGATGGAATCTGAGCTTGCTTCCAAAGATTTAGATTATTTGGATTCTCTAATCAAAGAATTAAGCGTAATTCAAGACAAATTTGAATCTATAAATGGTTACGATTTGGAGTCCAAAGTTGAAAAGCTATTACCAACTATTGGCTTTAATCAGAAAGATGGAGACAGGTTGGTTGGAGATTTTTCTGGAGGTTGGCAGATGAGAATAGCTTTAGGAAAGATTCTCCTTCAAAGTCCTAATTTATTGTTATTGGATGAGCCAACTAACCATTTAGATTTAGAAACTATTGAATGGTTAGAGAATTATTTACTTAATCAGAAAGTTGCAATGGTTATTGTTAGTCATGATAGATCTTTTCTAGATAAAGTTTGTACAAAGATTGTTAATACAGAGAGAGGTAAATCAAAAAGTTATCTTGGAAATTATACATCTTATATTGAACAGAAAGATTTCGAAATTGAATCAAAAAAAGCTGCTTACGAAAAACAGCAAAAGGACATGCAAGTTCAAAAGGCATATATAGAAAGATTTCGAGCGAGTGCTACTAGAAGCACACAAGCAAAGAGTAGAGAAAAGTTATTAGATAAGGTTGAAAAGATTGAAGCGCCTGAGAACCATCTTAAAGGACCCGTATTTAAATTCATGGAGGCTCCTCGCTCTGGTAAGGATGTTTTAAGTATTAAAGATTTAACACATAGTTATGAAGAAAATATCTTGTTCCTAGGAGCTTATTTAGAGGTTGAACCCGGTGAAAAGATAGCTTTTTTAGGAGAAAATGGTTCTGGTAAATCTACCTTACTTAGGCTGATTATGGGTTTAGAAGAACCAGAGGAAGGGTCAATTCAGCTAGGTAAATATAATATTATTCCTAGTTATTTTGAACAAAATCAGGCAGAAGCTTTGGAATTAGAAAAAACTGTAATTGAGACAATTAGCCAAACTGTACCAAATTGGTCTCAAACGGAAGTAAGATCTTTATTAGGTAGTTTTGGATTGACTAATGAGTCTGTTTTCAAGGAGGTAGGTCAAATAAGTGGAGGAGAAAAAGCTAGACTAGCATTAGCATTAATGATTCTTAAGCCGTCAAATTTGTTGATTCTTGATGAACCTACAAATCATTTAGATATACCTTCAAAGCAAATGTTAGAAAATGCATTATCTAACTATAATGGTACCGCATTAATAGTTTCTCATGATCGTTATTTTATTTCTAAAGTAGCAAATAAAATAGTCGAAATAAGAGACGGGCAATTAATAAAGTATCGAGGTGATTATAAATATTATAAAGAGAAAAAAATTGAAGAGGAAATAGAAAAAGAGAAAGAATTAAAATTAGCAGAACGTGAAAGAAAAAGGTTATCTAATAGAGATAAACAAAGAAGAAGAAAGAAGAATAAAACATAGTTTTCACTATAAATGTAAGTTTAAAATTAGATTTATAGATCATAAATATCAATAGGTTTGACAATTTTTGTATATTCTTTATTACCCCTAATTATTTTAATCTTCAAATTAGATTTTAAATTATTGTGATTTATTTTTTGTACGACGTCTGCTGGAGTTGAAATTTTTTCATTATTGATTGAAATTATTAAATCGTTGACTTTTAACCCACCTTTTTCGGCAGGACCATTAGGTGTTAAATATTTAATAATTGCTCCGCTTTCTCTTTGGGAGAGAAAATCACTTTTTTGTTTGATATTGCTTGACAGTGTTACTCCGATCATTGGATGTTTAGCTCTGCCTGTAGTGATTAAATCATTGGCGATTTTACGCGCTCTATTAATTGGTATTGCAAACCCTAATCCTGCTCCTGGTCCTGAGCGAACAAGAGTATTGATTCCAATTACTTCACCAACAGCATTCAACAATGGACCTCCAGAATTACCTGGATTAATCGCTGCATCAGTTTGAATGAGATCTATCCTTTTGTCCGATATCCCCAACTGGGCAACATCTCTACTTAGATTGCTAATGATGCCGAGGGTCACAGTATTTTCTAGCCCAAAGGGATTTCCTACTGCTATGGCCCAATCCCCAACTTTGAGATTATCGGAATCCCCCAATGGAGCCATAGGCCATGGACCTTTTTCTTTGAGCTGAATAACAGCAAGATCAGTTAAATAATCTTCTCCAACAATCTTTCCTAGCACTCTTCGTCCATCTGATAAACCAACTATAAGTTGGTCTGTTTGTTCTATTACATGTGCATTGGTCAAAATAAGACCTTCCTTAGAAAAGATAACTCCGCTTCCTTGACCTTTCTCAATTCGAGATTTTGGGATTAGGAGTCCTCTCTGACCAAAGAAACGTTCAAAATATGGATCATTCAATATCCCTGGAGGTAATAATTCTTCTCTTGAAGATAAAATTTTACGTTCTGTTTCTATTGTTACAACGGCATCTCCACTGACTTTTAATGCTTTTGATACGAAGGACTGTTTATTTAGACTGTGTTGCGGCCCAAGCAAAGTTTCACCAGAATAAATCGGAGGATCTAGTCGGAAGTTAAAAGAGAAAAGTACTAATAAAATAAAAAGTTTAAAATATTTTTGCTGTCGAATTTTTAGTGAACCTATTAAAAGTTTTTTTGCATCTAATCCATTCATGGTGGGCTAAAAGGGATTAGTCTTTTGCATACAAACTATGATAGCCGATTATAAATTGTAAAATTCGTCAATTAGATTACCGCAGATTTTTAATAAAGAGCTTTCAAGAGAACTGTATTTCCTCTAGAATCTATCTTATAATTGATGATTAAATCTCAGCGATTTCAAAACTTAATTTGATTACGCCATTTAGTTTTTTGATTTCTCATTTTGCAAATGTTGAGTAATTCCTTACCTTTTTTGTATGGCCTTACAGTTCTTGCTTTGTTGATTTTGGCTGTCAGGACAATGCTTAATGGTTTTCTTTCAGGTCAATTATCGGAAGCAGAAAACTCATTTTCAAAGAAAAACAGTGAGGATCGCACAGGTTTGGTTACTGTTCATCCTGAGTTGTTAAATAAAGATGGCTACATTACTGATGAAGATTTGCTCACAGTTCGTTTTTCAAAGGACACTGATCATCCACAATCATCTGAAAAGCCTTCTGAATAATTTTCATTAGATTTTTTGGTTTGACATTCAATAGTTCGCAAAGAGGTTTTAATTTTGGAACAAAGAACTCGCATAGTCGCTTCAGTTTTGAAAAACATGAAGTTACCTCCAAGGTTTCGTCTCAGATTATTAAAAGAAGATCCTGTCAGACTTGAACTTAGTCTTACACCGGCATATGGAAAAGATCCTATTCAAGTCGGTTTAGTAGAATCTCTTGATTTGGTGGCTAGACGAGATAGAGAAGGAAGAATTCCTAGAGATTTGCAAGGAACTTGGGATTGGACAGTAAGACATGGGGATGTCAGTACTGGTGGATGGAATCCATATTTAAAAGAAGCACTTCAAACAATGTTTGAAACTGGATTGCCAGCAATTATTTATGAAGAATTGACCGGAGAGGACTATCATCCAGTTGATGGAGCAAGGCATGTTCGATAGGTTTTTTAAGTTTTTAGAAACCTATTAATTTCAATACTTGATCTCAATGTTTTCTCATTTAGAGCTTTTCTTTAGTATTATTATGTTGATTCAGATTTACAAATGAAAGATAACTTCGAACCTCGTTTTGGATTTGTCAATTTTGCCGAGATTTGGAATGGAAGATTAGCCATGATGGGTATTTTGATAGGTTTAACAACAGAAGTTTTAACAGGACAGGGCATTTTAACTCAGATGGGAATCGGTTAAAAAACTAGTTTTAGTTTTTATTTAATAAGTTTGACTAATCTTAAAAACGCTCAAGAATCTTTACCGACTTATAGTGTAAATCAATTAAATAAATCAATTGGTTTATTGTTGTCAAGAGGATTTGCTCCGAAATTTATACTTACAGCAACTGTTTCAAAATCGCAACTCAAAAAAGGTCATTTATGGATGACTCTAACTGATGGAAATGCAAGTGTTGATGGAGTTGCATGGTCATCAACAATCAAATCTTTAAAATTTTTACCAAAACAAGATGATGGTGTTGTTATTGTCGGAAAATTAAATTTTTGGGAAACTCAAGCAAGAATATCCATACAAATTATTGATATCAGAGCAAGTATTTCTACTGTTTTGAAGAAGTTCGAAATTGTTAAAACAAAACTTCTGCAAGAGGGCTTGATAGATGATTCTTTACGAAAAAAATTACCAGAATATCCTCATTCAATTGGCATTCTTACTAGTGTTCCAAGTTCTGCTTTGGCTGACATGCTTAGGACAGCTAAGGAGAGATGGCCTTTGACAAAAATGAATATAATTCCTATTCCTGTTCAAGGTAATAATGAAAATAAAGTACAGTCTATCTTACGTAAATTAAAAAAAAACAAGTTAGAACTCAATGCGATAGTAATCGCCAGAGGAGGAGGAAGCAGAGAAGATTTAATGCTGTTTGATAGTGAAATCATAGCTAGAGAGATAGCAACATTTCCTATCCCTGTAATTACTGGAATTGGCCACGAGGACGATCTCACCGTTTCTGACCTTGTTTCAGATCACAGGGCTGCCACTCCAACTGCTGCAATTGTTGATCTATTACCTTCAAGAGAAATTGAGAAAATTAATTTTTTGAAAACAAGAAAAATGCTAAAAAATTATTTTAAATTCTTTCTTCAAAATAAAAAAAATTTTCTAATTACAAAAAAGGCTGTTCTTAAATTACACTCACCTAAGATATTAATTAAAGCTAAAAGGACAAAAATAAAGCATATCTATCAGCTTTTGAATGCACTTTCTCCAAATAGATTGTTGAAAAGAGGGTTCGCATTAATTACTGATGAGAAAGGTAATTCTATTTATAGTGTAAAAAGCATTAATGAAAAAGATAAGCTCTTTGTTCAACTATCTGATGGAAAGATTACCGCAGAGGTTGATACTATTAATTATGATAAAATAAAAAATACTAAATAAAATTCTTATTCTATGTCATTACCTAGTGAGGAAACTATTAATCCTTATTTAAAGTCTAATAAAGAAACAAATAGAAAAAATATAGAAATTTATAAAAAAGATATAAAAAAGTTTAGTTATGAAGAATCAATTTCCGAATTGGAAGCTATTCTAATCAATGTACAAGATGAAAATATTTCCCTAGATAAAATTCAAAATAATTATATTAAAGGACATATACTTCTGGAACATTGTGAGGAACTATTGAAATTTGTTGAACAAGAGATTAATGAAATTAATCCAGAATTTTTGGATATAGATTGACTTTATAAATTTATATCTTCTGATTTTATATCAATTGTTGCAGCACTTGCTGGAATATTATCAAGATTTTCCTTGGGAGATTGTATGGGTTTTCCACATATTGGACAACTTTCTTGACTATTTAGAAAACTTGAACCACAAGCTTCGCAAGTTTGTACTTTTGATTGAATTCTTTTCCAAGCAAACCATCCAATCCCTCCTAAAATTAATGGTATTATTGTAAATATTAAGAATATTCCACCTACTAAATCAATAATAAATTTCCCAGCTGGTGTGGGCAATATTAAAAGTAAAATAAATACCATCCAAATTAATGAAGATGGCTTATTCATGAGGATTTTAAAGATTTACTTATTCATTCTAATTTAAATTCTGCTAATTTTTTTATTGATTTTTAAATGTATCGATTGCGTCGCATGCTTGCAATGACAACACTCCAACATTGACCAAAATAAATAATTACTCCAACCATCCATACCCAAAGAGTTAATACCAGGACTCCACCAATGAATCCATAGGCTTGGAATCTAGATCCCAATGAGAGGATACTTCTGCTAACTGCCAAATTGAGAATAGTTAGCAAAGTTCCGATCATAAAAGCTCCAGGTATTAGAGGTTTCAAAGGAACTCTTCTGCTTGGGAGTAATCCTTGTAGAAGTAGTGCCATAGTGGAAAATCCTATTAGAGGAAGCATAAATTGCCCTACTTGAAGAACCGGTATTTTTGTCATGGCGTTTTCAACCCAAGGTGTATTGTTTGCTAATTCTTCCAAAACTGCGCCAGGGATCATACGAATATTTGCACTAATTTGATCTATTACCATTAAAAAACCAACTAATAGAACAACAAAAAATGCTTCTATTCGATTTCTGATAAATCGAAATGCTTGAATTTTAAGTGGATCAGGTTTTGATTTAACTGGTAGAACGTCTTCCCATAATCTATCTGCTCCTCTTTGCAATGTTAGATATGCATTGCCAGCAGTGATCATCAAGAACATTGCCCCAAGTATTCCAGCTCCAAATCCTTGATTGACTAATTTTACTAGAGTTGAATCGACTAAACCAACAACTGATGGCGGTAAAACTTGAGCAGCTAGAGCAATAATTTGTTGATCTAATCCTTGCTGTTTACCTAAAAACCATGATGCAACCGATAATGATATTAGTAATATTGGGAAGAAAGACTGGAGAGTGTAGTAAGCAAATGCTGCGCTCAAATCAACGCAATCACACTTAGACCATCTTTCATAAGCTCTCCAGAGGCTGCTAAAAAACCATCTTGCTTTTTTATTCCAGTTCAAGCCCACTTTGGTTTGCAACTATTTACTATTACGCTACCTCGTAAGGAGAAGATTTCTCCAAGTTAATCTGTAGATTTGAAATGATGCATTTTTTTCGTCAAGACGCATGCAGTATTTATTGAAAAACAAAAAGCAAATTGGGGATTAACTATCTTCAATTAATGCGTTAGCCCAAGGAAGCATCTTGTTCAATTGTTCTTCTGAGGATGCTGTTAGTAATGGGAAATTTACTGAAGTAAGATTTGTCCCCGAGATAATATCTTTCGGGTTTGTTTCAAGCCAGTTAATCAGACAATTAAGTTCTTCAAGTATTAACCATGCCGCTGCAATATCCCAGATTTTTGGTGTCGCCTCTAATGCAGCAACCGTTTGCCCTATGGCAACACTGGTCATATTTAAACTAGAAACCCCAAGTAATCTGATTTTTCCTGGGAAAGATTGCTCTGGCTTCTTTTGTAAAACTTTGATTGATCTGCTGCAAAGGGATATGCAGTCGCTATTTTTCTTGAAGCGAGATTCAATTTTAAGTGGTTTGTTGTTCAGCCATACACCTTTTCCTCTAATGGCAAGAATCCTTTTTTTTAGAGCTGGTATATCTAACACAGCTGTCTCAGGTTGAGAATCGGTAAAACGTGCTATTGATATTGCCCAATAGGGAATACCTGCGGCAAAATTAGTTGTTCCATCGAGTGGATCAACTACCCAATATTCACTTGAACTAGGAACGGACTTATTGCCTTCTTCACTTAATACGCCTTCTCCATTCGCAATTTTATCTAAACCTTGAACTATTGTTTTGTCACTCCAGCGATCACATTCGGTAATTAGAGTTCCATCTGGTTTTATATCAGAGTTTATTTGTCCGAAGTCTTGGAGCTGTCTTGTTCCTACTTCATCAACTAACCTGTGAATTGAGCTTAGTTGAGAGTCGCTAAGACGGTTGGATATTTGGTCTTGATTCATTTTTTTATATTCAAAAGTTTATAGTTGGCATAGAGGAATTAGATTAGTTTCAGAGAGGATGGTAGTTTGTCCTGAATTTGGAGAATTATTTTCATTTACTTTAATGTCACATGGTTTGATATTGTCTAAGCCAGTTTGTCTAATTAAATCAGCTAATAGGATATTGTAGTTAGTCACAGCAACAATATAACGAACCTTCGAATCAGTTAAATCTCTTTGATTATTTACCATCTCTCTTTGTGTAGAAATTCCTGATTTGTACCTTAGCTTTGCAAGTCGGAGAGATTCTCTAGCAGATAAAACTTCTGAATAAGATGCTGAAATGTTTAATTTAGCTGATTCTAATTTGAAAAATACTTCTTCGACATCTTTTCTTATTTGAGCTCTTTTTTTTGCAAAACTTAGTTTAGCTTCTTCTGATTTACTTTTATTTAATTGATATAAAGATTGAGATTTTCCTCCATCAAAAATATACCAAGAAGCATTTAACCCTATTGTATTAGAAAAACTAGAGGATTCATTATTAGTATCTGGAGAAATCTTATTTAATTCTCCTTTATTAAAGGTAGAAGTTAATGTATTAACTATGCTTAATTTTGGCTGCCCAGCAGCAAGTGCAGAATTAGCATCACTATTACTAATTGAAATGTCAAGCAGTATATTATTGAGTTCTTCACGCATACTGTAAGCAGCTACAATACTTTCTTCTAAAGGTGTATCCCATAACCCTATTAATCTAGTTTGTGAACCAATTAAAGGTGTAACATCCTCTGGCAGGTTTAGAATTTCAGCAAGTGCCCTTTGACCTATTTTTTGGTCACTAACTTTGGTATTTAGTAATTGTTGATCTCTAGCTAATTGTGTTTTAGCCTCGAGAATCTCTAATTTAGTTCCAACACCTGATTGAAACTTAGTTTCTGCATCTCTTAATCCAAAAGTTGATGATTCAATAGATTTTTTAGCTACTTCAATTTCTTCATTTGCTTTTTGTAGATTGAAGTACCTTTTTTTTGCTTCTAGTTTTAAATCTTTCATGATTATGGAGTAAGAATATTTTGCCTTTTCAAAACCATCTTTTGCTGCCGCTATTTCAGGAATTCTCGCAGGATTAATTAAATCCCATTGAATTTGGCCACTTATAGAAGAGCTCCATTGCTTACTGGATGTATCTGCTATTGCATTTGATTGATTGTAATTATTGCTTTCAAAGTACTGAGGGATGCCATTGGCAGTAAGGTTAAGAGTTGGATACCAGAGGGAAAGTGAATTTTTTAAAAGTGATTTAGCTTGATCAATTTTCTCTGAATAAATTTTAATTGTGGGGTTATTATTAAGAAGAATATTCTCTAATTGCTCAAGTTTAATTTTTTGATTAGTTTTTACTAATACTTCTCTGGAGTAAGTCGGAAGAGATAGATCTTCAGGAGAATTTAATTCATATAAAACTTTTCGATTTGCTTCACTTAAATATTTATTTTTTGGTCTTATTTGGATGAATTCGTTACTTATTGCCGGTATGTTGTTGGCCCATGAAGAATTTACTCCAGATATCAACAACCCAGTCATAATTAGCAATTTTTTCCTCAATCTTCCCATGGGTAGAAGTTAAATTTAGTTGAATAAAGTAAAGCAATTATGCTTTACCTAGTGCACCGTTCACAATGTCTTGTGCATCATAAACAATTCGTATAGATACATTAAGTGATAAGCAGAGCTCTTGAAGAGTCATGTCATCGAGAAAAATTTTCTCACCTTGTTTCAGCATGACTGAGGGGAGTAGTAATTCATCTCCTAAGTTTTTCCCTTTCAGTCCTTTTATAAGATCTTGGCCGGTTAAAAGACCAGTGACTATTTGTTCTTGTCCCCAGTAAGGACTTGAAAGGCCATAAAGATGAATTTTAAAATTTTCTATTTTATTTAATCTTTGGCAAGGTTTTAGTAGTTCATTTTCAACAAGTTTTCCGACTACCCAGCTGCATGTTCTTTTTTGAGAGATTTTGTGAGGCAGATTTTTTGTTGCTGTATCCATGGCCTTTAGAAAACTACGAATACTGCCTACTCCATTTTCTTTCTGAGGTAAATCTTCGTAAGAATTTAAAGTTGGTAATGGTTTTTTCGCGATTAAATACCATTCATCAGATAACCATGCGAAACGGGAGCCAGTAGATTCATAAAATTTTTTTTGCATCGGTTCAACTTGATTGATTACTCTTGATGCACACTCAGCATCAACGGGTTTTAGACCATCATTATTGGGTCTAAACCTTGTTAGACCTACTGGTACAACTGCCGCTGAAAGGACTACTGGATAATCTCTTTGGGCAAAACTAAATAGATCATTGATGGTATTTTCTAAAGCTTTCCCATCATTGATTTCAGGACAAACAACAATTTGAGCATGAATTTGTATTCTTTTTTGGGAGAACCAATTTAACTGCTTTAAAAGTTCAATAGCATTGGGATTCTTGAGTAATTGCGACCTTAAAGAAGGTTCTGTTGCATGAACTGAAACAAATAAGGGGGTGAGTCTTTGCTTGTCAATTCTGAGCCAATCTTGTTCGGATAGATTTGTTAGTGTTAAGTACGAACCATATAAAAAGCTGAGCCTGTAGTCGTCATCTTTTAGATATAAGCTTTTTCTTTTACCAGAAGGCTGTTGATCAATAAAACAAAATGGACATTGATTATTACATTGTTTTAATCCATCAAATAAAGCTTCAGTAAAAGCAAGTCCTAATTCATCATCTTGATCTTTCTCAATTTCAATCTTATGTGTTTTACCTTTTTCATCTAATATGTTTAGTTGAAGTTTTTCTTCAGCAATAAGAAATTTGTAATCAATAAGATCTCTGGGTTTTACACCATTAATACTAATTAATTGATCACCAACTTCAAATCCAATTTCTTCGCCTATTGAACCAGCTTCAATAGATTCAACAACAGCAGGCTTTATTGTTCTTTGGTTTATCTTTATTGTGTCCATTTCGATTCCTGAACTAGAAAAATATTTTTTATATTTTTCAAATCGGTTGAAAAATTAAATTGAACTTGAAGAGTCAACGATATTTTAAATATAAGTAATTTTTCAATAAAAAGCACTTTAAAACGTTTTTGAACCATCTCTTTAGATTCTAATTCTTTAACTGAATCGAGAAAAGCATTGCAATCATTGCTAAATATGTGTTTTTAAGATTTTTTTCTTTTAACTTTCTTATTTGTATTCTGAAGACATTTTGGCTTGGGTATCGACTTGAATGTAAATTCATAGAAGGGTGAGCTGAAAACCAACTCAGTTTTATTAATTCTGATTTACTCAAACAATTCCAACACGCCCATAAATCAAGAAACGTCCTATCTTTCAAGGCCAAGGACATTGCAATTTTGGGCTAGCACAATGGTTGTCCTGCCGGTTTTTGTTCAGGCTCCATGGGTTCATGTGTTTCCATTTTCAGCTTTTTTATTTAGTTTTATAATATTTTTTCTTGGATTTTATTTATTAAAGTTTTCGACCGAAAAATGGTCTTCTTGGGGTTCGCTTTTGGTTGGTGTCAGTTGGAGCTGGCTAGGTGGATGTCTCTTTTGGGGTTGGTTAAGGGCTCATCCTGTTTGGCATTTACCTGTTGAGTCAATTGCCTTGCCAATAGCTGCAAGCCTTTTAAATACACGATGGAAAATAGGAGCAGGTTTCTACTTGGCGTCTTTACTTGGCACTGCTTTGACTGATGTGATGATTGTTCTAACAGGAGTGATGAAGTCTTGGCCTGTAGTTGTTGAAGCACCTTTCTCAGAAGCCTCCAAAATGTTGAGCTTGACTGCAGAACAATTATTTGATCCAGTTTCTTTAATAGCAATTGCAATTGCAGCCATATTGATAATTTGGATTGCAAATTGGATGAATCATAAATCAAAAAGTGATCCTTTGTCTTGTGACGCTTGGCTTGTCTCTAGTGCTGCTTTAACAACTACCTTATGGGTTGACGGCTTGTTTTTTGCTACCACACTGATTCAGCCCCAACTAAGTGGGTTGATCTGAAAAATAATATTTATGGACCTAAATACTGGATTTAATAAAAAAGATATTTACTCAAGAAATTGGGATGTGGTTGTTATTGGCGCAGGGGCTGCAGGTTTAATGACTTCACTTGAATTACCCTCAAAGTTTAAAGTTTTACTTTTAAATCGCAATACCAGTAAACGATCTTCAAGTAGATGGGCACAAGGGGGAATGGCTGCTGTTACTCGACTTGAAGATAGCGAGAGAGTTCATGCTTTGGACACTATTAAAGCTGGTGCAGGCCTTTGTGATGCTGAAGCAGTTCAGATGTTTGTTGAGAGTGCTCCAAAATTAGTGGATAGGCTTGTAAAACTAGGAATGGAATTTGATAGAACCTCTGGAAATCTATCTACAACTCTTGAGGCTGCTCACACTCACAGAAGAGTACTTCATGTAAAAGATAGAACTGGAAAGGCATTAGTTGATGTTCTTAATGAGCAAGTAGATCAAAGAGATAATGTTCTTCATCGGAGAGGAATAAGGGTTACTCAAATCTGGGTTGAAGGGGGGAGATGTTTCGGCGTGCAGGTTCTTGATGGACCTGCTTTGCGATGGATAAATGCAAGGGCTGTCGTTTTAGCTACTGGTGGTGGAGGCCATTTGTTTGCTAATACAACAAATCCAACCCAGGCATCAGGTGAGGGAATTGCTCTGGCTTGGAGGGCGGGAGCTGTAATAGAAGATCTTGAATTTTTTCAGTTTCATCCAACTGCTTTGACATTGGATGGTGCTCCTTCTTTCTTGATTTCTGAAGCTTTAAGGGGAGAGGGAGCCGTTTTAGTTGACTCATTAGGAGATAGCCCTGTAGATCATCTTGAAGGCAAAGATCTTGCTTCTAGAGATCAAGTTAGTAGGGCATTGTTTAAATCAATGAAGAAGCAAAAAGTTGATCATATAGGTCTTGATGTCAACTCTATTGATGTTGAGGATATAGAAGCACGTTTTCCATCAATTTTTCAAAGGTGTAGAGAGCATGGCTTAGAACCTTTAAAAGCAGTTATCCCAGTAGCTCCCTCTGCCCATTATTGGATGGGAGGTGTCTCTACAAATTTAAAGGCACAAACAAACATCAAAGGACTTTTTGCTATAGGTGAAGTAGCTTGTACTGGACTGCATGGTGCAAATAGGCTTGCAAGCAATTCACTAATGGAATGTTTGGTTTTTGCTAATCAAATGAGAGATATTGAATTAAATGATTATCAAACTGCAGCTTTATCAAAAAATAATTCAAGTTTTAATCAAGCAAATCTTCGCTTCTCAAAGGAACAAGGAACTCAGTATTTAATTAGGGAGATTGAGAACCTTAGACAATTATGCTGGCGTGAGGCTGGAGTTGATCGCTCTCGAAAAGGAATGATTGCTGCCCTGAAAAAAGTTAAACGAGATTATGAAAATCTTTTAAATGAGCCCTTGTTAAATCTAGTATTTTCTCAGTCAAAAGATGGAACTAATCGATTTGATGAAATTGCTAGGAGACATCTAAATTTGCTACTTGATTTAAGTAATCGGCAAATGTCAAGTTCGTTAATGTTGGAGGCTTGTTTGTTTCGAGAAGAGAGCAGAGGAGGCCACTTCAGAGATGATTTCCCTACTTCCGTTCCTTTTTGGCAATGTCATACTCGTCAAGTAAAAGGAAAAGATATTCATACACGACCGGTTAGCGATAAATCTGCTTAGTCTAAAAATCTTTAGTGTTTTTGTAATTACTAAGCTCAGCTAATTCCTTGAGACTTTTCACTCCTGAATCAATTGAACCATTGATTTCCCAAGAAGGGAAGCCTGTTATACCTTTCGCTTCGCAAAGTTCTCTTTGATTGTTAAATCCATCTTTGGCACATTCAACTAAATTTAATTTTTCTGCAGCCTTTTTCCCAAACATTTCTTTTTGATCATGGCAATGTGGACACCAGTAAGCGTTATACATTACCGCTCCTTCTTTTGTGAGATGTTCAGCGAGTTTTATTTTCTCAGGAGTACTTGCTGCTATTACTGCAGGAGGCATCCCTGGAATGTTATTTGATATTTCATTTGTGGATGGATCGACTGATGATGACCATATTAATCCTGCTAAAAGTACCGCTACTGACATAACAAAACCTCTAAAAAATAATTCTCCATAATCTTCCCAACCACCCCCAAATATATTTAATAATAGAATTAAAAGGGATATAAGACAAGAAAGTAGACAGAAGAAACAGAATGCTTTAATTTTAAATATCATTATAGATATTAAAATTAAACTAAAAATAAAATTTGATGTTGATATGTAAAACGTTCCCCACCATGTGATTTTTGATAGATTACTTTTTTGTTTTTTGAGAATTGGTATTAATGGAAAGATAGCCATTAATAATATTAATAAATAACTAATTAAGCCTATTAAGGATAAAGGAATTGAGAAATTATTTGTTTCAAATAAATTTCCCCAAGGGCTATTTAAAACTTTGTCGCAACCTCCTATACCACCCGGACAATTTAAGCTTCCTATCCAACCCCATTTATTAAGTGTGATTGATCCAGTATCAATCACACCAACTGTGGACAATATAGCGATTGCGACTCTCACCCACTTAGAACCTAGATCTTGGCGACGACGACTTTTTAGTCTGGAAGCTCCCATGAAGGTTGTTTTTAAATAATTAGATTAATATTTTTATTTTAATCAAGAAATTTTTTAAAGTCAGAATAATTTAAATCAATTTCAATGTTCTTTATATTTAATAACTATTTTAGTATTTAACTTGTCTATGAATATCAATTATTTAATTAATTTAGTTCTAATTGAAGTTTTAATTTAAATTAATTTAATGGCTTTAAGGGCTTTTTGAATAAGGAATGCTGCGGTAAGCCCAGCTCCTACAAAAACTAAATAAAAAATAATTCCCATTTGGTTTGGATCTCTCAACTAATAATAGAACATCTCGTGCTTTATCTTTTGAATTTATTAATTTTAATCTTGTATGTAATGTTCACCTGTCCTCAAGCATTGCTCAGCACGCTGTAATTCACGGCCAATGTAAATTGCATGATCTAAACGACTGATAGGGAATGGGCCATGACCTTCTGAAATCTGAATGCCTACTTCCTTTGCACTCTTACCTCTAAAAATATTGCTTGGTTGATTTGATCTTTTGGTTTTACAGCCAATTGGTTCACCTGAGTCGGGATCAATAGCGCGACCTTTGTGATCAATATTATTCAAATAATGTTCAAGTATCAACTCATTAGTCAAAGGCTCAACTTTTATTAAAAAATAACCTTTGGGATCAAGTTTTATTTGACGCTTGGATAATTTTTCGTCTAAAAGATTTATTGATCGAATCAAGTCTTCTTTAAGATCTAGATTTTTCATTCCTTTAACTTACAAATTAAAAAGAAAATAAACAAGTTCTATATTATGATTTCATTAAATTTATAAATACTTTTACTAAATATTTATCCTGATACGAAACTTCTTAAAACTAAAAATATAAATAAATTTATGATAATAAAAGCTAAATAAACGATACCTGGATTCTTCAGACCTGATGGAGCCGTTAATTCAAATCCAAAAAGGCTAATAACACTTTGTGACCCTTTACTTGAGTAGCTCAAAATCCCTTTGGATTCAGCTTGGCTTTCTTTATTGGTCTCCAATTCATCATTGTTGTTTGAAACTGCTTCATCTTTTTCAGGAGGATCTTGTAAATTGTTTTCGGTCATCTTGATTAGGTCTTTAATTTTCTGAAGTTACTATGTATTCGATAGTTTTGGTTCTTCAAACTTAAAAGGGACTTCATTATTTGTAGCGTTTATTTGGTTGAGCATTAATTTATTAGCTTTAGGTAGCCATTCTCGAATTAGTGAGTCCATCTGTATGTCATACCATCTATGAAGGCTTGAATTTGGTTTAGCAATAAAACCTCTTCGTTTTTTGTGACTTCCACCAGCGCCAGGATCAAAGTACTTGATTTTATTTTTTATTGCCCATTCAATCGGGGAATAATAACAAGCTTCAAAGTGTAAACAATCTATATTTTTATCTGATCCCCAATATCTTCCCCAAAGCATATCTTCATTTCTTACGCATAATGACATTCCAATTGTATGCTCATTTTGTTCTTCTTTTGCCTCAAATAAAATAATATTTTTTTTTAGTTCTTTTGATGCAAGTTCAATAAAAAATGATTCAGTTAGATATTTGCTGCCCCAAACCCCCCATTTTGAACAATGAAGCTGATAAAAATAATGCATTTTTTTTAAGTTAATGATATTTATTTCAGATCCACTAAGAACGTCTATTTTAACACCACATTTTTTTATACTTTCTCTTTCTCTTTTGATATTTCTACGTTGATTGGAATTGAATTTTTGTAGAAAATCAGAAAAATTTTTCTCTTTATTCAATTTTAAAACACTTTGTTGGTTTATCCATTTTGCACAATCTTGAGATTCAGCAATTATCATCCATTTAGGATCAACATATAGAAAATTAGAACTTAAAATCCCATTTTGTTTTGCAAAAATATCAATTTCAGAAAATAATATTTTTGTTAATTCTTTTTGATCAACTCCCTCTGAAAAAAGAAAGCGATAACCTTCTATAGGACTTAGTGGACTCATTCCTATTAATTTTGGATAATATTGAAGACCCATATCCTGAGCGAGTTGACAAAATGCATTATCAAAAATAAATTCTCCATAACTATGAGACTTAAGATATAAAGGGGCACATGCAATTAAATCTTTTCCTCTCCAAGCAGAGAGGAATAATGGTTGCCAACCATATTTTGGGCTGACACTATCAGAAGCTTCTAATGCATTTAACCAATCCCATTTATAGAAAGGAGTTGCATTCTCTCCTTGGAAAGTATTCCATATAATTTTTGGGATTTCCTGTATTGATGAGTGCCATTTTATTTTTATGTTTCTCATAAGAAATATTTGAAAATATTTTTAAGAAAAATCATTTTTAAAATATCTGATAAGGACTTCATTGTTTCCTAGATTTTTACTTTCTTTTAGAATCCAGTTTTCACTGTCTTTAATCTTTTTATTTATATGTTTTAACTTTGAGGAGACCCAGCAGTAGCTTCCTCCCAAAATATGAGGTGTAATAGTAATTTGCAACTCATTTATGAGATCTTCTTTAAGAAAAGATGATATTAGGTTTGCCCCTCCCAACAATACAATATTTGAAATTCCTTTCTTATTTAAATCATCAAGTGAGTCACGCCATTTTAATTTCAAGTTTAATTTTTTATGGAAACCATTTGGTGGTTGATCCTCATTTTTTTTTATTTTTTGTTGTAACAGCCATCTTTGAACGGGTTGCTTAAAAAAAAGCCAATTGATTGGAAAGTCGGTTTGATTACTTGCTATCAGTGAAATTGGCTGTTCATCTTTGCCTTCGAAAATCCTTTGTTTAATTAAGCTTTTATTTTTAATTATACAAATTGATCGATGATCTCTCAGAGTTTGTCCTCCCATTAGTGTCGCATCTGACCAGGCAATTGATTCTTCTAAAACTAAGCGATCGCCAGATTGCCCTAGTTGCGTTTTCCCTCCTTCTGGATATGCGATACGCCCATCTATACTTGATGCTAAAACTAATTTAACCCATGGCTTTTTCAATTATCTCAGTAGACTAACTTGATTATGGGAATCTTTGGCATCAGTTTTTGATTCAGGCACTCTTGCATAAACTTCAGCGGCATTATTTGGACTTTCTTGTAATTTTATTTTGTATAAATTTGCTCCAATTGCGTTAATTGGATTAGTTAATTTATCTGAGATATGTAGTGCAATATTTTCAGCTGTAGGTACGCAGTTTGCGAAATATGGAATATCTTTATTTAGAAAGGTATGATCGAAAGGTTCAACAACTAAATCATTAATTAAACTGTTTAATGCAGATAAATCACATAGCATCCCTGTCCTGGGATTAATCTTTCCTTTGACTGTGATATCGATTATGTAGTTATGACCATGCCCATTTGGACGTGCACATTTACCAAAAATTTTTTCATTTTCATTTTGAGGTAGGTCTTCTCTAGCTAGTCGATGAGCAGCTGAGAAGTGAGTTTGAACTGTTAAATAAGCATCCATAGCGTTTCCTTGATAGTCAGCCCAAAGTTTGGGGTTTTCGTAAAGACGTAAAGATTTTAAAGGCAAGTGGGATTTGAGTCGCTCCCAAATAACACGAACTAAACTTTCAGTTGTGGGAAGGCAACCTTCAGGTTTAGTTAGGTCAAATTCAGGCCAAGTTTCGTTTAAAAAGCGAAAGTCAAGCTGACTTGTTATTTCGTTTTTGATGGCCTGTTTTACATCTGACAGGTTTAGGACCATGCCATATTGATTAAGCTCTCCTTCCATGGTTACGATTAACTCGTAATTATGTCCATGGCCAGGTGCTATGGAGCATGGCCCAAACAAAGCTGAATTATCATCATCAGATAATTCAGGAAGCCTATAAAGGTGGCTTGCGCTGAAGCAGGCTCGCCTTGTAATTACACAGCTTCTACCTTCTCCGTG
>Ga0163111_10000739_pt1 | contig 19557 bp, 18 predicted proteins | sample CRUFie1St18metaG_FD_109645 | JGI IMG/M metagenome (GOLD analysis project Ga0163111, IMG submission 109645) | Marine microbial communities from the Costa Rica Dome - CRUD Field 142mm St18 metaG | ecosystem: Environmental > Aquatic > Marine > Oceanic > Photic zone | place: Costa Rica: the Eastern... | reverse complement strand
TTACAAAATCAAAAAGAAGCAAAAAAGGAGGAATTTCAACACAAAATATTCCCGCTGATGCTATAGGAAAGATTTTTGAAAATTTAAGTAAATAATAAAAAGGATTTAATAATTAAAATCATTTTTATTTATGGGTAAAAAACGTAGAAAAAAAACTGTCTCAGCAAACGGCAAACCATTTGTAAGCATTTGCACACCCACATATAATAGAAGATCCTTTATTCCAGCATTAATAAAATGCTATGAGAGTCAAACGTATCCTTCTGAACTAATTGAGTGGATTATTATAGATGATGGTGAAGACAGTGTTGAAGATTTATTTAAAAATATAAAAGGGGTAAAATATTACAGATATGAAAATAAAATTAGGCTAGGTAAAAAAAGAAACTTAATGCATGAGAAAACAAAAGGAGATATTATAGTTTATATGGATGATGATGATTTTTATCCTCCTGATAGAGTAAATCACGCTGTAAATAGATTACGATCATCTCCAGATTGTTTAGCTGTTGGAAGCAGTTTAACTTATATATATTTTAATGATTTGGACAAAATATATCAATTTGGTCCATATGGATCAACACACGCAACTGCTGGAACATTTGCATTTAAAAGAAAATTATTAAGTATGACCCGATATCAAGACGATGTTGATGGTGCTGAAGAAAAATATTTTTTGAAAAATTATACCATTCCTTTAATTCAATTGAATCCTATGAAAACCATTTTAGTATTTGCACATCAGCATAATACATTTGATAAAAGAAGACTATTGGAACAATGTCCTAATAAATATATTAAGGAAACAAGGCTAAAACCTTCCCAATTTATACGAGATAAATCGCTTTTAGAATTTTATACGAAACAATAAAATATTTATTAATTATATAATGATTAAAAAACTATTAAAACCTGTTCGCGAGCTTTTTGATTTATTTAGAAAGCAAAATACTGTTATCAAGGTTATTATTATTATTGCCATTTTGATTGTTGCAAGAGTTGTTACAGAGAGATTAACCTGGGGAATTTTTTCTCAAACTTATCTTGAAAATTTTGGATCTGGTGCTGAAACCGCTTTCGCCGGTGCTATAGGAGCTGAAATGGTTCTATGTCATATGAATAGTTGCGGACATTGTAAAAAAATGATGCCAGAATGGGATAAATTTGCCAGTCAAGGAAAAATTAAAACAAGAAAAATAGAAGTAAGTCAAGACGAAGATTTTATGAGACAGCACGATGTTACCTCATTTCCCACAATTCTACTTCTTGATAAAAATGGTAAAAAATTAGACGAATATCAAGGAGAACGTGATGCTTCAAGTTTTGCCGAATATGCAGCAAAAATTCAAAAATAATTATTCAATGTAATCATAATTAGAGTAAATGTTTAAATATTTGTAAATACGATTAATATCTAATTTACTAATATCATAATTATCGTCTTCAAACAACGAATAAATCTCATCTATGGAATGTGATTTCTTGAGATTCAAAAAAAAGCAAAACATATCTTCTCTATCCATATTTAGTTGCTCACATAATTTTTGTATGAAAAGAATATTATTGTATTCTGTTGAATATTTTGTTAATACTTTTGTAAATCTAACATCAGCTGGATTAAATTTAATTTTCTTATCATTAAAATTATGAAATAAAAAACTGTTATAAAATGATTTTATAAGAGAACTCATTTCATTAAAAATCCAAATTTGCTTTTGAAAAGTTATTCGATCTGTATAATCAGCAAAACAAATATTTTTCAATATATTTATGTAAAATGGAATGGTGTGTTTTTTTGAGTATTTCTCCAATACATCTATAATATTTTCGTGAAATAATAATGCTACGCTTGTTCTATCAGTTTCATTCATAACATATGAATGTTGTATAATTGAGAATTTATTATTCAAGAGTTTTTTTGTTATTTGTTTGGTATCTTCGTTATAATGTTTGGGTTGAAATATATTTTGTATAATTTTATTTTTAAGAAGACACTGATGAGATTTATAAATTTGATATGTAGACTCAAGTTTTCTAATATCTCCTTGAATAAATTCAATAATAATATCCATATCAGTATTATTCAAGTTGGGCATTAGAATACTAGATATTGTTTTTATTTGTTTTGTTGTTGGAGTATTTAATCTTATAGTTTCACAAACCTTCATCATTTCTTTTATTTTTTTATCAACGTGAAAGTTACTTATACAAATAATAGGTATCATTGTAATATCTTCCTTTTTCTGTTTTTTTGTTTTTTTTGGTCTAATAAGTTTGATTAAGCTATTTATTCCACCTTTATCTCCACTATTCATACCATCAATTTCATCCATAACGATAGCTATTTTTTTATATTCTGTTTTCTTGTTGAACATTGATAGAATATTTTTATCAGACATATTATATTTTGTGAGATCAGATATCACCGTTTTATTTCTTATGTCTCCTGCATCATAATGAATAATATCATAATTTAATTCACGTAATATATCTTTTACAAAATATGTTTTGCCTGTTCCTGGAGCTCCATATACATATACTCCTCTCCGCGTAGAGAGATTATGTTTATTCGCTTCAAAAAAAACTAAAAAATCCTTTAGTTTTTCCACACATTCTCCCCTATTTAAAATAGTATTGATATTTAATTGCTCCATCTACTTTTTTTTGTTTTTATATTTTTAAATACTAATCTCTCCGTTATGATAATATTATTTACATTTGTTAAACATTTTGTAGAATTAGATAATCTAGATAAATATCTTAACCACTCTATCCTGTTCCAAAATATTTTATTATGATAGTAAACCTTTTTCCGTTTTTTTATTAATGGTATATTACCGTTCAAATAAAAATTTAATATAAAACTAGCATCATTTCTTATTAGAAATCTTGTATACTTTTCAAACATATCGGGGGTTATCTTTTGTAATCTATTAGTATAATCAGCGATCCAATATTTTTTACTACATAATGCTAATGTTTTTACTGGAATATAATTAAAAATATGATTTTCAATCTCATTGGGTAATTTATCCATAAAGATATATATTTTGGATAAATTATTTAACAGATAGGTCTAACAATAGTTCCTTGTCCTGCTGGATTTTTAATTCTTTCGGTTCTGTTGGAGACTCCATCCCAGGTAAGACCGTGTTGTTTTGCCCAGTTGCAACGAGCTTTTAAAGCCGATTTACTGCAAGGTTGGTTTTTAGGACAGCTTAAAGAGCCTCCCATTGCTGTTGCAAAATTAGTTACACCAGGAGCACCATTTCCTAAACCTTGAACATTTTCACAATCTTGCCCACCTCTTGCTTCAAAATAATCGGGGCAAGCAGGAGTTTCGGGAGGAAAAGCTGCATCTTCTTTAGCAGCGTGAATCAAATAAGCAACAATGCACAAAACAATAATTAAAGTCACTAAAGCAACTGTTAATACAATTCGTTGAAAGGACATTATATAAAATTAGAGATATTATTTTTTTTTCGTTTATTAATATAATAATGAATAGCAATGCTAATGGAAGAGTTGATATTTTAGGAGATAAAGCACCTAACGTATTTCAATTATATGACAGGGTTCCGGTGAACAATAAAATAACGTCCTATAGACAAGCCCTCACTGGAAATTGGGAAAATAATATGGTTTCTAATGTATTTTTCAGCGCAGAAAACATTCAAATTATCCAAAATGGTATAAGAGCCGGTGTTTACAAGTTATCAAATCAACGGTTTCTTATAGGTCAGCAAGATTTAGATACTCTAAAAATTATAATGAGAAGTATCTTTTTACAACATTCACTAAATGATAATAAAAATGTAACCCAACAAGTAGAAGGTTTAAATAAACTAGTAATGAACTATTCAGTTCCCCAAATTATTGGAGAAGCAGAAGGTTATGTTAAATTTAAAAATGATGTTAGCACAATGGCAATGCCTATGGATAGACCTACTTCAACCTATGCTTCTAATACTCTTGAATTAAAACCCTGGTTTTAATCTATAAAATTGAATTAAATCTAATTTAAGTATTTAGATTTAATTTTTACAAATGTATAACTGGATCATAATAAATGCATTGGGATTCATTACTGGAATATTGTCAAGTTTAACTATAAATTTGATGTGCAAAAGCTTTTATCCATTGATATATGAATATTACTATGGCACCTATCTAACAATACAAGTGTTATTTGGTTGTTTTATGGGACACACTGTATGTCAATGGTATTGGGAAGAAAGAGGAAGATATTACAGATTAAGATATTCCAATATTCCTGCTGTTCAAAGATATTATTATTATAATTATAATCCTTTACACCAGCAAAATAGATCGGAATGTATAAAAAAAATAAATGAAACACATATGGATTAAAAGTATAATGCTCTGCCTAGTAAATTTTCTAATGTGTTACAAACATTAATAATACTATTCATAATATGTAGACTAAATTCAGAAAATTTTATTTGTTGTGCAAAATCATTTTGATACATAAATTTTTTATTCGATTCAGTAAATCTCTCTAACGTAACTAAAATTTCTTTCGTTAATGTCTGACAATTGTTTCTACAAATAGACCAGTTAAAAAAAATATTATTACCTATTCTATTACGTGTTTTGTCAAGAAGTTTATTTATAGTAAATTTCTTTTTTTGTAGGGTAATTTTTTTCATATCTTGATCACTAGACATTCTAAAATTTAAAGCTAATTTTAAACAATTATTTTTTTCCACTAAAATTTTTTTGCGTGTTTTATCAGGCAATTGTATTTCTAATATAATTGATGTGTGTTGGGGAAAAAATACTTCTTTATTAGTTGCTGCCATATACTTTTTCATTTCTCTTTCAAACTTGTAAAATGTAATTAAATTTAAAAGAATTTTTGCAAACTTAGTAATAGGTTGTCTTACTAAATAAACACGTTTTATAGGATAATCACCATACTTATTTAATACATCAAGGCAATCATTATTATATTGATTAAAATAATAATAGTCTCGATCAATGTTCATTCTTAACCATTTATATATGTAATAACTAGATATCAACCAAATAAAAAAACCTAATAGCAAAATACCAATAATACATATCAATATTAACTTCCAATACCCTAACTTAATATTGACACTAATACCAAAAATATTCATATAATAACAAATGAAAAAATTTATTCTTTATTAAACGTTATCTCAAGTAATTATTGCTTAACATTCTTTTTGATTTTGATCTTCTTCTTCATCTTTTTAACAGTTATACCATTCAATCGTTTATTTCTTTCTCGAATATAAATATTATATTGTTTCTCAAATGCCGTAATCTCACTTGACCACATTTCTTCTATAGTTGTAGAATTCAATACTGCATACTCTTTTTGAATTTCTGACAATCTATCTTCTAATTTCTTCATATTTTCTTCCTCTACCTCTTCAATACGCATTCCTCTAAGATATTTATAGTTCTCATCTTCATCAATAACATCATAATTTCTAGATTTCAATAAAGCAATAACAACTTCTCGTTTCTTTCTCCTAAGATCAATAACATCATCGCATTGTTCCTTGATAAATCTAACTTTATTTTCCAAAACCTTGATCAAACGTGCCAGTTGTTCCAACTGATATTCTTTCCTTGTCTCATACAATTTATATCTCACTGGATAATACTCATCAATAATTTCTTGAATTTTATTAAATTTTTTCAACTGTTGTTGAGAAGTAAACATATGCATATTTGATGTAGTAATCGTAGTATACAGTTTTAACTTCTTCTCTAACATTGAGCAACCATATTCAGTAAGCTTATTTCGAAGAGAATGCATTTTTCCTTCAGGAAATGTTACAGTAAAATCAATTCCATCATTAGTGCACAAATCTCGAAAATTTTTAATAATTGGTTTTTTCTTTTTGCCCTTTTTATCTTTATCACTTAACATATACTCCAAATCTTTTTTGTAATCTTCAGTCCACGTTCCCACAGGTAGTTCTGTAATACGAATTGTTTTGCTGTCTACAATTTCAAATTTTCCTTTAACTAGATATTTATGTTCAGCAATCTTAAATATTTCTCCAGTAAAACCTTCATAATATGGGACAATATCATCGATTTGTTCTAGAGGATTTATCAATCGTTTTTTAATATAACTACTAAGTTGAAGAGGATTGAATGAAGCACCCTTGTGACTAAAACCTGTTCCAATACCTTGACAACCATTAATAAGCGAGAATGGTAGGATAGGAACATAATGATCAGGCTCTACAAGCATACCATCATCATCAAGATAATTAAGAACAGGAAAATCTGCTTCTGGAAACAACAGATATGTGATTTGATTCAATAGTGTAAAGATATACCTAGGAGATGCATTATCTTTTCCACCTTGCAATCTGCTACCAAATTGACCTTTTGGAACAAGAAGACTAATATTGTTAGATCCAGTGAACTCTTGTGCCATCCCAATAATTCCACCTTGTAGAGAATTTTCACCATGATGATAACCACTATGCTCACTAGTATATCCCGCCAATTGTGCCACTTTAATTTCTTGAGTAAGTTTCTTTTTAAAGCAAGCATAAAGAATTTTTCTCAAACTGGTTTTTAGTCCATCAATTGAAGAAGGAATGCTCCTTTCACAATCATATTTTGAAAAGTGAATAAGTTCCCGATCAACAAAATCAGAATAACTAATCTCCTGTTCATCAGTATCAAGAACCAAATCTCGATTATAATTTTCCAACCAGGTTTTACGAGAGTCAGCTAATTTTTTATTGAATGCTTTATCAAGTGAATCATCACACTCTTTTCCTTCGTGCGAGAATGTAATGAATCTTTTTTCTCTGAAATATTCTTTAAATTCGCGCGCTTGAGATGTTCCCAAACCCTTAAAATATTTAATTTTCCAACCTTTTCCATTATTATTTGCATCTTTCCAATCTCTATACTGTTTCTCATTATAAAATGAAATGGAATTTGCACCTTTTGTAGCCTTAATAATAGGAGTATTCATAAAACCTAGGAATCCAGGAATTCTGAGCAATTCTTTCCACTGAGATTGAAATAGGTTAATACACAAACCTTTAATATGTGACCCATCTAAATCTTGATCAGTCATAAAGACAATTTTACCATATCTTAGCGAAGTTTTGATATCTTCAGCTGTGTAAACTTTATTCGAGTTTAAACCCATAATTTTTTTTATATTATTTACTTCTTCATTTGTATTGATTTTACTCTGAGCTACATCCAATACATTCATCAGCTTACCCTTGAGAGGAAAGATTCCATAAAAGTTCCTGTCATCTTTTGATAGTCCAGAAACAATTCCAGCCTTAGCCGAATCTCCCTCGCATAAAATGAGTGTGCATTGACCACTCTTTTTTCCTCCAGCAAAATTTGCATCCATTAGTTTGGGAATTCCACGAATTGAACGTGTTTTTTTGCCATCAGTATTTTTGGCTTTCTTTTGATGTTTAAGTTCATTAGAAGCAATTGCCATTTCCATAATTCCCATCTTAGCAAGCTTTTCAATAAACTTATTACTAACTTCACATTTGGAACCAAACTTAGAAACAGGGGTATTCATATAATCTTTTGTCTGGGAATCAAAAGCTGGATTTTCAATGACACAGTTTACAAACAACATAAGTTGCTCTTTAATTGTAGCTGGCTTTACCTTTACTTTTTTCTTTTTTTCAATATAAGCGATCAACTTTTTTACAATCTGATTCAAAATATATTCAACGTGTTTACCACCTTTTCCAGTATGTATACCATTTACAAATGAAACTTGTGTGAACTCATCAAGAGGAGACATACTTACAGCATATTCCCATCGTGGATGCGATTCAAACAAGCGTTTGGTCTCTTTTTTAGAACCAATATACATATCAATATACTGTTCAAACTGACGAAACGGAACAGCTTCACCATTAAATTTAACTCTAACGGTTTTGTCAGTTACAGCACCAATATCATAGGTCCTTTTTTTCAGTAAATTATACATATCTTCAGTCAAGTTTTCAATACCAAATCGAGTATAATCTGGTAGGAAACTGACTTTAGTATATGGTTTTGTTTTACATTTTCTCACAGAAGGCTTATGAATAACATCAAGATTATTTTCAAATCTCTGACGATATTTAAGTCCTCTGACGTGATCAACAGTTTCAATCTCACCCCATTTTGAATAAATCAAAACAAGCTTAAAACCGAAACCGTTCTTACCACCTACAATTTTCTTTTGATTTTTGTCATAATTAGTAGAAGTGCGGAGATGGCCGAAAATCATTTCAGGAATCCACAGATTGTGTTCAGGATGCTTTTCAACGTCAATGCCATTACCATCATTTAAGATAGTAATTACACCAGTTTCTTTATCAATAGTGACTTCGATTTTGGTCACAGGCATTGCATCTTCACCTTCCGCAATTTTTTGTCCAATGCGCACAAAATGATCCCTAGCATTCACAATTCCTTCATCAAACAACTTGTAAAGGCCCGAAATCCATTTATATTCAGCGTATTGAAATTTTCCATCTTTTAAACACCAATTCACAACATTATCTTCTTCAACTGACCCAATGTAAGTATCGGGAGCATCAAGAATATGTTGCTTGTCGGTTTTTTTCTGGTATTGTTTGGCTAGTTGGCTTTTTGTCTTAGACATAATGAAATATATTGTTAATTTTTTTCTAAATCATTTTTTCAATTTTATATTTTACAGGGACCCCCCTACGATTTAGTATCAGAGAAAAGTATTTAAATTTAAAAAACTTAAACGCATCAAGAAATAAATATTTATAAAATGTCAGAGAGGCCCTCCTGGGATGAATTTTTCACCAAAATTGTAAAGGCGACGCGTGAAAGATCGGCCTGTGAGAGGTTAAAGGTTGGTTGTTTAATTGTTAAAGACAACCGAATTGTTAGCACAGGATATAATGGTTTTTTACCAGGTGCACCGCACAAGTCTATTGTTCGAAATAATCATGAACAGGCAACGGTGCACGCTGAACAAAATGCATTATGTGATTGTGCTAAGAGGGGTGTGAGTTGTGATGGTGCAACCGCATATATAACGCATTATCCTTGTATTATTTGCACTAGGTTAATGTTGGCTGCTGGCATTCGTGAAATTAAATATTTATTTGATTACAAGAATGATGAATTAGTAAAAGTTTTTACAGATCAAATTTGTGTTTCTGTTACTAAACTTAAATCTGACTCAAATGAGTAGTAAGTTTTGTTATAGAATAATATGAAATTCCAAATAATATTGTTTTACTTAATAGTCCAGCTAGACCAATTCTACCATCCACATTAAATAATGATGGAGCAAATCTTACCAAAACTTTTTGAAAATAAGGTAACTGAAACAAGAAAAATAAAACCATTACAAAAATAGGTGTCTGTAGTTCTTCATAAAGTGAATCCAAACTATCTTGTTCTTTTTTAACCTGTCTCGTTTGTTTTGCAATACTTTCAAAAGTAGAATCATCTTCAATATAGTTAGCATCTTTTGATTCGGGAACATAATTTGGTCTAACTTGATTATCAGCAGTTATTTGATTTGTTGTCATTGGAATATCACGACTTGATAATCCTGTCATATCATTCTGTGCTGCTTGTTGTAATCCTAAAACAATTTGATTAATTGAATCTTGAGTTAATTGTTGAGGAGGAACTGGTGGAGCACCCACGTTATTATTTTTCGGTAACTCTCTTTTTTCTAATACAACTCTATTAGGTTGGGGAGACATTTTATTCGGTAAAGATGATATACTGGATGTCCCTGTTGCTTCAGGTTCAACTACCCTGGTTTTTCCTACTGCCATCGACATATAATAATAGTAAATATTCATAAAATATCTACTATTACGCAAAAGGAATTACTTTTTTTGTTGAATCACAAGATCCTGTTTTTTTTTCAAATGTATAACATTTATTGTTAAAACCAAATGTTTTTTTATCAATATCAGTATATTTAGGTCCAAAAAATACTAAACAACTCCTATCATTGCATACTTTTCTAAAAAGAGTAGCAAGTCCTAAACCTAATACTGCTGATATAACATATTTACTGTATTTTCCATACATTAATCTTCTAACTTCAAAAACCATATATATATAACATTTAAATTAATTTACAGGATATTCAATAATTGATTTTTTGTCTTCTGGACACTCCACTTCTTTTGCTGAAAAACTATGACAAGTCCCACCTTTATCCTTATACTGTATTTTTCCAACATTATCAGGTGTGGGATATACATAAATTGTTTGAGTATCAGGTGCTGAAATATATACCAAAAACATACCAAAAGCTAAAAATAAAATAAATGTTGGTGCGTGAAAAAACTTCATATATTATGTACAAATATTATCTTAATTGCATATTTATCACCTCTTCTTCTTCACCAGGTATATTTATTTCTAATTGTGATAGTGTATGTCTTTTTTGTATCAAACTGTAAGTTTCATTCTTATCATCTACATCAATAATATTTAATGCATAAGTAGCACGACGAATTTTTTCCTGGATAGGAACCATTGTTTCTATATATAATTCCATAGCACGCTGTAAAACAACTATACTTTTTTCTTGCCCAACTGGATTGTTATACTCTTCAATTGTAGTTTTAAATTCATTTATAACTTCGCGTAATCTATTTTTTAGTTGTGAAATATAGACTGAGGTTTTTATCGTTTTTGCATTACCGTCATCTTCCAAAACTGTTTCATCTAATTGATCTAACATAGTTTTTATTGTATTAAAACTATCCACAGTTTCTTTATAATCAAGTTTCTGTGCTTCAAATTCTTGCGAAACAATTTCTTTATCTTTTAATCCAAAAAGCAAGGACAGCTTTAAAGCAATAATATTTGCCATTTTAATATCACGATCACTATTTAATGCTTCCAAAATTTCTGGCATCAACATATAATGACCCCTTTTTAACTCAATATTAAAATTACAAGGTTTTGCTGCCATACATTTTCCTCTGTAAAACCCTTCTGTGTTGGTAAAAGACATACCACCTTCACCTTTACAAAAAATACATTTTCTTTTTATTGCTTTTATTTTTGCTTTTTTTTGATCTAATGTTAATTTTCTATTTTTTAAATATTTCTTTTTTGTTCTCATATATGCATCATCATACATTTTTTTTGCCTTGTAAAATTCTTCAAGTGCTTTATCATATTCAATACGGGGTTTTTTCTTTTTGACTGGTTCTTTTTTCTCTGGTTCTTGTTTCTTTTCTGTATTCTTTTCGGTATCGTCTATCTCGACAAAATCATTCATTGTTATCCACGGTTCTTCATTATTACTATTCATTTATATTTACGTTTTAAAAAAATTTTCGTGCAGTTTCACAAAATCACTCTCGAATTTGGGAAGATTGGTAATACTTTGATTTTGCTCTTTATACTTAGCATCTGTAAGTGCTTGTATTTTTGTTAATATATAATTCTGTTTCATCTGTTCTTTCTTTTTTCTTGCTTCTTCATTTGGACGTGTTTTGTATTTATACATAATTACGCCTCCAAACACTAATATAAATCCTAGTAAAAGTCCTAAATTTGTTAAATCGTTATAATAATTTGTTCTTTTTTTATTACAACTCTTTAATGTTTCTCGCAAAAAGTATTTTGTTCCTGACTCAATTAATGCGGGTTTAGTATCCATATTCATATTATTTATGTTTATTAAATCAAATTATATTATACTTATTATATAAAAATGAGTTCCGCTTCCACAAATATAATTTCTGCTTCAGCATCTTTAGCTATATTCTCAATTCTCACCTGTGTTTATTTTTTATTGCGTTATTTGTTTGTAGACGGTTATAAGAAAAATAATTCCACACTTAGCTATTTGTTTACTGGATTTTATATTATTCTTGCTATTGGTGCCCAATTCGGAATAAATTTTAAAAATTCTAAAGAACATTGTGGAGAACCACAATTTGCAAGCACATTTATTTATACTGTTCTTCCTAATTTTACTATTTTTTGTTTGATTATGCTTTTACTTTTTGTTTTTCCTGGTTGGAGAGCTCCATTTGCCAATACATTTGGTTATGCCATAGCCTGGTTATTAGGAGTAAAGGGAATTTTTAATAATATGTTACCAGCAAAAAGTGGTAATAAATTAATACAACAAGTATGTGAAGATAGTTCTACATTTATTAACGAGATCACACCAGAAAATTTCGATGCCTTTATTGGTAGAATGCGCCAAAATAAATTACTGTCTAGTAATGCTGATCAATACATACCACAACTTTATAATATGGTAATGTTGAAAGATAATATTGCTAAACTAATTTGGTATTTATTAACAGGATGTTTGGTAATTTCAACTTCTTATAATGCTATAATGGGTATTCAATGTGAGAGAAGTTCTGCCAAACTAGAAGAGAAACAAAAGCAATGGGCCACTGCTGTTGATTCAGAAAAGACAAAACCCATGAAACAATTTGCTGTAACTGACTAATACTTAAATTTAGGATAAGTCAAATAATACAATACAAATAAATAACTAAATATTGCTAATATTAAGGAAACAAGCCATATGGGTATAACTGTTTTACTATACGATCCTAAACCAAATTGTCTTAAAGTGCCATCCTTATTATAAATAAAAGCTGGTTCAACCGTTTGAACAACACAAAACAGTATTATAAATATAACGATTGATACTGATGTCGCATTACGTCGAATAAATAATCTGTTCATATTGAAATATATACAGATTATTTTATTTAGTTTTTAAAACTTAAATCATACAATATAATATATTTAATGAATTTATTCAACATTTTAAGATATGGCACAGTGTTTTTACTATTTATCTCACAATCACATAGCCATAGAAGACTTGCATCTCAAACTTGCTCAGGACACGATGCTTGTAAAAATAAAGTTTGGAACGGCAATTATGATATTACTTGTGGGGGAACAAATAGTGAAAGAACTTGTCGTTCAACCACTTTAAATTGTGGTTCAGGTTCTTGCACTATAAAAACTATCGGCAGCGGACACGATGCCTACCAACAGAGCACCGTTAATGCGAAAGAATCACAATCATTTAAATTAACTTGTTCAGCTTCCGGACAAAGAGATTGCCAATCTAATACAATTTGGTGTCCACAAGCTCCCGGAACAACTTGTGAATGTATAGGATGTCCCAGTAGCGTTACAATGAAATGTGTTCAAGGTGTTAGTTGCACAAATACAGGATCCGCCAGAGTAGATTATGTAACATCGTCAATAACTCCACAAGGTTACCAAATCCCAGATGCTGTATGGGATAAAGACACTACCAATACTGGTAAAAGACCCGATTGCCCTTTTACTATTATTCCTGGAGCTACTGCAAATGTTAATTATGTTTGGGGAACACTTGCACAATGTAAAACAAAATGTATAGAAGAACCAACAGGAAAGTGTAATATGGTATCTAGATACGGAGAGACTACAAAAACAGCTACTGAAAATTGGCACTGTAGATTTTATGCTTGTCCTGATCCTAATAATTTTACCTGGGTTACACAAGATCAATGGGGTAATTACGCATCTCAATGCAATACGTATAAATTACCTATAAGACATTACATAGAATCATCCACTACTTGCACAAAAACAATAAATAAAACTAATTGGATAAATAAAACTGTAACAACTAATCAAATAGTATATGAATATAGAAATATTAGCGACTATTTTTATGACGCAGTTATGTTAGAAAGTATTTGCAATGAAGGCAGATATAGTTACTACACTGGAAACACTAATGAAGCCTGGACTACAAAATCGTGGAAATTAGGTTGTAGTCAATATAAATTAGGATACAAAACATTAAATCAATGTAAATCTAAGTGTAACTGTAATAATTCTCCATCATCTTTTTCGAGTCATTCACAATATAAAACTTGCAGCAAAACATCTGCCTCATCTAATTATTTACCTTGTAGACAAAATGCTTGTAGTGGCGGAAATTGCTGTTCTAGAAGTTCAAATATTTGTAAAGATGCTTGTAGAGCATTTCATAATGTTAAATTTTCTGGCAAAATAGTTACTTATCACGATGTATACAGAGATAAATATATAAACAAAACAAGATTAATCAATGTAACACAAAATATAGTTAATTATACACAAAAAACTATTTATCATGATAAATGGATCAATAAAACACGATTTATCGACAAAATACGGTGGACAGACAAAACTAGATGGACTAATGCCACGCGGTGGGAAAACAAAACAAGATGGACAAATTCAACAAGATTTATAGATAAAATACGGTGGACTAACTTGACAAGATTGATTAATGCGACACGATGGTTAGATAAAACAAGATGGAATAATGCTACGCGATGGATTAATGCGACACGATGGATTAATGCGACAAGATTAAACAACGTGACAAGAATCATTGTTAAAACAAAATGGAATAATGTTACAAACTATAAATTTATTAATGTAACTAGAGAGATTCTAATAAAAAAATACCTTTATGGGGATAATTGTTCCTGCCAAAATACAACAATATATATTAATAAAACAATTGAAAGTAAACCCTATCCTACTGGAACTATACAAAACAATCACGATAATTTTAGAAGCGTGGAAAGTATAAATAAACATTCAAATAATAATACTGACTGTGGAGACAATACAACAAATAGAATTTTTCAAATAGGTTTCTTTATAACACTAGCAATGACATTACTGTGTTTTTTGATGATTGCCTGGAGATGTGGATTGCGAGATATGTTAGAAGAATTTATTGATGATACTTGTTTCTGTGGTTGTAGAGATAATTTTCAAATGTGCAAAACAATATGTTGCATTTTAAGAGAGTGTTGTGGTGATGAAGAAAATGAAAAAGAATCAATTCATAATAGAAAGCCTCATCCACAAAATGCACCCAGAATAGAAATGAACATAATGGAAAGAGTCGAAGTTGATCCAGTAACAGGTGAGAATAAAATTATTAGAAGATTGCAAGTGTAATCAATATTATTTTTATAAATATTATTGATTTATAAATCTCCATAATCTAGTCTAAATTGATCATCGTTATCACCCATATCATCATCTTCTACAATTGTATTAAGGGCATAAACTTCAGCATCTATTCTTCTAGCGACATCCATTTGTTCCAATGCATCAAAATTATACATATCACGATTCTCTCTAACAACATCACTATTTTTATCTAATTGTAATTGCATTAACATATCTTTATCTATTTCTTGTCTTTCTCTATCATATTGTTCTTCATCATACACAAATAATGCTTTTGTTTGACCCAAACTCCAATTACCTAATCTCTGATTTTTCATTATATTTTCAATCTCACGTTCTTCAACTGTCAAATCTCCTAGGCGAGTAGTAATCTTATTTTTTTCCCTTTCTTTTGCACGCAATATACTATCTGTAATATTACTGTTTGAATAGTTAAGAATATTTTTATAAACCATCATCATATCCAAATAGGTAGTAAGTAAATTGTTTAATTGAATATTTCTATCTTCTCGTTTACCTTCAAGAATTTCTGCTTCAATAGAATACGCCATAGTAGATTCCGCTGCGTCTACTTCTATTTCATCATCTTGTTTTAAATCATCAACAACAAGTTCTACAGGAACTTCCATTATTGAATCCATATACATATTAAGGCAACACAGTAAATAGAAAAAGGTTAATTCTTTCAATATTTTTCCACTCATTATTGTCTTGTGTTCAGTTTCAGCAAAAAAAGGTGTAGCATTCATTAAATCAAGCAAATCATCTGTTTTAGATATTACTTTATTAAGTATTCCAGTTAGTTGATCATCCCCGAAAAATTGTTCTAAACTGCTATATTCTTTAAAAACTATATCTTGAACATCCGTGGTGTGGAATTCTGATTTACCCAATCTCCAATGTTTGGGTATTTTTTTCGCTTTAAAACTATTTTTGTTTAAAATAATATTGGGATATACTTTCGCTAAGTTGAAAATAATTATTTTCAAATATTGCACAATTGTGTAATCAGTTTCATCATTATCAGTCATATAAATATTTTGCCCCCTTTTTTCCCAATTTAAAATAAATCTTTTTTGTTTCTGTTTATTTTCTTTAAAGCTACCTTTAGTTTCACGATCTGGAAAAACCTCTTTAATAAAATCACGCACACTAGGTTTTAATTCAGTTGTTCTTTCGATATTATTAATTAATTTATCTACTGTTTCATTATTGAATTCTTGTAAGTAAGCTAACAAATCAACTACACCTTCATCTTTAGTCTCAGAATATTCAATGTAAAATCTATCAATTAACTCATATAATCTATCTAATACCACCCTTCCACACAATAATGGATTATCCTTTTCTTTCAAATATTTGATAACACCTTCTAACGCGTGTTTGGCAGAAACAATGACAGGATTTAAATTTATATTTACTATTCGTTGTTTATTTACAGCATTCACTAAATTAACCATTGCTTCATTTGTAAAATTAAATCCATCTCTTTTGAGCTGTGTGATTCTATTTTCTAATGGATGAGGTCCTTTCATATTTTCAAAATACTCTTGTGTTTCATTATACAATGTATTGAAGCCAAATGCATCACTACTTATACTGGCACCAATTTCACCACATAAAGTTATCAAATCCTCGGTAAAATTAATGTTAGGATTATTATGACAAAAATATATGAATGAGTGATAAATAGTTCGTTCACTATATTCACTTCCTAATACAGTGTATTTCATTTTTGTGTCTTCAGGATTAAACATAAATGGTGATCTAGTTTCTTCGATTGTTCCGAAATAAAGTGCTGATAAATTTTTAATAATGCCGTTGTATTTTTTTATTAATGGCGCTCCTTCAACAAAATAATTATATGTGTCAAATGTTCCTTCATTGCAACAAGCATTTTCAAGATAAGGAACGTTTGTTCCCTTATTAGTAAGAATAATACTAACCTTGTTAACAACTTTTTGAATTTCTTCTTGAATACCTAAAGAATAATAAAACATCATACCATATAGTTTATGTAATCTATCAAATTGGCTAGGATTACCACGTGATATCTCTTGTAATAATAAATCAGTAAACTCTGGTCTTACTGACGTTAAGTTCTCTACACGTTGTGTAACAAGAGGAGGCAAAAAGAAACTCCACCCTTTAACATCAATAGCCAGTGGAATATTTTGCAAATCATCATCACTACTTGTTTCTAGATAAAATCTTTTTCCTGCTATTTTTTCCTGAATTTCATCTTCTTTTAACAGTTTTTTATCTATAATGACCTGAATTTTTTTAGCTACTCCATCCATAATTTTTTTCTCTTCGGCTACTCTTGCTTCTTTTCCTTTATTTTTTATTTTTATTCTAACTTTTCTTGTTAACGATGGTAATACATTCCAGGGATCAGTATCTGATTTCAGATTCATAGCCACACAAGCCAAATAATTTAAACTATCCATATTTCCCATATTTTCAGTGGGATATCCATAAAAAGATTTTTTGCATCCTGTTCCAAAAGTTTTCACGGCTTTTACACTAGGTGTCATAGTTTGCATAGCAATTAAATAGTATGAAAGGGTGTAGTAAAGTAAAAATTCATTAACATATTTTTCATATGGAAGCATCGTTTTGCCTTTCTTTCTCATTTTCTCAACTTGAATTTGATACTTCTTTTTTGTTTTTAACTCTTGTGTTAATCTTCTTACTGTGTGTCTAATAATAAATTCTTGTTCGCTCGCTACAGATATACCCATACTCTGATCCAATGTATTAATAACACGGGATATTACTTGTGCATTTACATCCTTGTAAAGCTCTTCTTTTTTCATTTCAAAAATATCAATTAATATATCCCCCTTATCTCTCTGTAACAAATCATAACTAGTCAATGGTCTACCAGCTGCATCAAATCCTTCTAACTCTTCAAACTCAAGTTGTCTTATAACAAATCCGCTATGTTTATCAACAATCATATCACCATCATCACTTTTTGTTCCTCTTTCAGCACATATTTGGTCTAAAATAATAGTATAAGTTCCTTTAAAATAAGCCTGTGCCAACTCATATAAAAATGATGGAAGAATTTTTGTATTAGTAGCTGAGCAATAATACCAATAGACATCTTCTGGATCACTAGGAGAATAGAAAGCTTCTCTACAATATTTATCTACAAATCTAATAATATTATTTTGTTTATTAACAAAATCTGATTGGGACAATATAATATCAAGTAATTTTTGATAAGGAGAAACAACTTTTTCAACATCTTCAAGTTGTAAAGCTATTTGAACTTTATTCATATCATATTTTCTTTTTTCATAAAACTGAATAGCTTTCAAAAGACTTATTACTCGTATTGATTCAACCAAATCTGTTTCAACAATAACCCTTAAATTTTCACTTGCAAGATGATCTTGACCTTCAAAATGTTCTAAAATTTCTTCAACAAGTTGTTTATTTAATTTAGCTTTATTTTCATCATTATCACCACATTCATTTCTGATGCTTAAACATTTTGTTTTAAGGTTACAAAAAGCAACTTCATCAACTTCTTTTCCTCTTAGACCATCGTCTAATCTCCAACGATTGTTTTCTCTGATATAATAATACATATCTCCGTCTCTATCTAGTAAAGCATATTCACCGTCTCTAACAAGTCTTTTACCATTAATTATTGCATCTGCTTCAACTAAGGAATCGGTTTCCTTCATTCCAACATTTTCTTGTAAGTGAAAAATAAGCTGATTACGCAATATTTCACCTCCCATCTGTTTAAATTCAGTAAAACTGTCTAAAATATCGTAACGGGTAGGATCGTATTTTTTATCAAAATAAACTTCAACATCATCATCAGCAGATAGTTCATCCATTTCAAGATATCGTTTTGCCAAAACAAATTCAGAACATTCATTTGATTCCGTGTTAGTCAATTCTTTATTTACTTCATCAAGTTTATCTTGTAAACTTTCACCAATATCAATGGAACTATTTAAGGTTAACATACCCAATGATAAAATATTATTGAATAATCTTCCTCCATCAATGGATATCAGTTGTCTTAAAATTTCACTAGATGATCTAGATTTTATATCATACTCTTTTATTACAAATAGATCACCATTCTCTCCTGTTTCGGGAATAACTATATCTGCAAGAATGGGTAGTATAATATCAGGCATTTCAAATGATTTTTGTATAACATATCTCTGAAACTCAGGAACACTTGCAAAAATAATTTTTTTTCTCGCGGTGATTTTATCACGCATATAATCAAGAATTAACCTATATGTAGGATAACTAATATCATCAGTGTATACCAGAAATGGTTCCATTTGTTTAACAATTTCGTAGTATGAAGAATCATTTACCAAATATTTTTTTATAATTTCGAAAAGTTTATCTGTTTTTGGAACAAGATTATTTAAATATTCTTTATAGCTTTTTTGATCACGATCTTCATAATCCACCTGTTGTTTAAAGCTATATTCCTTTATTGTTTTAATAAAATTTTGATTATTTTCTTCAGAAGATTTTGAATTT
>Ga0163111_10000738_pt1 | contig 19567 bp, 17 predicted proteins | sample CRUFie1St18metaG_FD_109645 | JGI IMG/M metagenome (GOLD analysis project Ga0163111, IMG submission 109645) | Marine microbial communities from the Costa Rica Dome - CRUD Field 142mm St18 metaG | ecosystem: Environmental > Aquatic > Marine > Oceanic > Photic zone | place: Costa Rica: the Eastern... | reverse complement strand
TGTGGTTGTCCCATTTGTTGACCCATTTGTGGTTGACCCATTTGTGACTGACCCATTTGTGACTGACCCATTTGTGGTTGTCCCATTTGTTGACCCATTTGTGGTTGACCCATTTGTGGATTCATCATATTTTGATTTCCACCCATAGATAATGATTCAAATCCTTCTAGTCCACCCATTCCTCCCATATTACCAATACCATCTAATCCACCCAAGAAATTATCTAAAGAATTCATTCCATTATTATTGTTATTCATTGGATCCATTTCATTATTATTTAAATTTCCATTGTTTCCATAATTTCTAGTGTCACTTCCATCAAGAGCAAAATTAATTTCAGGTGGTCGTTGATTTGAATTATTAGAGAGTCCTGGTAACGCCATATTACCTGGTCCATTGTTATATTCTCCTTGTCGTTCCATCATTCTCTGTTCTAATAAATCTTTTGAACTAGATTTAGAATTACCGTAATTGTTATTTTCATTTATATTTCCAAAAAACATATTTCCTTTTTCACCAGTTGCTGACATAAAATTATTATTTTCATCAAAATTTGAAAAATTATTATTAGAAATATTTGAACTATCAATCATACCAGGTAATCCAGTATTGCTTTTATCTTTAATACTCATATTTTCAGGATGCTCCTGTACAATATTTTGTCTTTTTCCATATAAATCTTGATCTCGAGACATTGAAGATTTTTGAATATTATCATATCTTGATTTATATCTTTTATAACATTGACTCAACGTTTTATCATTTAATTTTTGTAACATAATACTAGGATTCCCTTTTAAAACAATTTTTTTGTTTTTATTAAAAACCATATTCATTTGTAATAAAAGAAATTCCTTACAAGCATTTAATGTTTTTTTAGATTTACCAGTATCTAAATTTTTACATAATTGTTTTAGTAATATATTTACATTTTTATGTGAAAAAAAATATTCCTGTAAGCTCATTTATTTATATTATTATATGATATAGATTAAGTTTTAAATATTTTGTTCTTAAACGATTATTTTAAATAAATATAAATTATATTATTTTTTATATAATTATAAAGTATAATATGAATTCCAATTTTAATGGATTTTCTAATAATCAAATGAAAATGATGCAGACAAATCATAATTTTAATCAAGCATTTCAAAATAGTAATAATCTTATTCCAGAATTAGATGTTAATAATCATGGAAATCTTGTTCATAATAATATTAAAAGCAAAATATTTTGTGAAAATTTAGAACAATATACACTTTTTATAGATGGTAGTGATAAAAATAATACAAATTTTCCAAATTCTTTTGAATTTACTGCTCAATTGGGATATGATAATTCAAAATATATATCTTTAGGACATAATTTAGAAAATATTAAATATATTAAATTAAAACATGTTATTCTTCCAAAATATAATAAAATAAAAGATGTTAATAATGAATATGTCTATGATACAACTGAATTAATATCAGATAAAAATAGATTTTTAGTTTTAAATATAGATGAAATAAATGATATAAATACTTTTAAGAGTGGTATAAAATATAAAGATAATTGTTTCATACTAAGAAGTGATAAAAATATGGGAAACGACCATCAATTATACGTTCCAATAGAAAGAGACATTATTCATTATAAAGATTCAAGTTTAAGTAATTTATCAAAAATGACAATAAAATTATGCGATGATATTGGAAATGTTTTAACAACACAATTAGAAGATAATTTAGGTAATATCGAAATTAATGCAGATATTAATAAAAAAATTGGAGAACAAGATTTGGCTGAAAGTTTAAAAACAAGTTTAGAAGAAATATTTAAGAAACATCATATACAATTAACTTTTGAAATAGGAGTAATGGAAAATGAAATTGCTACTAAAATAACATATTAAAAAAAAATTTTTATAATTTAATAAAATATAGTATAATATATATGAAAGATCTAAAAAATATACTAGTTGGAGTTTTAATTATATATGGTATGTTTATAACATATTTATATAATTTAGAATACAAACAACGTGATCAATATATGAAAAATAAAATTAAATATATAACACATAAAACAAATGAATTAGAAGCAAGAGAAAATAACATTGAAGAAAAAGAAAAAGTTCTAATAGATCAAGAAAAATGTATGGTAGAAGTTACAAGATTACGTAAGATAATTAAAAATGCACAAGGTTCATTAAATATCATGCATACATCATTATTGTCAGATAAGATAGAAGAACAAGTTCAAAAAATTAATAAAGATAAAGAAAAAAATTTAGTTGTAAAAAATTTAAAATCTAATATACAAGAAGAAATTGAAAATATAAATGATGATTTAAGTAAAATTGAGAATGAATCAGAAGAATTATAAAGACATTGCCCAAGAATATTTTAATCCAATAATTCCTCCAAATTGTTTCAAAATTAAAGTATCATCTATTTTTTTATCAAGTTTTATTTGAATTATTTGAGTAGCAACAGATAAATTATTTTTTATAATCAATTCATTTAGTTTTACATAAATTTTTTTATAACAATAAATTTTTTCAAGATATCCATTTTCTAAATCTGAGAAAATTTTATTATGTCCTAAAGATATTAAATCTACATTTTTTTTATTTTTTAAGAATTCTAATGTTTTTTTTACTTCTTCTACATTTTCAATATTTAAAACTTTCAAGTATATATCATAAACTTCTGAATGAGATAATTGTTTATTCTCAAAAAATATTAAATTATTATCTTTATCATTATAATTTTTAAACTTGTGTGAAGATCCATGAATTATATATTTTTCATTTGAAATATTTTCTTTAATAAAATCATTTATATTTTTTGTTTTATCATTGATTTCAATAATACATTTATATTTAGTACTATTTATATGAAATAACTTTAATGAATTATTATAAATATTAATTTCATTTATGAAGCTTTTATCAGATATATAATCAATAATCCAATTACAATCAAAATAATTATCATACTTTATGGTTATATTCGGACAATTAAAATCTTTTAAAATATTTATATTATTTATACTCAAATTATAATATTCAATAAATTTTATAGTAGAAAAAATTATAATATTTAATTTTTTTTGTATTTTAAATTTTTCTTCAATTAAATTTATAATTGAAAAATAAATATCATTAGTATTCTTTTTTATTATAGGATCTTTTATTTTATTACATTCGTACATTTTTGATTTTATAAATTCAATAAAATTAATTGTATCATAATTATAAATTATTAAAACATATGCTGAATCTTTCTTTCCTTCATAACTATTTACTTGTTGTGAAAACATATTTATTAATATAATTATTTATAAATATATAAATAATTAAATAATTTTAAATTATTATTATTATGAATGCTTTTTATAAATATTTGATAAATTTTTTTTTAATTATATCAAGTTATACAATATACAATATTTATAAAAATGAAAATTATGATATTTTATCATTATACCTCTATAATTTAATTATATTAATAAAATATATTTTACAAATATTAATTATAGGATTTGGATATATTTTATATATTTATCCCGACACAAATATTTTAGGTAAAATAATTTTATTAACATATTCAACTTATAAATTATATGAATTAAAAATACCATTTTTTATATTTACTGGATTAAAATTATTATCAATAATATTTCCAAATAAAAAAATAGAACATAATTATAATTTAAGAGAAAGATCTGTTACGCCACCAAGAAGAAAAAAAAAAATTTAATTTGTTATTCTAGGTATTAAAATTGTTTTTGTTATAATAAAAGTATCATTATCTAATTTTTGTGGTAGTCCGTCGTCATCAATACCTATTTTACCAATAGCGTAATGTAAATCATAATCATATACTACAAATGAATCAGGATTATACCAATAATCTTCAGGATTCGAATATTCAGGTTCATCTTTAGGATTAGAAATTAATTGAACTGCTTTTATTTTAAAAACTTTAATTTGTTTAATATTTGATTTAACATCATTACTACCATTATCTAATTTAAGATCATCATATATATCATCTTTGTACGCTGGACCAATATTATCATCAAATAAAGAATCTTCTTCGAATTGAAAACATTTATAATCAGATGTTAAAGTATTATGATTTTTATATAAACCACAATCTATCGAGGCTTCTTTTATTGCATCAATAAAAGAGTCAATTAATCCTGTTTTTTTTCTAGCTGCAAATTCTATATACTGGTCAGTTGTATCTTTTTTATTAGTACCTTTTCTAATTGATTTATATCTATATACATCAACATGTCTATCTTTTTTAGGTAATCTTTTATGAGAACATAAACGAATTGCTCTACCTATCATTTGATTAATTCTTACTTCATGCCAATGAGGTTCCATAATATGTACTTGTCTAACGTTTTCTAATGAAATACCTTCAGAACCAGCTGGAGAAATCATAATAATTTTAATAACACTTCCATCTATATTATTAAATGTATTAAATTCTTTTACGGCCTTTGCACGTTCTTTTTGATCAATATTCCCATGATATTCTACATATCTAAAATTATCTTGCCCACGTGCTACATTTGAAAATTTCGAAAATCCAAAATATTTTAAATATATTTTAAAGATTTCTAATCCCTCCATTAATACATAATTTGAATATACAAGAACAGGACCAGGAGATTTTAAAATATTTAAAATTATAGCAACCATTTTAGAAGATGATTTACATAATGCTTTAAAAAGATGAGATTTTTCAGAATTAGAACTTGTGTATTCATTAAATCTATCTAACCCCATTTTATTTAATTTATTAATATCACTTTCTAATGTATTTGTACCTTTTCTATCTTTATTTTGTTTCTCTTCTAAATAAATATCAAAAGAATTTGTATATTTTTTAACTGCTGATAAATAATCATCAATATCTACACTTTTTTTTGAATCTTTGTTTATTTTATTTTCTTTACCTTCATCTATTTTTTGTGAAATTTTAATTGTTTTTTTAAAATTTCCAGGTCTAGGTCTAGATTCTCCAGATACACCTTGACCCATTAATGGGAAAACAAAATTGCAAGATTGTCTTGTATAAGCTTTATAAATTTCAGATCCAGATTGAGATGTTGAACGTGATTTAGCACGTCGAGCTTGTTTTTCTTCGATTTCTTCAAAATATGAATATAATTCTTCATGATACTTTGACATTTCAATATCAATAAAATGAATTTTTTTAGATGCAAAATAATCAGGAGTTGCACCAAGATAATATGAAACTAAACCTAATATACGACGTTGAAAACTATTTTTTTTTGCATCATTTAAAATAGGATAAGACGAATCTGTAATATATAATTCATTAAATTCCATTTCATTCATAGGAAATATTGACGGTCGTAATAAGTTGAATAATAAAGATAATTCAAATGGTTTATTTATTGCAGGTGTACCTGATAATAATACTACGCGTGTTGTATAATTATCTTTTTTATCTTGTATTATATGTTCATAAATAGTTAGTGCTCTTCTACCTTGTTTTGAACTTATATTTGAATATACATTATTTATAAAGTTATGAGATTCTTCTATAATATAGATTGAATTTTTGGAAGAATCTGAACTATTTATGGCGTCTAAAAATTGTTTATCAGCAATAGGTGAGTCATAAGAAATAAAGTAAACATTTTCTAATCTTTGATTTTTATCCTCATTTGCCAACCATTTATCCATTTCATTTAACCAATTGTTTTTTAATGTTGCTTTTAATAAAATAAAAACATTCCAATTTGAATTATAATTATACAACATGTTATAGATATTAATTGCTGATCTTGTCTTACCAGATCCAAGACCATGATAAATTAATATATTTTTATAAGGACTGTTATAATCTAAAAATTTTGATAAAAAAATTTGATATTTTCGTAGTTCTAATTTTGTATTTTTGTTACATGGATCATCATCTTGCATTATTTCAGGTAATTTATATTTTTTAAAATTAGCTAATACCCAAGTTGGAAATAATCTACCATTTATTTTTAAATCAATATATTTTTTATTTTTAGTATAATCACCACCCTCTTGAGAATAATTATCATAATCTAATAATTTATCATTTATTATATTATTCATAATATTATTCATAATATATATATATATATATTATAAATATAATTTAAAATAATAATTTATTCTAAAATTAACTAATCACTTTCACTTAATAATTCGTAATCAGATATTTCATAAATATCATCTTCATCATCAATATTGTCATTTATAATTTCCCCCATTTGAATTAAAATATCTTTTGCTGCTTTTTGTTGAGCTTTTCTTTTTGACTTTCCTTGCCCATAACCAATATATAAATCTCCATCTTCTTCACCACACTGAGCTTTTACTTTAAATATCTTTTTTAGTTCCGTTTCATCGTCACAATAATCAATGTATTTGATATCATCCCATTTTTTTTTATGACATATTTTCATTATTTTCCCTTTAAAATTTGTTTCATAACATATCATATTTGTTATATCAGCTTCTTTTTCTAAAATATTTATTACAAACTCTATACATTTATCAATACTTATTTCTGTTGCTAAAGCACCTATAAAAGATTCAAATACATCTTCTAATACTTTTCCGTTATTAACCCTGGCATTCATAAATTCCATATATCGTGATATAATAATATAATTATTCAATCCTAAACAACGGCAAAACATTGTACCTGATTCTCCATTTTCTAAACATGTTCTTATTTTAGTAAGAAATCCTTCATCTTCATTAGGATATCTTAAATACAAATATTTCGCAATAGCAACATGAATTACAGCATCCCCGAAATATTCTAAACGTTGATATGATTTATTTTGTAAAGGAATTGCTTCTGCCATATTTTCAATCATAGTAATATCTTTAATTTGTCTTAGATATTTTTGATTCATTAAATTTTCTACAAGATATGAATCATGTATTAATGCTTCACGATAAATTTCAATAGATTTAACTTTATGATCTAAATCATATTGTATAAATATATTATTAATAAAGTTTTCATCTACCCATTTATTTTGTTCATTCAAAATATGTAACAAATAAAATTTGTCTTCAGACATTTTTGTTTCTGGATTATTACTACAAAATTCTTCATATTTTTCTTCTAATTCAATTACTTTATCACACATTAAATATATTTATTTATTACTATATAGATATTTAGTTAAATAATTTTATTTTTCAAATTTATTTTACAACTATAACCAACTATTGATATTATTCCAAACAGTATCCAATATAAAGACAATAAAAAGAACATTTCATAATATTTAATCAGATATAGAAAAGAAGATTGATATAATTTTATTCTTTAAAAAGTATAACAAAAGTACAACAAATAGTCATAAATAAAGAAATGTTATTATAAATATAAAGTTGATATGATCAGTGTAATAATAATTAATAATATGCTTAGTATTTAAAAAAGTATATTTAATATTTGTAATAACATTATTTATTACTTGTATATATTTAATATTAAATAAATAATTAATATATTAAATTTATATCATATTTCAAATACATTAATAAGAATTTAATTAAGTATAATTAATATATATATTATGAATATACTATTACCTATAATAATATTAATTATTTGGTTTGTTTTAAAATACTATAATTCATATTCAAAATATTATAAAAATAAACTTAATATAATACAAACATGGAAAAACAATGACATTCCAGTAAAATACAAACCGTTAGTAGACAAGGTTAAATATCTTAATCCAAATTGTAATTATTTATTTTTTACTGACTCGGATATTGATATATTTATAAAGTCTAAGTTTCCCCAATACTATGATTTTTTCAAAAATTTACCACATGTTATTCAAAAAATAGACTTCTTTAGATACTTAGCTATTTATTACTATGGTGGAGTATACCTTGATTTAGATATAAATCTTTATAAATCCCTTGATACACTAAGTGAAAATACTAAATGTGTATTTCCATTAGAATTTGAAAGAAATACCGACAAATTATTACAAGATCAAGGATATTTAGGTTTAGTAGGTAATTACGCATTTTATGCACCTAAAAAACACCCATTTATAAAAAAAATTATTGATAATATAGTTAATAAACGTATCAAAATACAGTTTGGAAAATCAGGTAATAAATACATGAAATATGTATTTTATACTACAGGACCAGTAATGATAACACAATCATATATAGATTATAAATCAAAAAATCAGATAGATATTATTAAAAAACAACCATTTGAGAAATCATGTTTCGGTTATTACGGGAAACATGTATTATTTGGATCTTGGAAAAAAAAATAGTATTATATATTAGGAATAATACTAGTATATATTTTTAAAAAATATGATAAGTATTTATTTCTCAAATATTACTCCAAAAATTCTTCAAATTTTTCTTCTAATTCAATAATTTTATAATATATTTTTTATTAAAATATAGGAATTCAGATAAATAAATATATTTTACAACCATAATGATTTATTTTTTATGGATATAGTCATATTATGAATATATTAATAATTAAAAATGGTAAATGTAAAACATTAATAAATAAAATATTAAAATCAATTGATAAAAATATTAATATAAATATTATTTATAATTCACAATTAGAAAAAATTAATATTCTCCCAAATAAAGTTATAATATTAGGTGGACTTTTATCTGTAAATGATAATAATAAAAATATAAATATTGTCTTAAATTTTATAAAAAAATGCGATGAAAATAAAATTCCTATATTAGGTATTTGTTTAGGATGTCAATTAATAGCAAAGTATTTAGGATGTGAAATTAAAAAAGCAAGAAGACCTGTTATTGGTTTTAAAAAGATTAAAGTAATAAATACAGAAAATAATATATCAAATATTTTAAAAAAATATGATAAATATTTTATCTCTTTACATAATGATTATATTATTCCAAATAATAAAATTAACATATATGCATATTATAATAATTTTCCTTATTTAATAAACTACAAAAATATGATTGGGCTACAATTTCATCCAGATATTATTGAAGAAAATTATTCTAAATTTTTAAATTATTTTAATTTAACAGATTATAAAAAAGAAAAAATAAATAATTATTATAAAAAAAATAACAATTTAATAAAAGAAGCTTCAATTAATATTTTTAAAGAATGGTTAAAAATTTGATTATTAGTTGTAATATACAATTATTTCATTAGTAATTGTTTCAACTTGTTTACCAGATAAACTATGAAAAGAATAACTATAGTTTCCATTTTTTCTACATTTTTCTTCTAGTTGTTTATGAAAATTTTTGGTTTTTATTAAATTATTCCAAATATTACTAAATTTTCTATTATAATTAAATATACCTAGACATATTTCATAAATACTTTGTGGGTTTTTTGTACTATATAAATTATTATTTTTCTTATATTTTTTAATAAATTTATTATAAATTTCAAGTTTATAGAATTTAAAAATTTCTAAATTTGTAAATCTATCAATTGACTGTGAAATATAAATTTTTTGATATTTATTAATAATATAATTTTTTAAAAATATATTATTATTTAAATTTTTATAATTTTCTTTGTCGCACAAAAATAAATTTAACACATCGTCTATGTTTAATAAATCAAGTGATAATTCAAAAATTTGAATATATTTCATTTTTTGATTTTTTTTATTTTAAATTTTTTTATTAAAAAATCCCATAAAATTTAATTTTCAATTTTATTTACCATTAACAGTAACAGATTCTGTATTTTTATTATCTGATAAATCTTCTGTCTCTGACTCAGTTTCAGTCTCTGATTCAGTATTAGAAGTTAAAATTAAATTATTATCATAATTTATTTTATTTCCAGATGTATTTTTAAAAACATATTTTGGTCTATTAATTTCTACACCAGATGGTTCATATCTAAATGATATTTTTTGTTTTTTTTTCATTCTTTGTTTAATTTTTAATTTGAATACCATTTGGTTGGTAATTGTAGATCCTGTGCAATTGATTTCCATTTCTCTAAATAAAGTATTATCTAGAATAGATTTATTATTTTTTTTCAAATAAACATTTCTAACATAAATAAGATGTGATGAAATTTTATAAATTAATTCTTTCATTTCTTTATTATTATCAGTTCTAAATATTTGTAAATTAATCATAAAATATAAAAGAATCACTGAAAATGTACCTATTCTAATTTTTCCTTTTAGTTGTTTATGATTTAAAAAATCTTTTTCTAAATGTCTTGTAACAACATCTGAATAAGGAATACATCTTTTATCATAATCATAAATTATTGCTATTAATTTATTTTTACAATATATTTTAACACTATATCCTGTATATTGAAACCATGGATAATGTTCAACATAAGATATTATTTTATCATCATCAGGAAATAATTTTCGAAGTAATTCTAATAATATTAAACAATCATTTTTATAATCAGTTGATATGAATTCAAAATATGGTATATCTGTAAATTGAATATTAAAATTAGAATCTCTAACACGTGTTTCTTTTTTTTTAGATTTACCTCTTGATAAATTATTAGTATTAACAATATTTGAATATTGTAGTAAATAATTATATGCATAAAAACCAACAACAACAGTTGTTTTTTTATTTATTAAAAACTGAAGTATTGCATTTAAACAAATTTGTGAATTCATCTCAGGTTTATCAACTTTAATTGGTGATAAATTTTGGGGCAATTTAAAATTATTTTGTAAAATAGTAAATCTTTCAATACCCTTGTCAATTCGTGGCCTCCACCAACTATTAATTGGTTCAGATAAAATTCTTAAGTAATCTATCCACATAAAATGAGGGTGTATAGACACAATTTTATTCTCAAGTTCTCTAAAAGGCATTTTGTTATAAATTTTTTTTGGAACATAAGATAAATCACAATAAAGAGTTCCATCTACATATAAACTATAGGTTTCACTATGCTGTGCTTCTTTCCCAACAATTTCATATAATGCAATATTTTCTTTAAAAATTATATCACATAAATCTATTAAATCATTAATTGGGTCAGGAGTATAAAAATCAATATCATGAATTTCTTTATCATCGTCGCTATAAAAAGTATCACTTGAACCTATATCTTTTAACATTTCATTTAAAGCAAATCCTCCATAAACTTTTCTTCGTTTTTTAATTATAAAATCTATAACAATATTAAAAATTTTTTTTTTTTTTGAGAAAGATAAAGATAAAGATAAACTTTCCCTCATTTTTTCTAATTTTTCATTAATAGATTCTATATTATTATTAATTATTTGAAGATCATCTTGGGTAAGCAATATATTAGATTTTGACATTACTATATATATAGTACTTAATAATAAAAATTGATATATCTTTATACGAATTATTAATGTTATTAGAATATATAAATATTTAAAACTTACTTTATATTAAATTCTAATAATGGCACTAATAAAACAATTTGACGAGAGAAGAGAATTTAATACATTTTTTGATTTTAAAACAGATTATAGTTTTGATTTTGATATAAAACTTTTAAAAACTATAAAGAAAACAATAAATAGAAAAGAAAGTATTGAAAAAATTCAAAAATATGTAAAGTATTTTATTATTGCTGAGCAAATAGAAAATGGTATATTTGAATACACACTTATTCAATCTACAATTAATAAATTTTTGGTTTTAATTAGTATTAATTTTTATTATGATAAATTAAAAGATATTTGTAATAATTTAGATGTTAATAATAAAAAAATTAATAATAAAACATTATATAATTCTATAATTACTAATGAAATAAATCCTTATTTTGTAGCATTTTTAACACCTATGCAATTACATCCTCAAAAATGGACACCTGTATATAAAAAAATAGAAGAAAAAAATAAAAGTAAAAATACAATTATTGCAACTGATTTATATAAATGTTATAAATGCGGTGAAAGTAAATGTAAAGCTTCGCAAATGCAGACAAGAGGCGCAGATGAACCAATGACAATATTTATTACTTGTTTAATTTGTTATAATACATTTACTAGATAAAAATATATTAGAAATAAATAAATTGATTTTATTATTTATCTATATCAATAGTCGAACCAAAAATTTCCCAATAACCATCAATTACCCATTTTGATAATTTATTTATGCTTCCTTCACTGTTAATACATTTTATTAAAAACATATTAACAAAAGGCTTATTCAGATTATAATTATCTAAATATGTATTTTTTAATTGTTCAATATACTTTAGATCAGGTTCATAATTGTGAATATTACTTAAATTATTCACAGATATGGAAGATTTTATACATTCACCATTTTCAACAGTTACTTTATATTTATAAATTTTATCATTTAGTAACTTTGGTAAAAGAGATTCAGTGACATCTGATTTTTTTTCAGTATAATAACAACTTTCTTTATTATTATTACTATTATAATATACTACATTCTTAATCTCTTTATTATTCAATATACATCCAAAACCACGGCTTCTATATTTATTAAATATTTTAACTGGATCATTTGTTCCTGAAAAATATTTATAATCAATATTAATACCAGTCATAAAAGCTGTTATAGCTGAAGGTAATAGATATACTTTGTCTTTTTGAAAATATCCTCTAACACATGGGAAATGAAATCTATTTACAATTGAGAAAAAATTATCATTATACACTTGAAATAATTCAATATTATGTTGTAAATATGATGAAGTAAATTTAAATCTAATAGGTTCGTAAATTTTATATACTAAGAAATTTTCATCTTCTGACACTTTATTTTCAGGAGATAAAAAATCATTTACAAAATAACATGTTTCATTATCATTAGAAATAATATTTCTTTTAAGTATATTTTGCTTTATAAACTTTACACTGATATCATCAATTGATGATTTTTTCATATACATTTGTAATATTTCATTACTAATACTATATTTTTCACTGATTTTATCTTTATTTAAATTTAAAATTTTATTTTTTTGTTTTTTTGTTGAGTAATAAAGATCATATAAAAATTCGTATACATCATCAGATTTGCTTTTTATTTTTGTTTTAAAATCACTTAAACTTATTATTAAACCTAATTCATTATTTAATTTATCTAGTAAGTATTTGATAGAATTAATACTAATATTAATATATGGTGTTTTGATATTTTCTATATTAATTGTTGCATTTTCATTATATATATTTTCTATATTTACCGTTAATAAATTATATACAGATGTAGCTTGTTCAAGAAATTCTAATAATTTTTTTTTGTTACACATCAAATCAATATCTGAATTTGTATAATATTGATTTTTAAAATCAAAAAAGTTATAATTTATTGAACTAGTTCCTGGAACTTTAATATTGTTAGATAACAAACTATGTTTTTGAACACATGCAGGAATAATACTTCCAGAAATAGCCAAATTATCCCAATTTAATCCTTCGAATAAATTATTATATTTGCTACCTGTGCAAAATATATTAAATCTATTATTAAATATTTTCTGAGTGCATACTCCATAATAATCACTATCATGAATAGGATACAGACTCATACCATTTTTATTAAGATTAATTAAATTATTTTTTACCATAAATGATACATAAGGATTTTGCCAAATATCTTCATAACAAATAGGAAAATAAGGTAATTTATTTGCTGTATCTAGATCGAATACAAATCTATCTTTTGTTGTAATTTTTGATTTTGTAAGAGATTCTTCAATATACATACTAATCCATCCATATGCAAATGTATATTTGAATATAATTTTATGTTTTTCAAAAAACGGGGTTATTAATTCTAATAAATTTTTATTATTTAGAATTAAATGACAATAATCTTTGGATGTTAAAATATTATTAATTAAATAATATTTACATTTAATATCATCTATAGAAGTGTATAAAGATGTTAAAGTTTCTATAGTTAAATTTATATTATATAAATCAGGTTTTGAATAGAATGATTTTTTATTATTATTTATTGTTGTTGAAATATCTACATAATTACTATCTAAAATTTCATCAAAATAATTTACATTTTTTGATATATTATTATCTAATAATTCTGTTATTTGTGCAAGTATATCATCATTATTAATATTGGATTTATATATATTTTTTGTTGAAAAAATCCTTTTTTGAAATTCGTCTGTCATATTTATATTACAATTCTTTTCATCCTCCCAAAAAGATTTATGAATATTATTTATGTAATCAATAACTTTATTTGAAACATACGAATTATTTATTCTATTATAATACTGAGATATGCATAACAATTTGTTAAAATTTATATATGATTTATCATTATAATATAATGATAAATATAATTCAATATTACTTTGTTTGAGTTCTAACATTGGTAATACTATTTCTGTAACTTCAAAATTATAATCAGGAAAATAATTATCTAAAAAGTTTTTTTTAATAATATTTGATAATTGTACATGTTTTTTAGATTTTAATAAAAATATATTGGTTTTTATTAGAATAAAATAATTCATTAATTTTTTTAATAATTCTTTTTCTATAATTTGTTCATAAAATATATTTATTAATTCATTATCGATTTTGATATTTTCTTTTAAACATAATACATACATACTATTATAAGTACTATAAATATCACACATTTTGGAATTTAGAACATCACTACCAACTAAAGATATATAGAATGGATTTATAATTTTTGTATCAGGTACAATAATATCTTCACCATTAATATTAATTGATTGAATACATTTATCTGTTAATTCCATGTTTAATCAATATAATTTAAATAAATTACTTATTTCAAAAAGAAATAATATATTCAATTTTTTTTATTGATAATCTTATGAATTCACATCTACAGTATCTTTCTTTTCATCTTCATCTGAACTATTTATTGAATTATCGCTTGAATCTAATTCATCCATAATATTATTTAGAGTATATTTATAAGATATATTCAAACCGACATCTATTTCCAAATATTTAATAGTATCACTTTTCAATAAATTTTCAATACATTTATGTATATTTTTTATATCATATTCATCATCTAATTTTGTTTTTAATTCATCTATTGATAAAGGAATTTTCAAATTATTTATAATTTCAGATGTTAATTTAACATTTAATAACTCTGATTCTGTTTGTTTTTTTTCTTTTTCCTTGTTAATTAAATATTTTTTTATTTCATTTACAGAATTAACTATAGATAATTTAGTATCTTTATATTTCCAATTTTTATTCAAATACAAAATATGACAATCGTCTTCAATAGAACATAAAATTAATTTTGTTTTAATTAAACTGTTAATTACATATTTTAATTTTAGATATTCAATATTTAATGATTTTGATATTTTTTCTATAGATGATTTACCATTATCATTGAGATATATATAAACAGTAGCTTGGAGTAATGTCATTTTTATATCATATACTTTATCTAAACTAATTTCTAACACTGTTGTACTGGTGTTATAATTATATAATAATTTTCTTTTTTTATGAATAGATGTAAAACATCTTTCATAATATGCTGTAAATGTATCAAGTAATAAACTTATTTGTAATGGTTCATTTAATCTATTTACTTCTAAAAGATCTGAAATACAATTACTATGCTGCCAAGTATATTTATTTAAAATTTTAAAAAATGATGAATAAATATCTACACTTGATTTATCTAAATCACTATATTTTTCATTTTGTATAGATAATTGAATTTTTTTCTCAAAAAGATCTTTCAAGTAAATACTAATTTTAAAATCATTTATCATATTTACTGATTTTGGAATATAATCAACTAATGACATTTCAATTGAAATAGTTTTATGATTAAATAATCTTTGTTCTAAATATTCTAAATATTGTTTATTAAAATATATTTTATCTGACATTAGAGAACATAACTTGATAATGTCGCATATATATTTTAACTTATTTTCTTTTTCATCTTTGGATACATCAAATGATTTATTAATGTTTGAATATTCTATAATTTTATTATGAATAACTTCACAAATTAGTTTACAATTTTGAATAGATAGTATTTTTTTATTATAAAAATAAAAACATATATCATTATTAATAACAAATTTAGAATCAAATGATTTATTTTTTTGTATTAGACATACAAAAATATGTTGAAATCTATAAATATTATATAAATGTTCAAGATTACTTTCAAATTTCTTAATTAAAATATCATATATAGATAATTTTGTAATAGAATCAGTTTCTACTAAACTATTTAATAAATATTTTTCATTTATTAAATATGATTGTTCAACTACATTTATATAAAATGCATAAGTTGCTAAATCATTAAAAATATAATAATTATCATTATTTTTCAAATAATTAAATATATTCATGTAAGAAATAATTTTCTTACAATTTTTATTATAATTTTTAATATATGTAAAATAAGAATCAAAAAATGATAAATTATCAAAATTATTATTTTCTATCTTTTTACTTATAGATAAATATATATACTGTGTTGCTTTTAAAAATCCTTTATAAATATATTCTATTAAAATATCTATATTGTTTTTATTTGATGTTAAGGACAAAGATATATTATTTAAATATAATAAATTTATTGAATATTTTTCATTAATTAGAGAATTATAAATTATTTCTTCTATTTTACTTACTGGTTCTTTTAATATAATACCGTTAAATATATCCAAGTTTGTAGGTAAATTTTTTATTTCAACATTCCCAAATGAACATAACAAGGTTTGTATATTATTAATTTCAACTGACATATTATATTATTTTTATTATTAATTAATGATTATTATCTATTTTTATTAATTTCAATTTTTATATAATTTAATATTAGTAATAAAATTGATTTTTATTTATATAAATACTAGAAATTATAATAAAAATATATCATGTTTTTTGATGAAAATTTAATTGATATATTAAAAAAAAATAAAGATAAATTTAAAGATAATAGTAAAATAATTATAGGTAAATTAAAAAATGTTGAGAATAAATTTATATGTTCTAAATATACATTAAATAAATTACCAAATATATTTAAGAATTATGAAACAATTACAAGTACCAATTTTAGAGATACAATTATGATTAACATAAATAATAATATTCAATATTTTAAAATAACTAAAAAATTAATTTATATGAATGATAATTTAATTATAGAAAATAAACAAAGTATTCCAGTCGATTCTCAATGTTTTCCAAATTTGGTAAAATATGATAATCATGTTAATTATATTAAATTTACTATAAAAATAAATTCAGATATTGATTTGATAGGAATAAAAAAAAATGGCACTATTTATATCGAAATTCATATAGATAATGTTAGTAATATAAAAAAAAATGATATAAAACATATAAATAAATTACTTAAAAATATTTAATTATAAAAAGTAATATCTTAATATTAAAAATACAAATGTTAGGATTATTCCATATATTATAACTCCTGATTGTCCAACTATACCCATAGCATTTGGATTTAAAGACTTAAAATATAAACTAAATATATTTTTTATTATATTTTGTGATAAAAAAATATAAACTAACACTAATAATAATCCCTCTTTAAAAATATCATAATCTGAATTACTTTTATCTGTTGATTTTTTATTTTTCTTATTTTTTTTTAAATTAATATCTTCATTTGTTTCTTCTATATCTTCATCTTCTTCTTCTTCAATAATTTGTTTTTTATTAGATTTTTTTTTATTTTTTTTTTTTATTGAACTATTTATATCATTCACAAGATATTTAATATTATTCATATTATTATTTGAATTATTTTCTTTAATATCTAAAATAGATGTACCTCCCCCCATATCAGAATAATAAGTCTTATTTTCCATAGGATAATATGGTATATTCCCTTGTTGCATGTTTCCTTGTTGTACATTTCCTTGTTGTATATTTACTTGTTGCATGGCTGCTTGTTGAATATTATTTAGTTGCATGTTTCCTTGTTGCATATTATCTTGTTGCATATCACCTTGTTGTATATTATTTAGTAAATTATTTATTTCCATATCATAAGAAATTTGGTTGGACATATAATATTATATATACAATAAAAATATTATTTCATAATCGAATATTTTTTATATGCTCTTTCAATTAATACTTTGGGTGAAACGACATATTGTGATTTATCTATTTTCACTTTTTCATTATAATTGTCTTTAGTTATTGTTTCAAATTCACCATCATTAGTATCATCAAAACTACTATGTTGTAATAAAAAAATAATTTTTTTGCATAATTCTTCATCTATTGAAATATATGACGATCCTTCTATGTTATCTGGAGTATAATATAAAGAACAATATACAGATCCATATATTGATGTTTTAGTAATATTACTAGCTTCTTTATTTAATTGTTTTGTTTCTTTCTGACGAATATCTTCAGCTATAATAAAAACCATATTAAAAACCTTATATTCATAATATTTAAAATTCTGTTTTACAGTTTCTATTCCAAATTTTTCCATAAAATTATCTAAATGATTTTGTGAATATTTATATATATCAGTTTTATTATTTTCATGTAATACAACTCCATTTTTAACAAATCTATTTTCTAAAAATTCACATATATTATCTTTTGTTAATGATATTACATCAACTTCATAATCTCCTAAAATTTTAAATTTGGCTAATACTAGAGGTTTATATGTTTCCATACTTCCAGTAAATTGCGTACCTATATTATTTAATTTGTCATAATCTATTTTAATTATATTTGTTGCATCCTCAAAGATAGTTTGATATAAATATTCACCTAAAAATGATTTTGTACCTGATAACAAAGTACCTTCTGGTTTTATATGATCTAAAACTTTATTCATAAAATCTTTTTTATTTATAGTTACAATTTGAACTATTTCATTATCATCTACTATTTCAGAAACAATATGAATTTTATCTTCAATACTCCTATTTAAATCCACCATTTTTTTAGAGTAATTAATTAATGCAATTTTTATTTTTTCATTATTATCAGAGTTCATATATTAATATTTAATAGGAAAAATATTAATAAATAAACTTATATTGAAGTAGACAAATGTAAAGGACATATGACAACTTTTGGAATTAATTTATAACATTTTCCATTTTTTTTATAAATATTTTTTATTATATTTTTAGAATTTGGTCCATGATATATTATTCTTTTTTTATCATAAATATAAAAAATTATATATCCTATAATAAATCCTAGAATTATTGATATTACATTATTCATTCTTTATTATTAATATAATATTATTTTAAAAAATTTATAATATTACTATATAATGAATAAAAATTCAATAATAATTGCACTAAGTTTAATTATAATATTTTTTATATTAAATGAAAATGGTTCAAAATCTGATAAAAAAAACAAAAAAAAATTAACAGAGTCACCAACAACTGTAGCACCAACAACTGTAGCACCAACAACTGTAGCACCAACAACTGTAGCACCAACAACTGTAGCACCAACAACTGTAGCACCAACAACTGTAGCACCAACAACT
>Ga0163111_10000737_pt1 | contig 19577 bp, 9 predicted proteins | sample CRUFie1St18metaG_FD_109645 | JGI IMG/M metagenome (GOLD analysis project Ga0163111, IMG submission 109645) | Marine microbial communities from the Costa Rica Dome - CRUD Field 142mm St18 metaG | ecosystem: Environmental > Aquatic > Marine > Oceanic > Photic zone | place: Costa Rica: the Eastern... | reverse complement strand
TACTAAAACTGACTACGCTGAATTTAAGTTCCAATCAGCTGAGTAGTTTGCCCCCTGAAATAGGAAAGCTACAAAAACTGACAGAGCTGGATTTTAGGACCAATCAACTAAGTAGTTTGCCCCCTGAAATAGCAAAGCTACAAAAACTGACATACCTGGATTTGAGGTACAATCAGCTGAGTAGTTTGCCCCCTGAAATTGGAAAACTACAAAAACTGACAGAGCTGAATTTAAGTTCCAATCAGCTGAGTAGTTTGCCCCCTGAAATTGGAAAACTACAAAAACTGACAGAGCTGGATTTTAAGAAGAATCCACTAACGAGCTTACCTTCTGAAATAGGTAAGATAGAAAATTTAACTAGATTAGATTTAAGTAATAGTAACCTAACTAGCCTACCTGAAGGGATTGGATATTTACAAAACCTGACAAAACTGAATCTAAGAGGCAATCAGTTGAGTAGCCTACTTCCAGAAATAGGGAAGCTACAAAAACTGACTGAGTTAGACTTGAGGGGGAATCGATTCACTTCCATACCCAGAGAAGTAGGAGATTTACAAAATTTAACTTTGTTAGATTTGAGAGAGAATCAGCTTACTTCTATCCCTCCAGAAATCGGGAAGCTTGTTAAATTGAGGAAACTTTATCTAAGAGAAAATAAACTTCAAAACTTACCTAAAGAGATTGGCAAACTTGATAAGCTTTCCTCATTGTCTGTGTATCAAAACGAACTTACAACCCTACCTCCACAAATTGGCAAACTCTATAAACTCACATCACTGATTTTAAGTAAAAACCAACTCATTAGTTTACCTCCTGAAATCGGAGCCCTTCGTAAACTGACTACATTGTCTTTAATAAATAATCAGCTCACTAGTTTACCTGTCGAAATTGAGAAACTGGATAAATTGACGAGCTTGAATTTGAAGGAGAATCCATTTGGTTTTCCAAAAGAAGTATATGAAAAGCCTCCCAAGGAACTCATTCAGTATATAATAGATTGGCAGAAAGCTAAAGAGCTAAAGCCCTTGCATGAGGCGAAGGTTATTATTATAGGTACAGGAGGCGTGGGAAAAACTTCTCTGGTCAATATGATTACCAAGGGGTATTATAATAAAGATGAGTTAAAAACAGAAGGGATAGAAATCACAGATTGGGAAGTAGAAAGAGGAGAGGATACCATTGACTTACATATATGGGACTTTGGGGGGCAGGAGATTATGCATGCGACTCATAAATTCTTTATGACTAAGCGGTCTATTTATGTGTTGGTGACCAATCCTAGATCAGAGGATCGGTATGGGGAAACAGATATTGAATATTGGATGAAGCTGATTCAATCCTATGCGGGAGAGGAGGTTCCTGTCATTATCGTGGTAAATAAATGTGAGACCCATAAACATGATATTGGGAAAGGGGCTTTACAAGATAGATTCCCTCAAGTAGAAGCATTTGTTGAAACTTCTTGTGCTGAGGATATAGGGATAAATGCGCTAAAAGATGCGATACAGAACAGCATTAGTGCATTGCCTCATATTGATGATACTTTGCCTTTGACCTACTTTGATATTAAGAATCGATTGGTAAAAGAAAATAGGGATTATATCTCTTATTATCTCTATAGAGATTTGTGTAGGAAAGTGGATGCGGAGTTTGAGGAATTGAGTATGAAGGCGCTTATGGGGTTGTTACATGATCTGGGGATTATGCTTAATTTTCGGGATGAGGAAGAGGGGGAGGAGATTGCGCAGACGCAGGTATTGAATCCTGAATGGGTGACAAAAGGGGTATATGCCATTATTAATGCGAAGCGGTTGATTGAGCAAGGGGGCAAGGTGAGTTATGGGGATTTTGGGGAAATCTTGCCTGAGGAGGGGTATCCGACGGAGAAAGAACGGAAGTTGATACGCATGGTGATGCGGAGGTTTGAATTGGCGTATAAGTTGCCTTTTGAGTCGGCCTATATTGTGCCTGTGGCATTGCCGAAGGATAAGCCAGAGTTGGATATTGCTGAGGGGAAGGCTTTACGGATTCGCTTTGTGTATGAGACGATGCCGAGTAGTATTATGTCGAGGTTTATTGTGCTTACGCATGATTTGTTGAGCGACAATCAACTTTGGCGGAATGGCATTGTACTAGAACATCAACAGTGTCAGGCGTATGTGTATGCAGTTCCTGAGGATGAGGAAATGTATATAGAGGTGAGGGGTACAGGGAAAAGACGGTATATGTTGGCCTTTATCTTGCGGCATTTTGATAAGATACATAAGAGTTTGGAAGCGATTGGGGCGGAAAAGGAGGTGTATGTGGAGCAATATGGGAAAGGGAGATTACGGAAGGCCTGGATTTCTTACCAGGATTTATTAGATGCGGAGGAGGATGGAAGAGAAGAACTATACGTTGCAAAGTTGCGGGGAACAATCGAGGTGAAGGAGGTATTAGATGGGATACGAAGAGTAAGTTATGATGTCGATAAGATTCATGAGGCTAAAATCGTAAAGGTTTTGTTTTTGTCTTCTACTCCTGAGGATGCATCTATCTTACGAGTCGGAAAGGAATATCGGGAAATTAAGTTAGCTAATCGTTTAGCAAAATACCGAGAGTGCTTTAAGTGGGAGAATTGTGGGGCAGTACGGGCAGAAGATCTTCGTCGGCAAGTGTTGTGGAATTCACCAAGGGTTGTACATTTTGCGGGGCATGGGAAGATGGGTTTGAAGAAGGTACATCCTTATGGGGTTCCTATTAAAGAGGCTGGGATTTTGTTAGAGGATGAGGATGGGATGAGGCGGTTTGTAGGAGGAAAGCAGTTGCAACGGTTTTTTAAAGTGTTTAAAGGTACGGTAGAGTGTGTATTTTTGAATTGTTGTTATTCTAGTGGAGTAGGAGAAGCTTTGCAGAGGTATGTGCCTTATATTGTGGCGGTGAAGGGGGTGGTGAGAGATGAGACTGCTATTGAGTTTGCAACGGCTTTTTATGAGGGGCTTGGTGATGGTCAGGGAGTTAAGTGGTCTTTTGAATATGCGAAATGGGCTTTAGAAGCGGAGGATGTGGATGGGAGTATGTTTGAGTTGTTTGTGAGGGAGTAGATGGGAGTTGAAGCCCCCCAGATGAATCAGGGGGCTTGTGAATCAAGTTTGTGTGTGAGGGGGAGGTGGGGGATTCATGCAAAAAGCGCGTGGCAGAATGGCTCTGCTATGCGCTTTTTCGTTTTGCGTTATTCAACGGTAAAAAATCCCATCTATGATTGTGCTCAGGGAGAAGAATTTAACTGCCTCCAATTCATGCCGTTCTTCCTTTATAGAGAAACGTTTTATTGGAGGGACAAGCCACATTGCTAACATCGTAAGATGGGGTAGGAAAAAAAACAGAAATATAATCCATATTATCGCCTTTACTCTTGTCATAGAGTATATCAAAATACTTGGTATGATGAGTAGTAAGGCCAGTAAAGCGACAAAGAATTGAGGTCTGAATACAAGGCCTACTAAATTAGGGCTCTGATGTATTCTAATGGTTGGACAATCTTTGGGCTTGGTTTTATTACGTGATCGAAGAAAGTTTTTTTGTTGAATCCTCTTCAAGGGAGCATCATTAGGGCGAAGTCGGAAACGTAAGAGGCCTCCATATGCTTCAACTTTATGTGTGATTTCTAGGCCTGCTCCTAGTTTTCCGTTTCTATCATACGGTTTAATTGAAATGACATCGCTAGCATGAAATACATAGGTTCCCATGTAATCGGTATATATTGAGAGTCTTTCTTTTGTGACCTCAATTTTGCTATAGGACATGCCTCGATGGTTGAGAAAATCGGTTAGGCGTTGATAGATTCTAGATATGATGTTTTTCATACTGTATTGACAAGCTTTTTAGGCTGTTGCTGAAGTTCTCATTTGGATAAAAACAGGGGAGTTCATAAGCATGGAAGAAGTGATGACTCTTAAAGGTAGGTCATCATTCTAATCATGCTTATGATCTTTGGAAGCGTGAAGACATGGCAGTGGATGGTTACTACAATTCAAGCAAGAAGAAGAATAAGATGCTGTCTAGTCGAAAAAACTTTATCACTTCCTTTGTATTTCGTCCTTCTTTTATGGCAAAGCGTCTAACTGGGGGAAGAAGCCATACGAGAAGTGTGGAGATTCCAAAAAGCAGGATAGGAAGTATAATCATAAATGGTATTATGCTCCCTGCCTCTGGAGATACGCTAACTGAATAGAGTAAGATTCCCAATACACTCAATAGGGTTATGAGAAACTGTGGCTTCAGTACGAAGCCTATAAAGTCAGGATTTTGTTGTACGCGGATGGACGGACAGGATTTCTTTTTTGTTTTGTTCTCAGGTGATAGAAATCCAGCCTTCTTAATCATAGAGAGTGGACGATCTTCACGATTCTTAAGGAGAAAGCGTAGGGGGCCTTCATAAATATCTACTGTATGTACAATCTCTAAGCCTGCTTCTCGTATTCCTGCGAGTCCATAAGGCTTAATCGAAACGATATCACTTGCATGAAAGACATAGGTTCCCATATAATCGGTAACTATTGTAAGTCTTTCTTCGGTAGCTCCTATTTTGGTGTAGTTTATCCCCCTTTGCCTTGTTATTCCTGAGATCCAGTTAAAAATTCTATTAACCCATTTCTTCATAATAGCATGATAGTTTATTCTACGTTATAGTATAGTTTGTCTACATATATATAACGGGAGGGCAGGCGCAGATGTTCGGTTTTTTATTGGCTGATGACTAGGATGTTCATGATGCCTTCGTTAGGGTTGATGGTGTTTCCTCCTGCGCGGAAGTCATCAAAGGCTGTGTTGTACTTTCGGGCTTTGAGTTCGAAGGTGTAAGTTCCTGGGGGTACTGTGAGGTAGGCGTTAAAAGACCATTGGCTAATGGTGTTTGCGGTGAAGAGGGCATCTGTAATGTCAATGGTTTGGAGTCCGCCTGTTACGGGGGAGCCATTGCTGAATAGTTGGATGAAACAACCTGCTCCGCCTATTGTGCCAGAAATAACTTGGAGGGAGCCGTTGGTTGAGACTAAAACGGCTGAGTTGGTATTGACGGTGACAGTTTGGGAGAGACCTGTAACTGTGGTGAAGGTGGTTGAGCTGATAATGGTTTGGGTCGCGTTTACATTGTATACATTTACGCTATTGCCTCCACTTCCTCCACCGCCTGAAGAGAGTGTAGACCAAGTGGGGGCTTGTCCTGCACCTTGTGAGGTTAGGACTTCTCCGTTGTTTCCTGTACCAAGGTTTACTAGGGTTCCATTGGTGTCTGATACGACGACATTGATATTAGACGAGGCGAGTGAATCGACTCGTATGCTCCCTGCTACATGGAGTGTTTCTTGGGGGCTGCTTGTGCCAATCCCGACATTGTTTTGCCCCTGAGCAGATGTAAAAAATGAAAAAGGGAAGATTATGCATAGGGTAATCACATGCAATGTGTGTAATGATAAATGCTTGACCATAGCATTTGTAAGATTAATAGGTATGAGAAAACTGAATATACAGAGATCTCTATAATATTCCTATATCTTACTTTATCAACATATGCACACACACGGCATTTGTGTATAATCTCTTGACAATGAAGCTTATTCGACCCAATCTGCGATGAATACATTCGTGGATCGGTCTCCTCCATTGAAGCGATTTGAAGAGAATACGAGCTTCTTGCCATCGTGTGAGAACATGGGGAAGGCGTCGAAAACGGAGTCAAAGGTGATTTGTTTTAGGTTCTCTCCATTCAAGTCGGTCATGAAAATGTTGAATACTCGCCCGCCTTGGGATTGGGTATGGTGGTTGGTAGAGAACACGATTTTTTGTCCGCTAGGATGGAAATAAGGTGCCCAATTGGCTCCTCCAAGGTCAGTAATTTGTTTGAGGTTGCCGCCGTCTATATCGCATACAAAGACTTCCATATCGCTTGGTTGGACGAGTCCTTGGGCGAGTAAATCTTTATAGGTCTTTTGGGCTTCGGGAGTCTTGGGACGAGAGGCACGGAATACAAGGGATTTGCTATCGGGAGAGAAGAAGGCACCTCCATCGTATCCAAGTTCGTCTGTTATTTGTTTGACGTTTGAGCCGTCAATATCCATGGTGTATAGTTCAAGGTCGCCAGAACGTGTAGAAGTGAATACGATTTTCTTTCCATCGGGGGAGACTGTTGCTTCAGCATCATATCCCTTCTCATTGGTCAATTGCTTGATAATATTGCCTTGGAGGTCAGCAACAAAAATGTCAAAGTCCTCATAAATTGCCCAGACATATTTGCCTCCGACGAAGCGTGGGGTTTCTGGGCATACTGAGTCGCCTAGGTGAGTAGAAGCATACAAGATTGACTTGCCATCGGGCATGAAATAGGAACAGGTTGTGCGACCCTTGCCCGTACTAATAAGGTCGGGGCGTTCGCCTGTATAGCCATTGATAGACATATTGAAGATTTGGTCGCAGGCTAAGCCCCATTCGCTATAATCTGATTGGAAGCAGAGAGATTGGTTGTCGAAACTAAAATAGGCCTCTGCGTTATTGCCCCCAAAGGTTAGTTGTTGGAGGTTTTGGAAGTGGGTCTCGTTCTCATACCGAAGGGTGTCAGGCTCTACTAAAACGGTGGTATTATCGACTGCCTCTGCTTCGTCTGTTTGGTTTGCCTGTTTGCAGGCCATACAGCAGCATAAGAAAAGGGAGATATAGATAAGCGATTTGTTCATTAGTGGGGAGTTTAGGTTTGAGACGAAAGTACATGAGATTGGGGGTTTATTCAAGCATATATTCGAATACCCCTTTAACTTGTTCGTCCTCCTCCTCCTCGAAACGTCTTAGGGCGAACTCCTTCACCTTAGCATTGTCTACAAAGGCCAATAGTTCTCGGGCGGCTGCCATTCGAATCCATGATTCGCTGCTGGTTTCGGCAAGGTTCATTAGGAGCGAAATCCCCTTTTCCTGCATATCAGGCTTTTGGTTGGGAATGGCCTCTCCGAATATCTGAATGAGTTGGTATTTCTCTACCCGATCATCCATTTTTTGTAGGTGGTGATAGGCGTCGAGATAGGCGGAAGGTTCATTGGCCTCCATTAGAATAGAAGTAGCCGTAAGCACTAAGGTAGCAGAACGAGAATCTTTGATTTCACGGGCATATTTGATCGCGAAATCGGGGCGATACTTTGCTAGGACCTCTAGGGCAGCAGCTTGGACAGAATAGCTAGAATCTCTAATTGCGAGGTTGAGTAATTCGTCGATTTTGCCTTGCATCTTTTTTGAGCGGGCGTATTCCATGATGTCCTCATCTCCAAACAGCTCCACAACCTCTCGGCGGTTCTCCGATTTGTCGTCTACCATTGCCATATCTATTAATGCTAATAGGATGGCCTTTTTGCGTACTCCCTCATATGAACCTAAGGCATTTCGGGCTTCCTTGCGGATTGCCCAGAAAGGATCTTTTAGGGCTTCAAGTAATCCGTCTATGATTTGATCTGCCTGTTCGGTATGGGCGATATTTCTCGATCCGATGCCTACGAATTGATGGATGGCTTCTTGCTTTTGGATATAATTGTTGCCATATCTCATTTGGTATAGCCAGAACTCATCGGGTTTGTCTTCGAATATTGTTCCTAAACAGATTTTATCAGCATCCATAATGACATTGGCGACAGGTCTTTCCCAAGGGATAACAAAAGTTGAATCCTTTGTTTGAAGGTCGATAACGAATAGGGAAGAATTGCCCTCAAAGTCGTCTACTTGTATTTGCATAGGTAGACGGAACACAGATAAGGCAGGTTCTTCTTGTGTTTGTTTTACTGTAGCGAGAATGGCTTTGGGAGTGATCTCATAAGAGACCTCTAAGACGGGGTGGCCTGGGGATAAAAACCATTGGTTGAAGAACCAATTGAGGTCTTCTCCTATTAGTTGTTCGAAGATGATTCGGAGGTCGTGTATCTCGACAGATTGATAGGCATGTTTGGTGAGGTATATGTTTAGGCCTTCGAAAAAGGCTTCATCGCCTACATAATGCCGTAAGAGATGTAGTACCCTTGCTCCTTTCTGATAAGAATGGCGGTCAAACATATCGTCTTTATGGCGATAGTGGTATCTGATGATAGGAACCTGTTTGCGCACAGCCTCAGTGAGATACATATTGAGGTCTGCGTTTAAGTGGTGGTCTGCATAGTCCTTTCCATACTTATGCTCGAACCAGAGGTATTCGCCATAGGATGCGAAGCTTTCATTGAGTCCGAGATTCGACCAACTTTCGCAGGTTACTAGGTCACCGAACCAATGGTGGAATAATTCGTGGGCAATGATGTCTTGGTGGGGATCGTCTAGGTGTTCAGCATTGTCATGTTGGAGGGCATCGTAGAAGATGACGCAGCCTGTGTTTTCCATTGCCCCAGAGACGAATTCTTTGACGACGATTTGGGAATACTTATCCCATGGAAAATCGACCCCCAGTTTTTGGGAGAAAAATTCGATCATCTCTGGGGTGTGTCCGAATACTGTTCGGGCATAGGGTTCGTACTCCTTTTCTACATAATAATTGACCTCTAGTTCTCTCCATTTGTCCTTGACCTCCGCAAATTCTCCTACTGTTAAAGCCGCAAGATAAGGAGCATGCCCTTGCTCCTGTAACCAATGATCTGTACGGGTTCCATCGTTATTTTGTACGCTTCCTATTTTTTTTCCATTAGAAACGGTAAGAAAGCGGTCTTGAACTGTAAGCTTGATTTCTTGGGTCATTCTCTCATTAGGAGAATCAATCGTAGGGAACCAACAGGAGCTGGATTGGGTTTCCCCTTGTGTCCAAATCTGTTGGGGTTTATGGGTATCCTTGCCATCATGGTTGATAAAATAGAGCCCTCTATTTTCGGCGATGGCTGCATTGCCTACGATATTGTCTAGTTCGTAAGGCTTTGCTATATACTCGATGAGAACTGTGTAAGGCTCATTTCGTTTATATACTTTGTCTAAAGCGACCTCTATTTGAAAGTTATCATATTGGTACTTCAGTTTTTGTTTCCCCTCTGTTTTGATTAGGAAGATATCCTTTATCTCAAAGCCTTTTGCATCCAATGTGAGTTTATTCGTTGGATAGAAAAAGGGTTTACATTGAAGGGTAGCTGTTCCAATTACGTATCGCTTTTCCCAGTCGAAACGGATGTCAAGAGCTGTATGTATGATATCATTTTTGAGGGTTCGACTCGCTCTGTATGGGAATATAGGATCTTGTTTTACTGTTGGTGTGGGTTCATACTTTGGGGTTAGGTCTAGCCTGTAGGTTTGGCTAGCCTCCGTGGTATTTTTCGTCACTCGACAGGCAGTTCCAATGCATGTAACAAGGGCAAGGAAGCAGATGAGCATTCGCATGAGAGTACTTAGATTAGGTAGGCTTGAATCGAGAAATAAACGCGCTCTATTTTAAAGGTTAGTTCTTATTCTAATGTGCGAAGGTACTAAATACATTCGCCTAAAGTCGAAAGAGATATTGATAAACGTAGTAATTTTTTCTTATAGGTTATTTTTGCTCCCTCATATTTCTGAGATTCATTGTTGGTTATTCGATAAAAGTGAGGAGTTGTACAAATTGTTCAATTGAGAGTTGTTCGGCTCTTTTGCTTAAGAGCTCCTTCTTTTCGGGGAAATCTCGAATAGAGAAGCCTTTCAAGGCATTCCTCAGGGTTTTTCTTCTTTTGGCAAAGGCTGATTTTACTAAATGTTTGAACTTATTAAAGTTGATATTTGGGATATTTTCCTTGCGTTTTAGTTTTATAACCCCACTTATTACCTTTGGGGGTGGGAAGAATGCTCCAGGCGAAACAGAAAAAGCATACTTTCGTTCGTAGAAACATCCTATCAATACAGAGAGGATTCCATAGGTTTTATTGCCATGGTTTGCACATATTCTTTGTGCTACTTCCTTTTGAATCATGAATACTCCTTCTTTGAATAAAGCGCGATATTCCAGCATTTGGAAAAAGATAGGAGACGATATATTGTAAGGGAGGTTGCCAATAAGGGAAGCGTCATTTTCAAGGAACTCATTGAAATTCACCTTCAAGACATCTTCATGTATGATTTGTAGGTTTTGATTTGGAAAGTTTGCATATAGGAATTCTACCGCTTCTGGATCTACTTCAATTAGCCAAAGCTTAGGATATTTTTCGAATAAGAATTGGGATAAGATGCCTTTGCCAGGGCCAATTTCGGCTACTGTTTGGGTCTCATTCGCATCTAGTAAGCCTACGATTTTTTGGGCAATTGTCTTACTATGTAAGAAATGTTGTCCCAATCGTTTCTTTGGCTTCAAATTATGCATAATATGTGTTATTTTGGTCGTCTTGATTGCCTTGCATGGTATTGTTCTACAAAGTTAGGCCTTGCAATTTGATCAATCATCAACCCGAACTGTAATGAATATCACTGTAGCCCTAAGCCCTTCTTCTGAATCCACGTCTACCTTATTAGTTGCTTATATATTTGAAGGTGATACAGCGCAAAGTCTGGCATCACTCTCTGCTCATTCTTCGAAAGTACAAATCTCAGGTCAGATTCGTACAGAGAAAGAGAAAAAAACTTTGTTTAGTTGGGACAAAGGGATTGGGTTATTCTTTGGCACAGGAGCTACATATTCCTTAGAGGTTGTTCGGCGGGTTACTCATAAATCCATTCGGTTTGCCCAAGAACATGGGTATGATTCTTTGGCGTTATGCCTACCAAGCTTTACCGATTTACAGAGACAGGAGGAGGTTGTACAAGCGATTGGAGAAGTATTTATCCTGAGTACTTATCGTTATGAGAAGTATAAGAAAGTTGAGGGGGGAGGACTGTTAAAGGATTTTCGTCTACTAGGAGAGGGAGAAGCCTTGTCTGCTGCTCTGCTTACGGGAGTCACAATTGGGCGAGCTACTTGTTTGGCACGAACGTTAATTAATGATCCTGTTATTAGCCTAACTGCTGTTGCCTTATCTGAGCGTATTATCGAATCTTGTCAGCCGTTAGGGGTTGAAGTGGAAGTATTTCATGAGGCAAAGATTCGGGCGATGAAGATGGAAGGGGTACTAGCAGTCAATGCAGGGAGCTTAGATCCGCCTACCTTCAGTATTTTGACATATAAGCCTAAGCATGCAGTTAATGCGAAACCTGTGATTTTGGTGGGGAAAGGAGTGGTATACGATACGGGAGGATTGAGTTTGAAGCCGACTGTGAGTATGAACTTCATGAAGTCTGATATGGGAGGGGCTGCTGCTGTGATAGGAGCCATTCAAGGGATTGCTTCCTTGAATTTGCCTTATTATGTCATGGGGCTTATCCCTTCGACGGACAATCGGCCAGGAGTTCGGGCGATTACGCCAGGAGATGTCATTGAGTATTCGGATGGTACTACTGTTGAGGTTCTTAATACGGATGCAGAAGGGAGATTGATTTTGGCTGATGCCCTGCTACATGCTAAGCGTTATGATCCTGATTTGGTGATTGACTTGGCGACCTTAACGGGTGCAGCCGTTATGGCGATTGGACGAACGGGGCTTGCGTTAATGGCTAAGTCGGCTGATGCTGACAAAGAGCTATTGAAAGTAGCGGGCAATCATGTTTATGAGCGTTTGGTTGAGTTTCCTTTGTGGGATGAATATGGTGATATGCTCAAGAGTGATATTGCTGATATAAAGAATATAGGGGGACGTTTTGCGGGGGCGATTACTGCGGGGAAATTCTTAGAACATTTCACGGATTATCCGTGGATACATTTGGATATAGCTGGCTCTGTGTGGTTTCCTTCTGCGGATTCATATCGGGGGAAGAGTGGGACAGGAGTTGGTGTACGGTTATTAATTGATTTTATTAGAAGACGATGTACACAGCATGCTTCCGCTTAAAGAAATGCGACGTATGTTTGTGTGAACGAAGAAACATTAATTGTAGGTGAATGAACAGAAAACCGAATAAAGAGCAGCAAGCTCCCCCTCCCATAGATTTGCAGCGGGTAGGGATTACGATTGGGGATATTAATGGAATTGGGCCAGAGCTTGTTTTAGCGGCCTTTCTTAATCCGAAGGTACGGGAGCTATGCGTTCCTATTTTATATGGCTCTTCTCGCGTATTGAATATTTATCGAAAAGTACTGCGTCTCAACCGCTTAAATTATAATATCATCAAGCATCCCGATCAGGCTAAGCCTAATCGTTTGAATGTTATTGAGTGTTTGTTTAATGTTGATCGAGTAGATATTGGGCATGCGTCTAAGGTAGGAGGTAAAGCAGCCTATTTGGCATTGGAGCGGGCATTGGAAGATGCAAAAGCAGGAAGCATTGATGCACTCATTACGCTACCTGTGGATAAAGCAACCGTTAATGCTCATCATGAAGGGTTTGTAGGCCATACAGAAATGCTTGCGGAGGCCTTTGAGGTGAAGGATAATCTCATGATGATGGTTTCGGATACATTGAAGGTCGCATTGGTTACGAATCATCTTCCTATTCATGCTGTTTCGGCGGCTATTACAAAGGAGAAGGTATTGCATAAGATTAAGTTGATGCATGCTTCCCTATGCAATGATTTCAACTATCAACGTCCGAAGATTGCTGTATTGGGTCTCAATCCTCACGCGGGCGATCATGGTTTGATTGGTACAGAAGAGGAGATTATTAGCCAAGCGATAGAAGAGGCTAATGAAGAAGGGATTTTCGCGATAGGCCCTTATCCTGCTGATGGATTCTTTGGAACGTTGTCTTATCGTAATTTCGATGGGGTTTTGGCGATGTATCATGATCAGGGGCTTATTCCTTTCAAGTATATTTCTGGATTTAGTGGGGTGAATTTTACTGCGGGGATTCCTTTTGTACGGACATCGCCTGATCATGGGGTTGCATATGATATTGCGGGTAAAGGTGCCGCTGATATATCTAGTTTCTTGCATTCTCTCTATTTGGCGATTGATGTATTCCGTAATCGTGCGGAGAATATTGAGTTGCAAGTGAATGCGTTGAAGTTGAGTGCGGAAGAGATGGGCTTATCGGAAGATAATAAGCTTGAGGGCGGGGATTCGAAGAAAGGAAAGAAGCAAGAGCATCCGAGGTCAAAGAAGCAGAAGTTGTCTACTTCTAAGCCCCCTAAAGAAGAGAAGAAGGAAGCAAAGAAAGAAAAAGTTGAGAAGAAAGCTGTAGAGCCAACGCCTAAACGCAAGAAGAATGATGAGGAGGTTATTCGTAAGGCGAAGGAGCTATTAGCTGTAGAGAAGAAAGAAGATACCGTAGATATTGATGGTATTTTAGATGATGATTTTGATGACGATATTGAGACTTATATTGATACTACCCTTGAGGATGATTTAGAGGATAGCGTGCTTGAGCAGGGATTTGATGAGATTGAGGATGAATTAAGTGATGAGGATTCAGAGGAAGTTGAGGAGGTTGTTGTATCGGAGAAAGAAGAGGTAAGTGTGGAAGGGGTTCCAGAGGAGGTTGTGGCAGAAGTAGTTGAGGAGGTAGTTAGTGTACAGGGGGAGGCGGAAGAGAAGTCATCTGAAGATACAAGTGATTCCCAAGAATAGGTTTCGCATTTTCATAGATGAGAAGGGTGACATGAGCAGTTCATGTCACCCTTTTCTTTTATGGTTATGGGATTATTGGATGAGTTCGTACAGGAAGTTCTGGATTCGCTCGCTTTTTCGAGGATGTTCCCTTTCACTGATGAAGGTTTCGTCTCGTTTTTGGAAGCTACCCATGAGTTGGGTTCGGCCGAGTGCGTCTCTCATGAGGTAGAGGAAGACGTCGTAGGATTCGGAGCCGATTTGGGGGAGGATGACGTTTCGGAAGACGAGTTTGCCATCTTCGAAGGAGTAGCTGTAGCCGCGCATTGCAAAGTAATCTATGACTTTGGGTCGGATGGTTGTTTTGTCTGTGGCGGGGAGTACTGCGATTCCTGGCATGGAGATGTTTCGGCGGCTTTCGTGTACGATGAAAGCCGCTTCTTCGTATCCTCTATTTTGTCTAAGCTTTTGTTCGAGGAGGATGAGTTCCTTTTCCTTCTCACCTAGGTATTTGAACTTCTCCTCACTGGATTCAATCTCTGTGATTCGTTTGGCCATGAGCATTTCTCGTTGGGCGAGGATTTCTGCTTTGACATTGAGTTGTTCGGAGATGTTCTTGAGGTATGTTTCCTTGTTGATGACCTGTCGGAGACGTACTTGGTCTACTTCCCCTTTGTCTTCGACTACGGATACCCGTTGGGCGAGGCGGTCGTTTTCGTATCTGAGGGAGTCCATTCGTTGTTCGATAAGGGACTTTTCGCGCTCAAGAGATAACTGTTTGTCGGTAGCCTCTAGTTGGTTGCGAGAGAGGGCAAGACGGATGTTGTAGAGGCTGTCTTGGAGGATGGAGTTGTAGAAGCCTGATACGTTGAGTTCTTCCGATATGGAGTCGTTCATTGCGCTCAAGTAGCTGATCATGGCCTTTTGGTTGCTGATCTCCTCTTCTTTCTCAGCGACTAGTTTGAGGTTGGTTTCGACGAACTTTTGGTTGGGATCCATTTGCTCTTTGAGGCTGCTGTTTTCCAATTCGAGCTTTCGGCTACGAGACTCAAGGGCAGATAGTTTGACCTCTAGGTTTTTGTTCTGCTTCTTGAGGTTTTCGACTCTTTCCTCCACATCTCTGACGTATCCACCATGCTCCTCATTACTGGTAAGGAGGGAGGCTTCGAGGGCTTCTATGCGGGTGGCTTGGAAGCCGTTGGATTGTTCAAGGGAGTCGATTGCTTGTTCCAATTTAGCTTTGTCTCTCAAGGAGAAAGAGGCGGCGGTGGAACTGGCTACATCTTCGCCATCCTTTAGCTTTTGGTTTTGTAGCTCAAGCATTTCGATTTTGCGCATGTAGTCATCGATTCTGTCGTTTAGGCCTTCGTTTTCCTTTGCCAAGCCATTGAGTTGGCTTTGGATGCTTTGGGCATATTGGTCGTATTCCTTCTCCTGCTTTTTCAATGCCTTGTTGAGGGTATTTATTTGGCGGGTTTGGCTGGAGATGACGACACGGAGGGAATCTTGGGTATTCGACAATGCGGCGGTGGTGATGGTCTGGGTTGAGATAGGTGGTCTATCCGCGAGCTTCTCCCCTACCTCGTTTGCCGATATGTTGTTATTATCGAAATCGTTTTTGAGGTTGGCGAGGGCTTCGTTCTCCTTTTGGAGGGTTTCGATTCGGGCTTCGGCCTCTTTGAGGTATGCGATGTATCGGTTTTCGGTATCAATGGCCTCGTTTTCTAGGTCAATGATATGGTTCTGTTTATTTTCTAGCACCTTAAGAACAGAGTCTCGTTCAGTCTTAACACCTGCGAGGTTCTCCTTGATGCGAATGATGTCTTGGTCGTACTGAGTGGTTGGTTTACCTTGCTCCTCTAGCTTCTTTTGTTTGCGTTGGAGGTCGAAGAGTTCGTTTTGAACGGCTTTTAATTCGGCTTCGGCCGTTGTGCGATCCTTCATGAGGCCTTGGAGGGCGAGTTCTTCGTTTTGGACGAGGGTTTTGAAGGATTCCTTTTCGATCTCCTTTTTGCGTTCGAGTTCGGCGATAAGGTCGTACTCTTGTTGGAGCTTATGGTAGATGTGGTCTTGGCGTTCGGCCAGTTGTTTGATGCTGTTTGGGCCTTTTTGGACGCTAGGATCTGCGCTAGCGATTGGGGTTGGGTCGGAGTTGTCCTCCTTGACGATGAGCTTTTGAGAGCGGAGTTCGTCGATGACTGTGATGAGGGAGTCCAACTTGGTCTCTGAGTATTGGATGTAGTTGGTGTACGCCTCTCCCCCTTCATCTAGTGCTGCTTCAAGGGACTTGATACGTTTCTTTTGGATGACGAGGATTTCGTATAGGGAGTCGGCTTGTGTCATGCCCTCTCGGGGTTCTGTTGAAGCTTGTATAGAGGCTTCTTGTTCAGATATTTTGTTTTGGAGTTGGGCTTTTGTTTTGCGGAGTTGTTTGATTTGGCTTTCGAAGGAGGTTAGCTGCTCATCTTGCTCTTGGATGACCGTTCGGAGGGAATCCATTGTGAGGGATGCTTGCCCTTCGTTGCTGTTGTATTCAGGATTGGAGACAGAGGCAGTAGAAGGCTGTTCTTCTAACTGGGTGTTTAGTCGTTCGACTGTAGCCTCAAGCTTCTCCATATTGGTGCGGTATAGTTGGAGGGATTTCTCCTTTTCCTTGTTTTCGGCGAGGAGGGAGTCCACTTTGAAGGTCAGTTGGGCGTCGGGATTGGGGGTACTTGTAACAGGAGGATTAGGCTCTTTGTCTTTGGGGAGAGCGGCTTCCTTCGCGATTACTAGTGCCTTTTCCGTTTCTCCGAGGGAGTATTCGAGGGTTGAGATTTTGTTCTTTTGGTATACGACCAATAAGTTGAGGGAATCTACGATTTGCTGCTGGTTAAAGGCAGTGGTTGGGATGGGGGTAGGGATGGTAGATTCTGGGGCAATATTGGCTTGGAGGCGGTTATTTTCGGCTCGTAGCTCCTTGATTCTGGTCGTTTGGCGGGCGGTTTCCTGTTCGAGGGAAGCGATACGCGCCTTTTGGGACTCTTTGCCTTGGGTTAGGACTTTGATTTGGTTGATGAGCTTATCACGTTCTTCGGCGGAGTATGCTGGTGTAACGGGTGCAGATGCTTGTACTCCTTCTGAGGAAGGCGCTTTCATCATTTGTTCGATACGCTCTTTTAGGGCTTTGTTTTCGTCTTTGGCCTCTTTGAGCTTTGCGACGAGTCCGTCGTTATTGACCTCTTGGTACTTCAGGTCGAATTCGGCGGCTTCGAGTTCATTTACTCGTCGTTTGTATTGTTCTAGGACGAGGTTTTGGGACTCGTTTTTCGCGCCGAGGTTTGCGAGTCTTCTTTCTATTTGGTCGATATAGTTTTCGTATCGTTCGAACTGTTTGGTTGTGGAGTCGTTTAGGGCAACGATGAGCGTTTCTTGTTGTTCGAGTATCATGTATAGGGAATCGACCGTTTGATGGGAGGCAATATCATCTTGGATATTGCGGGTTTCCGAGAGGATGCTTCCTACTTGGTCTTGGGTTTCGCTGATGCGATCGAGGAGGGAAGCGGTTGCTTGGCCTGTATTCGTATTCTTAAGCTTCTCGCGTTCCTTTCTGAGGCGTAGGAGTTCGTCTTTTGATTGTCGAAGCTCCTGCTCTGTTCTTTCGATTCGTTCGGCGAGGAGTACGTTTCGTTGTTTGATGAGGTCTTGTTGTTGCTTTTCGTAAGCGAGGGTTACTTCAAGCTTTTGGTTGAGCATCATGATAGAGTCCACGGTTCCTACGACTTCTGTTTTCGACTCCTCTGAGACGGGGTATGATTGTTTGAAGGTAGGTCTAATTCTTTTGAGGTGGAACTGAATTTGGTCGCGGAATCGGATGTTGGATGCTACGAGGGTGTCGATTCGTTCTTGGGCGATAGCTAGTTGTGTTTGGGCATCTAGGAGGATATCGTTTAGGAGCGAATTGACGGGGGATTGATTTCCTTGGCGGTTGTTCTCGTCTTCGAGTTGTTGGATGCGTGTTTGGAGGGTTTCGAGGTGTAGTTTATGGTCAGTATTTGTGTTACTGAAGGAATCGAATCTTTTATAGGAATCGTCGAGGAATTGGCGGTATGCGGATGCGTTTGTTTCCTCTTCGTCGTCAATTACTCTGCTGAGGGCCTCGTTTTTGAGTATGGCAAATTTCTTTTCTTGGTTTGCCTGATAGACTGAAGCATTGAGCTTGTTGATGATTTCTTCGAGTGAGTCTACAGGGCTGTATGTATACATGGTTTCCTTGGAGAGCTCATTGATCTTGGCTTCGCGGAGGAATACCATTCTTTTGAGGGAGTCATTTGCTCGTTGGAGGCGGGCGATGTCTGCGCCTGAGGAGCCATTGAGGGATTCGAATTGGGTTTGGAGGTCTTTTATTTGTGCTGTGAGTTGGAGGCGGAGGCTATCGCAGCTTTGGGTATTTTCGAGGCTTTTGAGGGCTTCGTCGAGGGTTGCCATGGGGTCTGCATCGCAGTCTTCGTTTCGGATGTCATATTCGGTCATGGCATTGGCTGCGGCAAAGATTGCATCGTCGAGCATTTGCTGTTCCTTATCAGAGAGGGAGGAAGGCGGGATTTCGTCTTCTGGTGTTTCAGGTGTTGGGTTTTGGTCTGCTAAGAATTCTTCGTTGCTCTCGGCTTGTTCTTCTGCGGATGCGAGGATGCTATCTTCTGGGGTGAATGCTGGTTTGGGTTTTTCGGGTTGTTTTTGGCCTTGCTGTAGTGTAAGGTTTACCCCGAATTTAAATCCATGGAGTTGGTCGAATCCGCTTTTTTGTCCGAGTTCGCCTATATTATCGATGTAGTCTGTGGTGGTCATTCGATAGGTATAGGTTAGGTGGAATCGGAGTTTTGGGTTTAGGATTATTTCCATTCCTAGGCTTGTAGGGATGGTGAGGGCGAGGGTTCCGTAGGTTTCATCTGGGGCGCGAGATGACTTTTTCTTGGAGAGGGCTTCGCCGTTTATGTCTTTTGGGATAAAGATTAGGGCACCTAATCCTGCGCCTAGGGTTGGGCGGAACTTTGATCGTTTGCGGATGAGGTTTACTTGTGCTCCTCCGTCGATATAGAAGAGGCTTGTTTCTACGTATGTATTAATGTCTCGGCCGTTAACGGGCTCAAGTTCTGGGTTTTGTGAGATAATTTTGCTGTATCCGACGTTTGCCATTGGGTGAATGCGTTGGTATGAGTCGGATCGTAGTTGGAGGTCGAATCCTGGTTGGATTCCAAAGAATTTGCTATTAAAGATTCCTCTATTGGAGTAGTTCATGTCTCCATAATAGCCTGTGGCATTGACGGATATGCCGAGTAGAAGATCCTTCTTTTGCGCTAGGGAATATTGCGAGAGGAGGATGAGCAAAAAGAAGGTAGTAATATGACGTATGTTAAAATAGTTCATGATAGCATTCACAATGTAGAGCTACAATGTAAAATTGGAAATTTTGGTGTCAGTAAGCATTCTTTTGGATTAGGCAAATTTTGCGCCTTCTTAGTATAAGTATATGATTGATTGGCAAAGTTTTAAATAATATTTATCAAAGCAATTTACTTATACATACGTAATATATCTTTATAGGTAAGCCAAGAGGTGATTTAATGGGGAATTTAATGGTTTGATCGGATTTGAAGGTGTCATAATGTTTACATTTTTGGAGGGAGTGGAGAGGGGAGCTTGGGTTTTGGATTCTATATCTGGGATTTTGGATTATGCATCTGGGGTTTTGGATTGTGCATCTGGGGTTTTGGATTGTGCATCTGGGGTTTTGGATTGTGTATCTGGGGTTTTGGATTATGCATCTAGGGTTTTGGATTGTGCATCTGAAGTTTTGGATTGAACATCTGGGATTTTGGATTGTGTATCTGAAGTTTTGGATTAAGCATCTGAAGTTTTGGACTAAGCATCTGGGGTTTTGGATTGAACATCTGGAGTTTTGGATTGTGCATCTGGGGTTTTGGATTGTGCATCTGGGGTTTTGGATTGTGCATCTGGGGTTTTGGATTGTGCATCTGGGGTTTTGGATTGTGCATCTGGGGTTTTGGATTGTGCATCT
>Ga0163111_10000736_pt1 | contig 19584 bp, 14 predicted proteins | sample CRUFie1St18metaG_FD_109645 | JGI IMG/M metagenome (GOLD analysis project Ga0163111, IMG submission 109645) | Marine microbial communities from the Costa Rica Dome - CRUD Field 142mm St18 metaG | ecosystem: Environmental > Aquatic > Marine > Oceanic > Photic zone | place: Costa Rica: the Eastern... | reverse complement strand
GGCGGGTGAAGCTATCGTATTCTTCATTCAAGAACGCGATGTTAATGGGTTAGACATCACTTCAAATAGTGCCACTGCTCCATCTGTGCAAGTGTCTTTGAACTTTGTGCCTACTGCACCGACTGTCGTCAACGATGGTTCTGGTGTGTGGAGAGTCACTATCAAGCCCGAAAAGTCTGGCGAAATTCCAATTTATATTGCTTTCGATGGCGTTGAGATTGCCAACTCTCAAATGGTTTTGACTGTTATCCCAGCGGCTACTTCAGCGTTGACATCTACCATTGAGGGTTCAGGTCTTGAGCCCGATGAAACGAATTTGGTTCGGGCAGGCCTTACCTCAACGTTTTCCATCATCGCGAGAGATTCTTTTGGAAATTACGCGGAGTATGATGACGTAGCTGGAAACGACGAGTTCCACGTTGAAATCGCCTCATCAGTGGAATCAGAGACTATTGTTGTAGAGGGCACCATTACGAAGACTGATGGTAATGGATACGAATACGAAGTTGCATTCGTTCCGCGTTATGTCGGCTCAAACAATGTGAGCGTTTACCTTGGACCTGCCGGGGATAAGGTGCTCGTTACCACAGCATCCGTTGAGGTAACGAATGGTTTGGTTAATGTACAGGCCACGGAGGTGAGTATTACGGCCGAAGAGCTTTCGAACACCACTGTGAGTGCGGGAGAAAGTTTTGAGTTCAATATTTACGCCAAAGATGTTTATGGCTACGATCACGCTACTCCAGCGCTACTGTGGGATGTTGAATTGATTCCGAGTGATGCCTTGAAAGCAACCGGTGCCACGTCGAGAGTTGGTACAGTCACCGGATATTCTGGAACAAAAGAAAGCGGTGGCTACTCTGTGACGTTCTCACTATATAAGGAAGGAACCTGGTTCTTGTCCTTGACTGAACGAGACGAGTCCGGTGGATCTATGGTGTCTTCAATGTACGTTCCGATCACGGTTGTCGGTGGTGTTGCAAATGTTTACAAAACGTCCTTGTCTGGTGGTATCGCATCTGGTCTTGTCGCTTCTTCGACAGACCGAACAGTGTACATCACCACACGAGATATGTATGGGAACCTCGCATTCAGTTCTGGATTACACCCATTCAGCGCTGATGATGACTTAAACGACTTTGAGATTACAATTGATCTTGATGAAATCGTACCTGAAGGTGCAGAGATTCAAGGATATGAGTACACAAACAATGGCGCTGAGTATGTATCGCCGGGTGTCTTCAGATTTACATATTCGACAATTTTGCCGGGTACATACTATATCCAAGTAATTCAAAAGAAAGAAGCAATCGGTGATGGTTCAAACAAAGTGATTACGGTTAAACCAGTTCCTGCTCCTGTTGTCACGGAAGTGAGATTTTCAAATTCTTTGTCAACTATCCAAGTTGTGTTCGATGTGGAAACAGATGAAGCCATGCAAATTGGCGCGTCTGACTGTTCGAATGTCCTCGCCACTGCCACAATCAGTCTGTTGGGAACGAACCCAATGTGTAAATGGACTAACATTCCGACTGACGATGGTACTGGCTCGAAAACTCACAACTATTTGCAAATCACACTTGGAACGAACCCTACAGTGAAGCCGCAAACGTCACAGAATCCGGCTTCTGTCATCGAGTTGAAGCAACAAACCATACGCACAAAGGATAGAAATTCTTATTTTGCGGTTGCATCTACGGGTGTCCTTGGGCCTCTCGTTTATCCAAGTGTGAAGGCCTCAATTACTGGTGTCGCAAGTGTTGGTACGTGCACTCCGCTAAACTTCGATGCGCTGAGATCAACAGGTGGTGGTGGTAGAGCCCTCACGTACACGTGGAGAATTATCAGTACTCAAGATGTATCAAATATCGATATTTGCGAGGTCGACACTGCTAACGATATTAATACTTGCACAGACAGTCTCTTCATTCCTTACACGAACCTCGTGCCGGGTGCAACATACACTGCTGAGTTACAAGTTACGAACTTTTTAGGAACATCTTCAACCGCGACTTTTGATACATCAGTTGCTGCGGTTCCCTTGCCTAAGATTGCAACTCCAGAAGAAGTTTCTATCTTCGCTTCGGATCGCTTGACAATCATCTCGTATGTGTCATCTCCTGATACGTCTTGCATGGACTATCCCGAGAATTTGAACGCTCTCGAGTATTATTGGGAGTTCACAACAGGATCCTTGCAAGTTGAATCTTCTGATTGGACGAATACGCGAGTGACTCCTGAACTTACACTTCCTCCAAATTCCTTTGAACCGGGAGAAACGTATGAGTTGTTAGTCACGGCAACAATCAAAGGATCTGGCAATACTGCTCAAATGATAACATCGACGACCAAAGTGAATGTCGGTTACCGTGAAATCATCGTCGAGAATAGGCTTGGTGGAGATAGAATTGTTTCACCATTCCACAACAACAAGCTCATTGCGTCTCCGTTTGATCCAGAAGACTCACGCGATGAGTCTGGTGTTGCGTATCCGTGGAGTTACTACTGGTTCTGCACTAAAGCATGTGAAATACCTGAGGGCGAATCGACTTGCGAACCAGTTGAAATCGCGAATGGTGCAGAGTGTTTCATCGATGCGAATGCTTTGTTTAGTACTGATATTGACACAATAACCATTCCTGGGAGCGAGCTACTTCAATATCTCGGAACAAATAACGTGTACGAGATTGGCTGTACCATCTCTAAAGGGGTGCGTGGTCAGTCATCGCTCACCGGAAGAACAAAGACATCGTACGTCACATGGACGAGTCTCACTTCTGTCTCTGTAACCATCGGAGACGACGAGGAGGATTACTTCCAAGGCGAATGGTCGCCTACGAGAGGTGGAACACTCTCGTGTGAGTCATCTTCTGCAATTGCGGCTGTTGATTCTGGTGAGAGTGTCACTTACCAATGGGAACTCGTGTCTGGTTCTGTTGGATTTGTAGGAGGAACTTTGGAATCTTTAGTCTCGACTTCGTACGGAGTAGAACCATCTGAAGCTGTCAAGCAAAGCTCTTTGACTATTGCGCCCAATACGCTCTTAGCTGGTTCATCGTACACATTCAAATGTACAGTTATTTTGGAAGCTTCGGGAACTACTGGTGAAGCGAGTAAAACAATCAGAGTTGGAACACCCCCTTCTGGTGGCTTTTTGGAAGTTAGGTACAAAGAAATGACGTCGACAATATTATGTCCGTCAGCCGTCAATAATTGCGAATGTGGTGAAGACTCTTACAAGTCCGTACCACCTGCGCAAATTGTCTTTGAAGGTCAAGAAGAAGTCTTGGTTGTAGATTATGGCTTCGAGGATGGACAAACTGAATTTGAGCTTGTTGCAAAACAATGGTTGGATGGAACAACTGATTGTTCTACGTCTTGTTTGTACCAGTTTGCTTACGCTGTCAGAGGCCAAGAAAGCGACGAAACAGCCATTTCGGGTAAAGAGACGACGAACACAAAAATTTCGGGCTTCTCTTTGCCCTCAGCTAGTGATGGTTTGAACATTGCTGATATCATTTTGATCGTTTACGTTTATGATGAACAAGGAATGTCAACGAGGTACGCAACGGACTACTACTTGAGAATCAATCCTCTTGCGGCTGCTATTGTTGATGAAGAGGATACTACTCAGCAAGTTTCCTGTAACTTGGTCAGAAAATTGACCGAAGATGCAGAGCAAACTTCCACTGCCGCCATTTTTGGCAGCTTGACCTCGAGTTCATCCTCAAGCCGCAGGCGCATGTTGGCAGAGAACTGGAGATCAATTGCGATGTCAGGTACCAAAGCTGAACGTAGAGCTAAGTTTGACGCTGAATCGATCAAAATCGTTCAGCGCATTTCTAATTCAGAAATCTCGGGTGCGATAGATTCGGCAAGGACCACAAAAGGAAGAAAGGCTCGGGCTGCTGGCCGTAACTGGTATGCGGCTTCAGCAGAAGTTGCAGAGACTTTGATTAACACTGATTTCAATGCTTACGTTGGAGCGCAAGATACATCTCGTGCTCTATCATTTATCAACGTCTGGGGTAAAACTTGGGGCGTACCTCCGGCTACTATAAGCGATCAACCAAGTCCGGCCCTTGCGTGCAACTCTGTCGAGACAGAGTTCTTCAATATGAAGAATCGACTCGTCAAAGAATTTAGACCGCTGGATCTTGCATCTTCCGTAGACAATGATTATCTCGAGAAGTATATTTGCTCTATGAATACCATTTTATGGAAGCCGGGAGAGATTTCAAACGATGTGTTCGACATATTGTTCGCTTCGGGAGCGACGTCTAAAATAAAGGCTGCGGTGTTCCAGCATAGACTCTTTGTCGACGGTTCGCTGAATGTGGACTTGCAATTGACAGATGCCGCAAAGGTTTGTGCGGCTGAGTTCTTGAGTAATATGTTAGTGCAAGCGTACGTAGGCTGCCACAACAATCCAATCATCAGAGACCAAGACAAAATGAACAATGTCATTACCGCAACGACGTGGCTTGGACAGGCAATTGCGGATTCCTTGGTTCCTGGGCAAGACCCTGAATCTGTTGAAGCATTCTATTTCACCGTGACTGGTTTCGCCGGTCAAAGACGTTCCGCTACTCAGATTCGTAGAAACGAACGTTCGACAGATTTGATGTTGACAGTACCGCAAATAACCAGTGACGTTTCTGCTTCATCGGGTCCGCTGTTATCGATGAATATTGACGTTGATGATGATGGACCATGCTTTTCCGAGCTCGCTGGGTTTACATGTGGTGAGAATGTGACGTCTGATGACATTATTCGTGTCTCTTCGACTGTCTTCACGAAGACAACTTATTCATTGAGTGCAATGGATACGATTAATCCGTTTCCGGCGAAAGTATTGATTGATGGTGGAGAGGAGCAATACGGTTACACAGCGATTGTTGTACCGCAATATGTTAAATCTGGAACTGGAAACTTTGCAAAGCAAATAAAAGAGTTTAACTCTCCAGATCAAGATTCAGTGAACCTTGGTGCAGATGCTCTTACAGCAATGTTGGCTTCTACACCTACTGCAATGGAGGACTACGCGATCGCTACGGATAACTTTGCGTATGCTGCTAGAATCCCCACCAATGCTTCTTACTTTGACTTCACAATGCACAAGACTTGGGATCAAATTTTTGATGGCCAATCGAAAGAACAAGAAGACTATCAAACTGAAATTCGACAATGGCCTTTGGGTGACGATGGATTTGGGGACTTTGTGACGGAATGGAGAGATTTGCCGAGGAAATGGAGTCCAAATAACTTCAACGTCACCGACTCTACTTCCATCAGAGGATTTTCTACTTCGTTATATTCAGCACTCACGTTTGGACCGTATTTCGTCGAGAAAGTGTATTTCCCGCCGCCACCGACTGTTTATTCCCCACCACCACCTGCGCCTCCGCTCTCTCCGCCAATGCCAGTCTATGTGGAATATGTCGAGGGTGATTTAGACAGATCGGTTGTGATAATCCCCTCCATAGCTGTGTTGACCATCTTTACTTGGATGTTGTGGATGTTCTTCAAACGTCGACGCAACTTGCAGATGATGCATATTGATTTCATCAATGAAGACTACGACGGGGCGTTGGATGAGTTTGATTCGAGCTCGAGCGATGACGATTCGGACAACGAAGGATCTGCCAACACCGGAAGTGGCGGTGGTATCTTTGGATTTGGTCGTCAAAGACCAGAAGTGGAAGAGAGGTACAATCGTTCGCAACGCATCAGAGCGCTTGAAGAACGCTTGCAACAAACGCAAACTCAATGAGCGTTGTTTTTCAAATCGATTGATGATGAGTTTAAAAGAGAGCTCTTAATATCTTAGTCAGTACATTTGCTTTTTGTAATAATGAAGTAAAATCATTTGATGTACTCGTATTAAACGAAAGAACACTTCTGTTGTACCATACAATTCTGCTGCGCTTGTTTTCCTTTTTTTACGAATTTGTTGTTGAACGTGTAAATAAAAAACTCATTTGCTTTTAAACTCTTCACATTTTATCGTCGTAGAAAAACACAGTTCAATCGCGCAATCAAGAACCATGTCGGACCACGCCGACGACGATACCAAAAAGGAAGCGCTGTCGACGCATTTTCTAGACTCTGATGATGATGACGAGAAACAGATGAGGGGAAATGGACGAGAAGAAAATGACGACGACGCTTTTCTCGCGAAGTACGATTCTGACGGCTACGGCGACGAGGCCGATCGCGCTCAATTGATGCAAATGAATGAATTAGATCGCGAAGAAGAGTTGGCGAAGCGGAGTGCAAAGTTGAAAATCTTAAAAGATCGTAAGCGGATTTTAGAAAAAGCGAAGGAAAGAGAGGAGAAGGAGAGGAATAAAGGGAGACAACAACAAGGGAGAGAAAGATTGCGACAAGGCGAAGACGAGAAATCAAAGAAGGCTTTGGAAGAGATCGGAAAGAAAGTGAAAAAGAGAATCGACGAAGCCGGGTTGTCTTCCGACGACGATTTATCCTCATCTTCGGGGTTATCCTACGACGACGAAGACAGGTTAGATTCAGAAGATGAAGAAGAAATGTTAGAAAGGAAGAAGAGAGGACGAACATCGAGGGCGACAAAAGGACGAAGGAAAAAACAGAAGAAAAAAACTTCCTCGAGAAGAAGAGGAGGTGACTATTCAGACGACGAATCGAGCAGTAGCGATGCATTTGGGTACGATGATGACATGGATGTTTTCGAAGAAGCTACGGCGAAAGATGTGAGAGCGATCACGCTTCCGAGATTCAAGTTAGAGAAGTGGATCTCGGAACCTTTTTACGAGAGTGCAGTGGAAGGCGCGTTTGTTAGAGTGAACATTGGTTTGGACAAAAACAAAGAAAGTCGCTATCGATTGTGCCAAATCGCCGGAATCGCGGACGGTTCATATAGAGGAACAACGCAGACGTATACCTTGAAAGCATACGAGTATAACGATGGTACTAATGCGAAAAAGTCCACGAATAAATGGTTAATTTTGCGCTGGGGTAGTCACGAGAAGACTTTTCGAATTTCAGAAACATCAAATCGCATAGACGATGCGTTTGCTCGGGCTAACGATGAGAGCACCACGATCGCGAGTACTGGTAGTCTCATTCTTGATCACGATGATGAACGGTTCAAAAACTCGGAGTTTGGTAAATGGTACGATCATGTCAAGAAAACGGCAAAAAAATATCTTCCATCTGTGGACGACTGCGAAATCATCTCGAAGAAATTGACCGGTGCGGACGAATATCGATACACTGCTGAGGACGTGCAAAAAATGCTCGAGCTGAATAAGCAAAAAAGAGGCGGGCGTTCGACGAACTTTATCTTTGAAAAAGAGCAGATGAAGATGCAATTGGCAAAAGCCCGCGAGGAAGGAGACATTGAACAACAAGAAAAGTTGGAACTAGCCATCGAAGAGCTGAACGTAAAAATCGAAGACAAAATAAACAAACGAGGTGGAAACCAAAAACTCATGGCGGATATCAATAAAAAGAACGAGTTTTCGAATGCAATTAAGTTGTCTCAAGCGGCGGTGAAACACATCAAGAAAGTGAAGGAGGGCAAAGATATTTCTGATGATGATCCATTTTCGAGACGTCCGACACGAGTGACGACGTATTGGTCCATGAAAACAGATGGCGAGAACAATTCAAAAGATGCTATAACTACAGCGGCTAAGAGGGCCGCAGCGAATGCTGCAGCAGTGATAGGAAAAGAAGAGCACAAAAAAGAAGAAAAGGATGAAGAAGACGCGTTGGCAAATTACAAAACGATGAAGGAAAAACTTTGCGACTCTTTGCATCACATTTCGAAATCGCACCAACTCGCGCAAAGTAAACTTCTCAATAGTAGCAACGGGATGAAACCATCTTTAACGCACGCGAAAAGAGCCACGGAACGCGATCCAGTTCTCGTCAGGCAAAGATTCGCGGCTGGAAGAATGACCTCAAACGAAGGATCGAAAACTTTGACTGGGAATTCTTTGTCCGTCAAGGAATACCTCGCGAGACAAGAGGCAAAAGGTGAAGCATAATAGTGGTGGTACCATGGTACCATGGTACCAGTGGTACCTAGGTACCACATAGTTTGTATTATTCATTGATACCTCGTTTTTACTCTTTCTTTCTTTCTTTCTTTCTTTCTCTCTCTCTATACAATTACAATTACTAGTTGTTTTTTTTTGCTACTCTCTTTTCTTTTTACGAGCGAATCTCGTGGGGCGAAATCAGTGTCACCGCATCGCCTCTCACGAACAAATATGGCACGTTTCTCCTGTTGCTCTTAATAATCTCTTCGTACGTCTCCTCGTCCACTTCTCGAATCGTCGTGATTTCTTCAACCTCTCCTAACAACATGTTTAAGTGTTGATCGTACGAGTGCAATTTCCCTCTCAATTCTCGATCGTTTCGGAGTTTCACGTACACTCTTTCGTCTAAGGACAATCGAACTAAGTCTAGTGGCTCTTTCACCGTAGATTCGTCTATGTTCGTTTGTTGATTGGCTAACGTTTGATCTTCATTGCTATTGCCACCACCAGTCATTTTCTTCTTCTTCTTCTTCTTCTTCTTCTTCGAACTTTTGAGCAAATTATTTTTGTAAAAATGTCAAAAATGTATACGAGTACAGAAATTTTTGTTTTTTGTTTTTCATTGAATAGAAATATTGATTGAATGCGGTGTGTGATTATATTTTGTATATACGAATGCCTATCTATTTACAAATGTACGCGTGTATATCTGCTGCTGCTTCTAATTTCGTTTTCGCTGCTGAAGGAGGACGAAAACAGTTTATCATTTATGAAATTTTTTGAAAACCAATTTCTCGAGGCGCGGTCGTTTATGTCAGACACGATTCGACACCGCCCCCCGAGTTCAGGAGTATGGCGCATTCGATTTTCATCTTCGTCTTGACCAACCTGCAATTCCCACTTCATCGACGACGACGACGACGACGACGTTAAATTGTCCTTTGTCAACGCTTCCGGAAAGTATGGAGACAATCGAACGGCGGCACCGATGAACAACAACGTTGGCGACTGCAACTGCGCATCAACAACAGCTTCATCGATATACTCTAACGTGGAGAACACGCGGCGTTCTTTCAAAGTTGTTCCATTTTCGACGGCTAAACACGGCGTCCGTTTGCCCAGAGCGCCATCCTGTAATAATTTCTTCTTCGTTTTCGGTAAAGTACCTAAACCCATATAGATAATGAGCGTCGTGTCCGCATCCGCTGCCGTGACGGCAAAATCAACAGCACCTTCTTCTTCTGCCGCTACTTTTTCTACTTTTGATTTCGACAATGATTCCGACGACGACGAGGATGACAACGCTACATTCTCCTCTGCGTCCACTTTCTTCTCTTTCTTCATGAGATGCCCAGTTAACAGTCTCGCTGACGTCGCCACGCCTCTGTGTGTCAGCGGCACACCGACGCTCGATCCGACGCCGCTCGCCGCCGTAATTCCTGGAATAACATGGACCTCGAATCCTTTCTCGCGCAAGAATTCACACTCTTCACCACCTCGGCCGAATACTAACGGATCTCCGCCTTTCAATCTCACAACCGTCGCTCCAGCGTTGGCAAATTCCAAAATCAAATCGTGAATCTCATCTTGCGTTCGCGTGTGGAAACCCGATCGCTTACCGACAAAAAGCATCAACCCTTTTCCTTCATTGTTGTCATTGTTAGAATCAGAAACGTTGTTGTTGTTGTTGTTGTTGTTGTTGTTGTTGTTGTTCTTATCATTAGCACTAGCAGCGTACTCTAAAATCTCTGGAGAGACTAGTCTATCGTACAGAATAACATCTGCGGTGACTATCAAGTGATACGCTTTCAGCGTAAGCAACCCGGGGTCGCCAGGACCACACCCGACTAAATACACTTTCGTTTCTTTATTCTTCGTTCCTTCTTTACTGCGACTACTGTTACTACTACTTTGTCTCCGACGGATTTTCTCCAGCATGACGTCGACTAACGCGTCGTTTCTGGCTATGATTTCATCGTAAAAATCTAAAGATCCTTCATCTACTTCGGTCGAGCGGTGCGAGGCAGCAGCGTTCACTTTTGTTGGATTTTCATGAGCCAAACGACGCCGACCGCCGCTGCTCGTCGTCTGATTTTTGCGTTGAAATAAAACGTGTCCACCTCGACCCTCTCGTCGCGCCAACGAAGAGGCGCAGCAGTTGCGTCGCATCGACGACAGGTCAGCAGTAGTAGTGGTAGCCGCTGTACGACTCAAGAAGACGAGAGATGCTGCCGGTGCTGATGTCACCGCCATCTTCTTCTTTTGTCCGCACTTCTCAATCAATTTTTTTTTGTCGGCGAAAAGAAAATTGAGACGACGACTTTTTCATCGTTCGTCGAATTCGTTTTTTTTTAATTGAGAGGAAGGGGAGGTTTTTTGGATTTTTTATCTACGTACTATAGACTTATAGATGTATCGTTTTTTGTTCGATTCGAACGAAATGGAGGAGAACAAGGAAGGTCATATGTGTATATACACGACTAAATATCCATTTATTAATTAATAAGAAAGACAAGCAACACATCATCACCATCACCATCACCATCGCCATCCTAATACTGCGTCCTCATTAAACAGCCAAGTCACCAATCACTCCGGCGAAGCTAAACAACGTGGGCGGTACCGTTAAGCACGCGCCAACGATACCCGCGGCTTTCACATAATCCCCGGGAGACTCGCACTTGCCTCTCAACACCTTCGTCACTGATTCTTCCATCGCCCAATCGATGGTCTTATCGATCGGCTTGACAATAAATGGGATAGTCATTAAACCGATGGCAGTTGGCAACGCTTTTTCAATCGTCGCCGCGTCTAAACCTCCAATATCTAAAGATAAGTCCGCCGGTAACTTGGAAACCAACAAGTTCGTCAGGTTCACCGTGACGCGAATAAAACTCCCCGGCCAAAAGACCGAGGCGAGCATCTGCCAAGTGACCGTGTCTAAACCGACAATAACACCTTCCTTCATGCCTTTTTCCTTGTTCGCTTTGATCGCTTTGTCGAACGTATCAGCGAGAACATACACCGCGGCTACGCCGTATGTGGCTGGTACACCAAACGGCGGTAACCAAGCCGCAAAGGCTTCGCCACACTCGTTCGCGTAGCCCATGTATCTCAAAGGAGAGTCCCTGTATATGTCGTACTCTTTCTTTTCCACACCATTCACGGGAGCGACCACTGTTTCCGCCGAAGAGGAGATACTCGAAGGAGAAGAGGTGGTCATCTCTTCCTTGTCTTTCGTGAACGCGCGAACGCCCGAGGTCCTACTCAAAGTGCTCCTCGACAACCGCTGCTTCAAATTCTTGTTGCTCTCGCCGTGGACTAATCTAAACGACGCCCCCCGCGACTTGTGGTGGTTTTTTTTCTGCAAAATGGAAGACGTCGACGTCGACGTCGACGAGGAGGAGAAAATTCTGCATCTCGACGGGGAGGAGGAAGACAAAGAAGATACTGCCGTTCTCATGGAAGACATGGCCGATATCATTGTTGCTGCTCTCATGTCCTTGCGTCTCTGCGCGCGCGAGCAATCTGAAGATTTTGAACCTCCTTTTAAACAAAAGATTAGTGGACTTAACCCTCTCTCGGTTCTCTCTCCACTCTCTTTTTCTCTCTCGTTTTTTTTAAAGAAGGAGGACGTTTGCGGTTCACAAACGACGTTTCGTCGTCTATTTTTTTTTTCTCGCCTTTTTCAAAGACAAAGTAGTTTATTTTGCCTCTTGACGACGTCTCTTTGAAGAGAAAAGAAAGCGCTGCCCGTTTATTTTATTATCTCACGCGTCTCTCTCTTTTTTTTATTTTTTGGCGGCGGGGCGGCCTGTGTATGCCATTTTTTTTGTTTTTGCGAGGAAGAACGAAGGAAGGAGACATTTTTGGTCACCGACCGCATAATAAAAAAAAGGTTGCTCGAAGAAAGAGAAACACAAGAGCAAAAACAAAAAACCATTCTTCCTCGCGCGGTTCGTGAGAAGTCGCAGCGATCGCATAGTTTAAAAAGATTTTGTCGTTTCCGTGACGATGACAATGATCTCCTCGACATCTTCTTCCTCCCCTTCTCCATCGACGAAGAAGTTGTCCGCGAAGAACATCATCGTCGGAGGCGGTTCGAAAAAGAAAGAAGATGATAAAAAAGGGAAGAAAAGAGACGGCGACGACAAAGAAGAAGAAGAAGAAGAAGAAGATGATGATAAAGAAGCAGTAGGAGTAGACGTAGATGACGCCATAGAAAACAACGAGGAGAAGGTGCAAATGACTCTGGAGAACTTGAAGTTAGCGCGAGAGGAGGAGTATAAACGAGCGAGGGCGGAAATATTCGGAAACGAAGGAGACGAAGGAGAAGGAGAGAGAGAAAAAGTGCTCTCTCTAGACGAAAATGACCTCTCTACAAAGAAAGTTTCCGAAGACGACGCCGGAGAAGGAAAGAACACGCAAGACGAAGAAGAAACAAAAAAGGAAGCAAGTGACACTACCACCACTACTAGCACTACCACTAATGACAACAACAACAACAACAACAACAACAACAACAACAACAACAACAACAACATCAACAACACAAAAGCCATCTCGAGAAACATGTACGCGGATAAGAACGATCCAGATTTCACTCGAAGAGGAGGAGGAGGAGGAGGAAGAGGAAGAGGAAGAGGTGGACGAGGAGGTGGAAGAGGAGGCATGTATCCCGGTGGATTCCATTATGTTCCGCCTCAATATCCGTACCCAATGCCACCAATGCAGTATCAAAATGTTCCTTATGGATACGTTCAGCCGAACTTTATATATCAAGGGGCCGGCGGTCACTTCAATGCGGCAGCATATAACAACAATCCATATTACGCGCCGCAGCAACACGCATTTACGCAGCAACAACCTCCAAACGCTCCTCTTCATCAAAATATCGCAGCAGTCTCGCCACTACCACAACCAATAATATCACCTCCGCCACCGTTGCAACAACAACAACAACAACAACAACCAGAACCAGAACAACAACAACAACAACCAGAACAGCAACAACCAGAACAGCAACAACTAGAACATCGGAAACATCAGGAACAACAAATAGCACCTGTAGCAAAACCAGTAGAAGAGCCCAATAAAAAGAAACAAGACGTCGGGAAAGCGTCATCGGGAAAACACAAAACAACGACGAATAGGAATAACACTAAGAATAGCTCCGCCGCAAAAGAAAATAGTAATGGTAAAAACAACAAGAACAATAAGGGAGGAGGAAATAATAAACCGAGGAGCGCGCCGGCGTTTGTTCGGCAAGAGAGTGATTTTCCGCCGCTTTCTTGAGTGAACTTATATAATTCTTCTTTTTTATAATATTATTATTACAACACAACGTGATTGTTTATTACTCTTTTTTGAGTTATTTACTGCACACGTTCAAATGGCCTTCGTTGATTATTTCGTCCAACTCGAGAGTTTCGACATCCCCGGTTGCGTATAAAACTTTAGCGTTTCTCGCTCGTGCGTTGAGCGATAACACTTCAGCTTTATACCACAAGCCATCGTCTGGCCAGTAGAGCTCTATTTTCGCGTCTACTAAAGAATCTAAGGACGCGTCTTGTTTTATGATTACCCCGGTGGAGGGCTTTTTTAAACCAATCGCATCGTCGTTATTAATTATATTGTTCTGCTATTGTTGTTGTACGAAGAATTTTCCGGCGTTAGTTTTCTTTGGTTGATGCCGTCGGTTTATTTCGTGTGGAAGGATGACGAAAAAGGTGAAAACGTCGCTTCAAGACCGACTTCTCCTCTTCCAAAGTGGAGAAAGTGGAGGCAGGCGCCTTAAAATTATTTATCAAAACAAACGAGCGCGCGAAGTTTTGTCAGCGAATACGAACATAAATTCGAGTCGTACCATTGCTGCTGCAGACCGCTTATTATTATTCGCTGCGGTAGCCACCTGTGTAAAGAGAGACAGAGAGACAGAGACAGAGCACGCGGTGGTGAGTACCAAAAATTTCCGATTGCAAGTGCCCTGTTTCAAAAAACTCCGCAAAAAAAAAGTAAAACCAACACCAACAAAAAGGTAAAAAGAAAAGAAAAATCGCACGAATACACAGGATGCGTTCATTTCGTTGGGGAAAAGAAAAGAGAACGAAGACGCGAAAAAAACCGCCCCGTCCGTCTTTTCTTCGCGGCGACGACACTTACCTTCATTTTCTTGCCGCCTTTTCCGGACAACACTTCATACGTCGTCGGTAAACTGTTTATTAAATCGAACAGTTTTTTTCTCTGTTCCGCGGAAAACTTGGCCGAGTAATAAAAGGCAACAGACATCAACCAAGCGTCGGAATGAACAGCTACAAGCGCGAGCCAATCTCCACGCTTCATACCATCGCGAGCAAAGTTGATCCCGAGAGCTGGTTCAGGCAATTCAGGCGGAACTTCCTCAGCCGGTAACGAAACGACCCAACTACCGTCGGCGTTTGAATACAATGAGAGATTCTCGCGGTCAGGATCACAACTCGCGAAAAACATAGCCTGTGAGATAAAAAGAGAGAGAGAGAGTGGGATAAAACTTTAGTTTCTACGATATAAATCGCTCATCGCCTTCGTCGTCGTTCTCTTCGTTATCGCTCGATTGTTTGTTCCTATATTTTTTTCTTCCTTTCTCACTCAAGTCATCATCATCATCATCAAGTAATTTTTTAAACCAACCAAAATTTGCATCCCCCCCGTTCCATGAGAAATATCACGGGAGAATGAGAGAAACTCATCAAACGGCATCCGCACTATTTAATTTCAAAGATCATCGAGCTAGTTTTTAATGTCCTTTTTCACAAACGTCCATCGTCGCATCGCTTCTTTTTCGTTTGTTTTCCCCCAACGTAATAATAAATGCGCGTAAAATTGATATTTTTTGCGTATTCTCGAATCTATGTCGTCGTTACACTTTTGCTTCTCCGTTTCGAACGTACAATTCGAATCCAGAGATCATTCACCCATCTGAATCTATTATTAAATTTATTGAACCGCAATCGCGGTGCGTGCGCGTGTGAGACCGCGCTTTTGCATCACTTTTTTCAATTTTCTAGCAATTTTAAAGCGCGAATTGGAGAAAGAAAAAAAAAACGAGCGCGCTTCTGATACACGCGCACGTACCACGTCGTCGTTTAATGCTTTATTAATGCCAGCTTGTCTTCCTTTGAAGTTCTTGAAGACTTCCTCTGGAGTTCGAGGACTAAACTCGCTCATTGGACTCTCGACAAATTTATACAAATTTGTACTTCACTTAATAACCTGCTCAAAATTTGAAGAAAAATGAGTAAGACTTTTGACTTCTGTTGACGACGCTTTTTTTTATGTGGCCTCTGCCCAAAATGAGAGTGACAACAAGGTGAACGAATTATTCAAAAAAAAAAGAATCACACACATCTTCAAAGAAGAAGAAGAAGAAGAAGAAGAAGATATGCGAGATGAAGAAACGCGAAAGAGGAAGAAAGTTTTCACGCTATTACTCGTCGTGGATGAGAACGAACCCAAAAGAGTGCTTCTCGGAGAGAAGAAAACGGGATTTGGGAAAGGATTTTACAATGGATTTGGTGGGAAAGTGGAGGATTCGGACGAGAACGTTCTCGCTGCGGCGTTGAGAGAGTTGGAAGAAGAAGCGTGTATAAAAGCGCTCGACGCGAAAGAAATTGGTCGCATAACTTTCGTTTGGATAGATGAACCAGAAAAGCCACCGTGGCTGGTTCACATTTTTAGAGCGGACGCGTATAGCGGTCAACCGTCTGAGACGGACGAAATGCGTCCACAGTGGTTCGCTCTCGATGAAATACCGTTCCAACAAATGTGGGCCGACGATCAGCACTGGTACCCTTACGTGTTTCAGCGGAAGAACTTTGAAGGTACGTTCAACTTTAAACAAGTGACAACGCTCGTCGATTTTCAGCTGAACGAAGTCCAAGAGGGTTCCCTATCGATGCAATGATTGATGATGATGATGATGACAAAAAAAAGATGGTGGTGACGATTATGGATGATAAAAATGAAGAATATCTCTAAACACGCTAAAAGGAAAACGAGAGGACTACAAAAAAACCACCTCACCATACCAGATCCCGCGCTTTTATAAAGAAAAAGATGTCATCATCGCGTCGTAGCAGCAGCACGAACAACAATAGCTCGATGAAAACGTTCCTTCTGAACATCTCGTTCGCAATGGTGTTGATATCGTTATCGGTGTCGCCGAGTAACGCGCAACACGAAAGAATGAGTAAAAACATTCACATTAATCAAAACGGAGAAGGAGGAGGAGGAGGAGGAGGAGGAGAAGGAAATGGTGGAGGCATCACTTTTGCCTCGTTTGAGTGGGAGGAGAAGTACGGCATCCCCAAAGTAGCGATTAAGTTCAACAATCCGCAACTTCGCAGATGGATCGAGTCCGAAAATCTCAGACGATGCGCGATGAAAGCAAACACGGAGAATGGGAAAGAGTGCACGCAATTCATGATTACAACTTTCTTGGGGGATGAGGCGATACCAGTCGAGGAGGCCATGGAATCGGTCGCGAGAGATAGAAATTTATACTATGCCTTCGCGCGACAAGAGAAAGCTCAAAACGAACGCATACAAAGCTTAGAGGAGCAAAGGATGTTTTTAGCGGTAGCTGCTTTCGTATCGACGATCGCTTTAGGATTGCACATGTACACGACGAGAGCAGCCGGGTTGAAGATACCCGTTGGAGCCCTTTTTTCTACTATTCTCGCGAAGAACACCGCCAATGATGTAGAAGATAAAAATGCCATTCGAATGCGACAGGTGAACGAAGACGCCAAAGCTCGTGCGAAAAGATTAGAAGAAGCGATTCAAAACTTGAAGAAGAACGAATTGCGCGTTTAAATATGGATGTGGTTATTATATAGTTACGACTAATTAAATTACAAAGTTGTAGCGCGACAAGTTTAAAAAAAACAGTACTATTTTCGAGAGTAAACGGGTGCGTACGTAGTACTTAAAATGGCAATATCGTGTACAAATACAAGCTAAAACCTTTCTGCGCTGCATTATTTTTTCAATCGTCGTCGTCGTGAATGGAAACAGTTGGGAATAGACCGGCGTTACCGCTCGAGAAGACAGAGTAAAAAGCACTCTCGGTGAGACCGGGTAACTTCTCCATCTCGTCTTCGTCTCCTCCTAATCCTCGAGATAACGGCGTGGCGTTGTTGCTATTATCAATATTGTCGCTATTACTACTAGTGTTGTTGTTGTTGTTGTTGTTGTTGTTGTTGTTGTTTTCAATGTCTAATATTTCATTCATCGCCTTCTGTACCAACGCGTCGATTTTCTCCTCACTCAGAGTCGATCCGACCAACTGTCTCAGTATGATTTCAAAGTCGTTTCTCGATACAATCCCATCCGCGTCGACGTCGTACACGCGAAACATGAATGAAATTTTGGCCTTCTCGTTAGCATTCTTCGAGAGCAGAGAGAGTAAGCGACAAAACTCTTTAAAGTTGACGTTCACGAACAGCTGGACTATTCTAGGCGCTAATGGGTTAATCGCCAACTCCGGAATGTTCAAAAGTTCGTCTTCGCTGATGTACCCTTTGTGTTTTTTATCGAGTTGTTGGAACCTTTTGTATAAAGTCTGAATCTCAGCGGACGTGAAAACGTTGGAACAATACGAAGATATCTCTGTTTTTGACGATTTTATTCAGAAGAAGACGAAGAAGAAGAAGAAGAAGAAGAAGAAGAAGAAGAAGAAGAAGAAGAAGAAGAAGAAGAGGGAAAGTGTCAGAGTCGTCGGAGTAAATTGGATAGAAAAGAGAAAAGAACTTAAAGGACAAAACGGGAGAGAAGATAACGCTTACGTTCGATGTCAAAATCGGTGAGATTTAGCGAAGATGCCGTAATCCCCATCCTTTTAATGAACTCGTTTGTTTGTTTGTTTGTTTGTTTGTTTATGACAGATAAGAGAGACAGAGAGAGAATTTTTGAAGAAGAGCATGAAGAGGACATTTGTTTTTCTCATCTCGCCCCGAGGTAACAAAATTATAAAGATGGGTTTGAGCATGTGTACGTACTAAAAGAAATGATATTATTACGATGATGCCAAACGGCGCAATTCTTTCCTATGCGATACTCTCGCGGCGACGAATGTTTATTCATATTCTCTTTGTTATATTCGCTTTTACTTGCCGATGATGGACTCGATGAAAATCTGCAGAGAATCCACGTCTCGTCTTTCGCCGCCAAGTTTCACGAATCCTTCGCGTCCTTTCGGGAAGAACAAAATCGTCGGGAAAGATGATAAGCTCAGATTTTCTTTCGACCACTCTTTCTCGTCTTGATCGGCGCGGAATTTTGAGTATCGCACGTTCTTAGCTTTACCGTACGTTTGAGCGGATTCGGTAAAGCTGCCCTCCATTGCTTGGCAAAACGGACACCAAGGCGCGTACAAAACAATCATTTCATTTTCTTCGTTTTTCATGCCTGCGCCTCGAGAAATTCTTTTTTGCATCGACTCTCTAGTTTCCACCGAAATAGCCGAAGCGTCCGTGAAGATATCGACCGCGACTTCTTCGCGCTTATCTTGCTTATCTTTTTCTTCCTTGCTCAAATTTCCCGAATGCAAGCCGCACTCTTTATCGCTCGCATTCTCCCACCACCATCGGCCTTCTCGCTCTTGTTGTCCAGGAGTTACCGGTCTAGTGCACGGGGCGCAACCTATTGAAACGTAACCTTGCGAGTGCAACGCGTTCACCGGCGTTGACATTACTCTCAAAAAGTCCCAAACTTCTTGCGAGGTGGCGTTTGTCAATGGGTTGTATTTCACAAGCTCATTTCCGTTTAATATGCCTTGGAACGCCGGATCTAACTGTATCGCCGGAACTTGCATTCTCGTCCCAGGCGATTGATCTTTTCTTTGACCGGTAATCCATGCCTTCAACGTGGACAACTTTTTCCTCAAGGGTTGCACCTTACGAATGCCACAACATTCCTTGTGCCCATCTTCGTAAAACGAAAACAACCCTTTCTCGTTGACAAACGCTTCCAATTTTTCTTCATTCGGGATACAATATTCTATCTTAATGTTAAAATGCTTCTCAACCTTGTCGAATAATTCGTACGTTTCCGGGTTTAATCTTCCAGTGTCTAAGGAAAACACTCTGTATGGCCTGTTTGTCAAGTGCGCGTACTGAATCAAAGCCACATCTTCGGCACCAGAAAAGGCAATCGCGATATCGTCTCCGTACGTTTTCAAAGCGTCGTCCATAATTTCCAGAGGCGTCATCGTTTTCTCCAAAATTTTGTTTTTATTCTCCGTTTCCTGTTTCGTGTTGCTGCTGCTCGACACTTTCAATGCGTTTCCCCTTCGACTCGAGCTTTTCTTGCTACTCGTTCCTCTCCTGTTGCTGAAACTCATCGCATTCTTCTTCATCATCATCATCTCCAAAATTTCGTTTTTATTCTCCGTTTCCTGTTTCGTGTTGCTGCTGCTCGACACTTTCAATGCGTTTCCCCCTCGACTCGAGCTTTTCTTGCTACTCGTTCCTCTCCTGTTGCTGAAACTCATCGCATTCTTCTTCATCATCATCATCTC
>Ga0163111_10000735_pt1 | contig 19609 bp, 17 predicted proteins | sample CRUFie1St18metaG_FD_109645 | JGI IMG/M metagenome (GOLD analysis project Ga0163111, IMG submission 109645) | Marine microbial communities from the Costa Rica Dome - CRUD Field 142mm St18 metaG | ecosystem: Environmental > Aquatic > Marine > Oceanic > Photic zone | place: Costa Rica: the Eastern... | reverse complement strand
GGCAAAGAAGCTTCTGATCGCCTCCTCAAAGCTGGTGACAATTGTTCCCATGAAATCCGCAGAGTGGGATATTGATTCGAGGGATGATTTAGAGCGACTTAATGATGTCAGTAGCTATATTTTTGGAAATTGAGGTGCTTTCTCTGTAACACTCACACTCGGAAACATCGTCGACAGTCATGATCAGGCTTAGGGATAATCCCATGAATAATCAATTACAAAAAGACATGTGGAACGGCCGCGCGGGAGCCAGCTGGGTTAGGCACAACTCGTTACTGGAGGAGCTGCTCTCGGAACCGGGTCGCCGGTGTATGGAGTTATTTGACCTGCCATCGAGTGCGCAAGTGCTTGATGTCGGCTGTGGCTGCGGCAATCAGACACTCGAATGGGCTTCTCGACTCGACCCATCCTGCAACATTACAGGGGTTGATATTTCGGAGCCCATGTTGGCGCTGGCCGAGAATTTAAAGTCAGCCAATCAATCGTCGCCACAAGCTAGTGTTTCTTTCCTGTTGGGCGATGCCAGCGAAGCGCTGTTTCCCGAAGCCTCGTTCGACGCGATCTATTCCCGATTTGGGGTCATGTTTTTTGCAGATCCCATAGCAGCCTTCGCCCAACTACGTCGCGCCTTAAAACAGAACGGTCAGCTGGGATTTGTATGTTGGCAAAGCCCTGCACTCAACCCTTTTTTTACCGCCCCGATGCAAGCGGCGCTTACCGTCCTTCCACCCCCGCCACCGGCGAAGCCCGGAGCGCCCGGTCCCTTTGGTTTAGCGGACAAGGAGCGCACCCACCGCGTTCTCAGCGAGGCGGGTTTTGGCGAGGTCACTATTCGGCCGCTGCAGCTAGAACTGTCAGCTGGCGCTGAACGCACCTTCGACGATCTGTTTCAGGAGCTGATACAGATTGGACCCGCCGCCGCATTGATTGCAGAAAGCGACCCTGTTGCAGGGGAGCAAGCCAAAACAGAGGTCTATAAGACACTCAGGGAGTTCTATTCACTCGGTGAGGGGGTGCGTTTCGAGGCCAACTTCTGGCTAATAACTGCCCGTAACTAGCTAAATTGCCAACGAAAAAAACCGGGGAGGATGGCTTGATAAGCCAAAACAAACAAGCCGAAAATGCAGCTTTTCATCTTACAATAACGTACGCAATAAAGGGTTCGGTGCAGCACCCTGCCCAAGCCAAACCAATACTTCAGAAATGGAATCAGTATGAGCAGAGAATTTGATGTCATTATTTACGGAGCAAGCGGCTTTACTGGCCGCCTTGTGGCTGAGTACATGGGAAAAACCTATGGCGCGAGCGCCAACTGGGCCATAGCAGGCAGGAATAAAGCGAAGCTGGCAGAAGTAAGAGACTTGGTTGGCGCGCCCAGTACAACGCCACTCTTGACTGCCGATGCCAGTGATCCTGAATCACTTCGTGCAATGGTCAAGCGAGCGCAGTGCATTTGCACAACCGTCGGACCCTACCAACTTTACGGATCCGAACTCGTTAAGCTCTGTGCTGAAGAGGGTACACACTACGTAGACCTGTCGGGAGAGCCCGGCTGGATGCACGAGATGATTTCATCTCATCAGGCCACTGCCGAGGCGTCTGGCGCACGCATTGTTCATAGCTGCGGATTTGACTCCATCCCCTTTGATCTGGGCGTCTACTTTCTCCAGAAGGCAGCCATCGCTCAAACGGGCAAACCCATGCCCCGTGTGCGCGGTCGGGTTCGCGCTATGAACGGTGAGTTCTCTGGCGGCACCGCAGCGTCCTTAGGCGCTACGATGGCTGCACTTAAAACCAATCCAGACCTTATCAAAATTCTGGCTAATCCCTTCTCACTAGCTAATGGCTTCCAAGGTCCCGAACAGCCATCCGATGCTAAACCGTATGAAGATGAAGTCGTCGGCTCATGGGTCGCCCCTTTCATCATGGCACCTATTAACACCAAGAACGTTCACCGCTCAAACGCCATGCTGAATCACCTCTATGGTGAAGATTTTCAATACGATGAAATGATGGTGACGGGACCGGGTGACGAGGGAGCAGCGGTGGCAAAGATGGTAGCGAGCAGCAACCCCTTAGAAGGCGATGACGTCCCAAAGCCGGGCGAAGGCCCCTCCAAGGAAAGCCGCGAGGCAGGCCACTATGACGTGCTATTCGTCGGCACAAACGACGATGGAGACCGTATAGAGGCGACCGTCATTGGTGACATGGACCCGGGCTATGGGTCTACATCTAAAATGATTGCCGAGAGTGCGCTGTGCATCGTTCACGACTCTCCTAATCTACCGGGAGGCATTTACACACCCGCGCCAGCCATGGGTGAGAAGCTGATCGAGCGACTTGTTGCGAACGCCGGTCTAACCTTCCATTTAGGCGGCTAAAAAGCCCTATCTAACGACCGGCAAATAAGCGGTGTTGGGGCAGATCCTCGGCACCGCTAAGTACCAATAAGCCTGCGAAAATAGCTAGATTTTTGACGAAGTTTTGCGTCTCGTGTGCCTGACTAACACCCTCATAAACGCTCCAAAAATCGTGCATACCAAGATTTATAACGAGTGTCAGCGCGGCCAAAGTAAGAGCAACCTGCCCTACGCGAAGACCCAGTAGCAACATCACACCTCCTCCCACTTGGAGGGCGATGGTAATCGGCAGCAAGACTTCTGGAAGCGGTATATTGTGAAGTGCCATATAACTTAGCGTCTCAGTATAACCTGTGACTTTTGAAATTCCGGGTAGGAAGAAATACAGCCCAAGTAGAAAGCGACCCAGCGTTACTGCAAATGTCATTATGACCTCCAGAACCTGTACATTAGTCTACATTAAGCATCGCTTTACTCGCCAAAAGCACCAACCACCAGGTCACAAAACATTTAGCTAAAAAAAAGCTGCTGAGCGGTCCCTCGTTAAACTAATCGTGATTAGACAAAGATTTCTCCCGCAGCGAGCCTCTCAGCAACGATCGCGGGCGCAGCAAAGCGGTCGCCGTAAGCACCGCTGAGCTCACCGCAGCGGTCGATGAAGTTTTGCAAACCATAAGTGTTTACAAACTGCAGTAGTCCGCCGGTCCAAGCAGGTGCACCGATACCCATAATCGAGCCGACATTACCATCTGCCACAGTGCGAAGAACACCGGTCTCAAGACACTTTAGCGCCTCGATGACCTGACGGAAAAGCAAGCGTTCCTTGATGTCCTGATCCGATATGTCAACGCCGTCACCGCCATAAAGATCGGATAGACCAGACCAAATTTCTTTAGAACCGTCCGCACCATACTCGTAGAAACCACCACCGTGATATCGACCACCACGACCGTGACCAACGATCATGGTCTCTACAACCTCAGCAGTGATCGAGCGATCATCGCCGTCAATAGTCAGGCCCATTTCCTTCCAGGTCTCTTGCGCCTTTCGTGACAACTCCAGACTCACCTCGTCGTAAACGGTCAGCGGCCCCACCGGCATTCCCACAGCCTTACCAAGATTGTCGATACGCACTGGCTTCACCCCCTCGACGAGCATTCGTACGCCCTCATCAAGATAGGTACCGAAGGTACGTGAAGTGAAAAAACCCAATGAATCGTTGACGACAATCGGGGTTTTCTTGATTTGCTTCGTGTAATCAAAGGCCTTGGCTAGTGCGACATCACCCGTCTTCTCGCCCATAATGATTTCAACAAGCGGCATCTTGTCGACCGGGGAGAAAAAGTGAATGCCAATGAAATTTTCAGCATCGTGACTCGCTTCAGCCAGCTGGGTAATGGGGAGCGTCGAGGTGTTTGAACCCCAGACGCCGCCCTCGGCCATTCTTGGCTCGAGATCACGCGTCATTTGATGTTTCAGGTTCATATTCTCAAACACAGCTTCGATAATCAGATCGCAGCCATCCAGATCCTCGTTTGAGACCGTGGGATGAATCAGCGAGAGCACCTCGGCCATCTTTTCAGCCGTCATTCGACCCTTGTCGACACGCTGCTGTAACAAAACCTCGGTATACGCCTTGCCCTGTTGGGCGGCCTCAATACTGATGTCTTTCAATACGACCTTGATACCCACCATAGCGGATGAATAGGCGATCCCCTGCCCCATCATGCCAGCGCCGAGCACACCCACCTTTTCCGTTGTCTGTGGAGGTACATCCTTCGGTCGAGAAGCACCACCATTGATCTTATTCATCTGGAAAAAGAAGGTATTGATCATATTTTTAGCTTGGGGCGTTAGCGCCAGTTCGGCCAGACCACGACTCTCAATACGCATCGCCGTCTCAAAATCCACTGTCAGCGCCTGTACTGCCACATCAAAAATCTTTTCGGGGGCAGGCAGCAAGCCGCGCGTATTTTTGCGAATCATAGGCGCACCCATAGTGACCATTTGCGTCACCTGTGGGTTACGAATATTGCCGCCGGGGATTTTATATCCCTTTGTGTCCCAGGGCTGAGTGCGCGCGGCTTCGTTGCTCTTATTGGCCAACACCCACTGCTTGGCCTTAGAAACCAACTCATCTTTGCTATCGACGACCGCATCAATCAGTCCAGAGCCCAAGGCCTTTTCGGGGGCCACACGCTTGCCCTCGACAATGTACTCGTTGGCTGCCATGAGCCCCATGAGATAGACCGCTTTAACGTTACCGCCGCCTCCAGGCAGTAAACCCAAGGTCACCTCTGGGAAGCCAAGCTGGACACTGCGGTGATTCCAAGCAATGCGGTAGTGACATGACAGAGCGAGCTCGAGGCCGCCGCCAAGCGCCGCGCCATTAATGGCGGCGCAAACGGGCGCCTGAAGCTTTTCGAGACGACGCATTGCGGCTTTTGTCGCACACATTCCCTGAAAAAAATCTTCAACCGTGTCCTCGGTCACCTGACAAAGCATATTCAAGTCACCGCCTGCAAAGAATGTGGACTTGCCTGATGTAAGCACAACGCCGGCAAGGTCTGTCTCTGCTTCGAGCCTATCGAGCGTCGATTCAAACAACGGCAGGAAAGCATCACTCATCGAGTTAACGGGGCCATCCATATCCATGGTGACGGTTACAATCTGGTTCTCGTCTGTTTCATAATGAAAACTCATTGTTTCTAACTCCTGATAGTGCTTATACGCGCTCGACAATAGTAGAAATGCCCATCCCACCGCCCACACATAACGACAGCATGGCGCGCTTTAGATCGCGTCGCTCGAGTTCGTCGATCATGGCACTCACCAAACAGCCACCGGTAGCGCCCAGAGGATGGCCCATAGCAATCGCACCACCCACCACATTGGTAATTTCATGACTAATATCAAGGTCTTTCATGTAACGAAGTGCAACTGAGGCAAAGGCCTCATTGATCTCCCAGAGATCGATGTCATCGGGCGTAAGCCTCGCCTTTTCAAGACACTTTTTTGCCGCAGGACCAGGGCCAGTCAGCATGATAATCGGGTCTGTGGACAAGACGGTCGTTGACACAACGCGAGCTCTAGGCGTCAACCCGAGGTCGTTTCCAGCCTTTTCACTACCAATGAGAACGACACTGGAACCGTCAACGATGCCCGATGAGTTTCCGGGAGTATGAACGTGTTCTACCTTGCTGTATTCGTTGTACTTGGCAAGGATGACGTCATCAAAACCCATTTGACCTGGCATTTCGAATGAGGGCTTTAAGCGGGCGAGATCTTCCATCGTAGTGTCGCCTTTAATGAAGTCATCGCGCTCCAAAATGGTGATATCTGAGGCATCCTTTACCGGAATCACAGACCCGTCGAACCATCCGCTATCACGCGCATGGGCCGCTCGACGCTGCGATTCCATGGCATAAGCGTCCACATCTTCACGGGTATAACCATCAATAGTGGCTATCATGTCGGCACCAATACCCTGAGGCACAAAGCCTGTCTTGAGCGCAAATGCCGGGTCACTCGCCATGGCACCACCGTTTGAACCCATGGGTACGCGTGACATGCACTCAATACCACCGGCTACAACCAGGTCATCCCATCCCGATGCTACTTTTTGCGCCGCAGTGTTCACAGCCTCAAGTCCCGACGCACAGAAACGATCGAGCTGCACACCTGGCACTGACTCATCCCAGTCAGCGTTTTGAACAATCATTTTTGTGATGTCAGAACCCTGCTCGCCGATAGGTGTAACACAACCCATCACAACATCATCAACATAACTGGTATCCAGATCGTGTCTTGCCTGTAAGGCACGCAACAACCCCGCACCCAAATCAACAGGCTTTACTTCATGAAGGCTCCCATCTTTTTTACCCTTGCTGCGTGGGGTCCTAATTGCATCGTATATGTAGGCGGCGTGAGGCATGAGCGATCTCCATGTACCGGTTCATCCGGCGCGTATCTGCTAAGCGATCGATACATTGCCAAATAAGCCGTTAAAAATCGATGCAATCTGATTAAAAAATTGAACTTTGAGTATGTTTTTTATCTGCGGGGATGTTTACTAAAGTGGATGATATCGGCGCATACTGCGATCGCGCTTATGCCCATTGGAATATGCGCTATCGGCGTCAGAAAAAACTTGTGCCGGCGCGCCACATGCGCCGTAATGGTCCGTTATGGATCAACGCACCCAATACCTTCTCAACGCGCCTGCACTTCCCCTGCTAACGCAATTGTCGATACCCAGCAGTGTGGCGTTTATTGTGCAGTCGACCGTCAGCCTGACCGAGGTCTGGTTTGTCGGACAGCTTGGAAGCACACCATTAGCTGCGATGGCCCTAGTCTTCCCAATGCTGATGCTGATGCAAATGTTGTCGGTTGGCGCTTTGGGGAATGCTGTATCGTCAGCCATTGCCCGCGCATTAGGTGCGGGAGATCAGCCTCGCGCAGAAGAACTGATGTGGCACGGCCTTATTTTGGCTGTACTTGGACCCATTGTCCTACTCATTGCATTTTTGATCTCTGGACGATTTTTCCTGTCCCTTTTGGGCGGAACCGGTGAAATTCTTGAGCTGGCATTTGCCTACAGCGCCATGCTGTTTGGTGGCAGCGTCACCATTTGGATCATGGGTGTAGCGAGCTCGGTTTTCCGTGGCCTTGGCGACATGCGCTACCCCGCTCGAATGATGATTACAGGCTCACTCATACAAGTTCCGCTGTCGGGCGCTTTAGTGCTGGGATATTTTGGCGCACCCAAGCTAGGCTTATTCGGTGCGGCGGTTTCCGTCATTGCAACCAGCGCCGTGATGGCGGTGGTCATCCTCCTGCGCCTAACGAAAGCTGCACTACCTGCGAATTTGCGGCTTTCGCGCTTCCAGCTGCGAACGCATCACTTTCAAGATATCGGTCGCGTTGCACTTCCAGCCTCGCTATCACCCATATCAACCGTCACCACAATTCTGGTACTGACAGGTCTAGTTGGCCAATTCGGTGAGGAGGCTTTGGCTGGGTATGGGATTGGCTCGCGTATCGAATTCTTAATGTCATCGCTAATCTTCGGCATCGGCGCGACCATGACATCATTGGTCGGCATGAGCATTGGCGCTCGGAATGCGGATCGCGCTGAAGAAATTGGATGGACCGGGGCAGGCATGTCATTTGTTTTAGGGGGTGTAATTGGCACGCTGCTCGCTGTCTTCCCTCATATCTGGATCCCTGTCTTTACTGATGATCCGATGGTCTATGAGACCGCGAAAGGGTTCATTCAAATTGTCGGTCCCTGCCTTGCCATACACGGGGTTGGCTGGGCACTTTACTTCGCATCTCAGGGCGCTGGTGCCATGCGTGGCCCCGTGGCAGCACTCATTGCACGTCCGATTGTCGCGATAGGCTCTGCCGTGCTACTGCTAGGCCCCATGGATATGGGAATGATGGGCGTGTTCATTGGTGCGGTCGCTGGGATGTTTGCCTATACGGCTATAGTTACGTTTGCTGTCTTGGTCGGTGAGTGGCGAAAAAATATTGAAGTGTTGTGATACACAGAAATTTTGCATGTTTGTTGTGTGTGGAATTAGATTTTTGCTAGACTTTTCCTCTGCTTTTACGGGGTCACCAAGCATTCTTCGCTGCACACATTCCTCTATGGCGGCACCCGATTCTGAGTTAGCGTAGCAGATGCAATTACACAACCTCACAGATAAATAGGAACTACCGATGATGTTAAGACTTCTCTCCGCGATTATCGCGACTATGGCTGCGATCAGTGTTACGGCAGCTGAACATACTGTCCAAATGAAAAACCAAGGCAGCACAGGCATTATGGTTTTTGAACCCGCAGTGTTGAAAGTGGCTGTAGGTGATACGGTAACTTTCCAGCCCAGTGACATGGGTCATAACTCGCAATCCATACCTTCGATGTCACCTGCAGGCGCTAAGGGTTGGACCGGCGGTATCAATCAAGCGGTGTCAGTCACTATAGAGACCGAGGGCGTTTACATTTATAAGTGCCAGCCACACTTGGCACTTGGCATGATCGGCGTAGTGGTCGCTGGTGAGGCGACAAATATAGAAGCGATCAATGCTAAAGTCCCAGCAATGGAGAAAGCGTTGCTTTCAAATAAGGGACGGCTCCGCGAGTACCTTGCGCAGGCCCAGTAAAGCAAGCTGAATTTGTCTTTGCGGCCTCGCGGCCGCGAGACAGTTTTCCCATACAGTGTCACAAATTTGCTCCTCAATAAGGCCTGAAACGCTCGCTAATAAATCTATTTTTGGTGTCTATGCGCTCATCGGTATAATGATAATAGTGAGACTCAGCACCTGCAGTTCGGGTTAAGTTCTAATTTATTCGGCGCGCTGATCGCTCAGAAACGAGCGCACCTGGTTGGCGATGGGTCCAGAAATATACGTGGCCACTACGCCCTGCTAATGCGGCCTACTCTTATACCGAGCTATGCCGACACTCTAAGTTTTCGACTACACTAAGCGCGACTGCTGTTCTGCGAGGAACAGGTAATCATATGCTTTGGGGGCAAATGATATGGACCAAGTTATTGCGGTAATGCAGGACGACTGGGTAATGATGGCCCTGCCCTTTTTCTTTGGGGCTCTCGCCATTGAGGTTCTGTGGGCTTACAAAGCCACGACGAAACATTACGAATCCGTTGACTTTTGGACGAGCATCCGCGTCATGTTGCTCACCGTTTTTGTGGATTTGATTCCGAAGTTCTTGGGTATTTGGTTGATGTTTGTCGCGTACTCGTTGTCACCACTGCAAGGCATGATCGACACGAGCTGGTACTGGTGGGTACTCCTATTTTTCCTAGATGATTTAACGTATTACAGCTTTCATCGAGGCAACCACGAGGTGAGATTGCTGTGGGCGGGTCATGTCTCACACCACAGTTCGCAGTACTACAATCTCGGTACGGCACTCAGGCAGGGCGTCGGCGAGCGCATTTTGAAATATCCTTTTTGGTTGCCACTGGCAATCATTGGATATCACCCAGCCATGATTGTGACGATGCTCAGCTTGAGTTTGATCTACCAGTACTGGCTCCACACTGAGGCATTTTATAAGTTTCCAAGAACGATAGAGTTCATCTTCAACACGCCATCGCATCACCGCGTTCACCATGGATCCAATGTTCGTTATCTTGATCGCAACCATGGAGCGACACTCATCATTTGGGATCGTCTTTTTGGCACCTTTTCCGAAGAAGTCCCTGAAGAACCTGTTCAGTATGGTTTAACCAAAAATATAAACACCCACAAAGTCATGCAGGTGGCTTTTGGAGAATACGGCTCGATGTGGCGTGATATTCGTCGTGCAGAAACATGGCGCGACAAGTTGGGCTACCTGTTCAAGGCACCAGGATGGAGCCACGATGGTCCTGACATGCGATCTGACACGCTTAGGAACGCGTAACGCCTGTGTGACTGATCAAATTCTGGCCATATACGACGCTGATTTCACCGTGCTGGGTGAGATCGCTTATGCCATCGGCAAAGTAACCGGCATTCGTAGTTGCGCGCTCTGTGATGTCTCCCATGGCTTAAATCCACTCGGAAAAAAAAACTGGCGGAGCTATCGTGGGACGCGACCTGAGATCGAATGGATCCATCGAAATGATTTGGATGACGACACCAGAGCGGCACTCGTCTGTGAGCTCCCCTGTGTAATAGCAAAAGATTCTTTAGGCGGCTGTCATATGCTTCTGGATAACAAGGAAATCCGGGCCTGTCACGGCGATATCACACAGTTTGACGCGAGGTTATCAAATGCGTTGGCGCAGCGTTTGATTGTGCTCGATGACGCACACGCATCATGACCTGTTCTGCAGGACGGGTAGTTAGTCTAGCTGCGGGAACCACTCTTTGATTTGGCAGTAATTCAAAATCGAACTTACTGACTAGCTGTGACATGATTAGTAGACTTTCGACCTGCGCAAACCCAGCACCAACGCATAAATGCGGCCCCTGCCCGAAAGGAATATAGGCACCCTGTGTAAGGTTTTTCTCATTTTCCGGAAGAAAACGCTCGGGTTTAAAAGCGTGTGGATCTTCCCAGTACTTGCTATGTCGTTGAAGTGTCCAAGGTGCAATCATAACCAGGGCACCCCGTGGCAAGCGCTTGCCCTCGATCTCAACCTTCTCCAATGCGACTCTTGGTACAAAGGTAATTGGCGGGTAAAGTCGCAATGCTTCCTTAAAAAATGCTCGTGTCAAGGGTAGCTTCTTAGTCGCCTCAAAGGATAAATCACCGTCGCTCATGTAGGGATCTATTTCCTCACGCAACCGAGCTAGCCACTCAGGTCGCTCTGCCAAAATGTAAAAGACCCAAGTCAGTGCGCTCGCTGTCGTCTCATGGCCCGCAAGGAAGAAAACTCCCAACTGGTCAATCAACTCATCTCGGGTAAACGGCAATCCGGTGTCTTTGTCTTTGGCTTGGATGACCGCTGAGGCAATGTCATTAAACTTGCCCTCAGTTACATTGAGGTGAGTATCGATCAAAGCACCAATGTGATATCTGATGCGCTCACAAGCGGCAAGCACTTCCCGAGTTTGCTTGATCTCCGACCAAGCGGGCTTCAGTATCATCCCGAGTATATCGACCTGAGCCACAGACTTCTCAAAGAGCGTAAAGTCCTCAAACACCTCTTTCGCGACATTTGACGCTAGGGGTGTCGAAAAGACAGTTCGACAAATTACATCAGCCGTGAGATGGCTCATTGCCAAATCCAAAGAGAACGGCTGTCCCGAATCCGCAGATTCACTAATTGTCGAAACATGATCGTCAGTAGCCGCACACATCGCAACATAAGCCACACTTAAGCGCATCAAACTAAACGCCGGGTCGATCATCGCGCGCTGGCGACGCCATTTAGGTCCGTCGGTTACGAACATACTCTCACCGATGAGTGGGTCGAGTGCGCCAACCATGAGGTCGCTTTTAGGGAATACGCCCTGCTCGTCGCGCATGATCTCCTTCACCGCCGAAGGCCGGTTGAAGAGCACTGTGCCACGCCTAGATCGCCCTAGGTGACCAATATCAAAGTGATAGGCCTCAGCAGGAAGTAGCTCAAGTAAATTCCCATCTCCCTTCCAAAGCGATCGAATTAAAGCAATAACCGCAGGTAGCGAGTTTGGCTTTGGTGGTATGTAAAGTGTTTCATCCACGGAAACTATCCAATAGTATTGACACTACACACAGTATGGAGCGCCAATATGGGCCTGTCGACCCATAGCATTTTCGAATCGCTGGTGATCATGCACATCATTACAGGGACCGTGGGACTCATCTCTGTCTGGATTCCTATTGCAGGACAGAAAGGCGGCAAACTTCACCGGAAAGCGGGCAATATATTCATTATCAGCATGTTGACGACCGGACTGATCGCAACAGGTATTTCGCTCACGACACTCTCTGATCCAACAGGCACGCATCCGCATCTTGCAGACCACCCACTGTTTAAAGATCCACAACTGATCGCCGGTATATTCGGCTGGATGATGCTCTATCTCGCCACGCTGACGGTCAACTTGGCATGGCATGGCTGGCTCTGCATGCGGAACAAGCGCGAGCATCATAAGAATGCCGCCTGGCACAATCTGCTATTGCAAGTCGTCCTCACGGCAACATCGGCCAATTGTTTTATCCGCGGTTTCGAACTCAATCAACCGATGATGATGGGCATTGCCTTTGTAGGCTTTGCAACGGTTGCAACCAACCTGTCGTTCATCTACCGACAGCCCTCCTCGCCCAAAGTACGAATTAAGGAACACATTAAATCGTTGGTGGGCGCAGGCATTTCCGTTTACACCGCCTTCTTCGCATTCGGCGCGGTTCGATTACTGCCAGAGATCGCGCTAACCCCAGGACTTTGGGCCATCCCACTGGTGACAGGACTGGCTTTGATAATTTATCACCAGCGAGCCGTGATGACTCCGCCTCGGCGCATCCAGACAACCTGATGGCAAGACGCGCGATCATTATTGGTGCCGGTGCGGGCGGACTCGCCTGCGCCACTGAACTCGCTGCAGCCGGCTGGCGAGTCGACGTTTTTGAAGCACGGAGCGAGCCGGGTGGAAAAATGCATCAGCGTCAAGTCGGTGGCGTGGGCATCGACAGCGGACCCACGGTCTTTACCATGCATTGGGTGTTCGAACAGTTATTTAAGCGCGGAGGAAAGCACTTTGACGATTGTGTGGTTCTCACGGAGAGTCGCCGCCTAGCGCGTCATGCGTGGACAGATAGCAGTTACCTTGACTTGTTTCACGATATCGATCAATCCAGCGAAGCGATTGCCAAGTTTTCTGATGAGGAGAACGTAGACGGCTATCAACGATTCTGTAAGGACGGGGAAATTATCCACGGTTTATTAAAGGATAACTTCATGGCCAGCGCTCAGCCATCTCTAGCCAAGCTAACTTATCGACTACTTAGAGATGGCGGCATGAAGGCGCTTTCAGTAGCACCACATAAATCTCTCTGGCAGTCGCTCGGCCGCTACTTCAGTGATCCTAGGCTGCGCCAGTTGTACGGACGATATTCGACCTATGTTGGCTCATCGCCACTGCTAACCCCATCAACACTCATGCTCATTGCACACGTTGAGCGCCAAGGGGTTTGGTGCGTCGCGGGAGGCATGCGTGCGCTCGCCGACGCCATGGCCAATGTTGCTTCCGAAAACGGTGCAACCTTCCACTACAACAGCGCAGTTCGCGAGATTACGGGCGATGAACGTAGCGTTCGAGGGATAACTCTCGCCTCAGGCGAAACGCATAATGCTGACGTTGTGATTTTTAATGGTGACACAGCCGCTTTGAGTGATGGACTTCTCGGCGAGCGCGTTCGTAGGGCAGTCCCATCGCGCGCGCGCAAACAGCGCGGCCTGTCGGCTATTACCTGGTGTATGCGAGCCAGTACGTCGGGGTTAGATCTCGATCATCACAATGTTTTCTTTGCAGCCGATTATGAAAAAGAATTTTCACACATATTTGAGCAACGCGGCATCTGTCCAGAACCCACCGTCTACGTTTGCGCGCAAGACCGGTTAAATGGCGAGTGCAAATCTCCTAACGGCGAGCGCCTATTACTGCTCATCAATGCACCCGCTGACGGCGATCACCTGGCGTGGACACCTGAGAAACTTCTCGAGCAGAGAAATCGAGCGTTGGATGTTATCAAGCGAGGCCGGGTCAACATCGAATTCGAAGAGGAGAACTGCCTAGCAACCTCTCCGGATGATTGGCATAGACGCTTTCCAGCCAGCGGAGGTTCTCTCTATGGTGCAGCATCGCACGGCATGTTTTCGATTTTTAGTCGCGCCTCGTCTAGGACCAAGGTACGAGGCTTATACCTCGCTGGTGGCAGTGTACACCCAGGTCCCGGAGTTCCCATGGCGACCTTGTCAGGCACACTGGCAGCTCGCGAAATTCTCGAACAAGTCAACTAACACTCGGCGTAAAAATTTTCGATTACCGACACCGTCTCTCCCGAATGCTCCCAATGCGGCATACCAAAGCTAGGGACCACACGATGAAATCGCCAGTTAGCGGTGTTCTCAAAATCAGCAAAGCGCTCAAAAGACACGTTCGGGTCACGATCAAAAATCACCAACACCGGCAAATCCAGGCGCTGATAAAGGTTCTCGACCGCATTCTCTGTAAACAACCCCATCGATAAAAACCGCAGTGGCATCAGATGGGCGTCAGGTACCTTGGTCGTTTTTAAGGCATAACTCACGAGCTCATTAGGGACGCAACCCGAGAAATTCATACCGTAGAAATACCGAATACTTCGCTCAGTGCGAAGGAGTTTGAAAGCATTGCGGCCAAAGCCCGCAAACTCAAAGATCTTTTTAAGGCGTTGCTGAGTTTTTTTTGATACTACTCCGCGCGCGGAAAAACCTGTTGGTGAGATGAGCGTGACGCTTCGCACCTTCGCACCAAATTCTGTAATCGCTCGTGCCACAAACTCGCACCCTAGAGACAGTGCGACAACATCTGGAGCTTTGTCTCCCGGCAACGACTCGATCATTGCAGCGATCTCACGCGCGAAATCTATAGACGTGAACTCACCAACGTTACGTTCTGAGCGACCGAAACCCGGTAGATCAGGCGCAAAAGCTGGACGCGACTCTTGAAAATGCGTGAAGAGCGGCTTCAATTCGATGGCGCTTGGTGCGGCGTTGACACTATGAATGAAAAGTAAGGGTCTACCCACTTGATCTGCAGAGAAATACCAATACAGCTGGTGCTCCATACATCCCCTAAAGTATTCACCGCTGCAATCAATGGCGCTCTCTAATTGGCGCATCCCTACCCACTCCTTACTCTCTCCCATCTATACGTCCTATACGTAGCTAAACTCGCCCGGACTGACGAGCATGAAAAAATAAATAAATTTTGACAATTTATATGTTTAAATAAAGTGACACTAATACGGCTAATCTCAATCAGGCCGATATGCCTGTATTAATACAGGTTCAAGTTGGGGGAATTATCATGACCGTAGCGTATCCCTTCACGGCGATCGTTGGGCAGGATGATATGAAGCTGGCACTTGCCATTGCAGCGGTAGACCCCGGTATTGGTGGTGTGCTCGTATTTGGTGAGCGCGGTACTGGAAAGTCCACGACGATTCGCGCACTGGCGCAACTACTTCCCAAAATTTCCGCGGTAGAAAACTGCCCCTATCACTGCGACCCTGAGGCATCAAATAAAACCCTGTGCCCTAGCTGTCAAATCGATACCAACCCGAAAGCCCGTAAAATATCTATTCCGGTAGTAGACCTCCCATTGGGCGCCACAGAAGACCGAGTATTAGGCGCATTAGATATCGAGAAGGCCATTCACAGTGGTGAGAAAGCCTTTCAACCCGGCTTGCTTGCAGCAGCCAATCGCGGCTTTTTGTATATCGATGAAGTGAATTTACTTGAGGACCATATTGTCGATGCCCTTTTGGACGTTGCGGCCTCGGGTGTCAATGTCGTTGAGCGGGAAGGCCTGAGTATCCGTCACCCTGCAAGATTCGTTCTCGTCGGTAGTGGCAACCCTGAAGAGGGAGAACTGCGTCCACAGCTTCTGGATCGCTTCGGCCTTTCCCTCGATGTAAGAACGCCGCGCGACATCCCTACTCGCGTGGAAATCATCAAGCTCCGTGATGCTTTCGATCTCGACCCCGAAGGATTTAGTAGGCGATTCTCCCGAAAAGAGGGTGCGCTTCGACGAAAAATTGATGTGGCAAGGGGGGTTGTTGAAAGCGTGAATGTGCCAGCGGAAGTGCTGGAGAAGGCTGCAGAGCTTTGCTTAGCACTGGGAACTGACGGACTCCGCGGCGAACTTACCCTCATCAGAAGCGCTCGCGCGCTCGCCGCGCTTGAGGGCCATAGTGCGGCCGATATAAACCACCTAAAACACGTCGCTTTATTTGTGCTGCGCCATCGTTTGAGGCGCGATCCTATGGACGAGTCCAGTGCCGATGCTCGCGTCGAGCGAACTATCACAGCCGTCCTCCCCTGAACTCGAAGTCTCGAGTTTATGGCGTGATGCGCAACTAGCGGCGGCAGTCATAGCTGTTACTGGACATCAATGTGGTGGTATTCGTGTATCCGCACAACCAGGTCCTGTAAGGGATTTTTGGCTTTCCACGCTCGAGCATCTTCAGCAGGCAACCATAAGAAAGATACCGTCCAATACCCCCACCGATCGTCTGCTCGGGGGTATGGATCTAACTGAAAGTATGCGCCTTGGCAAACCCATATTAGCGACAGGTGTACTCACGGAATGCCATGAGCGAACAATTGTTATGCCAATGGCAGAGCGACTACCCAAAGAATATTCAGGGCATTGGTGCGCCGCACTTGACTCCGGAAAAATTCATGTGGCGAGAGATGGCCTCACGCACACAACAAAAGCGGCTATCACTTTGATTGCATTAGACGAAGGGATTGATGAGGAAGCCCCACCGATGGCTTTACTGGAACGCCTCGCACTCAGCATTCAGCTCGACCCCATATCAATTCACGGGGTTGACGATACTGTTTTTAACCCCTCGGATATCGCCCGTGTCAAAGACAAACTGCGCGTTTGCTCTGCCAACGACGCGACCATAAAACTGCTTGCAGAGCTCGCCGCATCACTGGGCGTGCATTCGACACGCTCACTCATATTTGCCGTCACCACATGCAGAGTAATTGCGTGGCTACTTGATCTACCCGAAACCCACAACGACGTAATTGGATCAGTGATTCGCCTGGTTCTTCTCCCACGCGCAACTCAGTTACCGCAGCAAAAGGTGCCCGAGCCACCTTTGGAAGAACAGGAGTCCGAGGCGACCGAGGAAAATAAGTCTCAAGAGCAGACTCCCGAGCCGCCCGGCGCTACGGAGGAAATGGTCCAAGCCGCTGCAGCGACCCTACCCCCCGAAATTCTTACAATGCTACTAAGCCGCGCAGAGCGAAGCCGCCAACGCCAAAATAAAGCGGGCAACGCAGGCCACCTGTCTCAAGACAAGATGCGCGGTCGGCCTGTTGGTGTGCGCCGCGGCGATATAAAACGCGGCCACCGCATTGATATCCCCGCTACCCTGAGAGCTGCAGCACCGTTGCAACATGTTCGAGCTCAATGGGATAGTTCAGGCATCACCAAGCGTGGCCTTTACATCGAATCGGCAGATATCATGGTTAAGCGCTTTGAGCAGCGGAAATCTAGCGTGATGATCTTTGTCGTCGACGCATCAGGGAGTAGCGCCTATCAGAGAATGGCCGAGGCAAAAGGCGCCATTGAACTGATACTCGCAGACTGCTACTCGCATCGCACCGAGGTTGCATTGATTACGTTCAAGGGCGAGAGCGCTGAATTACTGTTACCACCTACTCGCTCGCTGGTCCGTGCTAAACGAACCGTAGCGCAACTACCTGGCGGCGGGGGTACGCCTATGGGCGCTGCACTACAAGCGATGCACGACCTTGCTTTGTCAGTTGCCGCCTCAGGTGCTACACCCAGTTTCATCTTACTTACCGATGGCGCTGCAAATGTCGCCCGAGACGGCACCAAAAGCCGCAGTGCCGGAACCGAAGATGCCATGAGTGCGGCGAAGGCAGTCGCCAGCGCCGACTACCGCGGCATCCTAGTCGATACGGCAACTCGCCCGAGTCCTCGGGCCCGTGATCTTGCCGCAGCGCTCGATGCCGTTTATCTACCACTTCCAAATGCATCCGCGGAGTCGATCAACAACTCTGTGCGCGCACTCAATTGACGGCGCTTCACCTTGACGCCCGTTGACATGCCATCCGATTGGCCGTTAAGGCAGGCCAGCAAATTTAAAGTAATCGATAATGTACGATGGCACTTCCAAGTATTGGGGGATGGACCCGTGGTCCTGCTCCTTCACGGCACCGGAGCGTCAACGCACTCGCTCGCCGATCTTGCGGTGATCTTGAGCAACAACTTCACTTGCTTATTAATTGATCTGCCAGGTCATGCGTTTACGTCACCGCTCGACGAACGAGAACAATTGCTCTCAGCAATGGCCGTTGCCGTGTATAAGCTGTGCAACAGACTTGATATCGCACCTAGCTACATCATCGGACACTCCGCAGGAGCAGCAGTCGCGATTAGAATGTGTCTAGATACCGAACTGTCGCCACAAGCACTTCTATCTGTAAACGGGGCATTACTTCCCTTTGGCGCGTTTATCGAACCCGTTATGCTCAAAACCGCCCGACTACTCAGTCGGTCAACATCTGTCACAAATTTTCTCGCCCGCCGCGGTGCAGGAACGGCTGATGTCAGGCGGGCGCTCCGAGACACAGGTGCTGAAATATCTGAGCCCATGATTGAGCGGTACTCGTTTTTGATCTCTCACAAAACTCATATCGAGGGCACACTCCGGATGATGGGGGGCTGGGAACTTGGGCAATTAGCCAAAGATCTTCCCAGGCTTGCAACACCGATCCACCTCATTGGTTGCGACAAAGATCATATTGTCCCTGCTACGCGTGCACATAGAGTCAAAAGACTTATACCTGGCGCTACAGCTGCAACGCTCGAAAACGCTGGACACCTGGTCCATGAAGCGGCACCTGAGCGGGTTTTTCAAGTCTTTATGCAATTGGCTGCCAAATACAATTAGCGGGTGTGCAACACAAAATCCGGTGTTAGACTGTAAAAATTAATTTACGGAATTAGTGTATTTATTAATGAACACAGCGCATCCAGATTTTGATCAGCTTCATCATGCCAGACCTGATGAGTGCGCCATTGTGATCGGTAGTGGCTTTGGTGGATTGGCCTCAGCCATTCGCCTCGCTGCCAAGGGATACCATGTCACATTGCTCGAGAAGCTCGATGCTCTAGGTGGCCGCGGGTATACCTATCGGCAGGATGGCTTCACTTTCGACGGCGGTCCAACCATTGTCACTGTCCCCGAACTTTTCGAGGAGCTTTGGACGCTTTGCGGAAAAACCATGAGCGATGATGTTGATCTGCGCCTCATGAATCCATTTTATCGAATACGCTTTAACGATGGGCGAGTCTTCGACTATTCGGGTGAAAAGTCAGAAAATCTTCGCCAAATTCGCGACTACAATCCGGCCGATGCAGAAGGCTATGAACGATACCTAAAGGCGAGTGAGGCGCGTCATAAGGTTGGCTTTGCTTTACTCGACAAACCTTTTAGCTCGCTGACTCAACTCATGCGATTTGCACCTGACCTTGTTCGACTTCGCGGCGATCAGAGCGTTTACACCTTAGTTTCGAAATACATCAAAAATGAACAGCTTCGACAAGCAGTGAGCTTCCATCCACTGTTGATTGGTGGAAACCCTTGCACGGCCAGTAGCCTGTACTCCCTTATTTCACACCTCGAAGTGACCGGCGGGGTCTGGTCCGCAATGGGCGGCACTGGAAGGATTGTTGAGGCACTCGGCGAGCTGATCATAGGCCAGGGAAGCAATATCCGCTTCAACGCCGAAGTGGATCAAATAACAACCTCGAGCGGCAAGGTAACGGGGGTTCGCCTGAAGTCAGGAGAGCACATCAAAGCCAACCTAGTAGTGTCGAATGCGGACTCCGCTTGGACCTACAAATATTTGCTTTCTGATACGGTCAAGCGTAAGTGGACTGAGCGCCGTATTGACAAAGCTCATTATTCAAATGGACTTTTCGTCTGGTATTTCGGCACAAAAAAGCAATATCGGGACATACCGCACCACTCAATTATCCTGGGCCCACGG
>Ga0163111_10000734_pt1 | contig 19616 bp, 19 predicted proteins | sample CRUFie1St18metaG_FD_109645 | JGI IMG/M metagenome (GOLD analysis project Ga0163111, IMG submission 109645) | Marine microbial communities from the Costa Rica Dome - CRUD Field 142mm St18 metaG | ecosystem: Environmental > Aquatic > Marine > Oceanic > Photic zone | place: Costa Rica: the Eastern... | reverse complement strand
TTGGTCAGGATCTGCCGGACCGTTGACCTGGTCCATGGACGTTCAAGGTCGGTGGTGATGCCTTCGCGGTTGAGTATCTCGGCGATCTCGCGTTCAGAGCGGCGCTGCAGGACGAACAGGCGGTAAATCCTTTCGACGGTCCTGATTTCGTCTTCTGGTCCCGGCACAAGGATCACCCGGTCCGTCTGCAAGCTCTTGTGCTCGCCGCGCGCCAGAGGTGCTTTTGGTTCGTCCCGTTCGTTCACGAGGTGGCGACGCAGGCCGTAACCGGCGGGGCCGCCCTGACGATACCCGAGCCGGATCAGGCGGCACTGTCCCGTGAACACCTTGGCGGAGAGTTCGCGGCTGTATTCCCCGGCCATCGCCCGCTTGATGTTCTTCATGACGGTGGAGGGCAAGCTGCCGTCATTGTCGAACTGCTCGGCGCAGTAATGGATGTTGATGCCGCGCTCGCGGCAGATGAATTCATAGTAGGCGCTTTCGTCGGCATCCTGGAAGCGGCCCCACCGGCTGATGTCGTAGACGAGGATAGCCTCGTAGTCGGCACGGCCCTGCTGGACATCGTCGATTAGGCGCTTGAGCGAATCCCGGCCTGCGATGCTGAGGCCGCTGCGTCCTTCATCGGCATAGGTCCTGACGATTTCGAAATTTCGCCGTGCGGCATAGGCTTCGATGATCTCGGCCTGGTTCTCGGTCGAATAGCGCTGATGATCAGTGGACATGCGCACGTATTGCGCGGCTCTTGTCTTCGTCTTTTTTCCTTCCTCTTTCATCATGCTTGGCACCGGGTCTCACGAGTCGGGCTTCTCCCGATGAACCCGTTCGGCATAAGGGGAGTATGGTGGAATGTCTTTTTCGACGGATGACCGAAAGCTTCGCGTTGGAACCGGAAATAGGTTTCCTATCGATCCCGCAGCAGAAACGGGCGCTTTGCTGGCGGAAGTGGTGGCCGAGGCGCTGAAGGCGGACTTCGGCGCCATACCGTCCCACGTGAAGCATTTAGCGCGCCTGACAGGAACCAACGAGCGAACGGTCCACAACTGGCTGCTGGCCCGCAACGGGCCAAGCGGCACGGCGCTTGTCATGCTGATGCGTCATTCTGATGCTGTTACTGAGGCGGTTCTCGCCTTGGCTGGCCGAGACGAGCATTCAGCAGCGGTCAGGCTCGTGAAAGTAAAGAACATATTGCGTGCCAGAGCGCTTGAACTTGTTGAGTGCCTTGGCCCAGCATAGTGCTGCTACCGGTAGGCGGCTATTGTCGCGAGACGGAGCGGGAACAGTTAGCCGGCGTTTTTGGATTCGATCAGCTTCTGTAACGGCGCCTGAGCAGAGCGAGTAAATCCTCGGCCATTCGTGTGCGTTCCGAACGAAGTGCCATTCGCGTCCGGTCGGGCGGATTGAGCATCACCGGACCCGATGCCGATCTGTCCATCGCGATCTGCATGGAATTGGGACTGGCCGCCTGCTGACTCGAAGTGCGCCATCCGAACACGCCGCTCGTGGCGATATCGGCAGCGATCACGATGCGCGTCAATCGCTGCGTGCGGTCGAACTTCTCCAGCATCTTGTCCGCGAAGGTGAGCCCTTTCTCGATCGCCTGACCGACGTGCTCCTCGATGAGGGGCTTGAGATGTCCTGTCGCTTCTTCGATCGGCACGGATAGAAGCAACGCGCCGGCCTCATCGATGCGCAAAGCAGCTCCGTTCTCCTGTTCGATGACGAGTGCGCCGTGATCGAGATGCGGCTCGGTTCGACGTCGGTAGGAAAAATAACCGTCGGCGGAAGATAGGTCCGCGACGACGCCGTCCACCAGTGATTGGTCCTCGATCTCGCTGGGGCGTAGGATCGTCTGTGTCGGTCCACCGACGACCGCGAGATGCAGTAGCGGCCCGGTCATCCGCACGAAGCCGCGTTCCTCGACTGGAATCGTGCTTCGTGCCTTTTCCACCAGCGCGCCGACATCGACTGGCGTGGTGGCAGCCGACAATTGATACCTGGCGATCGCGCGCGTCACCTCGGTGCGCAGCTCCTCTGGCGTGCGAAAGGTCTGGCCGCGGTGCATTCCGGTATCGTAGTCTTCGACTTCTTCGACGAACTGTTGCTGTGCCTCTTCGCGGCTCACGTCGGACTGCACGAACGGAACGACTTTTCCCTCTGCTGCCGCTTCCCGGAACTCCTCGTGTGTCGGGGAGATACCCGATTGGGTTTCTGACCAGCCATATCGTTCGCCGAGGATCAGGACGACGAGGTCCGCTTCCCGCACGCCTTGAAGGCACGCCACGCGCGATGGAATAGTCGAGGCAGGGAAGTCCTCGGCACGCACGATGTCGTGGTCGAGGCTCTGGATGGCTGCGAAGGCCGCCTCCCGGTATTCCTCGAAGCCGGCCATGACGCTGCTGACGAAGATCCTCATTCTCCGGCCTCGGGTGCCGGTTCGGCCGCAAGGGTGGGCTCGGTGGTCTTGTCGTCCGCCATGGCGGTCCGATAGCCCACTTCAACCAGAAATTGATCCAGGCGTTCACCGAGATCGATCGACAATTCCTTCTGCCAGATCGCGTATTCTAGCGCGTTGAGAGCTGCCTTTTGCTTCAGCGGATCCCAGAGCGAGACGATGTGGCTGATGTTCGCGATGGTGAGGGGCTTCATTCCCCGTGCTTGCAGAGTTTCGGTGACCCCGTCCGCGAAATTCGTCGCCACGACGTAGCCGAGTGCCCCGCGCTCGCGCACCTTGTCGATGAACTTCCTTATGTCTGCAACATCACTTGCATCGAAGGTGAAGTGCTTGACCTCTGCCGAAATGGTCAGTTTCCGGCCATCCCATGCGTCGATGTCCCCGATGCCTTGCACCCTGGCACTTCCGGTGCGCACTCGTCGGGTCTCGACCTGCAGATGCGGGGCGTCTGCCCGAATGTATGCAAAGACCATGGCTTGGAATGCCGCCCCGGTTTTCTCCTTCCCTCGTCGGTCGTTCCACGGGAACTGCTCGAGTATGATATGGAAGATCGGGGGTTCGATCTCGACGCTCGAAGGATCGAACTTGTTCTCAGGCAGCCACGACAGCATGAACAGCTTTGCTCGTTCCGACAGCTCTTCGAGCTGATCGGGAGTATAGGTGACGAGCGCCTCTAGCCAATGCTGATAGTCATGCCACTGGCCCGTCGCGTGGGGAGCTGCACTCGGGAATGTGATCCGGTTCTTCTCATCTATGAAATAGCGCGCGACTTTCTCGTATGGCTGGCGGATCGTTTTGTATTTCTTCCCTTGGCCATCGGGTAGGACTGTCAGGGTATTCACCCGATCGGTCTTCTGCGGATGCCGCGCATAGAACTCCTTGATGTCCTTGTAACCGGCATCGGGGTGGTCCAATTCGAGGAAGAAGCTGCAAAAGGCAGGGAGGAGGCCGCCAGCGAAGACGCGCGCTCTACTGTCGCGCGTCACTTCCCTCTTCATTTCCTCGAGTATGTCGTCCGCCGTCATCGCATTCCTCCTTGGGGGAGCTTATGGGAGGAGCAGCGTGTTTCGACAACTCAGTCTCGAGGCTTGATTTCTAAGGCGGCCAGCCTTGGGATAGAACGGCAGGCCAATTCGTAGTATTGACGATCGGCTTCTATCCCTACGCTTTCATATCCTATCGCGTTGCATGCGGCGAGTGTTGAGCCGGATCCTGCGAACGGATCGAGGATCTTGCCCTTCCCGAGTGGGAGGCATCCGCGCGCTAATTGGCGAAGGAGTTCTTGCGGCTTGAGCGAGGGGTGCGGCGCAACTTTCTTCTCCGTCGCAGAAGTCGGCGCCGATCGTATCACGTCGCCGAAGGGTCGTTCCGCAGAGATGCGACGGAAGCCCCCCGTTCCCCAACGTCTCAGGTTGTCCTGGACGCGGCCATCGAGCGGCTTGCGCAACACGACCCATGGCTCGTGCTGGGAGCGGGGCATCACGCTAACGTCTGCGAATTCCTCGTGGGCGTTCTTGGGCCGGTCCCCACCCCTCATAGTCATCACAAGGCGGGTGATGGTCCCGCGCATCTCGAGACCTCCCTCCGCCATCGCGGATGCGACGATATGCGCCAGAAGAGGGTTGCTTGCCACAACGATATTTCCGCCCGGGACGACCACACGAGCGAGGAGAATTCCCAATTCCCGGAAGAAACGGTGCATGTTCTCCAAGTCTTGGGGTGTCAGCGTAGTGAAGCGCGGCAAGGGCGAACGTTTGCTCCCGTCGAACGAAGGAGGAATGCGCCAGACACCTCCCTTTCCATCGCGGAGTTTCTGCTTCTCGAGCTCGGTGTATTCGACCAACCCGTAAGGGGGGTCGGTTAGCACCGCTTCCACAGAATTCTCATCGGCTTGCCGCAGCCATGCCATGCAGTCCATATTGTGGATCGTGGCGTTGCCGATCTGGAGTTTCGGCCAGTGAATGGCGGCTTCGGATTGCTGGAGGCCGGCGAGCCGATATCGTCCACGCCCGATGCGTTCGAACAGCCCTGGAGTATTGAGGTTGAGGTAGGATCTGACGGATGACGATCCGACCGCCCGACCAATCCTTGACTGGACAGCGGCTTCCAGTTCGGCGATTGCCGCACCGTCCCGCGCCGTGGATAGATAGCGCACCAATGCGTCCCTGATGGCACCGCGGTCCACCGACGCAGATGAACTGCCATCAGCAACCATAGTGCAGTCTGTATCGGCACCAGCGGTCGATGTTCCTTGATCGTAGGTCATGCGAGCTCCTTAAAACATAATCTAGGGCGATTGACGTCTAGACGTCAATTGATGAATTGGCTCATTGCGGATTTCTTCTGCGGCGGTTTCCAGCGGAACACCGTTTTCGGGTGTCACCTCGCTAGCCGCCAGTTGGGGAGGTGCGTCATGTGCGTATGGAATGAACGACCGCCGGTCCCATCACCATCTTGCATACCTGCGACGTCTCCGGCGATCTTACTTGCGCGCAATCGATGCATACGAGGAAAGAGAGATCTTCCTTCGCGGAAATGGTCATGTCGATACGAGTAAAATTCGGCCGTTGAGCGGTTAATCTGATTTTAGCTCTGTTTCGGCAGGGCTTTTGGAATGCGTAGGCTTATAGTTTCGGCCCATCGGTCCCAAGAACACCGCGCGTGGTGTGTCCGATGATGTCCATTCCGCCCTCTCTCCGACGCCGCGGTGTCACGCCGTCATTCGTCGGTCGACTCGTCTTCATGCTTATGATCGGCTTGGTGGCTCTGGCGATCGCCATATGGGTTGGTGCGACCGAACTGCGGAGCAATGGCTCCTCTGTGTATGTTTCGGATGAGGCATCGTCGTCGCGTGCATTGCCATACCAGCCGGCACAAAACCCCTCAAAGGCAAGCCGCGTCCTCTGGCGAGCCGAAGCGTTACGGCCAGATCAGCCACAACAGGCAGGTGAAGGTGAGCGAGAAGAAAAGGCCGCCAATGAAGATGTCCAGGCCGGCGAAGAGGCTGAACGGCCTGAATACCGGATGGTCGATCCCACCCAGTATTCCCATCAGGGTTATGATCCACATTGCGCCAACCCCCAGAGCCGCGAACACAGCGATCTCTGCGCCCAATGGGCCGCCGTCCGTCTGAGCGGCGACGGTGTCGATGTTGCGCGTTCCAGTCTTGCCTTTGAGAACGGGAATCTCCTGATTGGCGTCCTCTTGGGTGTTTTGACGATATTCGGGCTCGTCATCGCCGTCCGGGCTGCGGAGCTCTCCGCTTATGCCAATGAGGACACCGCCCTGGCGCAGCGCGCCTTCGTCAATCCGGTCGTGACCCATGACGGATGCGTGGCGCGCTTGGCCCTGCACAACTTCGGCCAGACCGTCGGCATCGTGCATCGCATTTCTTTGAAGGACAGTGGACCTCGCCGTTGCTGTCCTCGTGACGAGATCGAGGTGGCCACCCCCGTCGAAGCGGGACGATCCATCGAGCTGCCCTTGGACATGCGCAACTCCGGTCGCCTCCGGATCGAGTTGGAATATAGCGATCTCCTCGGAACCAGGTATCTCCAGCGCACGTGCCACGTCCGGCTTCCAGACGGCACTTACTACTGTCGCCAATATGAAGAAAAGAACCCAGGCCGGCTTGAGGGTGAACTTATCTCGAACTACCGCGAGCGAATACGCGTGACGAGATCCTAAGGCATTTTCCATCTTCCATCTCCTTTCGGTGGTCACCCACCGTCGGGATCCAGAAATGTGGCCCTAGTGGGCATCAGTCGTTGTCGTTGATACCGAGCGCTCTCAGCACGTCGTGATTGCGGTCGTTCTCGCGCCGCGGTCCTGATGTCTGCCAGTAACCGGCGAAGGTGCGCGAGGGCGGCAGGCCCATTGCGGCGCGGATAAGCTTCTCGACTTTCGCCCGGTCATCGAGGCGCCTGTTCTCTTCGCGCCAAGCACCATCGGCAGCATAGAAGTCGAGGTAGTCGCCAGCGATGTGGTGGTGGACACCAATCTCGGCCCTGCGCATGCGGGAGAAGGCACTTTCAGCGCCGTTAGTATGAACGCCTTCGTCGGTGCAGTATTCGTTCTTGTGGTTGACCCGCTCGAGGTGATGGCTGGCATAGAGTGGTTCCCAGCCCGATCCCTCATCGGCAAGTATCATGGCGCTACGGTCTACACTCTCAGTGATCCAAGATACGGCCTGCCTCTCACTCTTGAACGTGCGCGTCAAAAGTCGCCCCTGACCGCCTCGTTCGCGGAGCAGGACAACGCATTGCCGCTTACGGCCGTTTACTGGGATGCGCCGGCGATCGATCCGCTCGTCCTTCTTGTTGGCCTGCTTGAGATACCCGCCGAAATAGGCACCATCGATTTCGACTTCGCCCACCAACTGGACGTCCTCCTGGTCGAGGAACATGACTTCCCGCAGCTTGTCGGTCAGCACCCAGACAGTCTTGTAGTCGTGATCGTAATCGTGAGAGAGCCAGATTGAGGCTGCGCCCTTGGCATGGACCGCCATGGCGCGCACGATGAACATGAGCTCCAGATAGGTGATGCGCTTGTGGGCGAACATCGTCCCGCTCGTGATCGAGAAGAACTTGTGACAGTTGGAGTTTGCACACTTGAAGCGGTTCTGCGACTTAATGTTGTAGATTCGCTGGGAACCGCAATCAGGGCAGGTCGGGTTTCCATCCGCCCATCGCGCGCGAAGAAAAAACTCCCTGCAACCGTCCTCGCCCATCCTGAAGACTTCAGGGATGCTGAGCGTGCGGCTCGCAGGGTTCTTCAGCCAATGAAGCCCTTGCTTCTTGCGCTTGAATGGTTTGGTTGCATGATTGGCCATTGAAGTGTCATATACGACACCTAATCCGATTATTCAATCACAAAGTGGCATATGCGACACCTGAGTTGCCGAATCCGTGTCCAGATTCTACAATCAGTCCATGACACAGGCACATGAAGACGACTGGGAGCAGTTGGCCCGCAACTTGGTTCGGGGTCAGCTAATGACACGTGGGATGTCCTACGCCTCGCTACGGGATGCTCTGGAAGAGATCGGCGTCGAGGACACCGAAGGGGCGATCAAAAGCAAGATGAGCCGCGGCAGGTTCAGCGCGGTTTTTTTCCTGCAGTGTATGACGGCAATGGGTGTCGATTGGCTGCAGATCCCAGGGGCGCCCGATGGATCCGGTGCATTCGCGATTGGCAAGCATGGTGCTCAAGCCTTGGCGAAGAAATCACCGACCGAAAATTGAGAGGCGGGCATGCCCGCGAATATTTATAGGTGGGCTCGCCCACCTATAAATGCGCTCCCCATAGGTCGATCATATCCGATTCGGTAGGCACATTCCCGATAGGAATCAGGCTCTTACCTCAGATTTGGTGCAATAACTCCGCCATACCGTGGAATTCGGGCAGTTCGTCGAGGAACAGCACGCCTAGATGGGCGAGGCTGACTTCGCCCGGCTTGACCCGCAGCCCGCCGCCGGTGAGCGCCGCCATGCTGGCCGAATGATGCGGTGCGCGAAAGGGTCGTGCGCGGCTGATCCGCCCTTCCTCGAGCGTCCCCGCGACCGATTGCACCATGCTCACCGCCAGTGCCTCGGCGGGCGAGAGCGGGGGGAGGATGGCGGGCAGGCAGCTCGCCAGCAGGCTCTTGCCCGCACCTGGTGGACCGATCATCAGCAGGTTCGATATACCTACACCCAGAGGTATGAATCCTGTGGATACGAAGATCAGAGCGGCGGGAATGACCGGAGTTGGGCCGGTAGCGGACTGTCGGCTTCAGACGCGATTGTAGCCAAAGCCGACCTTCACCTGGCTCACGGGTATGATCAGAGCGAATGCGGTTCACCGATTATGACCTACCTCCATGGTCTCGGGACCCTAAATTCTGTCCGAGCGTCTTTCATCCTAGGTTGCGATCGCTTTCTGCTCATTGCGTGGGTTTGCAGAACACCAAAGACTGTTGTGAGCATTGAATTGCTGATCTAACCACACGCTCACGGGAGACGGATGCTGCACGATTGGTTGCCCTATTGCGGAAAAGCTCCAGATCCTGGGGGCTGGTTAACCAATTGGAATTTCGCACCCGAATTGGTCGCCTGCCTTCTGGTCGTGGTAGGGGGCGCATATTGGCAACGCGAAAGTCTGAGAGCCACGCCGACATACGCACTCCTGATCGTCTTCTGCCTTCTCTACATCAGCCCCTTCTGCGCGCTCGGATCCGCATTGTTCACAGTTCGCATCATCCACGATGTCATACTCGCAGCGGTCTTCGCCCCATTGTTCATTGCGGCCTTTCGGCTCGAGGACAAGAGCTTGCCCGGGACGTTGACCGTATGGACTGCGGTACATGCCATCACCTTCTGGGCCTGGCATGCTCCTCCATTGTACGAACTGGCGATGAGTAGCGACGCGGTTTTCTGGCTCATGCAAATCAGCATTGTCACCACGGCAGCAGCCTGGTGGGTCAAGGTCATTCGATCGCCGGCTCCAGCTGCCGCGACAGGGCTGTTGGCGACGATGGTCGCAATGGGGGCACTTGGCGCGCTACTTACCTTTGCGCACCGTGCGTATTATGCGCCACATTGGCTAACGACCCGCTTGTGGGGTCTCTCGCCGATCGAGGATCAGCAGATTGCGGGTATCGTTATGTGGGCCCCCGCGAGCCTAGTCTATCTAATCGCTGCATTGACGATACTCTATCGATCGCTTGGTAACAGAGCGGCTGCATGAGGCTTCATGACCTAATCCGAAGATGGGCGGTCAGTTATACCGAGCATGGGAAGTATTCTCCGGTCGGTGTCTGGTTTCACTGGATAATGGCAGGGTTGGTTCTCTTTCAGCTCGGCTCAGGTTGGATGATGTCGCGCTATCCCGTCGGGGCAAGCAAGCTTGCCACCTACGAATTGCATAGCGAGCTGGGGCTGACCATCCTGTTCCTCGCCGTCTTGAGGTTTGGCTGGCGGCTTTTTGTCCCCGATCCGGTCAACGACGCCGATGCGCCAAGCTGGCAGAGCACGGCAGCACATATCACACAGTACCTTTTCTATGGCCTTTTCGCGCTACTTCCGCTGAGCGGATGGGCGATGTGGTCGGCGATACAGCCGGTGCAGCCTCTGCGGCTTGCCGGATTGGTCGCTATACCCCCGATGCCCTTTCATACACTCTCCCCAGCGTGGCAGTATCAAGTACTCGACTGGGCGGAGAGCTTTCATGTCCTAGGCGTTATCGGCCTCGCATTGCTGGTGCCGCTGCATGTCATTGCGGCACTGAAACACCATTTCTGGGATCGCGATGATACAGTCAGGGGCATTCTTCCGGAAATCCGAGACGACGAGACGGCTCCGGACCATACGCAATATACGCCGCGAGTGGGCTAATTTCGCTCTCTTGCAGCTTGCTGGCCGCATCGTGCATGACGTTTTGTGCATCGCCGTATCGCTCACCGTTGCGCCAGCGGCGCAATTGTTCGACGTGGTACTCAGCGCTTTGACCGATCAGTGGTGGGTTGCCGCCACCCGAGCCCAGACCGGTTTCCCCATGGCAAGATGCGCAGGACGATAGAGCGCGTTCGGGTAAGCCTGCATGGTAGATCTCGTATGCTTTCGCGATTTCGCACGAGGGTTCAGTCAAAGTCGTGCTTCCCTCCATGCCCTCCGGAAAGTCCATGGCCGCGTAATAGGCTGACACAGCCAACCGCTCCTCGGAATTTAGACGGCCTGCAAGCCAAGTCATTTGGGGATGGCTACGTTGGCCGTCCGCGTAAAAGCCCAGCTGCCGCACAAGATATCCCGTATCCATGCCCGCTATTCTCGGCACCAACGCTCCGTCGCCGCCGCCGTCCAGCCCATGACAAGTGTGGCAAGCGGCCTGCGGACCCGCGTCCCCGCCCGATAAAGCAATCAATTCGCCGGTGTCGTCGAATGGATCGTCGGTCGGGGCAGGACTGCATGACGCCAGCGCCAAGGAAAGGGCGGCGACGGACAGGTTAGAGCGGAAAAGCATCGTCTGGCGGGAACGAAGCGTGCAATTGTCCGGTTCCCATGGGAATGGGGAGTGTGGAGCATCGGAATTGGAAAGCCATCGTGACCGGCGTAGCCTTAGCCGCTTGTGCACCGCTTGCCGCATGCAAGGACCCGGTCGAGACGCGGCGAGAGCCGGCTACCGGACCGAAGGATCGCGGCTTAATAGCAATCAAGCGCGCAGGCTGTGGATCTTGCCACGAAATCCCCGGGCTGGACTGGCCATCCGGGCGCTTGGGACCATCGCTTGATGGCTTCGACGATGTCGGCTTGATAGCTGGCCAATTGCCGAACCGGCCGGACGTATTGGCGGCCTTCATCCGCAACGCACCTTCCGTGAAGGAGGGCTCTTCAATGCCGCCAATGCCAATTAGCGAGGCTGAGGCGGCAGATATCGCAGCCTATTTGTATGGTCTCGACCATGATTGACGCACTCTGGGGTTGGCCACCTCCGGTACTCGACCCGGCAGGTCCGTATTCAGGCAAAGTTACAACTCTGGCCTGGTCGCTTTTCGGTTTGGGCGCTTTCGTCACATTGGTCGTGGTGCTTGCTCTTTGGGTCGCCATCAAGGGACCAGACAAGTGGAAGGCGAAGCTAGGAGGCGAACGCGCGATCTGGCTCGGCGGGGTGGCCTTTCCGGGCGTCGTATTGACCGCGCTACTGGTGTGGGGACTCACACTTACGGCCAGCCTGACAGAGCCGATCCACGGGGACGAGATGCGTATTCGCGTTACCGGTGAAATGTGGTGGTTCCGTGTGCAATATCTGGACCCATCGGGCGCGGTTGTGATGGAAGATGCGAATGAGATTCACATTCCCGTCGGACGTCCGGTGGTGCTCGAACTGGAATCCGCCGATGTGATCCACAGCTTTTGGGTGCCGCATCTCTCGGGAAAGAAGGACATGATCCCCGGGCGACGCACACTGCTGCGGATCGAAGCAGATCGCCCAGGAGAATTCGGCGGGGTGTGCGCAGAGTATTGCGGGCGGCAACATGCGCTGATGGGCTTCGTTGCTGTAGCGCATGAGGACGACGATTTTCGAGAATGGTATGCCGAGCGGAATGAGCGCCTCGTTTCAGCGGGGCGCGGCATAGCCACGCCAGAAGAACCACTATCCGCCTCAATGACGGTCGCTTCCGAGCAGTCAGCGGATTCGCGTCCGGATGCAGGCGCTGACGCAAATTCTGATCAGCTGTCCGGGCAGCAACTATTCATGCAGTCTGGGTGTGGTGCGTGCCATCGTGTTGCCGGAACAGAGGCGAACGGTCTCGCTGGACCGGATCTCACCCATATCGGATCGCGCCGGACATTGGGTGCGGGTATCTTGCCCAACAATCGCGGTACGCTCATCGGCTGGATCGGCGACAGCCAATCGCTCAAGCCGGGAAATCGTATGCCGAGCTATGACATGCTCAATGCCGACGAGCTCGAAGCTATCGCCATCTGGCTCGAGCAGCAGAGATGAGATCCGAGACGGGTTTAGATTATTCGCTCTATGAGCGCTTCCCCACCGAGAAGCGTCCCGATAGCGAAGTCGAAGAATTGAACCGCATCTGGCGCGCGCCCAAGGGGTGGGCACGTCTTACCGCGGTCAATAACAACTACGTCGGCTTCTGGTACGTCGTCACTGCTTTCGGCTTCTTCTTAGCAGCAGGAATTCTGGCGCTGGGCATGCGTGTGCAACTCGCCGCTCCGATGCAGGATTTCCTCGGCGTCGATACCTACAACCAGTTCTTCACCATGCACGGAACGGTGATGATGTTCCTGTTTGCCGTGCCAATGGTGGAGGCGATCGGGATCATGCTTTTGCCGCAGATGCTGGCGGCACGCGATCTACCGTTTCCCAGGCTGTCAGCATTCGCCTTCTGGGCCTATTTCGTAGGCGGAACGATGTTTTTTCTCTCGCTGTTCGTGGGGCTGGCGCCCGACGGCGGCTGGTTCATGTATCCCCCGCTGACGAGCATCGCCTTCAGTCCCGGTATCAATACGGACTTCTGGTTGCTCGGCATCGGCTTCATCGAGATCTCGGCCATTGCCGGAGCGATCGAGATCATCGTGGGTGTGCTGCGCACCCGCGCGCCGGGGATGACCCTCGACAAGATGCCGATGTTTGCGTGGGCCATGCTGGTGTTCGCGGTAATGATCGTGGTCGCTTTCCCGAGTGTGATCCTGTGCACGATGCTGCTGGAGATCGAACGAGCTTTCAATTGGCCTTTCTTCGATGCGCTACGCGGCGGCGATCCCATGCTGTGGCAACACCTCTTCTGGTTTTTCGGCCATCCAGAAGTCTACATTATCTTCATCCCAGCCGCAGGTCTCATGAGCATGATGGTGACCGCAGTCGCAAAGGTGCCGCTCGTCGGATACCGTCTCAACGTACTGGCACTGGTGGCTACCGGCTTCATCAGCTTCGGCGTCTGGGCGCATCACATGTTCACGACCGATATGCCGCGCGTCTCCGCTGGCTATTTTTCTGCCGCGAGCATGGCCGTCAGCCTACCCGCCGGCATTCAGGTATTTTGCTGGATCGCCACGTTAGCCAGCGGCAAAATCAATTGGACCACGCCCGCGCTTTTCGTGGTCGGAAGCGTGGTGATTTTCACGATGGGTGGGTTGACCGGCGTGATGGTGGGTATGGTGCCCTTCGACTGGCAAGCGCACGACACCTATTTCATCGTCGCCCACCTCCACTACGTGCTCATGGGCGGCATGGTTTTCCCGATGTTTGCCGCATTCTACCACTGGCACGGCATGACCAGCAGCAGGGCTTTGTCCGAGCGGGTGGGCAAATGGGTCTTCGGGCTGATGTTCGCTGGTTTGCACATCACTTTCTTCCCGATGCACCTGACCGGCCTCATGGGCATGCCACGCAGAGTCTATACCTATTTGCCCGGACGTGATCTCGATCTGCTCAATCTGGTGTCCACCATCGGCGCTTTCGTGATGGCCGCTGGGATACTCCTTTTCCTGTTCGATCTCGCGCGCCGCTTTCGTTTCACGGTTCATGACGATGCAGGCAATATCTACGGCGGCGGTACGCTCGAATGGCTTCCAACCGGTTTGTACTCCACTCGCTCGATTCCGCTGGTTACGTCTCGCGAGCCTTTATGGGATCGCCCCCAAATCTCGAAGGAAGTCGAGGAAGGGCGCTATTTCCTCCCGAACTCTGCCACTGGTCAGCGCGAGACGTTGATCACCTCGACCGTGATGGCTGAACCACAGTACGTTCAACTCATGCCCGGCCCGTCGCCATGGCCATTGTCAGCAGCTGTGTTCACCGCTCTCTTTTTCCTCTCGCTGACGGTGCAGGGCTACGCCTTTGCAGTGTTTTGCGGGATTGTAGCAGTGCTAAGTACGCTTCGATGGCTTTGGGAAACTGACCGTCCCATCAAACAGGAAAGCGCCGACATCGGCGGCGGTATCGAAGTTCCGATCGCAATCACCGGGCCGAAAAGCCACGGCTGGTGGGCGTTGAACACTTTGATGGTCGTAATCGGCATGATCGGCTTCATGGCCGTGTTCGCCTACCTCTACCTCTATGGCATCAATCCCGAAGTCTGGAGTGCGCCTCCGCCGCTCGGCGAAACTGCAATCATTGTCGGGATAGAAGCGGCGGCGCTTCTTGCGGCCTGGGGCGGGCGTCGGTTCCTCGCATCGAAAGAAGGGCAGCTTGCCGAAGACCTGCCCTGGATGCTGGAGGCACTTGCTGCGACCCTGCTGGTCGGAGCCTTATACCTCGATGTGACTGGATGGCTCGCGACGGGTCTTGAACCCACCGCGAATGGGATGGGTGCGACTGTCTTCATGCTTTCGGTGCTTCAGGGACAGGTGGTCGTAGTTGCTGTCATCATGGCCACCTATCTGGCTTTTCGCGAGGCGCGGGGAATCATGACCACTCCGACAAACGTCACCATGGACATCGTCGCACGTTTCATAATGTTCTGCGCCCTGCAGGGCATGGTCTTTACTTTCCTGCCGAGGGTGTTCCCCGGTGTCTGAAGCAAAGAACAGCGAGATTGGCGAGCCCATCGACCGTCCTTCGATCTATCGCACGCTTCTGATCGCCTTCGTGATCTGGTCGGCGCATTTCGCTATCAGCTACGCCGGAGTGCTGGTTTTCCCCGATGCCGGGATCGCGCGGATCATCGCGATAGGTGCTGGTCTCATCGCAATCGCCGCATTGTTGCGACAAGTCCTGAGGCTACGGGCTCCACGCTCGCCGCTCGCTCTCGGTTCCCTCGGTCTGGCTGGGGCGGGTGTAATCTTCGGCACCTTCCCCGCGATTGTTGGTTAGTCAGAGTGGCAAAGCCGGAAGAGGAGATTGCCCGCATGGATCGCACAGTCACTAATTCCCGTTCTTTTGCAAATCCCTTGCACGCGATACTGCTTGCCTTTCCCGTGGCGCTTTATCCTGCCGCTCTACTTACCGATATAACCTATCTGAATACGGCGGAGATCCAGTGGACCAACTTCTCGTCCTGGCTCATTGCCGGGGCAGACCTGTTCGCGGGCCTGGTCCTCGCCTCGGCACTGCTCGCCATCTTCTTCGGACGAGCTCGCCACGCGAAAGGTCGCGGTACGCTCTATCTGATTGTCATCGCCGCAATGTTCGGTCTCGGTGTGCTGAATGCATTCCAGCACGCTCGTGACGGCTGGCATTCCGTTGGCACTCTGGGACTTGTGCTTTCGATTCTGTGCTCGATCCTTGCCCTGATCGCAGCGTTTATCGCTTACGGCACCCAGACGGTGGAGAAACGCGCATGAACCGCTTAGCCCATCTCGTCTTGCCGCTGACAATCGCGCTTGCCGCCTGCCAGGTCGGCAGCGAGCCCGATCTCGATCAGACCGGTGACCGGCCCGAGCTTCCCGAACAGAACGATGCTCTCGTGCCGGCGATGGAAATTCCAACGCCGGAAGGATGGGGGGACGAACTACCCATCGTACCCGAGGGGTACACTGTTTCCGCCATTGCACAGGATCTGAAGATTCCACGGCAGACGCTCGTGCTGCCCAATGGGGACATTCTGGTCGCCGAGGGTTCTGGCGGCAAGGCGCCAAAGTTGAGGCCCAAGGATGTTATCGCTGGCTGGATAAAGAAGCGCGGCAAAAGCCCGGTCGAAGGCGGGGACCGGCTAACCCTGCTGCGTGATGAGGACGGTGATGGGCAAACCGATCTCCAGACCACTTTTATCGAAGGTCTTGACGCTCCCTATGGCTTGGCCTTGGTCGATGGCACGCTCTACGTAGCCAATCAGGGTAACCTGGTAAGCTTCGAATATACCGAAGGAGCCACCAGAATCGCGGGGTCTGGTACCGAAGTCACAAAGCTTCCCGCGAAAATCAATCACCACTGGACCAAGGCGATGACCGCCAGCCCCGATGGCTCGAAGCTTTATGTGGGCATCGGCTCGAACAGCAATGTCGGCGAACGCGGCATGGATGTCGAAGAGGACCGTGCGGTCATATGGGAGATAGACCGCGAAACGGGTGCCAGTCGGATATTCGCTTCCGGCATCCGCAACCCGACCGCACTCGCCTTCGACCCGTGGAACGAGCAGCTTTGGGCGGTCGTCAACGAGCGCGACGAACTCGGGCCGCAACTCGTCCCCGATTATCTGACTTCCGTACGCGACGGTGCCTTTTATGGCTGGCCCTACAGTTACTACGGCCAGAACGTCGATCCGAGGATCAAGCCGGCGAGGCCCGACCTGGTGAACAAGGCCGTTGTGCCCGACTACGCGCTAGGCTCGCATGTAGCTGCACTAGGTGTCGATTTCACCACCGACGGGGGTTTGGGTGGCCGGTTCGCCGAAGGCGCGTTCGTCGGGATGCACGGAAGCTGGAATCGAGCCGATCCGTCGGGCTATAAAGTCGTCTTCGTCCCTTTCCGCGGCGGGCGCCCGAGCGGCGAACCCATCGATCTGCTCACAGGTTTTTTGAAAGACGGGCACGCGAGGGGGCGCCCCGTGGGCGTGACGTACGATGAGGCGCGTGGTGTACTATATGTCGCGGATGATGTGTCGAACACCGTTTGGCGTATCGCCCCACGCGGTGCAGCACGCCGTAACTCCTCGGGAGACACAACCCAGTTGCCTGGCGACCCACGGCCGTCGTCCACAGCACCCACCACCAGGTAACTCCGTTTGGTAGCGCCGCCCGAAACCGGGATGGCGCTTGCGTGCATCGGATGCGCGCCCTTGGTTCAAATATCAAATCGTACGCTCAACAGCCTTTTCGGGATTGAGTAGATCGGAACATCCGCGCAGGCAGCCCAGTTAGTCAACCATGCCTGGATTTCTTCTTATTGACCGTATCTTGGTGGTGTTGATCGCCACCGCGCTTCTCTGTGTTCCCTCGGTATCGCCGGCCCAGTCAACAACCGATGCCGAAGCGGGTATCGAGACGACACAAAGCGAAAGTCTTGATCTGAAAATCCCACCCTCGGTGCCGGAAACGGCATTTTCTGGCGCTCGTTCGCGCGTAGTGCTTGCCGCGCAGGTTATGCTCGATCGGAGCCGCCATTCGCCCGGCGTGATCGATGGTCTCATGGGCGGCAACACGATGCGGGCGATCCAGCATTTCCGACGAGCCCGCGGGCTTCCTGCCGAGGGAAGCATCGATCCGCAGCTTATGCGATCACTGATAAACTCGCAGGGCGGTGAGATTTTCCAGACCTACACGATCACGCGCGACGACGTGGACGGACCGTTCTTTCGTGTGCCCGACGCTATGTCGGCAATGGCAGCGCTGGAGCGTGTTGGCTGGACCTCGCCGCAGGAGCTGATCGCAGACCGGTTCCATATGGATCAGGACCTGCTTCGGGCGCTCAATCCCGAGGCCGATTTCAGCCGCGTGGGAACGCGGATCACTATTGTTGCGCATCGAGAGGAAACACTTCCTTCGCAGGTCGCCCGGATTGAGGTCCGCAAGTCGGACAATTCGGTCGTCGCTTTCGACGAGCGGGGCAATATCCTTGCCAGTTATCCCGCGACGGTGGGCAGCGCGCAATTTCCCAGCCCCTCCGGTTCGATGGAGGTGGTCGCGGTAGCGCCCGATGCAAACTATACCTTCGATCCGAGCGGGCGCGAATGGGGTCCCGACGAAACGCTGATCGTCCCGCCCGGGCCGAACAATCCGGTGGGCGGCATTTGGATCGATCTGAGCAAACCCGGATATGGCATCCACGGATCGCCCGACCCGCAACTGATCGGCAAAACCGCCAGCCATGGATGCGTAAGACTTACCAACTGGGATGCGAAGGAACTGGCGGATGCGGTGCGCCAGGGGACGCGCGTGGTGTTCGCTAACCAAGCTGGAGGTGCATCGTGAGCGGCACCGACTATGCTGACCGGCGCCAGTTGATCAACCGCAACCAGATTGCCGCGCGCGGCTTTCGCGACGAGGCGTTTCTGTCCGCCTTTGCCAAAGCCCCGCGCGAAACCTACGTCGATCACCGGATGGATGGGGGGGAAGTCGGGGCAGACGACCGATTGCTCGAGGTCGGGGCGGTAACGGGTTATGCCGCAGCCGTCCTCTCCCGCCCTGCTGGGCAGGTCCATGCGATCAAGTGGCACGAGGCGCTGGCAAGGCAGGCGGCGGCGCGGATTAGGGAGTTGGCCTACGACGATTGCGAGATCATTACGGGAGATGGTCTGAAGGGTCTGCCGAACGAGGCGTCCTTCGACGCGATTTTGGTGGCGGTGCGGTTCGATAGCGTGCCGGACGCGCTCAAGCGGTGATCCGCTGACAGTATGGAGTCTTCTGGCCTTCTTGCGGTACTCGCTCTCGCGCTGCTGCCTTCGCTGGGTAATCTTCTTGGCGTTGCGCTGGCCGAGTGGCGCAAGCCGCCCGAATGGCTGGTCGGCGGCGCGCTCCATGCCGCTGCTGGGATCGCCACCGCGGTTGCCGCAATTGAGCTCATCCCGCGTTCGCAGGAGCGGATCGAGACTTGGCTGTTGGTCGTGGCGCTGATCGTCGGGGCAATCTGCTCCGCAAGTATCGCCAAAGCCACACGAAAGATCCGCGACCGAATGGGTAGCGCCGCAGGCCGTGCGACCACTTGGGGGGCCTATGCCGCAGTGGGCGTTGACTTGCTGACCGATGGACTGATGACCGGCGGCGGGGGAGCGGTGGCGCGCGAACTGGGGCTGCTGCTGGCCCTGTCTCAAGTGGCGGGCAACTTGCCGGGTGGCTTCGCCATCGCTGCGAATTTCCGCTCGGCAAAGATTACGCGCAGGCACCGGCTAAGCGCGCTGGCGATCTATCCGCTGCTTCCGGTGATCGGTGCGTTCGCGGGGTATACCGTGTTGGCCGGAGCGGGGGATGTGCTGACGGGCTTCGTGCTCGCTGTGTTCGCGGGCCTGCTACTGACCGCGACGATCGAGGATATCGTGCCCGAAGCCGACCAGCCCAAGGCTAAGCGACGTATATCGAGCCCGTCCTTCGCACTGGGCTTCGGAGCACTCCTGTTGACTTCGGCTTATCTTGGACAGTGACATGAGCCTTGCTGGCTTGTCTCTGTTCGCGCTCGTCCCGCTGTTCCTGATCGGAGCCGTGCTCGTTTGGTTCGCCGGAGCACGGCTGGCGGGCTATGCCGACACGATATCGCAGCGGAGTGGCATCGGACAGGCGACTATCGGCGTCATCTTGCTGGGCGCGGTGACTTCGTTGCCCGAAATCACCACCACCAGCGTCGCGGTAATCTCCGACAATCCGCGCATGGCGGTCAATAATCTCGTCGGCGGGGTCGCCTTTCAGGTGGTCGTCATCGCGCTGGCTGATCTGTTCGTGGGCAAAAATGCGCTGACCAGTATGGTGCCGGGGCCGCGCGTTATGCTCAACGCGGCAGTCAGCATCGTGCTTCTGGTGCTCGTGGCGCTGGGCGTGATGGTGGGCGACTGGGAATTATGGGGCATCGGGGTCGGCTTCTTCCCGGTGCTGACCGCCACAACCTATCTTTTGTGCCTCTGGCGGTTAGGGAGGAGCGTCTCTTCGAGAGGCTGGACGCCGGAAGCCTTGCCGGAGGTGGATCGACAAGAAGAAGCCCCTTCTGAGCTTTCCAATGCCCGACTTGTCGGCGTCACCGTAACAGCAGCCGTGCTGATCTGTGCAGGCGGCACACTCGTGACATTGGCGGCGGAGGGGAT
>Ga0163111_10000733_pt1 | contig 19619 bp, 18 predicted proteins | sample CRUFie1St18metaG_FD_109645 | JGI IMG/M metagenome (GOLD analysis project Ga0163111, IMG submission 109645) | Marine microbial communities from the Costa Rica Dome - CRUD Field 142mm St18 metaG | ecosystem: Environmental > Aquatic > Marine > Oceanic > Photic zone | place: Costa Rica: the Eastern... | reverse complement strand
GATGAAACCCTTTCTGACCTGCTTGGCCTTGGCCTCCCTGCTTCTTTTCGGCTGCGAACCCGAAGGGCAAGACATCGCTTTTAAAGTGAATGTGACGCAGTGGGCCAGCCCCAACCTCCCGGAGGTGGGCGCCACAGTGGTGCTCGAGGAGCAACGGCTGACCAACGGCGTGTTGAACTCGTTCTTCACGGAAATCGAGCGCGTCACCACCCCCGAGAGTGGCGTCGTAGAATTGCAAACGGTCAGGAGCAACGTCCTCGCGTTGCGGATTCGTGTCGAACAAATCAATTGTTTCGATGAAATCGTCGACCTCAACCCAGAAGACGTGGTGATCGACGGTACGCCCAACGTCGTCGACGTGTCGGTCATGCCCCAGTGTCTTGTCAACGCCACCATCGACAACACCGCCTCGCTTTGCCCCAACTACAACATGAACTTCAAGTGGACGCCACGCGAAGTCGAGGGCGCTGCGTCCGAAGTCCGCTTCACATGCGGCACCGACTGGCAAACGGTTGGATATGGTGACGCTGAGAATGCCGTGTGCTACATCACCGGTGGAACGTGGTTGCTGCACAGGCGCTTTTGGGGGTGCGTCGACAGCACCAACTTGGATTCGGTGTGGTGTGCGCCAGGTGGGGTGGTGATGTTGGACTTGGACTGACCGGCACCACCCTTTCTGACATCCGGCGCGGAAGCCGCACCCAAGCATGCAACTGAAGCTTCTCTTCCGAGGTCCTTGCCTCAACCTCGTATTACCTTTCGTCCATGAACCTGCACCACCTTTCCCGCCTTGCCTTTGCGTTTGGCTTGGGCCTGACCACCACCATGATGAGCTTTGGCCAAACCCCCGACGCCCCCCTTCCCAAGGGCATCGGCGAAGGGGAAATGATGCAATGGATCGCCCACCCCTTGGAGATTTCTAATCCCTCGACCCTGCGGGGCATCCCCACCCCTCCTCCTGGCGGCAGCATTCGCACAGCTGCAGAATGGGAAGAAATTGAAGTCCTCACCATCACTTGGCGGGACTTCCCCTGCATTCTGAAGCAAATCACCGCTGCGGCTGTCCAAGAATGTCGCGTCGTGATTTTCTCTGAGAACGTCAACCAGACCAACAACTACCTCGCGGGGCTTTCCTGTGGCGGCCCTGTCCCCATGGACAGCGTGGAAGTGGTGGACGCCGAGTCCAACAGCATTTGGATTCGTGACTATGGCGCCAACACCGTGTACAAGGAATACAACGACGGCCGCGTGTTGGTCGATTGGCTGTACAACCGCCCGCGTCCCGACGACGACGCCATTCCAGATGTCTTGGCAGACCACATGGGCCTCGACCTCTACAGCACCATTGAGTCCCCCGGTGATTTGATGAATACAGGCGGCAACTGGATGAGTGACGGTTTTGGAACGGCTTTCGCCTCCGAACTCATCCTCGATGAAAACGGAGGAGGCACCAACTGGTGGACCACCTTCCCCGACCACACCGAAGCCGAGATCGACGAAATCGTCCAAGCCTACCACGGCATCGACACGTACATCAAGATGGACGTGCTCCCGTACGACGGCATCCACCACATCGACATGCACATGAAATTGCTGGACGAGTCCACCTTGCTGGTGGCCGAGTATCCCACTGGTGTGGCGGACGGACCCCAAATCGAGGCCAACCTCCAATACGTCCTCAGCACCTTCACCACAAAGTGGGGCACGCCTTTTGACGTCGTCCGAATTCCCAGCCCGCCCCAGTACGGGGGAGGCTATCCGAACCAAAACGGCGACTACCTGACCTACAGCAATGCCACGTTTGTCAACAACACCATCTTGTTGCCGACCTACTACGAACAGTACGATACGACAGCCATTCGGATTTGGGAAGAGGCCATGCCAGGATACAACGTGGTGGGCATCGATTGCGACTCTGGCAACGACAACATCATTGCCTTGAGCGGCGCCATCCACTGCATCACCCACACGGTGGCTGTGGAGGACCCTTTGATGATCAGCCACCTTCCTTTGAACGATACCGAGGACATCGACAATGCTTACGTGGTGACCTCGGAACTCAGCCACCGCTCCGGCATCGCCAATGCCACACTCAGCTGGGCCACCAACCCCGAAGGTCCATGGACCAACGTGGCCATGTCGGAAACGACTGCCTCCTTGTTGTGGTCTGAATACGAGGCGAACATTCCAGCCCAAGCCGAAGGTACGCAAGTGCACTACTACGTCTCAGCAGAGGCCAACAGCGGCAAAACAGGCGCACGCCCCATGCCCGCTCCAGAGGGATGGTGGTCCTTCCGCGTGTTGGGAGAATCCAGCAGCCTCGACAACGTGGACGCCACCTCGCCGTGGCAGGCGTTGTATCCCAACCCCGCCCGGGCCATCACCTGCCTCGAGTTGAACCTTCCACAGGAGACGGATTGTCAAATCACCCTACACAACGCCTTTGGCCAACAAGTCGCGCTTCTGCACGACGGCACGCTGAACCGTGGGCTGCAGCGGGTCTTTCTCAACGCTGCAGAATTGGCCACGGGGCCGTACTTCGTGACGCTGACCACGGCGCAAGGCACCCGCTGGACCGAGCAAATGATGGTGGAGTAACGGTCAGGTCAGACTGCCGAACCCGAACCACAAAAAAGCGCGCCTCGATGGGCGCGCTTTTTTCATGCATGTTTCGCAACTCAGTCGCGGCGTCCCAATAGACGCAAGAGGAACAAGAACAAGTTCAAGAAGTCCAAGTACAAAGAAGTCGCACCCAGCAAGGCGAGCTTCGTGGGCGCCACTGCACCGTACTCCACCCCTGCTGCAATGCGCTTCAAGCGCTGGGTGTCGTAGGCCACCAGCCCGGTGAAGATGAGCACCCCCACGGCGCTGATGACGAAGTCAAGCATAGAGCTCTTCATCCACCAATTGACCAGGCTCGCAAGGATGATGCCGATCAAGCCCATGAAGAGCAAGCTGCCCATGCGGGACAAATCCACTTTGGTGGTGTATCCAGCAATGGCCATGATGGCGAAGGTTCCTGCCGTAATCAGGAATACCTGAGTCAAACTGCCCATGGAGTACACGTAGAAGATGCCCCCGAGGCTCAGCCCCATGGTTCCTGCAAACGCGAGGAAAATCAGCGCGAGCGAGGTCACGCTCAAGCGCTGCAATCCAAAATTCATGACCATCAAAAATGCGAAGGGGGCCAACAACAGTACCCACCGGCCCATGCCCTGCATGACGGTGAGGTAGAGTTCGCTGGCCGCCGCGTAATACGCTGCCGCCGCTGTGACAGCCAATCCAGCGACCATCCAGGTGAAGACGGTGGACATGAACGACGAAACCGAGGTGCCCTTCAGCACGCCTGAATCGTTGAATTGCGGCTGGGCGCCGCCAAAGATCTTGGGTGGTTGTTCCATGGGCCAAAGATGCACGCTGTCGCGTCATCGCCCCGAATCCTTGACCAAAATTCACACTTGGCCGTCCATCGACACGCCCTTATTCCCCGCCGTAGTAGTCGGCGTAGTTGTTCTCCGTCTCGTACAAGCGGATGTGGTGGAGGTGGCAGCCGCGGTCTGCGATGGGGCTCTCGAGCTCCTCCCAGATGGCGATGATGAGAATCTCCGTCGAAGTGCGCTTTCCCTTCATAAATGGCACATCGATGTTCAGGTTCCTGTGATCCAATGGCTCCTCAACATGTTCCTTGATGATGTCTTTCAGATCCTTCAGATTCATGCAATAGCCCGTATCCTCCGCCGGAACCCCTTTCACCGTCACGTGCAACTCGTAGTTGTGGCCGTGCCAATTGGGGTTGGCGCATTTGCCGAACACTTCGAGGTTTTTGGCCTCGTCCCATTCGTCGTTCCACAACTTGTGGGCGGCATTGAATCGGGCGCGGCGGGTGACGTAGACGTTCTTCATGGCTAGGATAACCGCTCAAAGGTAGCGGATGTTCCCATGGAGTACCTTCGCCCCATGATTGTGGTTACCGGAGCTGCGGGCTTCATTGGAAGCGTGCTTGCCGTCAGGCTGTTGGAGGCGGACTACCGCCAGTTGGTGCTTGTGGATGACTTCAGTGTGGAGGCCAAACGAGGCAACCACGGCCCCCTCCCCGTCACCCGGGTGGACCGATTGGCCTTCCCTGATTGGCTCCGCGCCAACGAAAGCCAGGTCCAATTCATCTTCCACCTCGGGGCGCGCACCGACACCACGGAACAGGACGTACAACTCTTGAATGCGCTCAACCTAGACTACACCAAGGAGATTTGGAACCTTTGCGTGAAATTTGGGCTCCCCCTCATCTACGCCAGCTCTGCCGCGACCTACGGCGACGGATCCCTTGGGTACGTCGACAGCCACGACGTCGTCTCCGACCTCCAGCCCCTCAATCCCTACGGCCGGTCCAAAAACGACTTCGACGCGTGGGCCTTGGCGCAGGAACGGAAGCCCTACTTCTGGGCGGGGTTCAAGTTCTTCAACGTCTACGGCCCCAACGAATTCCACAAGAACCGCATGGCCTCTGTGGTCTTGCACACGTTCCGGCAGGTTCAGGCCACGGGCGGCATGAAGCTGTTCCGCAGCCACCGAGAAGACTACCAAGACGGACATCAAACCCGCGACTTCGTCCACGTCGAAGACGTGTGCAGTGTGCTGCTCCACTTCATGCACCACCGCGTCCCGGCGCATTCGGGGCTGTATAATTTGGGCAGTGGAAAGGGTCGCACCTTCCTGGACCTCGTCACCGCCACGTTCCACGCCATGGGCAAGGAGCCCAACATCTCGTTTGTGGACACGCCTGAAGACATCCGGGACACGTACCAATACTTCACCGAAGCCGACCTGGCGAAGCTGCGCGCCAATGGCTATTCAGCGCCCTTTCGATCGTTGGAGGACGGCATAGACGATTACGTCAAGAAACACCTTATCCCTGGATCGCCGCGCGCACCTCGAGCAACTTCTGGCGAATCCGCTTGAGCTTGGCGATGGCCTCGGCGCGCTCGGCCGACTTGGCTTGGATGGTCTGGGCCTGAGATTGCTGGGCCGCCTGGGCCGCAAGCACCGCCGCTTTGCTGCGTTCGCTCGCCTCTCCCTTCCGTGAGGTCAGCGCTTTACGCGCCCCCTCCAAGGTCAATCCCTGCACTTTGACCAAGTCGTAGATGCGGCGGATGATGTCGATGTCCTCCTGCTTGTACGCGCGCTTGCCACGGGCGTTGGTCTTGGGCTGGATCTGCTTGAACTCCTTTTCCCAAAAACGCAACAGCGACGGTTTCACGTCGAGCAATTTGGCCACTTCAGAAATGCTGAAGTAACGCTTTTGGATGGGCTGATTGAGTGGCATGAGCTGCAGCAAGATAGAACGCAGCGCGCGATTCTGGCAAGGCTTTTTGCGTCAGTCGAGACTTTGGGTCTCCAACTCCGACGCCGCAAGCATGGCCTCGTATTCCTCTGGCGTGAGGTCGTTGAAGAAGTAGTGTGCGGGGTTCACCTTCTCGCCATTCTTGTGCACTTCGTAGTGCAGGTGTGAACTCGTAGAGGTGCCCGTGCTTCCAACCAAACCAATGACCTGGCCCCGCTTCACGCGGTCGCCCTTCCGCACGAGAGACTTGCTCATGTGGGCGTACAGCGTTTCATACCCAAAGCCGTGACGGATGATGACGTGCCGGCCGTAACCGTTGTAGAGGCGCTTGACCTTGACCACCACCCCATCGCCCGTGGCGAAAATCTCTGTGCCCTCGGGGGCGCTAAAATCCAGCCCATAGTGGAACTTCCGGACCTTGTAAATGGGGTGAAAGCGCCATCCCCATCCCCCAGCCATGCGATTCAAGTCTTCGGCCCGGATGGGTTGGATGGCCGGAATGGCTTCCAAGCGATCCTCGTATTCCAAGGCCATCTCGGTCACTTCGTCCAAGGATTTGGACTGGGCCACCATGGCGCGTTGCAAGGAGGCAATGCGTGTTTTCAAGTCGGCCACTTCTTCCGAGTGGATGTGCCCCCGCACGTCGGCGTTTCGGTCGGTTCCTCCGATGCCCGGATTACGCAGGTGCTCGGGCACGGGCTGCACGCCAAGCAACGTGCGGTACACCGCATCGTCGCGCTCCGCCATGTCTTCCATGGCGTGCTCCATGGTGACCAACTCCCCACGCATCTCCACCAATTGCCCTTCCAAAAAGGCAATCTCTCGGTCCCTTGCACGATCAGCTGGAGACTGGAAAACCTGATCAAACAACCACACACTCGTCGCCCCAATGGCCAGCACCCCGACCGTTCGCAACAGCACCCCCCGAACGATTTCTCGCCGGGTCAAAGGCACCTGCTCTACACGCAAGGTGTTGGGATTGAATCTTCTCCGAGTCCACTTCATGGAAGTGCAAAGGTCGTGATTCTTCGGTGGAATGTGTGCCGTACTTTCACGCTGCAATTCGGAATCCCATGGAATCACGCCGCATTCGACAGACTTTTTTGGATTTCTTCAAGGAAAAAGGACACCAAATCGTGCCCTCGGCCCCCATGGTCGTGAAGGACGATCCAACCTTGATGTTCATCAACGCAGGGATGAATCCTTTCAAGGATTTGTTCTTGGGCAACCAACCTGTCGAGCACGCCCGCATCGCGGACACTCAGAAGTGCCTGCGCGTCAGCGGCAAGCACAACGACCTCGAGGAAGTCGGGGTGGACACCTACCACCACACCCTCTTTGAGATGCTCGGCAACTGGTCGTTTGGCGACTACTTCAAGGCCGAGGCCATCGACTGGGCGTGGGAATTGCTCACCGACCGCTATGGGCTCGACAAGGAGCGTCTGTACGTCACCGTATTCGGTGGCGATGAGGGCGACGGACTGCCCGCAGACGAGGAAGCGCGAGCCCAATGGCAAAAGCACATCGTCGACGACCGCATTCTTGCGGCCGACAAAAAGGACAACTTCTGGGAGATGGGGGAGACAGGGCCTTGCGGACCGTGCTCCGAAATCCACGTCGATCTGCGCAGCGAGGAAGAACGCGCCAAAGTCGACGGCCGCGATTTGGTCAACGAAGACCACCCGCAAGTGATTGAAATCTGGAACCTCGTGTTCATGGAGTTCAACCGGATGGCCGACAGCTCGCTTGTGCCCTTGCCCAACAAGCACATCGACACGGGCATGGGCTTTGAACGCTTGGCCATGGCGATGCAAGGCGTCACGTCGAACTACGATACCGACATTTTCACACCACTGCTCGACGCCATCTCCAAGGCTTGCGGCAAGCCGTACCCAAAGGACGACAGCCAAGAGGCCATTGCCTTCCGCGTCATCGCCGACCACGTGCGTGCGGTGGCCTTCTCCATCGCCGACGGCCAGCTGCCGTCCAACACCGGCGCGGGCTACGTCATCCGCCGCATCCTTCGCCGTGCGGTTCGTTACGGTTCCTCTTTCCTTGGCATGAACGAACCGTTCATCCACCAACTCGTGGCCGTACTCGACGCCCAGATGTCCGACACGTTCCCCGAGATCAAGGCCCAGCGCGGCCTGATCGAACAAGTCATCGAACAGGAGGAACAGTCCTTTTTGCGGACGCTCGCCTCCGGCATGGAACGCCTCACGACGGCCACGTCGGGCTTGAAAGAAGGCGACGAGCTCAAGGGCGACGTTGTGTTTGAACTGTACGACACATTTGGATTCCCCGTCGACCTGACTGCCCTCATTGCAAGTGAGCAGAAATTGAAGGTCGATGAAATCGGATTCCAAGCGCTGCTTGACGCCCAAAAGAATCGCTCACGTGAAGCCGGCAAAATCACCGCAGACGACTGGCAAATCGTGGCGCAGAGCGACGGGCCCACGGAATTCATTGGGTACGACCACACCGAGGCTCAAGTCGCCTTGCTTCGCTACCGCGAAGTCACGGCCAAGAAGAAAACCTTCGTTCAAGCCGTGTTTGACCGCTCCCCATTCTACCCCGAAGGTGGCGGACAAGTGGGCGACCGCGGCACGCTGACTTCAGACAGCGGCGGGGCGTACCAAGTCTTGGACACCAAGAAGGAAAACAACCTTATTGTCCACGTGCTTGATCGCGTGCCTTCCGGTGCGTCGTTCCAAGCGCAAGTAAACACTGCCTTACGCGCGTCGAGCGCACGGAACCACAGCGCAACCCACCTCATGCACGAGGCCTTGCGCGAGGTGCTCGGCACCCACGTGGAGCAAAAAGGCTCACTCGTCAAGCCCGACGGGCTGCGCTTCGACTTCTCGCATTTCCAAAAAGTCACCGAAGACGAACTCGCCCAAATTGAAGCGCTCGTGCAACGCCGCATTTTGGCCAACCTCTCGTGCCAGGAGCACAGAAACATGGCCATCGCGGACGCGCAGGCGGCGGGCGCCATGATGCTGTTTGGGGAGAAGTACGGCGACACCGTGCGCATGATCGAGTTTGGTTCCTCCAAGGAACTCTGCGGCGGCATCCACGTGCCCGCCACGGGCGCCATCGGCCCCTTCCGCATCGAAAGTGAAGGTGCCGTGGCCGCCGGAATCCGACGTATCGAAGCCCTGACTGGCGATGCTGCCATGGAAGCCCAGCGCAACGAAAGGGAACAACTCGCCCACATCCGCGGCTTGCTCAAAGGCAGCGCCGACCCCGCCCAAGCCATTGGCGACCTCTTGAAGTCCAACGCCAAAATGGCCAAAGACATCGAGGCTTTCCAACGCGAAGCCGCCGGAAACGTCAAGGGCAACTTGATCGCGGGACTCAAGACCGTCAACGGCGTTCAGGTCTGTGGCGCCATCTTGGACTTGGATGCCAAAAACATCAAGGACCTCGCCTTCCAATTGAAAGCAGAGCATGCCCCGTTCTTTGGCGTCTTCGGAAGCAGCGCCGGTGGGAAGGTGACCCTCTCCATCGCAATCAGCGATGACGTGGTGGCCGAGCGCGACCTGCATGCCGGCAATTTGGTCCGCGAACTGGCCGCCCACATTGGCGGCGGCGGTGGCGGTCAAGCCTTCTTCGCTACGGCGGGAGGCAAGAACGCCGACGGACTTCAGGCAGCCATCGATGCCGCCTTGGCCAAGGTGGCGGGTTGACCTGAGCACCTCACCGCACACAAAAAAGGCGCCCGTCGAGGCGCCTTTTTTGTGGTCAGGAAAGATGGCTCTGTTGCGTCACGCTGCCACCGCCATGTGAGGGGCGTTGTTGGCTTCGCGTCGGGCTTCACCGAACACGGGACCGAAGTAGTCTTCCTCCTCGCTGAGGCCCAAATTTAAAATGTAAAAGACGTTGAACACACATGCGAGGACGTAGTCTAAGGTGCTGTCCTTGCCGAAGGTGTTGGCCAACTCCAAGATGGTCTTGAAGAAAAAGTAGAGGTTGAACACAGGGATCAAGAAATACAGGGCGTGGGAGGCCGGCCTTCCGACGATGCGCATGGCCACCACCACGTTGTAGCCAGGGACGATAACCGCCCAACCCGGCTGGTTGCATTTCACGAAAAGGCGCCAATTGCCTGCGAGGCCGATGAGCGAGATGAACAACAGACCCAAGCCCATGCCCCCATCCAATTCCAAGGTGTCGAAGAATTCCATGGTGTACGTTTTCGCGTGTAAGACGGAGACCCTTTGGGAAGGTTGCCTCCATCTTGCTGAAAATCAACAAACGACACAAGTCAATCAGGCACGAACGCCCATAAATCGGGCACAGAATCAGCCGATGTGGCCAAACTTTTGGACCAGCGCCTCGTCCACCGATTTCCCTGCGGGACAAAAGATGAGCAACCGCTCCACCGCATTCCGCAACTCCCGCACGTTGCCCGTCCAAGGCGCCTTGGAGAGGGCCGTCATGGCACCTGCGGTCACCTTGGGCACGGGACGGCCAGATTGCGCACACAGCACGTCGAGGAAATGGGCCACAAGTTGCGGAATGTCCGTGGCGCGCTCGGCGAGCGAGGGTACGTGAATCGGCACCACGGCCAAACGGTGGTACAAGTCTTCCCGGAACTCACCCGCCGCGATGGCGGCCTTGAGGTCTTTGTTGGTGGCGGCCACGACGCGGACGTCGACTTGAATGTCTTTGTCGCTGCCGACGCGTGAGATTTTGTTCTCTTGAAGGGCGCGCAACACCTTGGCTTGAGCCGAGGCACTCATGTCCCCCACCTCGTCGAGGAAGAGCGTGCCACCTTGGGCCTGTTCGAATTTGCCCTTCCGCTGCGACACTGCACTTGTGAATGCGCCCTTCTCATGGCCAAACAATTCACTCTCGATCAACTCCGACGGAATGGCCGCGCAATTCACTTCCACAAACGGGCCTTCCGCACGCTGTGAGTGGTTGTGCACCTGACGCGCCACGAGTTCTTTTCCCGAACCGTTGGCGCCCGTGATGAGTACACGCGCGTCGGTTGGCGCCACGGTGTCGACCATATGCTGAATCTGCTGAATGCCTTCAGATTCCCCGACCATTTGGTGGGACTGCGAGGTGTGGACCTTCTTGGCCAGCACCTTGGTGGTCTCCACCAACACCTCGCGCTCCAAAACATTTCGGAGGGTCACGAGGACGCGGTTCAAGTCGAGGGGTTTTTGGATGAAGTCATACGCGCCCTTCTTCAGAGCGTCCACGGCCGTCTCGACCGTGCCATGGCCCGAAATCATGATGACCGGTGATGCGACCTGCTTTTTGGCCAGCATGTCCAACACATCAAGGCCATCCATTTGGGGCATTTTGACGTCGCAGAAAATCGCGTCAAACGACGTCTTGGTCGCAGCCAAGATGCCGTCCATGCCCGTTCCGGCCTCGGCCACCTTGTGGCCTTCGTATTCCAAGATTTCGCGGAGGCTGGCGCGGATGGGCGCTTCGTCGTCAATGAGGAGCAGGTGGGCCATGGCTAATGCGTTTGGGACTTTAACGCCAAAGATGATGCCAAAATTTCGCCCATGTACCTCCTCAGCTGAGGGAAGGCAGCAAGGGCAGTCCTCGCTCAATGCGGGAAAGCACGCCTTCGCGCAAGGCGTAGGGCGCGCGACACATCTCTCGAATGCATCCGTGGCCCAGCACCCATTGAATGAGGGCCGCGCTGTACGGCATGAGGTCCACGCGGGCCGGGTCCATGCCGGGCATCGCCGCCCGGTAATGGGCATCTTGGGTCGTGAGCTGCGTGAACACGTCGGACCATGCCTCCATCGGGACCGCATCGGTGACCGGGTGGGCCTCGGGGGTTTGGGCGTGGTCGGGACGATCGCGCCGGGTGCGCGTGCCCATCAAGTCGGCGATGGTGTCAAACGAGCCGCTCGCCCCCACAAGGCGCGTGGGCTTCAAGGCATCCAACGCGGCACTCAAGGGCGCCATGACGTCGTCGAAGTAGGGCTGCATCTTGGCCACACCTTCGGCGCCGATGGGATCGCCGAGGTTCATAAGCATGTGCAGGCGGGCGACGCCGGTGTCGAAACTTTGGGCCCATTGGATGCCCTCGGCATTCCAAACAATGAACTCCACGCTCCCTCCTCCGATGTCCATGGTCAGGCACGTCTCCTGCACGCCCTCGGGAAAGTTCAAGGCGATGCCTTCCTGGATGAGTCGGGCTTCGTGCTGTCCGGAGATGACTTGGATGTCAAACCCGGTGAGTTCCTTGGTTTGGGCGACAAAGTCTCGGCCATTCTTGGCTCCGCGCATGGCGCTGGTAGCCATCACGTGCACCTCCGCAACCCTGTAGTTGCGGATGACTTCCTTCATCGAGGCCAAGGCATCCAAGCCGCGGGCCATGCGGTCCGCCATGATGATGCCCTTCGCCATACCTCCCTGCCCGAGTTTTACAGGCACACGCTGGCCAAACACAGGAATCCAACCCGCGGCCGAACCGACGTCGACAATGCGCAAGTTGAACGTGTTGGTGCCACAATCGATGACGGCCACGCGGCGGAGGTTGTTCATGAGGTGAAGGTTCTGAAAGGAATCAAAGGGCCCCGGAATCGGGACGGAGCGTCCATCGGACGATTTCACGGAAGGTGGGGCGCTTGCCGTACATGAGGATGGCCACGCGGTAGACCCGGGCCGCAAGCGCGACGAGCAGCGCCGCGGTGCCTGCCAGCAAGGCCATGCTGATCGCAACGTGCCACCACGGCACGCCCATGGGAAGTCGTACCATCATGGACACTGGCGACGAGAACGGCACAAACGAACTGACAATGGCCAGCGTACTCTCGGGCGAGTCGATGGTCATGGAGGCCAAGACATAGCTGAACAACAAAGGCATCATCACGGGCAGCATCAAGTACTGCGCATCGGCTTCCTGCTCCACCATGGCCCCGATTGTCGCAAAGAATGCCGCGTACATGGCGTATCCCAGGACAAAGTACATGGCGCCACAGCCCAACATGACCCCCCAATTGATGTCGAGCAAGAACGCCAAATCTTCCTCGGCCGCAAGGACCGTCTGGAAATCGGCCGTTCCGGCGGTGAGCCCTTGGGTGGCCGTCCAAGACTCCATCCACGCGCTTTGTTCAATGGCCATGCCCAACCCAAACATCAGCGCCCAGCTGAGTGCGGCCCATGCTGCGATTTGGGTCAAGCCTACCAGGCCGATGCCCGCGATCTTACCCGCCAACAACTGACCCGGACGCACCGTGCTGAGGACAACCTCCACAATGCGATTGGATTTTTCTTCAATCACCCCGCGCATGACATGCATGCCGTACACCAAGACGAAGGTGAGCATGAAGATGCTGAACACGAAGCCGAGGCCGCCCTGACCGGCGCCTTTGTGCTCTCCGGTCGTCATGTCGATGCCCACCAAGACCACATCCGTCTTCAGGGCGAGGTAGTCGTCGTAATTCAGGTCGGATTGCTCACGGACTTTGAGGCGCTCCAAAGCTTGACCCAAGTCGCGCTGCATCCAGCGTTTGGCCTTGCCCGAGGGCGGCTCCAAATGAAGCAGCTGCGCTTTCTTGCTTTGCAAGATGCCCTCGTCCAACTCGACCATGCAGGTGTATCCTTCCGCTTCCAGCGCGTCGGCCTCTTTCACCTCTCGGCCAAACCGGTACTCCAAGAGGCTCCGCTCCGGATAGCACGACGGGAACGTGGGCACAAATTGTCCCCCCTCGGCAGGCACGGTGAGCAAGCCGTCGTGGTCGACCACCCACACTTTGGCGGGTGACTCTGTGCTCTGCGTGAGCAGGACGATGCCCGCCACGAGGCCGACCCACAACACTGGGCCCAGCAATGTGGCCACCAAGAAGGCACGTCGGCGCACCCGGGTCACGTATTCGCGGCGTACCACCGTGCTCCAAATGTGAAAGGCGCCCTGCTTCATGACGAGGCTGATTCTACGGATTGAACAAACACCTCCTCCATGGACAGCTTCAAGGGAACGGCCTCCAACACGTCAACGTGCCCCACAGCCCAGGCCAAGAAAGCAGGCATTGGCCAGTCCTCCGGAAGGGCAATGTCCAAATCGTGGATGGCGTCCGACGCGTTGGCCGTTTCCGTCCGGGTGGATTTGGCAAGAAGTTCAGCGCGGGCGCCGAGTTCTGCCACAAAGGCCATGAGGTTGCCGCGCATCGCCAACCGAATGCGACCCCGGCGGGCATCTTCACGCACCACGTCCGTGGGCCCTGCAAGGACCTTCTTGCCCTGATGAAGGAGAATGACCTCGTCACACAGCGCCTCCACGGAGCCCATGTCGTGGGTCGACAACACCAAGGTGGTGCCGGTGTCCTTGACAAGTCGCATCATCTCCCCGCGAACCAAGGCCGCATTGATGGGGTCGAGGCCGCTAAAGGGCTCGTCGAGGATGAGCATTTCTGGGCGGTGAAGGACGGTGGCGATGAACTGGATCTTTTGGGCCATACCCTTGCTCAAGTCGGCCACTTCGCGGTTCCACCACCCTTCCACTTCCAGCCGTTCGAACCAACCCTTCAATTCCCGTTCCGCGTCGGGCCGGGCCATGCCGCGCAGGGTGGCGAAGTAGAGCACCTGCTCTGCGACGCGCATGCTCTTGTAGAGCCCGCGCTCCTCGGGGAGGTATCCCATGCGGGACAGCAACTTGCGGTGATGGGGCTGGCCCCACATGCGCAACTCGCCAGCGTCAGGTTTGGTGATGCCCGTCACCATGCGCAACAACGTGGTCTTGCCCGCGCCGTTGGGTCCGAGCAATCCGACAATGCGGCCCTCCTGCACCTCGACGTCAAGCGGCGACAAAGCCACGTGGTCGCCAAACGACTTCGTGACGCCTTGGGTGTGGAGGACGGGTGTGGTCATGGTTACGAGAACATGTCCCGGACCTTGTCGAAGAAGCCGCGCTCCTCGTGGTCCGAGTCAGGCTGAAAGTTCGCAGAATCGCGAAGCGCTTCCAAGGCCTCGGTCTCGTCTTTTGTCAACGACTTGGGCGTCCACACGTTGAGGTTGATCAACAAGTCGCCGTTTCCATAGCTGTCCACCGACGGCAATCCCTTGCCGCGGAGGCGCACAATCTTGCCGCTTTGGGTGCCGGCGTCGACCTTGATCTTGGCCTTGCCTCCCAACAACGGCACCTCCGCCGTGGAACCGAGGGCGGCGTCCACAAAGTTGATGTAGTGGTCGTGGTGCAGGTTTTTGCCGTTGCGCTGGAACGTATCGTGGGGAAGGACTTCCACAAGCACGATGAGGTCGCCGGGCGCGCCTCCGAGAGGGGCCCCATTGCCTTCGCCGCGCACGCTCAACTGCATGCCGTCTTCCACACCGGCTGGAATTTCCAGGGTCACCACCGCCTCTTCGCGCTTCATGCCCATCTCGTCGGAGCCGCTGGGCTTGCGGGTGACCCGCTGTCCCGTGCCATGACAATTGGGGCACGTGGAGGACGTTTGCATTTGGCCGAGGATGGTGTTGGTCACCCTGCGCACCTGACCTGTTCCATGACAGCTCGGGCAATCGGTGTGCTCAACGCCCGGAGCCTGCACTTGCTTGAAGACCTTGACCTTTTTGTTGATGCCTTCGGCGACTTCCTCGAGGGTCAACTTCACCTTGATGCGAAGGTTGGCCCCTTTCATGCGACGGCGTCGGCCGCCGCCTCCGCCACCTCCCCCAAAGGCGCCCCCGAAGATGTCGCCAAACTGAGAGAAGATGTCGTCCATGTTCATGCCGCCCCCGCCAAATCCGCCGGGACCGCCGCGCATGCCTTCGTGGCCAAATCGGTCGTACTGCTGACGCTTGGTGTCGTCGCTCAGCACTTCATACGCCTCTGCCGCTTCCTTGAACTTCTCCTCCGCCGAGGCGTCGTCCGGATTCTTGTCCGGGTGGTACTTCAGGGCAAGCTTGCGGTAGGCCTTTTTGATGTCCGAGGCCGAGGCGCCCTTGGAGACGCCGAGTGTTTCGTAGTAATCGCGTTTGGCCATGATGCCTTATTGCCCCACCACCACCTTGGCGTAGCGCATGATTTTGTCGTTCAACTTGTATCCGGGCTCTACCACATCGACCACTTTGCCGGCCAAATCAGGCGTCGGCGCAGGGATGTTGGTGATGGCTTCGTGCAGGTCCACGTCGAAGGCGTCCCCTTGATTCACTTCCATCTTGGAGAGGCCTTGGGCTTCGAGCAACTGACGGAGCTTGGTGTGGATCAAGGCCTGTCCTTCGCGGGTCACGGTCGCGTCGTCGCTTGGGTTGCCCGCCGCACGGTCGAAGTCATCCAACACGGGCAGCAATTTCTCAAGCACGTCCATGGAGGCGTTGCGGATCAAATCCCCGCGCTCACGCATCGTGCGCTTCCGAAAGTTGTCGAACTCGGCGTACAGGCGAAGGTACTTGTCGTGCCAATCGGTGACCTCGTCCTGCCCTGCGTCCGTAGCTTCTGGGGCAGCTTCAGGGACCGCCTCGCTAGCCTGCTCCGCGCTGGATTCGGGGGCTTGGGTGTCGTCTTGCACGTCTTTCACCTCGGGGTCGTTCACGTCTTCCGTGTTCATGGCGTTCGGTTGAATGTTTGGGTTGCGCCCACGTAGGTCAAACCACATGCCAAGCGCCGTTCCGAGCGCGAAGATGCGACAAGGTGTCAGAAGATGCGACAAGGGCCTGACATCGATGCCAAGCCCTTGCAAATTCTGTCAGGTCGTGCCTATGCGGAGCGCCCTGTGACGGACGTCAGAAACTGGTGACGTACTTGTCCAGTTGGCGGTGCAATTCGATGCCGCGCAGGTTCTTCGCCACGATGATGCCGTTGGGATCGACAAGGAAGCTCATCGGCACGGAATTCACACCGTACATGACCGCCGCTTCGTTGTCCCACTTCTTCAGGTCGCTGACGTGGTGCTTCCAGTCGAGGTCGTCCTTTTTGATGGCCGACTCCCAACGGGGGATGTCTGAGTCGAGGGACACGCTGAAGATTTCAAAGCCTTCGCCGTCCTTGAATTTCGCCTTCTTGTACTTGTCGTAGGCGCGAACCACGTTGGGGTTTTCGCGGCGACAGGGACCGCACCAAGAGGCCCAAAAGTCAATCAACACGTAGCTCCCGCGCAAGTCGCTGAGGCGCATCTCCTTGCCCTTGGGGTTGTTCATCGCAATTTCCGGGGCCTCGTCCCCGATGTTGTGGCCGATTTTGCCGCTCACTTCCACAGTCGCAGGTGCGATGATGATGGGCTCTTCATTGGTGGACCAGCCAGACCACACCAAGGCGGACATGGCCAACATTGCTCCTACTTTCCACATGATTCGGGGGGATTTCTCAGGTCGTTGATTGAACATGAAAGATAGGTTTAAAGGGGTCAAACACGAACGATCTGGGCTCCCAACGAACGCAAACGATCGTCGATGTGCTGGTAGCCTCGGTCGATTTGGTCAATGTTGTGGATGGTGCTCTTGCCGTCCGCGCTCAAGGCGGCAATCAGCAAGCTGACACCGGCCCGAATGTCCGGCGACGTCATGGTCACGCCGCGCAAGCTGGCCTTGCGGTCGAGGCCAATGACGGTGGCGCGGTGCGGGTCGCACAGGATGATTTGGGCGCCCATGTCGATGAGCTTGTCCGTGAAGAACAGGCGGCTCTCGAACATCTTTTGGTGGATCAACACACTGCCGCGGGCTTGGGTCGCCGTCACAAGCACGATGCTCAACAGGTCAGGGGTGAACCCAGGCCATGGCGCGTCGGCCACGGTCAAGAGGCTGCCGTCAATGAACGTATCAATTTCGTAGTGGTCTTGTGCGGGGATGTAGAGGTCCTCACCCCGGCGCTCCATCTGAATGCCCAAACGGCGGAACACGTTGGGGATGACCCCCAGCTCGTCGTAGGCGCAATCCTTGATCGTGACTTCACTTTGCGTCATGGCGGCCATGCCGATGAAGCTGCCAATCTCGATCATGTCGGGAAGGCAACGGTGCTCTGTGCCGCCGAGCGAAGGCACACCTTCAATGGTCAAGAGGTTCGATCCGACGCCGCTGATCTTTCCGCCCATGCGGTTGATCATCTTGCACAGCTGCTGGAGGTAAGGCTCGCAGGCCGCGTTGTAAATCGTGGTCGTGCCCTCGGCCAACGCCGCCGCCATGACGACGTTTGCGGTGCCCGTCACTGACGCCTCGTCGAGCAACATGTAGGTGCCCTTCAATCCATCGGGGACACTGGCGTTGAAGAACCCGGATGCCGCGTCGTAGCTGAACTCGGCGCCGAGCTTCTGGAAGCCAATGAAGTGGGTGTCCATACGACGGCGGCCAATCTTGTCGCCCCCTGGGCGCGGGATGGCGCCAATGCCAAAGCGGCCCAGCATCGGCCCGAGAATCATCACCGACCCGCGCAACGCCCCGCCTTTGGTGCGGAACGAGTCTGACTTGAGATGATCGAGGTTGACGTCGTCCGCCTCAAAGCGCCAGGAGCCTGGGCCCAGGTGCTGTGTCTTCACGCCGAGGTCGCCCAACAGGTTGATGAGCTTGTTGACGTCGACGATGTCTGGCAAATTGTGAATGGTGACCGGCTCGGCCGTGAGCATCACCGCGCAAAGAATCTGCAACGCCTCGTTCTTGGCACCCTGAGGAATGACCTCCCCCTGCAGGCGGTGCCCGCCCTCAATGATGAAACTTCCCATGCCCCCGAATTTCGGGGGACACCTCACGCCTTCGTGTGCTTTCTCGAGGGGTTATTAACCCCGAATTGGGGACGCAGAAGCCGGTTCAGCGGCGCTTTTTCTTCTTCTTGTGTGGACGTGCCAAGGCGTCGCTCGTCTTCCGCACGCTGCGCAAAATGTCCGCCTGGCTTTCCAGCTCAGTGCCTTCAGGGAGAGTGAGAGCATCACCGGATTTGGCCTTCAACTCGCCCGCAATCACTGAATCCTCCACCGTATTGCGGTTCCACGTCAGGAAGTGACGCTTCATCAAGTTCGCGAGCTTCACAACCAAGATGTTCTTTTCCTCGCCCTCGGGCATGGCTTTGGCCGCCTCAATCAAGTCAAGCGTCGTCTTGCCGTAGTGGCCCACACGCGACTGGGCGTTGGGGTAATCCATGTCGGCAGGTGCGCTGTCCTTCTCGGCAGGCTCCGGCTTGGGAAAGGGACTGTCCACGTCGAGCTCGTAGCGCGCCATCACGTGCAACTGGTTCCAAAGCTTGTGCTCCGCCCCTTCCTTCTCTCCTTCCTGAGGCACCACGCTGCCCATCACGCTGACGATGGCAGCCGCACACTTGCTGCGCTCGGCCTTGTCGGCAATGGTGAGACAGTGCTCGACCATTTGGTGGATGGAACGGCCGTATTCTGGGATGACCAAGTCGTCGCGCATGCTGTTGTAGCTCAGCGCGTCAAAGTTGATGGAAGCGTCCGTCATGGATCTCGTCTTCAAGGGTTGCAATCAATGGTGTCTTGCGCTTTCCAGGCTTTGGTGCCGGCGCGCAGCGCATCTTTCAGAGATGCTGTGGCGTCAAAGATACAAGGTTCACCTCCTTTCCCCACCGTTCCATGTGTTGGACCAAATCGCACCCCAACCCACGCAACGTCTCCTCGTCCTTCAAAAAGGCCTCCCAACCCCGCGCCACGGGGCTGGCGATGTCCCGTCGACGGGACATCGCCACCAGTACCGCCGCCACAGTATCGGGATCGCGGTAACCGACCAACCACCCGTGTGACACCATGGCGTCGAAAAAACGACGGCTGCGCTCCGGCATGACCTCGCGTTGCGCATCCAGAACCGCTTCGTGGCTTCCCGCAAAGGCCGTGAGCGGACCGCATCCAGTCGCGAGACGCTCAAAGTCCTGGGCCAACACGTGGTCGACCAACACGTCCCACACCACCCCGCTCCACTTCCCGCACGTCTCCCGAAGCAGCTTGCGCGCCTCTCGGCTCACCTCGTGGCGGTCGCTGACATCGTCGATGGCCCTGTGCAACCGGATGCCACGCCCCACGTCCAAGCCCCACATGCCTTCCACATCTCGTCCCTTGACGGCGTCGCCCATAAAGTTTCCAAGCACGCCCTTCTCGTCGAGGTCTGCCCAGTGTCCCACCACCATGTGCGCCAAATAATTCATTGTGTCGCGGTTGCGGATGCAATGCTCCGAAGATTTGGGCTGGCCCCCAAGACAAAGAGAAAAAATTGCGCGTGGCCTTTGCAGAAAGCAGAGGTTGTGCTAATTTTGTCGTCCCGCAAACGAGCGGAACCCCTGAGGTCTCTCAGGCACCATTTGCGAGAATAGCTCAGCTGGTAGAGCACAACCTTGCCAAGGTTGGGGTCGCGAGTTCGAATCTCGTTTCTCGCT